>Ga0163152_10005786_pt1 | contig 14308 bp, 11 predicted proteins | sample OliLakLV19MP8IB2_FD_148635 | JGI IMG/M metagenome (GOLD analysis project Ga0163152, IMG submission 148635) | Freshwater microbial mat bacterial communities from Lake Vanda, McMurdo Dry Valleys, Antarctica - Oligotrophic Lake LV.19.MP8.IB-2 | ecosystem: Environmental > Aquatic > Freshwater >... | reverse complement strand
CCGTATTCGTCTGGGGAAATCTGTCCTGTGTCCACAAGGGGTTCGACCGTCGAATCCGATGTTATCTGCAGGTTGCCTGTGCTTATTGACTGGAGACGCTCACGGATAACCAGGGTACCGGCAGCTAAATCTCCGAATCGACGTTCATTCTTATCGATCATCATCGGAATAATGCCAAGATAGATACCGGGAAGCTCATCCACGATGCGCAACAGATTTCGAATAAACACGGATGACCAGCCAACAGGTTGACCATTGGCTTCGATCACACGGATCTGCGCCACGCGTTTTCCCGGAGTCTGCCCTCGCCAAGTGCCTTCAAAGAAAATGAAGTAGCCGGCGTTAATAACGAAAATTAAGAGGAGCCCAATGCCGACCAGGTAGTAGTAGATCAACGTTTTGGTATCAGCCGGCAAAGGAGAGTTATCAACGGCGATTGCACCCCCAATACAGGCTGCCACTACAACTAAAGTGACCGCACCGATTAATGACCGATCCACAAGAGCTGCCATTATTCGGTTGCCGAGTCCGGCCAACTCAAGGTGTAAGTCGACATTTTCCGGGGTAGAGATGAGATAGTCTGGCTTATTCATTGGAATCTATGAACGTAGAACGTTGGGTAGCGAAGCGTCGACCGGTCTGGGAACAGCTGGAAGACCTTCTAAAACAAGTTGAGCGCGGTGGGCTGCGAAGTCTGGATCGGGATAAGCTGCAGTCATTGGGGCGCCTGTACAGATCCGTTTCGGCAGATCTGTCTAGGGCACGAGCGCTGAATCTTGGAACCGATATCCTTATCTACCTGAACAATCTTGTAGTCAAAGGTCACAACCAAGTCTATCAGAGTAAGAAAAACCGCTGGCTGGACTTCTTCAATTTCTTCTATGCCACCTTTCCGCAACTTGTACGCGAGAATGTCTCCTACATTTTGGTGGCAACTGCACTTTGCGTGCTTCCAGCTCTGGCTGCATATGACTTTGTCGGCAAGGACATAAACTTCGGCCATCTTGAAGTCTTCCCTGGACATCCAATGGTCTCAGATCAAATGTGGGATCTGATCGAGAACCATAAGATGTGGACAGACGACGTTCAACATGCCAGCCCGGTCTTTGCCAGCTTGATCTCGACAAATAACATACGCGTCTGCATCGTCTCATTTGCTCTTGGGATAACCGCTGCAACTGGCACAATTTTGATTCTCTTTTATAACGGATTGAGCGTCGGCACCATCTGCGGTGTCTGCAACCATTACGGCATGCTTCCTAACATACTGCTATTCATGGTTGCACACGGTTCTTTGGAACTGCCGGCAATTTTCATAAGTGGTGGCGCGGGACTGTTGCTCGGGAGATCAATGTTGTTTCCAGGCGCGCTACGCCGAGCCGACTCAATCAAAGTGTACGCAAAACCGGCGCTCGGCTTGTTTCTAGGCTGTATCCCGCTGCTGTTAATCGCCGGCTGCATCGAAAGTTTCATTTCACCAAGAACAGATCTGCCTGGTGACACCAAAGTAATTGTTGGTGTTGCGGCCTTTATCGTGCTGCTTCTTTACCTCTTCGTTCCTCGCCCCGCAATGGCAGAGAAAAAGTCTGGCGAAGCTAAAGCATCTGCCGCAAATGCAACAAATTCAGCAATCACGACAATTGCAGAAACTCCGAGCTGACACATACTCAGTCGATCATTCGTCAATACCTTCGATCTCCCATTGCTATCTTTGATGCTACATTTCCGCCGCCAACTGCATATCGCCAACCGCGCAACCTGCTTTCTAAGCCGCTGTAGAATAGATTCATGAGATGCACATGCGCTGCCATTAAGCAGCATCAGAGGAACGGAGTCCCATATGGTTTCGGAATTTCCGACGCGAGTGAAGCGGAAGAAGAAGCGTCGATTGCCACTTGGGCAGAAACTGCTGATGTTGTTTCTGTTGTCGGCAATTTCCTGTTTTCTTACTGTATCTCTCTTTAGACCGCATCCAAACAGTGCACAATCTCTATCCAATTCTTCTAGCGCTACTGCGCCTGCGGCTGCTCCGCTACCTCTACCGTTTAAATTGACCGAGCCGATGGGCGACTTAAATAAGTTGCTCCTGGAGCGCGTGAACAAACCAAATTTGAAGACAGGGGTGTTCGTCGTCGAGCCCGACACTGGGCGATTTGTCGAAATCAATGCACGTCGGGCCTACCCGGCCGCTTCCATGATCAAGCTGCCCATCCTGGTGAGTCTATTGCAAGCAATTGATAATGGCCAGGTGAAATTCGATCAAAAATTGGTAATTCGCCCGGATCTAATCGGCGGGGGATCTGGTTACCTACAATGGCGCCAAGCAGGGACATCAGTCAGTCTTAAAGAGACGTGCGAGTTGATGATTGTCATTTCTGATAACACGGCAACAAACATGGTCATTGATGTTCTCGGTGGCAAGGAAATCTTCAATCAGAATTTCGCCAAGTGGGGACTGACGCAAACCAAGATCAACAATTGGCTCCCAGACCTGGCAGGAACCAACACTAGCAGTCCTTACGATTTATCGCTGGTGCTTGGTCGAGTTGATCGCGGCGAACTTTTATCTGCTGAATCACGCGCATGGTTGTTCCGTGTCCTCGAGCATAATCGCATCAAAACGCTTCTGCCACGCGGAGTTCCAGCCGGAACCAAGGTCGCCGACAAGACTGGCGACATCGGCAAGGCCGTAGGGGACGCCGGCATAATCACAGCCAAAGATGGTAAGCGCTACATAGCGACAGTCGTTGTAGAACGTCCAAACAATGACCGTCGAGCAAATGCGCTCATTCGACGAGTCTCAAAGGACGTGTACATTGGTATTACAGGTGATACCATAGGCGCCAAATCGGTGATCGTCGATGACGAACAAAAACAAGTCGCGCAACCGCACCGCCGCCATGGACGCAGGCGCAAGCATAAGTAAGGGCATGCATCTTATGCTGCCAGTTGCAGCAGGACAATGCGACCGAACGCTAGATGGCAGCATGAGATGCTGCCACTACTCGCGATTCAATAAAGCTGGTGAAACGCCGCCATGTCGCTTAACTTGCCCGAGGACGCGTTGTCCATTTTTGACAATGCCCTGCGACTCACCGATGATTCGATTAAGGCTGGCAAGATCGTCATCGAGGCGCGTCAGCACTTGATCAGCGTAGTGATCAGCACCTTCTCGTGTGCGAGCTGCATCTTCTTCTGCTTCCAGCCTGATGCGTTCGGCTTCCGCAAGCGCTTCGCGGCGCATTTGCTCAACTTCAGCAACAACCTGCTTACGGATGCGTTCGACTTCGGCTTGCACCGCTTTTAACAGCTCGGACTCATGCAGCATGGTCTCTGCTTGACGTCGAGCGGTCGAAATTATTTGTTCAGCTCGCCGCTGGGATTCGGAAATGATATCGTCGCGCTGCGTAAGCACGTCGGTCGCTTCGCGAAGTTCCTCAGGTAGCCGTGCGCGAGCTTTGTCGAGCACTTCCAGGAACTGGTCGGCGTTTATTAGTTTGAACTTCCATACACCGGCACCATCTTCAATGAGGTGCTCGAGCAGGTCCAGATGTTTATAAATGGAGGTCTGCTTGTATGCTGCGGTATTGGGAGTTAGTGACACTGTAGTTGTCATTCTTCAGCCCCTGCTGAAATGTTCTTTGAGATAAATATAGACTGCCGGTGGGACGAACTGCGATACATTGCCACCTAGACGAGCTATCTCTTTGACTGTCGAGGAACTTATAAAAGAATACTCGGGTTTTGTCATGAGAAAAATAGTTTCTAGTTCAGGAAGCAACTGCCTGTTTGTCTGAGCCATTCCTAATTCCGCTTCGTAATCGGAAACGGCTCGCAGCCCTCTTATTACGATAGTGATGTCGTTCAGTTTCGCAAAATCAACGGTCAGACCTTGGAAATGGCTTACCGTGACCCCAGGAATGTCTTCCACCACTTGCGATATAAGCATTGTCCGGACTTCGATTGGAAGTAAAGGTGACTTCCCCGGATTACCTACAACAGCCATGATGACGCCGTCGAAGAGTTTGCTTGCTCTCCTGATAATGTCCAAGTGCCCAAGTGTCATTGGATCGAAAGAGCCTGGATAGATGGCACTAGCCACTTGTAGGTGACCTTCCTTTCGTCTGGGATTCCATGTGGTCCCCCAATCTCCAAATGACGTTCAGAAATCCCTGGAACTAACAGGGGCAAGGTCTTTCGACCTTGTCAACGGCTCAATCATAACACGGGGCTAGCCTTGTAAATAGGTGCTAACGCTGGATAAGGTTTTAATCTTAGCTGCTGATTAGTGAGTTCTCGTCGCTCATAGTTTCCTTGACCACGGGCAGCTTCTTGATTTCCACGGTTTTTTCAAGATTCAGTACTAGTTCATATTCACCGAGCTGGCTAAAAGTATGGAAGTGGTCTGCGCCTCCATCGGTCACATTCGGAAGCGCATCAGGCACTGCGGCCGGCAAGAAGATAGTGAAGGTAGATCCATGACCGATTTCTGATTCAACCGTAATCCGCCCGGCGTGTTTTTCGATAATCCTCTTAACGATAGTCAAACCGAGCCCGGTTCCCTTAATCGTATGGACCTTCTTCTCGACCCGGTAAAAGCGCTCAAAGATGTAAGGTAAGCACTCTTCCGGGATCCCAATGCCGTTGTCTTTCACCGTCACGGCTATCTCGTTGGCTTCAGTGAGCACCGTGACGCTGACGTCAATCTTCCCGCCATTTGGCGTGTACTTGATGGCGTTGGTGACCAGGTTTATTACCGCTCGCTCAATAGACTCACGGTTCATGGTGACCATTGGCATCGGCTCCTGAGCGCTGAATGCCAATTCAATTCCGCGTTCTTTCGCCATTAGATGAACGGCCCGGGTGGTGTACTCCACTGCTGGTCGGACATCCTGTGAAACCATTTCCGGGTCCCGGTCCGCTTCTTCAAGCTTGCTCAAGTCCAGAACTTCATTTACCAGGTTCATCAAACGGTCAGCTTCACTATCAATGATCTGCAGGAACTCTTTATAGATATCCGGTTCCAGCATATCGCCGTGGGTACACAAAGTATCCACATAGCTCTTGATTGACGTGATGGGTGTACGCAGTTCATGGCTGACGTTGCTGATGAATTCGCCTTTCAGCTTTTCCAGCTCGGCTTGCTTGGTAATGTCGTGCATGATCATGACGGAACCGAGAAATTCCTTGTTCAAGGAAATTGGCGCTATGTGCAATCTGGTCGTTCGTTCGCCCAGCGTTATTTGCTGAACCACCGGGCCCAGACTGCCGGGAGACACAGTGTCGGCAAATACCTGGATTATCTGGCAAATCTGCGGGCTATCCGGTCCGTCGGTACAAAACACCAGCGGTTTGCCGAGCATGTCTTTAGCTTCCTTGTCGAAAAGCTGTGTAGCTGCGGCGTTAACGATTTGTACTTTGTTGTCTCGATCGCATACAACTACGCCGTCTGCAATAGACATAAGAACGAGCTCTAACTTATTACGTTCCGAAATATATTTATTGCGCTCAGCCATCAGCGTATCAACGTTCTGTTTGTCATATTGCTGTAGTCGCTTAGACATATAGTTGAATGCGCTAACCACCTGATCGATTTCTCGCCCTGCACTCTGGCCAGGTATCTGGTGCCCGAACCTGCCGGCGGCAATTTGGCTGGCACCTCCGGAAAGAGCTTTGAGCGGTCGATTGATCAGTGAGTAGTTGACCGCCAGGCAAAGGGCTCCAAGGAACCAAACCAAGCCAAAAATGGCCAACAGGAAGACTTTCGTCTCCCGGGGCGTACCGAAGATAGTGAATGCGTATTCATCTAAGCCGACCCAACAGACGCCGACGTCGTCGTTATTCCTGCGCATCGGGACAACTATATTTATGATGTCCTGGAAGCCCGGTGGACTAGCATAGACTCCAGGCTCGTCTCGACCAGCAAGTTCTTTGTGCTCGTTCCATATGCGGTAGACCTTTTCCTGCCCCTTTTTGGGGGCGAACTCATTGCTGTCCAGCAACGGCTTCCCATCTTTATTGCAATAGACGATGTAGGCAATAGATGGCGTCTGCTGCATTTCGGCCAGGATGTAGTACTTAAAGCCCTCAAGATTCTTGCCGGCGCATAGTGATTCCGCGCCGCCACGCGCCAGCGCTTGTGCCAGCGCGATACCGAATTGATTGACCGAGCGGGATTTTACAGCTTGTGCGTGACTGACCAAAATCCAAGCGGTGAAGGTTACCAGAGCTGATATGGAAACCAATCCAAGCAAGAGCAGGCGCTTTTGCGTTGAGATGCGGCTCCATAAATGATGGATTAGCACCAAGACTTTTCGTATAGGTCTAAGCAGCGGATGTCTCAAATTCACTCCAGAGAGCAATGGGGCCACCTTGAAGCCCGCCGGAAAAGGTCACACTGTCTAATTCTAGGCGATATCCATAGAGAAACAAAAGTGTTAATGTCTGTGGAGGCTGGATTCTTGTAATTTCTGACCATGCAAACTGGCTTCCTGTCCTAAAATAGGATGTTTTCAAGGTTTATTACGGTCGTTTAACTTATCCCCCTCTTGGGAACAATACAGCAAGCGCCATAAAGACCTCTCAAGGGATCCCGCATTTTGAAAAAATCAGGACAGGCCTCAGCGGTGTGCCAAGAGTTGGATACAGACCAACTCGTTAAAGGGTACTTGCCGCTAGTTCGCCAGATAGCAAAACGCTATAGTCGTGTGAATCCGGAGTTCTTCGAAGATCTACTGCAAGTTGGCTGCGTCGGTTTGCTCAAAGCGACCAAGGCGTATGACCCCAATCGTGAGCAGAAAGCAAGTTTCAAGACATTCGCGATGTTCTATATCAAGGGTGAAATTCGCCACTACCTGCGCGATCATTCGTCGCTGGTCCAAGTTCCGCGAAGATTGAACGAGATAAGTACTAAGATAAGCCAGGCTGAGGAGACTCTGACACAAGAGTTGGAGCACTCGCCGACGCCAGAGGAAATTTCCCAACGAACAGGATTTTCAGCAGCGGAAGTACGCGAGGCACTTTCCTCCTGGGAAAATTGCATGCGTTACGAATCGCTTGATGCAACAGAGCCGGCGGAAGGTCGAGAAGAGACCCGTGCGTTATGCGATACGGTTGCAGATCGCAAGCAGTTAGACGAATTGAGCTTTTCAGAAGAACGGGAAGTCCTGGCCCAAGCGTTGCACAACCTCGGGGAAAAGACTCGACAGATTATTGAGTTTGTCTATTTCTATGATCTGACACAGAAAGAAACCGCGCAATTGCTAGGTCTTTCAGAAATGGGCGTTTCGCGTACTCTTAAGACAGCCATGAAAAGCTTGAAAGAGATACTGTTCACAGAAATCTTTTAGGAGGAAGACATGGATACTGGCATGCGGATCTCGTTGGACGAGATCCTTGATCTGGCGCTTGAATACAAAGCTTCGGATATCCACTTCAAAGCGAATATGCCACCTGTCTTTCGAATCGATGGTCTGATACGGTCTGTGCCGCATTTGCCGATATTTGACGTTGAGACATTGCGGACGATGCTCATGGGTATTTTGACACCACGGCAACAACAGCTGTTCGAAGAAAACTTGGAGCTGGATGCAGCGTTGATGTTCTCTGACAAAGCCAGAGTTCGGATCAACTTATACCTGGATACAGAATCTATCGGTTGCGCAATGCGCATCGTTCCCATTGACATGCCCTCCGTATCCGAGTTAGGTCTTCCTCCGGTTATCGAGGACCTAACCACTAATCGCGCCGGCTTGATCCTGGTAACAGGTGTTACCGGCTCGGGCAAATCGACAACTCTGGCAGCGATGGTCAACGCAATCAACATGCGCGATCCGCTGCACATTTACACGATGGAAGACCCTGTTGAATTCGTCCACGCGCCAAAACGATGCATCATCACACAGCGAGAAGTTGGATTTACTACAAAGAGCTTTAGCAATGCTCTGCGCGGTGCACTGCGTGCAGATCCGAACATTTTGCTAATCGGTGAAATGCGCGATGCTGAAACGATCTCGATGGCATTGCGGGCCGCCGAAACCGGACACCTGGTGTTGTCCACACTGCATACCATGTCAGCACCAAAAACCATTCAACGTATTCTTGGCGCGTTCAAACCAGACGTCCAAGATGCCATTCGCATTCAGCTGGCCAACACACTGCGAGCCGTTATCGCGCAACAGTTGATACCACTTTTGAGCGGTGGTCGATTGGCCGTCAACGAGATCCTGATCAACACTCCTACAGTACAAGAGGCCATCTTGCGCGGAGACATTGATTCATTGCTAGAGTTAATTAAGAACGGTGCTTATGACGGAATGCAAACCATGGACGGCGCCATCTACAACACGTATCGAGAAGGTCTAATCGACGCGGATACTGCGCGTGCGTATGCGCAATATCCTGGAGAAATGGAGCGCGTCCTGCGCGGTGCTGTTTCTCGCTGATTGGGTGCTTCGTCGGACGTAGGGGCGGCAGTATGCCTGCGCACCCAACACTCAACTAGCTGTTGATGCCTGCTTACCGGCAGACCAGATCAAATGTGTTGTGAACCAATCAACGGCTAGTTGTGCCACCACATCCAGTGCGCCAGCTTCCTCAAACAAGTGACCGGCGTCCGGAATAATTTCTAACTTCTTTATGCTGCGCATCGCAGAAAGCGCACTGCGATTCATTTCAATAACCCGCGGATCATTTCCTCCGGCAATTAGCAAAGTCGGCGCCATCACATGAAGCAGTGCATCAGCAGCCAAGTCTGGTCTGCCACCACGACTGACAACAGCGCCTACTGCCCGCGGCAATTCTACAGCGGCAGCCAAAGCAGCGGCCGCGCCTGTACTGGCGCCAAAATAACCTATGCGCATCAACTTTGTTTGTTCTTGTTGAATAACCCATGCAGTGGCCGCCAGAAGTCTATCGGACAGCAGTGAAATGTCAAATCGCAGGTGGGATGTGAGCCTGTCTATGAGTTCCTCTTGCTTAGTCAATAGATCGAAAAGGAGAGTGGCGAAGCCAGCTCTATTCAGCAACTCTGCCACATGCACATTCCTCGGACTGAAGCGACCGCTTCCGCTGCCATGAGCAAAGATGACGATCGATGTTGCATTGGCAGGTACACTCAAAGTGCCTGCCAGAGTGGCTCGACCGGCTCGGAACTGAACCTGGCTGACAATACCTTCTTTTTCCATGATGCTGCTTTCCTTTCCCTCTGAAGAATAGACGACAACTTTCCAATGTTGCTCCACAGGTGCTTGTTGCAAAGCGCCCACTGCTGAAGTTCCATAGAGGGGCGGCTTGCGAGCCGCCGGCAAAGCAGATCAAATAGATCAGCATGAGCTAGCTTAAATCTGCTCGGGCTGCCGGTTGTCAGTATTTAGCCCTTGTGAGACTCTGATAAGATTGCGAGCGATTCTGGCAGCCGAGAGGCTTTCAGGACTTACTAGACAGATATAATTTTGTTCAAAGACGCCAGCAGTCTGGAGATGTCGCAATGACACGTGCTTTAGATGAATCACCAGTTTCGCTCGACAAGTTGGATGACCACTTAAGAGCTCTGCTTAGACTGAAAATTAGAGAATTCGTACATCTGAGTCCTTGGTTCAAGGATGTAGCTACAGTCGACCCGATATGCTTCACCAATTACCGCCTGGCTCAACCGGACGTTCCTGAAATGGTGATGCGTCACAGTCAGGATGCCGCCTGCCCGAATCGTAAACAAGATGCGCAAACCAGACGCCGTCATGTTCGCGTGGCAATACACGCGACAAATTAGACCTGGTTACGCCTTACTAACTAATTCTCAAAAGAAAGACCAGGCTTGCACCTGGTCCATCCGGCTTGCTGTTTGGTCGGGACGAGAGGATTCGAACCTCCGGCCTCACCCACCCCAAGGGTGCGCGCTACCCCTGCGCCACGTCCCGCTATTTGATGCAGCAACAACTATTTTGCTAACTAGCCTATTATAAAAGGAACGTACGAGGTTTGGAGCTTTGTTATGATAACTTCGACGAAGCTCACGCCCGTATACACGGGCTTCATAAGGCTCGAAATCTCTGAAGGCACCTCTAGTTAATCTTTCCGAACTGTTCCCATTTCCGCTTGATGACTTCCAGGTGGAAGCCATCGGTCATCTGGATGAAGGCAATAGTGTCGTGGTCTGCGCCCCGACTGGTTCGGGCAAAACCGTCATTGCTGAGTACGCAGTTGAGCTGGCCATTAGACGCGGCCAACGCTGCTTCTACACAACGCCACTGAAAGCTCTTTCCAACCAAAAACTGCACGATCTGCAGAAAAAATATGGTGCAGATGCAGCCGGGCTGTTAACCGGCGACATTTCCATCAATCGCGACGCGCCAATTGTGGTTATGACCACAGAAGTGTTTCGCAACATGCTCTACGGCACCAGCTTTGGCGACAAGAATAGAAACCTGCACAAAGTGGCCTTCGTGATTCTCGACGAGTGCCATTACATGAACGACACAGAGCGCGGCACCGTCTGGGAAGAGTCAATCATCTATTCCCCGCCGGAAATTCAATTGGTCGCTCTATCGGCTACAGTCGCCAATGCCAGCGATCTAACAGAGTGGATAGACCAGACCCACGGACCGACGAATCTTGTCCATTCTGGCTTTCGTCCAGTACCGCTGCGCTTTTATTATTTCGGTCACGAAAAGCTATTTCCGCTACTCAATCAAGGGCCGATGCCGGGATTGAATCCGCAACTCAAGAATATTTTCGGCGGCAAACAAAAGTTTGGCAAGAAAGGCGGTAATCGTGGTGCGCGGATGCAAGACATTCCAGATCCACGGCATGTTGTAGCTGAACTACAAAAACGCGATATGCTCCCTGCTATCTACTTCCTTTTCTCTCGCCGAGGCTGCGAAGAAGCCATGCGCAAGGCGCGCGGCGCCAATTTGATTACTGATGCAGAACGCGCAGAACTGAAAATTGCAGTTAAAGAACTGGTCACCGGAAATCCCAATCTGGAAAGTCATCCACACCTACCCTACTTGTTCGAAGGGCTGAGCGTACACCATGCCGGGATGCTACCGAGCTGGAAGGGCGTTGTCGAAAAGCTGTTTCAGCGCGGACTGATCAAGGTTGTATTCGCCACGGAAACTCTTGCGGCCGGGATCAATATGCCTGCGCGTACAACAATCATCAGCGCCATTTCGAAAAGATCAGACGATGGACACCGCCCTTTGACTGCCAGTGAATTCCTGCAGATGTCCGGACGGGCCGGTCGGCGCGGCATGGATGAGGTTGGTCACGTTGTCGTCCTACACCATCCATTTGAAGCAGTGGAGAATGCCGGCAAGGTAGCAGTTGCCCCGCCGGATCCACTCACGAGCCGCTTCACTCCTTCCTACGGCATGGTTCTTAACCTGCTGCAAAGACACACTCTGGAAGAGGCAAAGGATCTCATCGAACGAAGCTTCGGACAGTTCACGATCAATAAAGAACTAGAGCCCTGGTTTGTGCAAAAAATGGAGTGGGAGCTTGAACTCGAGCGTTTAAAGAAACCGATGTGTCCAGGCGAACTTGGTGATTTGCCGCTCTATCGCAAGCGCTTAGAGTCACATCGAATCAAAGAAAAGCAATACAAGCAGATGGAGCGCGGTCTCAAACAGGACAAAACCGCTGTTGCCGACGGTGGTGCCGAAGAGGCCTTCAGCGCGATGCGCGGAGAGATAAAAAAACATCTCAGCGATGCCTATGCCATGCCCTGTCACAATTGTCCTGTGCAAAAGCCCTGCGGCGGTCAGGACGAACGAATCCGTTCGCTCCAAGCGAAACTCAAAGATCTGAACAGACGAATCCAGCGAGGACTCGGGCGAAATTGGATTTTGTTTGAATCGCTGGCGAATGTCCTGCGACTGCAAGGCTATCTCAACGGCGATGTGCCAACCAAGCTGGGTGAGATGGCAGCGGCCATTCGCGGCACCAATGAACTGTTCTTATGCGAAGTTGGGCTCAGCAAAGAGGTGTACAAAGACCTCACGCCTTCCGAATTCGCGGCCGTGTTAACAGCCATCATTAGCGACGAATCTCGCTTAGAAACTACAGCGAAGATTAAAGTAAACCCTGCCGTAGACATGGCTTTGGCGCGCATTCAGAAAATCGCCAAGCGCGTTTTCAGATTGCAGCGCGAGTTCGATATCGACATCCCCGTTGCTTACAGTCCGGTGCTATCCGGATTGACACAGATGTGGGCAAATGGCGCTACCTGGGATGAAATGCGGGAAGCGACGGATTACGACGAAGGCGACGTTGTTCGTTGCTTACGACGAACAGTGGATATCTGCCGCCAGTTTTTGCGGGCACCCAACGCTCCGCAAGACCTGATTGAACTATGCACCAATACCGAGCTACTCCTTGCCCGGGATGAAGTTCAAGAAGCTTTTTAATTGGTTTAAAATTCGCCAAGTGAACTTCCCCGGTTGAGCCTGCTGCAAATCCGGGTATAACATGAACACGGCATCCCATTGGTGAAATCGACATGTAGGAGGGCTCCTTTGTCGCCCAACCTTCGCTATTACCGTTTAGTTCGTCCATTTGATAGGAGATCCTCGGTTGGTACCAGCCTGATGGAACTGCCATTCGGCATCGCGGTGTTCGTATTTTTCATGGTTTTGCCACTGTTGGACCTGGCCGTGATTGCTGGACGCACAGCCTACGTCCACTCCGCCGCACAGAATGCAGTCCGCAGCGCAATTGCCGCCACATCGTTCAAGGCAAACGGTGCCAATGGTGAGTTATCGGCAGTCAACATCGCAAAACGAGACGCAATTAATACCAGGAAGAATGGCCTCGGTGGAGTGCACTTCGAGGATGCGGACATCGACGTATTAATAATCGGCACGCCCGTAGACCTGGCGAGCCCACCAGTTAGAACTGCAGCCCCACTGACCAAAGTGGATCAAAAAGCTTATATCTATCAGCTTGAGGTAACAGTTAGAGGGCAAGTCGATCCATTGATCAATGTGAATACAAATTTCTTCGGCGATGTGCCGGGGCTAACCGGGCCGATGCCCATTCAGGCTACCTACAAGCAATTCTGTGAACATCCAGCCGGACTATCCAAATGAAGCTTTGAGGAAGAGCCATGCCCGCCCCTGCACGATCACTGAGCCGAAAAAGCCAAGGAATCACCAGTTTAGTCGTGGCTATTGTCGCACTGACGATCCTGCTACCAATCGGGTTGTTGGCGTTTGAGATTGCTCGAGTCAATCTTGCTCAGAAACAGCTGCGCGCAGCCACAGACTCAGCCGCCCTGGCCGCAGCCAGTATCCTTGCCAACAGCTCAGGCACTGATACAGAAGTGCTGACAGCGGCCAAAAGCATGGCACTCGAGTTTTTCAAGCGCAACCAGGTGACCGGAGTTGAGCTCGCCCACACTACTTTATCCACAACCACAAACACCGATAGCCCAGTGAAGGGCCATGCAACGCTCGATGTCACTTTGGACAAAGCCAAGAACCGCATCAGGGTTATGGCTGCCTTTGGCTCACAGCCGGCCTTTGCTGATTTTTTATCGCTGGGCACAGTTCCGATCCGCAGCCATTCACTGGCAGGCTACACCGGACTAGAAGGTGACATTGTAATGGTCGTAGACATTTCAGATTCGATGCTCAATGCCACAAAATCTGTGATCGGCAAACGTACGTACGATGCAACAACCAACAAAGTCAGCTACAAAGTCGTCCGAGCGAGCAAAGCGCCTGCACACATCGGGCGCCTGGGAAGTAAGTCCGCCATGCCTAATCCGCTTACGGTAAACCTCGACACTCCTTTGCTCAGCTCGGTGAAAGATTCTACGCCGGAGCTCAAACTAGCCGCGCTTATGGAAGCAAAACGCGGAAATCTAGAGAGTCAGGAGATTTTTGAGTCAAGCAAGACCAACACCGGACCGCTGAACGGTGTGATCACGCCGCAAAGCGGATATAAAGCCGAATTTCAAGAAGTCGCGCTTCGAAGCTCTGAACCGCTGGCGTCAGAAAAAGTGGCGATAAGCGAATTCGTCAACGAACTTCAAGGCAGCGACAATGCACATCTAGGACTTGTAACTTTCGGCAAACGAAACTCCGAAGGAGCCGACGCGATGGACAGCTACTCAACCTATGCCGGTCATATTTATCCACACATCAATCTGAGCAAAACGGACCACAACAAGGACAAAGTCGTTTCTGCCATTTATCCATCGTTGACCTTTTATGGAACAGACACAAAAGGTGGAATGGTCGAGGCCATAAATATGCTTACTGGTCCCCAACACCGCGACGACGTAGCTCAGACAATCATCCTGTTGACT
>Ga0163152_10005784_pt1 | contig 14312 bp, 9 predicted proteins | sample OliLakLV19MP8IB2_FD_148635 | JGI IMG/M metagenome (GOLD analysis project Ga0163152, IMG submission 148635) | Freshwater microbial mat bacterial communities from Lake Vanda, McMurdo Dry Valleys, Antarctica - Oligotrophic Lake LV.19.MP8.IB-2 | ecosystem: Environmental > Aquatic > Freshwater > Lake... | reverse complement strand
CCCCCTCGCCGCCGCCACCAAGCATCCCCTCACCCAAGAAGTCCTCGCGACCCAACTCGGTCGTCTCGGTGCGACGGTTTACGAGCTCCGCACGCTCACCGCCCACATCACCGGCGAACCGATGGTGCCGCTAAGCGTCCTCGGTAAACTTCGCCAAGAGCTCATCGTCGCACTCGAAAAATCACTCCACTCCCACTCCCCACGCCGCTTGCGGCTTAGCGACAAACCCGCCCTCAATTACTCCCCCTCCCTTGCGGGAGGGGCTAGGGGAGGGGTCTCCGAGCCGCAATTACGCGTACTCTGCCGCACACTCTCCCAAGTCGACGCCGTGATTGATGCCGGCATCGACACCGTCCTCGTTGATTTCGCCGACATCCGCGAGTATCGCGCGGCCGTGGAAATAGCCCATTCTCACGCGGCAAAAATCTATCTCGCCACGCCACGTATCCAAAAACCGGGCGAAGCCGGCCTCTTTCACGCGCTGGCCAAGCACGGGGCCGATGGCTGGCTCGTCCGCAATCTCGCTGGGATCGGCTTTTGCGCGGGCAACAACATTCCCTTCGTCGCCGACTTTTCACTCAACGCCGCCAACCAATACTCGGTCGATTACTTGCGCGGCCTGGGTGCCGAGCGCGTGACCGTCTCCTACGATCTCAATCGCGATCAATTGCTGGAGCTTGTCGACGCGGTCCCGCCCCAGTGGCTCGAAGTGGTGCTGCATCAACACATGCCCATGTTCCACATGGAGCATTGCGTCTTCTGTGCCGTCCTCTCGCCGGGGACCAACAAGCACAACTGTGGCCGCCCCTGCGACGTGCACGAAGTGAAACTCCGCGACCGCATCGGCATGGAACATGTGCTGCAAGCCGACGTCGGTTGCCGCAACACGCTCTACAACGCCGTTCCCCAATCCGCCGCCGAAGCCGTCCCGCAACTCTTGGCTCGGAACTTGCGCGATTACCGCATCGAGCTCCTCGACCAATCGGCAAGCGAAGTCGCCAAGCTGATTAAGCTTTATCAACAACTCCTCGCGGGCCAAATCACCGGCCGCGAAGTCTGGCAACAACTCCAAGCCAGTAACCGCGTCGGCGTCACCCGCGGCACCCTCGAAGAACGCCGCAATCCCCTCGCGATTTTGTAAAGCCTGCTTGGAACCACTAAGGCACGAAGGACACGAAGAAAGTAAATGTGAGGATCATCAATCTTTCCGCTGTGTGCTCTTCGTGGCTTTGTGGTTAGTGAACTCTCTACGCAAACCGCGTCAGCAGCGTCAGCGAAATCACGGCCAGCACCAACCCGGCGATCTCGTAGTAGTTCAGCGTTTCCTTGAAAACGACCACGCCAATCACCGTCAGAAAGAGCACCATGCACACGGAGTACAGTACCCCGATCGTGCCGAGCTTGAGCGACTTCATCACAAACACCCAACCAAACGCGGTCGAGGCGTACAGCACAAAGCCCAAATAAAACCACCCACTCTTCAGCGGATTCGCGTGCCCGCTCGCCAATTTGAGAAAGTAATCGCCCACCACGCCGACGAAGCTAAAGGCGATTGTCACAAGTATGGCAAGGTTTGTGGTGCTCATGCTGCTTTATCGCGCCTTAGCCTACTTCAAAACCATCCGAGAATGTCATGGACACCTGCAATGAAAATAAAGAGCAACACAAAGCCTACAAGTGCGCAGCCCAAGAGTGCTGCAAGATCTTTCCAACCTTGCTCAACGGGTTTGAAATCCGCTGAATTGTAGACTTCGATACTTCGAACATCTGAAATGACGATGTCATCGGGACATTACAGTTCCTCAGCAATTTTCTCGGCGATCCTAGCAAAGGCCTCAGCGCCACAGTTGACGCTTACATGCTCAAGCTCTCGATTCCAATGAACTTCAACATCGTCGCTCAAGGAAAGACCTGGGGATTGAGTTTTGAATGTCCGACTAACTTAACTGGCAATCTAAAAGGCAATATAAGCATTGCGCAAGCAAATCGCCAACTCTCTACTTTAGCGAAAACTTTTGTCCCTCTTGGGCCTTTTCATGCCAAATCCCTCTGCGAACTCCGCGCCCCTGCGTGAAATAACTCTGCGTGAAATAACTCCAGTCGCTCATGCTCTTGGCTCGCCCTCGGTCAATTGACGAGCTTCCGGCTCTTGAGCCAATTCGCCAAGAGCGTTGGCCACTCTTCCACCGGCCCTGGCTGACGCATGCCGAAGCCGTGGCCCCCCTCGGCGAACACATGTAGCTCCGCCGGGACTTTGTGAGCCACCAGCGCTCGATAGAATCGCAAAGCGTTTTCCACCGGCACGGCTTCATCGTCACCGGCATGCGCGATAAACGTCGGCGGGGTTTGGTCGGTGACTTGCAAGTCGTTCGACATCAACTCCACGAGATTTGGATCGGGCGTCTTGCCCAGCAAGTTCTCCAGTGACCCGCCGTGCGTGATCGAGGCATCCATCGAAATCACCGGGTAAATCAGCATGAGAAAATCGGGTCGGCAACTTTGCTGCTCGACCGGGTCCGTTGCCTTTTTATCGCCCGCATCAAAGTGCGTGCCCACCGACGACGCCAAATGCCCGCCGGCGGAAAAGCCCAGCACGCCGAGCTTGTCCGGTTCGACACCCCATTGAGCGGCTTGCGAACGGACCAGCCTGACAGCGCGTTGAATGTCGGAGAGGGGCACGGGATGCCGATGCACGCCACCGCCGTGCCGATATTTCAGCACAAACGTCGTTATGCCCAATTCAGCGAGCCAACGGGCCACCTCAACCCCCTCCTTTTCCAAGGCAAGGCCACCATAGCCACCGCCGGGGCAAATCACGATGCCCGTGCCGGTGCGGTGTTGACCCGGGGGGACGTTGATTGTGAGTGTCGGCTCGCTCACGCCAGTCACCCAGGTGTTACTCAATTTGGCGTCGCCGCGCTCCTCGATGACTTCCTGACCCGTGAACTTTTCCGACCCAGGTGCCACACCCTCCCACAACTTGATCGCGATGGTTTCTCCCGCCGAGACAGCCGCTTGAGACATGCCGAGCACCATTGTGAAAGCAACTCCCAGCAACATAATTTGAAACTGCTGACCAAACACGCCACCACCTCCCTTGCCAAAAAATCACTTCCGCCAAATGCCGACGACCGCGGGGTAATAGGTGCGAATCTGCCACCCGATCTCCCGCCGCTTCTCGGCGATGTTGCCGGGGAGCAAGCCAAAATCAAACGCCCCATCGGCTTCGATTACCATGATACTCTCCACCGGAGCACGTTCCAGGATGCTCGATATCAGTTCGATCATCTCCGTTTGCCGCTCACGATAAAACGCATAGGGCGGGCTACAAAACACCAGCCAAGGAAGATTCAAAGGGGAAAGCGCAGAGGGGAAAGGGGAAATCACCTCTTCATTCCCCTTTCCACTTTCCCCTCTCCACTTTGGCAAATCCCGCTTGCCCCACAGGAACGCGCTGGTCGTGAGCAGTTGCGCTCTCTCGCTCAGTCCCAGCGTCTTGATATTGTCTTCGATCACCCGCGCGGTGGGGACGTGCTTCTCGATGAAGGTTGCGCTCAACGAACCGCGGCTCAACGCTTCGAGGCCCAGTGCCCCTGTCCCGGCGAACAAGTCGATCGCATGACGGCCCGCCGAATCGGTACTCACCAGATTGAAAATCGCTTCGCGCACCCGGTGCTTCATCGGCCGGGTAACGGGATCGCCCCCTTGCTGGAAGATTTCGTAGCGGAGTTTGCTACCACGCAATTTCCCGCCAATAATCCGCAGCTCCGAAGTTTCCGTAGTTTCGCCGCGTCTGGGTTTTGCTTTCGCCATGCCAACTCGATGAGTGCCGCTGCCGATCAGGCAGAGATTTGTTATGTTAGGCGGAAGTTTCTCGCCATCGTGACCATGTATTATTGTGACAAGCAGAGGCAAAGGATGCACCCCATGGCCCGTCGAATCTTATTATTGTTCTTGCTCCTCTTGGCCCCCACGGCACCCGTCCTGGCTCAAACTCCCGCCGAACAGGCCCACAAGAGCTTCGAAGAGTTGCAGACCCAATGGGTCGCGCTCGAACGCAAGTTCCACGAAAAACAGCAGGCCAATGCCGCTGCCCAGGAACTTCTCACCCTGCGAGCCGAATCGGACAAGCTGCTCGACGCCCTCACGCAAGCGGGCTTGGATGTCTATCGAGCCGATCCCAAAAGCTACCCGACCGTCAATCAAACGCTCCTGGCGATTGCGAATTTTCACGTCGTCGGCGATCCCAAGGGAGACGGCGGCGATCAATATGAAAAAGCCCTGCCGCTGATCCGTGAGCTTATCGACGCCGGAGCAGCCAGCACCTCGCCCGAGTTGTGGCTCTTGGGCGGAGTGAGTGCCTACGCGACCAACGATTATCCGCTTGCCCAGGAGTATTTCAGTAAAGCGAAAGCCGCCGGGGTGGCAAGTCCGCAAAATCGCTTGGGCCAACTCGCCCAAGGGTTTCAAGAATCGCTGCCCACCACCAGCCGGAATTGGACGCAGGAAGAACTCATTCGCGGAGCGGAGAAAGTCGCCGACAATCTGCCGCGCGTGAAATTCACCACCACCCGCGGTGATGTTGTGATCGAGCTGTTCGAGGAGGAAGCCCCGCAAGCGGTGGCCAATTTTCTCACACTCGCCAAACAGGGCTTTTACAAGAATGTCCCCTTTCATCGCGTACTGCCCGGCTTCATGGCGCAAGGGGGTGATCCCACCGGCACCGGCGGCGGCGGGCCGGGTTATTCAATTCGCTGCGAATGTGACGGACAGAAGTACCGCAAACACTTTCGCGGCAGCCTGAGCATGGCCCACGCAGGTCGCGACACGGGAGGTTCGCAATTCTTCCTCACCTTCGTGCCAACTACTTATCTTGATGGCAAGCACACCGTCTTTGGCCGTGTGGTCGAAGGGATGGACGTGGCAGCCTCGCTCAAACGCCGCGATCCGGATTCACCCGGCAGGTCCGAGCCCGACAAAATCCTCTCCGCCGAGGTGCTCCGCGACCGAGGCCACGAGTACAAATTCGCGAAACTGCAGGGTCGATGATTCAAGGGCCGCTCAGTTTTCGGTTAGCCATCGTTGTCATTCCCGCGCAGGCGGGAACCCAGTGCGGAGGGTCCAGCGTGAAATCCTGGATCCCCGCCTGCGCGGGGATGACGAGTGTGCCGGGGCGATAGGTTCGACTTCGACCGGAATGCGGCTATTTTTGGGCTGCTTGACGTTCATGCACACCCGTCTTACGATAGTATTTCGTTTTGGAATCCTGTTGGCTTCTGGCATTTATGGGCATGATAGTGGATGCCCCCGCGAGCAATTGGACGCTCGAACTTGAAGTAGGCGGATGTTGCGATCCGCTGAGCTGCAAGTGATTCGCCTGCCAACAGTTCCGCGTGTTGACCGTTTCTCCGGCACCCCCGGCGGGCCGGTTGTTGACGTTATCTCTTGGTGCAGGCGATTGTTCCCGCGTGATGCTGGCGGTCACTTGGATTCAATTGGTCCACTCGCACCAAGGCCACGGCGCGCAAGCATGCGCTGTGGGGAGAAAGTGTTGCGCACGAGCGACAGGAAGTTTCGACCAGCACGTCCACAAACACCTTAAGCACCATGCACATCAAGTCACTCAAAATTTATTGCGACATCGTTGAGCGACGCAGCTTTTCGCGGGCTGCCGACGACAACGGCATCTCACAGTCGAACGCCAGCCAAGTGGTTCATCAATTGGAAGAGCGACTGGGAGTGCAACTCTTGGATCGCTCGAAGCGTCCCTTTGTGCTCACCTCCGAAGGGGAGCGTTACTTTGAAGGGGCTCGGCAAATTGTCAGGCTCCACGACGAACTGGAAGAAGACGTTCGCACGCTGCACAATGCCTCGGCGGGGCGACTCTTGGTGGCATCGATTTACTCGGTCGGCCTCGCGCACATGAGTCTGTTCATGCGGCAGTTCTCTGGCAAGTATCCCAACGCTCAGGTGCGGCTGGAATATCTGCACCCCGACCGGGTCTTGGAAGTGGTGGAAGGGGGGGACGTTGATTTGGGTCTCGTGAGTTATCCCGAAGAAACCCGCACTTTGGCCGCGATTCCCTGGCGAAGTGAACCGCTGGTGGTCGTTTGCCATCCTAATCATCGCTTCGCGAAAGTGTCGTCGATCCACTTTGTCGATTTGTCGGGCGAACCGCTCGTCGCCTTTGAGGCGGGGTTGCGAATTCGCTCCGAGATCGACCACGCACTCTTGATGCACCACGTCGATGCCAATATCGCCTTCGAGTTCGACAACATTGAAACCATGAAACGAGCCATTGAAATCAACGAGGGCATTAGCTTGCTGCCGGAGCCAACCGTCGCCAAGGAAATCATTGCGGGGACGCTCGTGAAAGTGGCACTCGAAGGCGAGCCACAAACGCGGCCCTTGGGGATTGTCTATCGGCGCGACCGGCCGCTGCGAGAGCTTGCGCGAAATTTCATCGAACTTCTCAGGGCCGACACCGACTTCGTCGAAGAGGCCATGCCGCTCCCTGCTCTTCAATCGACAACACACAACAATGGCGCGGAAAGCTGGCGATAGTTTTCGCTCGGCCCAATTAGGGGATAATTGTCATGGATCACCAAGAAATATTTTCGGCGTTCCCGGCCAAGCAAGGTCTCTACGACCCCGAGAACGAGCATGATTCGTGCGGCGTGGGGTTTGTCGCGCATATCAAGGGCGTGCGGAGCCATCAAATCGTCCTTGATGCCGAGCAGGTGTTGCGCAACATGGATCACCGTGGCGCGTGCGGTTGTGAAGCAAACACGGGCGACGGTGCCGGCATTCTCACCGCCTTGCCGCATGAGTTTCTCAATAAAGTGGTTAAAGCCGATTTAGGCGTTGAACTTCCCGTTCCAGGCAGCTTCGCCGCGGGGAATGTGTTTCTTCCCAAGAAAGACGCCGAGCGAGCCAAGTGCAAGGCGGTTGTCGAGGAATTGATTAAGACCTACGGGCAACAACTCGTCGGTTGGCGCAAGGTGCCGGTCGACAACGCGGCAGCAAATATCGGCCCAAGCGCGCTGGCGGGTGAACCGGCCATCGAGCAAGTGATTATCGCGGCGGGGCAGGGCGTGAGCGGCGATGATTTTGAGCGCAAGCTCTATGCGATTCGCAAGCAAGCCAGCCATCGCCTGCGCAAAGATAATTCGCTCACTCAAGCGCAAATGTTTTACATCTGCTCGCTCTCCTCGAAGGTGATGATCTACAAAGGAATGTTCACCACCGAGCAATTGTTCAAATATTTTCCAGACCTCGCCGACAAGGATTACACCAGCCACTTGGCCATGGTCCACTCGCGATTCTCGACCAACACGTTCCCCTCGTGGGATCGCGCCCAACCGTGCCGCTACATGAGCCACAACGGCGAGATCAACACACTCCGCGGTAACAAGAACTGGATGCGCGCCCGCCAAGGCGTCATGCGGAGCGAGCATTTTGGCAACGACCTCGCCAAACTCTTTCCGATTTGCGAGCCCGACTGCAGCGACTCCGGTTCGTTCGACAATGTGCTCGAATTCCTAGTGATGAACGGCCGTCCGCTGCAAGAATCGGTGATGATGATGGTCCCCGAGGCTTGGCAGAACCACGAAACCATGTCCGAAGAAAAGCGGGCGTTCTACGAGTTCAACTCGGCACTGATGGAACCCTGGGACGGCCCGGCGTCGATTGTCTTTACCGATGGCAAACGGATTGGGGCCGTGCTCGACCGCAATGGTTTGCGACCCTCGCGATATTACCTGACTCACGATGACCGCGTGATCATGGCCAGCGAAGTCGGCGTGCTTCGCAGCGTGAAGCCCGAAAACGTGAAGGCCAAGGGGCGTCTGCAGCCGGGCCGCATGTTCCTCGTGGATTTCGAGCAGGGTCGCTTGATCCCCGACGAAGAACTCAAGAGCGACTTTGCCTCCCGTCGGCCTTACAAGACTTGGCTCAACAACCAGCGGATCGATCTCAACGAGCTCGAACCGAACAAGGAGCCCCACGGTTTCGACAGCAACACGCTGCTGGAGCGGATGCAAGCCTTTGGTTTCACGGTCGAGTCGATGAGCTTCTTGCTCTTGCCACTCATCAAGGCGGAAAAAGACCCCATCGGTTCGATGGGCAACGATTCCTGTCTTGCCTGTCTCAGCGATAAGCCGCGCTTGATTTACGATTATTTCAAGCAGCTTTTTGCCCAGGTCACCAACCCCGCGATCGACTCGATCCGCGAGGAAGTGATTATGTCGCTCGAGTGCTACATCGGTCCCGAGCAGAATTTGCTTGAAACCACCAAGGAGCACGCCCATCGCTTGCGCGTGCCGCACCCGATTTTGTCGAACGAGCAACTCGCGTCGCTCAAGCACATAAACCATCGCGGCTGGAAAGCCAAAGTGGTCGACATGACCTGGCCCAAGTCCGCAGGCAAGCAGGGGATGGTCGCAGCGCTCGACCGCATCTGCGCCGAGGCGGAAGCCGCAGTGGAGGAAGGCTATTCGCTGGTAATCCTGTCGGATCGTGACATTTCCGCTGAGCGCGTGCCGCTCAGTTCGCTGCTGGCCACCGGTGCGGTGCATCACCATTTGATTGCCAAGACCATGCGCACACGCATCGGCTTGGTGATCGAAACCGGTGAAGCCCGCGAAGTGCATCATCACTGCCTCTTAGTCGGTTATGGTGCCGATGCGATCAATCCCTACTTGGCGTTTGAAGCGCTGTGGCAAGCGCGCCGCGATGGCTTGCTCGATTCCGGCGAGCCTGCGATTGGCGAAAAAGAGGGGGGTGATGGCGAACAGCATCCCGCGATTGATATGGTTTCCAACGGCGAGTTGTACGATCCCGTCTCCAAAGCCGACCACGATCTGGTCAAAAAGTATCGCACCGGCGTCGCCATGGGCATGCTCAAGGTGATGGCCAAGATTGGCATCTCCACCTTGCAAAGTTACAAAGGCGCCCAAATCTTTGAAGCCGTGGGGCTCAAAAGCGAAGTGATCAATCGCTCGTTTGTCGGCACCGCCAGCCGTATCCAGGGTGTTGATTTCGACGTGCTCGCCGAAGAAGCGCTCCGTCGCCACGCCCTCGGTTATCCCGCGATGAAATCTTCGCGGCTCACCTTGCTTCCCAATCCGGGAGAATTCCACTGGCGCGCCGAAGGGGAACGCCACATGTGGGATCCCCAGTCGATTGCCGACATCCAGGTCGCCGCGCGCGCGGGAGATGCCAATGCCTATCGCCGCTTTGCCGACCATGTGAACCACGACGCCGAAACACGCTGCCAATTGCGCGGCTTGTTGGCGTTCAAGAAAGATGCGAACGGTGGGCCGATTCCTCTCGGGGAAGTCATGCCCGCCAAGGACATCGTCAAACGCTTCTGCACCGGGGCGATGTCGTTCGGCTCGATCTCGGCGGAAGCGCATGAGAGCCTGGCCATCGCCATGAACCGCCTCGGCGGCAAGAGCAACACGGGCGAGGGGGGCGAAGACCCCGCGCGATTTGTGCCGCTGGCCAATGGCGACTCCAAGCGCTCGGCGATCAAGCAAGTCGCTTCGGGCCGGTTTGGCGTGACGATCAACTATCTCACCAACGCCGATGAATTGCAGATCAAGATTTCGCAAGGCGCGAAGCCGGGAGAAGGGGGTGAACTTCCTGGTCGCAAGGTGGACGACTATATCGCGAAAATTCGCTATTCGACCCCCGGTGTCGGCTTGATCAGCCCGCCGCCACATCACGACATTTATTCCATCGAAGACCTCAAGCAATTGATTCACGACCTCAAGAATGCCAACCGTGCTGCTCGCGTGAGCGTGAAGTTGGTCTCCGAAGTGGGCGTCGGCACAATTGCCGCGGGGGTCGCCAAGGGTTATGCCGACCATATTTTGATCTCGGGCGACGGTGGCGGCACGGGTGCCTCGCCGCTCACGAGTATCAAGTACGCTGGTCTGCCGTGGGAATTGGGCATCGCCGAAACACATCAAACGCTCGTACTCAACGACCTGCGCAGCCGCGTCGTGCTGCAAACCGACGGCGGCCTTAAAACGGGCCGCGACGTAGTAATCGCCGCGATGTTAGGGGCCGAAGAGTTTGGCTTCGCCACCGCGCCGCTGATTACGCTCGGTTGCATCATGATGCGCAAGTGTCATTTGAACACCTGCCCGGTCGGCGTGGCCACGCAAGACCCCGAGCTGCGCAAGAAATTCAACGGCAAGCCAGAGTATGTCGTCAATTATCTGTTTATGGTTGCCGAAGATGCTCGCCAAGTGATGGCTGAGCTAGGCTTCCGCACGATTGAAGAAATGGTTGGCCGGGTCGATTGCCTCGAAACCGATAAGGCAATCAAGCACTGGAAAGCGGATGGCCTGGATCTCACGTCCCTGCTCGAACCCGTAAAAAAACCCCATGCGAAAGTCGGCACCTACAACACGCAAAAACAAGAGCATGGCCTGGAGTTGTCGCTCGACATCACCAAACTCTTGGCTCTTGCCAAGCCGGCCATCGAGCGCGGCGAGAAAGTGCGCGAAGAACTGTCCATAATCAACACCAACCGCACCGTCGGGACGATTCTCTCTAACGAAATTTGCAAGCAGTGGGGCGAAGATTGCCTCCCCGACGATACCGTTCACTTCAAGTTCAACGGCTCGGCGGGGCAAAGCTTCGGCGCGTTTCTTGCCAAGGGAGTTACCTTGGAACTCGAAGGGGATGCCAACGATTACGTCGGCAAAGGCCTCTCCGGCGGACGCGTGGTGATTTATCCGCCTAGGAATTCCAGTTTCGTGGCCGAGGACAACATCATCGTCGGCAATGTGTGCCTCTATGGCGCGACCAGCGGCAAGGCGTTTTATCGCGGCCGCGCCGCCGAACGATTTGCCGTGCGGAACAGTGGTGCCGAAGCGGTGATCGAGGGGGTCGGCGATCACGGTTGCGAATACATGACGGGTGGCCGCGTGGTGATCTTGGGACCAACGGGCCGCAACTTCGCCGCCGGCATGAGTGGCGGTGTCGCCTATGTTTGGGATCCCAAGGAAAAATTACTCTCCAACTGCAACCTGGGCATGGTCGAGTTGGAGAAAGTGGACGACGAAGAAGACGCCGATGAGCTGCGGGAGTTGATCGAGTTGCACAAAAACTACACTAACTCGGCGGTGGCCGCGGACATTTTGGACCGCTGGGAAGAGTGCCTGCCCCAGTTCGTGAAGGTCATGCCGACGGACTACAAGCGCGTGTTGATGGAGCAAAAATCCAAGTCGAAACAACCCGCAATCGTCTAAGAGTTTCACGCAGAGGCGCAGAGTTCGCGGAGTAACGCTACAAATTAAGCACAAAGGTTGTATTTTTGCACAGATGAAACTGTCCCGGAGGGACAACTGAGAATAGCCCAGCCATTTATGGTTTGTCGTTACCCACATTTTGGGGTTTCGCCGCAACTTGTCCCGGAGGGACACACGACAATAGCCCAGCGATTTATCGCTGGGTTCGAAGACAACGTGCCAAGTGAGTCCCGTAGGGACGATTGAAAGCTCGGATCGGGATTCAGTCGTCCCTACGGGACTTGTGATCGATACGACAGTTTTCCCAGCAGTGAACTGCTGGGCTATTATCATGGCGTCCCTCCGGGACGAAGATTTATGTCACACTCCTACGTTAGCTCGTTGTTCCATTGCATTTTCAGCACAAAGAACCGACAGAAAATAATCATTCCCCCGTTGCAAGAACGCCTATGGCCCTACTTGGGAGGAATTGCGCGTGAGAACGACATGAAAGCCTTAGCGGTGGGTGGTATTGAGGATCATGTACATCTACTAATATCACTTCCAGCAACGATGAATATCTCGAAGGCAATGCAATTGATTAAAGGTGGTTCCTCGAAATGGTTACACGACGAATTCCCCGACCAGCGCGAATTTGCATGGCAAGAAGGTTATGGAGCGTTCAGTATCGCTACTTCACAGATTGATAGCACAAAAGAATACATAGCCAATCAAGTCAATCATCACGCTGTGAAGACGTTTGAAGAAGAATTCATTGCGATATTGAACAAGCACGGAATTGAATACGATCCACGCTATGTGTGGGGATAAGTTCAGACGTCCCTCCGGGACTAACCATGTGATGAGTTTCCCCAGCGATGAATCGCTGGGCTATTATCACAAGCCCCTCCGGGGCAAACAAATACAACTAACCACTGACAAATTACAACTGACTTATCATGGGCAAACCCACCGGTTTCAAAGAATTTGAGCGCGCGGCTGTTCCGTATCGCGACCCCGTCGTGCGGGCTGGCGACTTTTTGGAAATCTATACCGAGCCGCTCGCGGAGAATCTGCGCACTCAGGGCGCGCGGTGCATGGATTGTGGCGTGCCGTTTTGCCAATCGGAGAGCGGTTGCCCCATTGATAACCTGATTCCTGAGTGGAACGACTTGGTTTACCAAAATCGCTGGCGTGACGCCCTCGACCGCTTGCACAAAACGAACAACTTCCCGGAGTTCACGGGCCGGACTTGCCCTGCTCCCTGCGAAGGTGCGTGCGTGCTGGGCATTACCGACCCGCCCGTCACGATCAAGAACATCGAAAACGCGATCATCGACCGCGGCTTTGCCGAAAATTGGGTTGTGCCGCAACCCCCCAGTGAGCGCACCGGGCAGCGCGTCGCCATCGTCGGCAGTGGTCCCGCGGGACTCGCCGCCGCGGCGCAACTCAACAAGGCCGGCCACTCGGTCACCGTTTATGAGCGCGCCGACCGCATCGGTGGCTTGTTGATGTATGGCATCCCCAACATGAAGCTCGACAAGGGAGTCGTCGAGCGGCGGATCAATTTGCTGCGGGCCGAAGGGGTCGAATTCATCACCTGCGCTCACGTGGGCCGCGAGCAAGATTACCCCGCTGGCCACATGACGCAGATCATGCAAGAACGCGGCTGCGAAGTGCAGTTCATCGATCCCCAAGAATTGATCGACGAATACGACGCCGTGTTGTTGGCCACGGGAGCGACCAAATCGTTCGATCCCACCGCGCGTTGCCCCGGTCGCGATTTGGCAGGAATTCATCTGGCGATGGATTTTCTCACTCGCAACACCAAGAGCTTGTTGGATTCGGAGCTTGCCGACGACAAATATCTTTCTGCCAAGGGTAAGAATGTCATCGTCATCGGCGGTGGCGACACGGGTGCCGACTGCATCGGCACGTCGCTGCGCCATGGCGCGAGGTCGATTGCCAACTTTGAACTCTTAGACGTACCACCTCCCGAGCGGGCCGCCAACAATCCGTGGCCCCAATGGCCACGAATTTACCGGGTCGACTATTCCCATGCCGAAACCAAGGCCAAACTCGGCGAAGATCCCCGGCAGTTCAATATTCTTACCAAAGAGTTTGTTGACAACGGCCAAGGCCGCGTGAGCGGCGTGAAGACCGTCGCGGTGAATTGGTCGAAACCGGGCGAAAAAGCCCCGTTCAGCGAAGTGCCAGGAAGCGAAAAAATATGGCCCGCCGATTTGGTGTTCCTTGCCACGGGCTTTATCGGCCCGGAACTGGAAGTGGGTGAAATGCTGGGCGTCGCCACGCAAAACCCACGCGGCAATTGGCAAACCTTTGCCGCTGAACATGGTTCATTCGCCACGAACGTCGAGAAAGTCTTTGCGGCCGGTGATTGCCGTCGCGGTCAAAGTCTCGTCGTCTGGGCGATCAACGAAGGTCGCGGCGCGGCCCGTGCGATCGACGAATTCTTGACTGGCGCGACGGTGCTCTCCGCCCCAGGTATTAAGTTGCCACGGCAAGTGGTGTAAGTGGCGAATTAAACGCCCCGTTTTCTGAGCTGGCGACCACGACCACGGGACGAATCGGTCCGAGATTCGTGTGATGCTGCCTGAGTTTCTCGATCGTGGCCCAGGAGAGTCGACGACCTTGTCGCAGCAGCTTGGAGCCATCGGCACCAACCACGTCCTCGGCCAAAATCAAACCTTCACGCAACTCTTCAATCGCCAACTCGATAGTCGCCTGCTGATCGCAAGAGAATGTCCCCCGTGTAGTTGAAAAGCATGGCGGTTCCTCCGCCCAGAAGATACCTTCTGGGCGGTGGAACCGGCTTTTCAACTAACGGAGGGACATTCTCGATCGCAATACGCATTTAACTGCTCGAGCGTGTCGCCAATCATGGGACATAACTCGGGTAACAAAGCCCGAACTTCTTTAATCCCGGATTTCCCAGATGACTTCCCGCACAATGGCACGCGATTTGCGCCACACCTTGTAAAAACAGCGGTTTGTACGCTCAACATGCCATCGTGACAGGGGAGCCCCATGGGTGACTGCCAAAACGAG
>Ga0163152_10005781_pt1 | contig 14319 bp, 10 predicted proteins | sample OliLakLV19MP8IB2_FD_148635 | JGI IMG/M metagenome (GOLD analysis project Ga0163152, IMG submission 148635) | Freshwater microbial mat bacterial communities from Lake Vanda, McMurdo Dry Valleys, Antarctica - Oligotrophic Lake LV.19.MP8.IB-2 | ecosystem: Environmental > Aquatic > Freshwater >... | reverse complement strand
ATAACCGCCCCCGCAAGTGCCTCGGCTTTCGAACTCCCGATGAGGTTTTCTTCGAGAAAACCCCTCCCACCGGTTGCGATTGAGATTTGTGACCGCCAAACACAATTATGCCCGTTGCTGGCCTAACTGCTCATCCGCAAGCCAGATGCCGTGGAAGCCAAACGGAATCCGCGCGGGGATGCGCACCCGGGCGATCGGCGGTGAACTAAAGTCGCGCGCGTCGATCACTGCCAACTCGCTCTTCTCGTCGGCCGCGTCGAAGACGTAGGTCACCAGCCAGCCGTCGTCCTCCTGCTGGGCGTCGGGCGCGGCGACGAAGACTCCTTCGCCTGCAAACTGGCCGGGGCCAAAGTCGTGTCGCACGCTGGTGCCGCGCTCCAGGTCGTACTTGACCAGCGCGTGCATGTCGAGCGCCATCGTGTAGCCATAGCGCGTGCGGCGCCCCAGCCGGTGGTCGTTGATGCGGGGGAAGTCGGAGCGCAGATCGTCGAGCGGCTTCTCACGCACCGCACCGGTCGCGAGATTGAACCGCCATTCGTACAGCGATTGCGGCGTATCGAAGGGCATTGAATTGGGCGATGCCGAACTGGCCGCCGTGCGAGGAGCCGGCGAGGTGCCGACGATATCGGGGTACTCGCTCAACCGGCACGCGACGAGCACCACCTCGTCCCCATCGTCCCAGGCGTTAAGCGTGTGGAACACGAAGCAGGCGGGCGCCTCGAACCAGCGAATCGCATCGGCCCGACCGTGCCGGGGCAAAATGCCGAACCGCGATTCCAAGTCAGGCTCGTACTTCAACAGTGGTTCGCCCCGTGACATTCGCCCCATGTTGAACGTCGCCGGCAGCTCCATGAAGATCGAATGCCGGGCCGTGATCGCGAAGTCGTGCATCATCACCGAGCGACGCAATTTGACCGGCACCGTGCTCGTCAGCTCGCCCGCCGCGTTGACCAGGCTGTACTGCACGACCGGGGCCATCGCCGAATAGCCGAAGAACATCATCTCGCCGGTCTCGGCGTCGACCTTCGGGTGCGCGGTGAAGGGATGCCGCAGCCGGCCGCCGTAGTTCAGTGGGCCAACGGTCTCCAAGTCGGGCACATGGATCTCGTGCGGCGCGCCCCCTTCCCACAAGGTAAGCAAACGGCGATCGTGCCAGACCAGCGCCGTGTTGCCGGCGTTCTTGAAGAGCGGTTCGCCCGCGAGCATCTTCGACATGTCGGGCGTCTCGGCCAGACCGGTCCAGAGCGCCTTGCCGGCGGCCCGTTCTTTCTTCCAGCCGTCGGTGCGAACCCAGCGATTGCGGTAGCTCGCCTGACCATCACGCAGTAGCACGCCGTGCAGCATGCCGTCGCCATCGAACCAGTGGTACCGGCCGCGCGGCGGGAACTGCGGATTGGGGCCGGTGCGCACGTACATGCCGGTGAGCCCATCGGGCAGGCGGCCCACAACTTCGAGCCGTTCGGCGGTGATCTCTTCGTGTACCGGGGCGAAGTTGCCGGCGAGAAACGGGCTCGGCAGAGATGCGTTGCCGGCGCCAGGCGTGTCGCTCGACGTGTCGCCGCTGGAGTTGCCGCCTTCGCCATCGGCCGCCGACGCCAGGGGAATCGCAACTCCCGAGGTCAACAACATTGAGGCCAACGTGGAGCGGGTGAGAAACTCGCGGCGATTGGCTTCCATGGCGGATCTCCTGCGCGGGGCTAGTGAGCACGGGGACGGGCGTCGTTTGATCGACGGCCCGTCCGATATCGTACCCGACGCGATTGAACGCCGCAGCCGGCGTGGTAGCATCGCGGGACAGACGGGCCTTGCCTTTAGTATCTCGAGAACAGCGTGTCGATGGCAACTGATCCAGCAGTGCGTCCCCAGGATGTTGTCTGGGATGCGATCGTCGTTGGCACCGGCATGGGAGGCGGAACGCTCGGCGCGGCGTTGGCTGCCGCCGGCTGGCGAATGCTGTTCGTCGAGCGCGGCCGATCGAATCTTTACCCGAACGACGACTGCATCCGAGACGGGCTCCCCGACGACATTCCCAATGTCACGCGCATGCCGGAGCGCGAGTATGTCGAACTGCTGGCCCGCGGCGGGCGTTCGACCGACCTAATCGAAGACATCAGCGGATTGAAGCCGCCGACGTTCACGCCCTTCATCGGCGGCGGCACGGGGGGTTCGACGGCCCTCTATGGCATGGCGCTCGAGCGGTTGTTCGCCGAAGATTTTCGACCGCGATCGGCGCACCCGGCGGTCGACGGCTCAAACCTGCCCGAGAGTTGGCCGATCGACTATGAAACGCTGCGTCCCTGGTACGCGGCGGCCGAGCGGCTGTACCGCGTGCATGGCAGCGCCGATCCGCTGCGCCCCGGCGACACCGATTGCCAACTGCTGCCGTCTCCGCCGCTGACGCCAACCAACGCCGAGCTGTTCGCCCACCTGCAAGGCAAAGGCTTGCACCCCTACCAGTTGCACATCGGTTGCGAGCACCTGCCCGATTGCCAGAACTGCCAGGGATATCTTTGTTCGCGCGATTGCAAGAGCGACGCCGGCAATCGCTGCCTGCGGCCGGCGATCGAACAACACGGCGCGACGCTGTTGACCGGCTGCACCGTCACCCGGTTGGACGCCGAAGGCACCAGCGTGCGGCGCGTCGTCTGCCGGCAGGGGGATACCGAGCTGGTGCTGCGCGGTCGCTATGTAGTGCTGGCAGCCGGTGCGCTGGTGACGCCGGTGCTGCTGCTGAATTCGCACTCGGCCGATTTTCCCCAGGGGTTGGCGAACTCCTCCGACCAGGTCGGCCGCAACCTGATGCGGCACTGCATCGACATGTTGATGGTGCAGATGAACGCCAAGGAACCGGTCCACGGCCAAATCAAAGAACTGGCGTTCAACGATTTCTATCACCACGACGGGCAGAAACTCGGCACGTTTCAATCGTTCGGCCCGTTGCCCCCGATCGCCTATTTCTTGAATCAAGGCACCGGCTGGTGGCTCAGGCTATTGCGCCCGCTCTTGGTCTATTTCGGTGAGCAACTCAAGGCGAAGGGGCTCGTGGTCACGACGATCATGGAAGACCTGCCCTACCAGAAGCATCGCGTGCTGCCGTCGGAAAAGGCCTTCGACGGTCTGCGGCAGCGGATTCGGCTGAACTACGCATTGCAGCCGTACGAACTGTCGCGGCTGGCCACGCTGCGAAAGGCCGTCGAAGAAGTGTTGAAACCGTACAAGCTCGTGCAACTTCGCGGCGCGAGCGAGAACCGGGCGATCGCCCACGTCTGCGGCACGTGCCGGTTTGGCGACGACGCGCGGACCAGCGTGCTCGACAAGGATTGCCGGGCGCACGACGTCGACAATCTGTACGTGGTCGACGCGTCGTTCTTTCCCTCGAGCGGTGGCATCAACCCCAGCCTGACCATCGCCGCCAACGCGCTGCGGGTCGCCCAGCACTTGAAAGACCGTGGCCGCTCGCCATAGACGGCCCATTGTCCGCTCATCGCCCGCGCGATGCGCAAATCTCGTAGAACCGGCGCGACCGTGCGCACCCACCGTCGCTCAATCAGCCCGGCCCGTGACCTAGACTAGCGACAACGTCCGGCAGAGTTCACTCCTCTCAAGCTCCGGCCGATAGTTGGGCCGTTCGGCCTTCACCCCGCGGTCGGCGATTGTCGCCGTGGGAACAAATCGTAACTCACTTGCGGATGGCCGAGTGCCAAGGGTGCTTCGTGGACGAACCAACACCACGTCGAATTCTGGTTGTCGACGACGACCCAGCCTGTGTGCGGCTTTTGGAACGTCTGCTCTCGCAAGCCGGCTATCAGGTCGCTTGCGCCAACGACGGCGCCGAGGCCTTCGCACAAACCTTGGCCTTCCGTCCGCAGATCATCGTCACCGACTGGAAGATGCCGCGCGTCGACGGGCTCGACCTGATTCGCCGCGTGCGGGCGGAAGTTCCCTGGTATCCTTACGTGCTGCTGGTCACGCATTCGTCGGAGCAAACACTCGGGCTCGATTCAGGGGCCGATGATTTCATCGCCAAGCCAATCTGCGGTGAGGATCTGCTCGCTCGCGTGCGCGCCGGCGAGCGCATCGTCAGCTTGCAGGAGCGGCTGCGGCACAAGAATCACGAGCTGCAAATCGCCAATCAGCAACTCGCCAAGCTGGCCGTCACCGATTCGCTCACCGGCTTGCTGAATCGCCGGGCGTTTCAGGACGAAGCTCACAAACGCTGGCAGCAGATCGACTGGTCGATCGAGGCAATCAACTGCCTGATGATCGACATCGACCAATTCAAACGCATCAACGACTCTTACGGCCACGCGGCCGGCGACGCCGTGATCTGCGCCGTGGCCCGAGCGCTCAAAGCCAAGCTGCGCAACAACGACATCGTGTGCCGCTTTGGCGGCGAGGAGTTCTGCGTGCTGCTGGTCAACGCGTCTCCGGCAATCGGCCGGCGCGTGGCGGAGCGTTTGCGCGAGACGATCGCGCAGATGCAACTGCCTGGCTTGCCGGCCGGCGTGCGGTGCACGATCAGCGTCGGCCTGGCTTCGGGAGCCCGCAGCAGCACGGCGGTCGAGGCGTTCATCGATTGGGCCGATCAGGCGCTGTTGCGGGCGAAGCGAGCCGGCCGAAACCGTGTCGTCTGCTTCGAGCCGCGGAGCAACGATACGCGGCCGATCACGCCCCCGCCGAAGGACGTCGCCCCGGCCGATGCCAGCGAGTTCGACGGCGAAAGCTGGCGCGAAGCGATCGACGCGATTGGGGTGGTGCTGTCGTGGCGCGATCCCGATCGCGCCGCACACGGTCGCCGCGTGAGCCGGCTGTGCAGCGAAGCCGCGCGCCAATGGCAATGGAGCGACGAGCGGCGACAACTCGTCGAGGCCGCCGCCCTGTTGCAAGATGTGGGCATCCTCGCTTCGACTGAAGGGGGAGCCGAGCAGGCGGCCGATCACCTGCCGCGCCACGTCGATCGCCGTCGGGGTGTGGCGTTGGCCATCGTGCAAGAGTGCTTCGCGAATCGGGCGCTAACCGCCACGCTGCGCCATTTACCGAGCGCGGGGGCCGAACGCCCGCTCGAGCCCGAAGAAGATGTCGCCGATCATCTGGCCGCCGCCCGGCTGCTGGCGATCGTCAATCGCTACGACGAGCTCGTCTTCGGGCTCGACAATCGCGAACGCCTCGAACCGCCGGCCGCGCTGGCGGCGCTGCGCCAAGAAGCCGAGGCCGACTTTGATCCGCGGCTCGTCGAGCGCTTCTGCCGACTGGTCGACGAAGGTCACCTGCTCGAAGCGGTTGCCGGGGCGTAGCGCGGCCTTGGCACCGGCGGTCGCAGGCGGTGCTCGTGGTTTGGCGCGTGGGCATCACACGCTAAACTCAGTTGTCAGTCTCAACTGGCAGTTTCAACACGGTGTATCTGCCCCACAGAAAGGTCGACCACGATGGCCGGCAATCTCGAATTCGGGGGCGAAGAGCTATTTCGATCCTCGCCCGATCGTGTCTTCGCCGTGGTGACCGATCTCGATGGATTGGCGCGCAACGTCCACGACCTGACGATGGCGAAGCGGATCGACGCCCGCACACTGGAGTGCACCGCTCGGCCCGGCTTCGGCTTCATGCGCGGCACGCTCAAGCTCGTGATTCAACTGGCCGATCTCAATCCGCCCGAGTCGGCCACCTTGTCGATCGACGGCCGCGGCATCGGGCAAAGTTTGTGCGTGACCTCGCGGCTGGCGATCAGTCCGTTGCGTGAAGGAGGTTCACGACTATTGTGGACCGCTGCGGTGACGGACCTCAAAGGGCTGATCTCCACGATCAGCCCGGCGCTCATCCGTGCCGCGGCCGACCAGGTGATCCGCACGGCTTGGAAGGACTTGCGCAAGGAGTTGGGCGAGCCGGAAACGTAGCCTTTACCGAGGAAAGCTCGGAGGACACGCAGGAATTTACCGCGGAGTGCGCAGAGGATCGCGGAGTTATCAACTAGACGCGTTCTCCGCGATCCTCTGCACTCTCGGCGGTAAATCAATCGCCTGAGATTTGGACGGCGGCCGCGGCCAGCACTCGCGCGGCAACTTCGTCCGCGCTTCCCTGAGCGTCGACGATCTTGATATGCGCCCGATCGCGGGACGCCTCTTCGAGAAAGCCTGCCCGCACGCGCTCTTGAAACTCCACGCCACGCGATTCAATGCGGTCGGTCTGCCCGCCGAGCCGTTGGAAGGCGACCTCGGCCGGCAAGTCGAGCACGAAGGTGATGTCGGGGAGCAATCCCCCCGTGGCGGTGCGGCCAATTGTCCAGAGGTTTTCCGGCTCGAGCCCGCCGGCATGTCCCTGATAGACGACGTTTGACAGCAGGTAGCGATCGGAGACGACGACGCGTCCGGCGGATAGCGCCGGCTTGATCATTTCAGCGACAAGCTGCGCCCGGGCGGCCATGTACAGAAGCGCTTCGGTCGGCAGCGACATGCCGGCGTGGCGATGCCCCAGCAGCAGGTCGCGGATCGCTTCGCCCAACTCGGTGCCGCCGGGATCGCGGCAGAGCGTGACCGCGTGCCCCTGGGCTTCGAGCCAGCCGACAAAGCGCGCGATCTGCGTGCTTTTGCCGGCTCCGTCAACTCCGTCAAAGGCGAAGAACATCAGCGCGCCGCCTCAGTGTTCGAAAAATGCACCTGCACCTGATCGTGCGTCGTGTAGAGCCTGAGCTGCTTCCCGTCGTCCAGCAAAAGCGGGCTCGATTTGTTCTCTTTCAGGATCGGGTTGTGCGAGTACTTCGTCCAGTGCACGAGATCGTCGCTGGCCGCGATACTGGAGGACCAATCGCGCGTCGTCGCCGACTCCCGGGCGTGATAATAGGCATAATACCGCCCGTCGCGCTTGATCACCTGGTTGAAGGCCACTTGAAAGTGATCGTACTTCTCCGGGCCGGGGACGAACACCGGTTCGTCCTGCACGTGCTTCCACTGCGCCAGATCGCTTGACGTGGCCAACCAGATGCCCAGATCGCGCCGCTCGTAGAACAAGTACCAGCGATCGCCGTCGCGCAATACGCAGGGCGTGCCAAACGGGCCAGGCGAGATCGGCTCGCCACCCGTCTTGCGGATGTCGAGCGTGCCGCGTCGCTCCCACTTGACGCCGTCGGGCGAAGTGAACCAGTGGGCCTGGTCGCGCTCCCCTTCGGCAAACATGTAGTAAGTGCCATCGACGTGCAGCACCTGCATGTCCTCGATCCAGTGGTCGCCGTCGAGCGGATTGGCCGGCCAGCGAGTCCAGGCCAGCCCGTCTTCGCTGGTGGCGTAGCCCAGCAGCTTGCGTCCCTCGCGCGTGCCGTCGTAACCGGTGTACCACAGGCGGTAGCCGGCCGGCTCGCGCAGGATCCAGCCCCGCTCGCGGATTTTGACGTCCCAATGCCCGGGGCCTGCGCCGGTGAAGATCGGATTGTGTTCGGACGGCCTAAAGCGAACCAGCTCGAGGGGGAACTCGATCGAAATCGCTGCGACGGCTGGTTCTGCAGCGGTGGCCGCGGGCGGGGCCGGTTCGGCCGCGCTAGCTCGCAGGGCCAAGCTCGCGACATAAACCAATAGCACAACCGCGGCACGGCCGAGCAAGCCCGCGGTGGCACCCGACGCTGCGGCGCAGCGCTTTCGACGACGGTCATTCAATTGACGGCACTCGGCGCTCTGCATTCGCGATCCTTACTTTCCCGGTGTGGGTTGCCCATGGTGTCGATTGGCCGCGTCTCGTCGCCCGTTGCTGCGGCCATTGCGTTTGCGGTGAGGCGCGTAGATGGCGGCCATGCGCTCGCTCTTCTGGGCTACCAGGTCGCGCAAGGGGGCCGGCGCGAGCACTTCGGCCTGATCGCCGTAGCCCAAGACCCACCAGGAGACTTCTTGTACGCCGGAGACCGTGGCATGGAAGTCGAGCGAGCCATCGGCGTTCCACACGAGTCGCTGCGTCGGATGCCAAACCACTTCGGCGACGTTGCCGGCCACGAGCGGCTGAAAGCGGACGACAATCTCCGCGTCGGGGCCGGGCTCGGGAATCAGGTGCCAGGCGTTGCGCAAGTAGCGCTGCAGGCTGAAGCCGAGCGGCAGGCGATACCGTTCGTCGAGCGGTTCCAGCTTCTCGATGCGCCCGACGTTGAAGGTGCGCACTTCGCGGTGCAGCGACGACCGCCCCACGACGTACCAACTGCGGCGGCTGAACAGCAGGCGATACGGGTGGAGCTTCGTCGTAATCCGCTCGGCATCGGCGAAGCTGTTGTACTCGATACGTACCGCATAATGACCGCCGATCGCCGAGAGCAGTTGTTCATAAATGGGCTGCGCTTCCGCCAGCGGATTGACCTGCTGCAATTGGATCGCCACCGAGCCGCTCACCTGCCGCAGGTGCTCACGCAACGGTTGCGGCAGTGAGCTTTCGAGCTTGAGCGCGGCGGCGCGGGCCGGCTGACAGAAAGGCAACCCACGTTCTTGCCCCAGCTCGTGGCACAGGAGCACCAGCGACAGGGCTTCTTCGGGCGTGAAGCTGGTGGGAGGGAGCAGACTGCGCCCGGTCAGGTAGAACCGCTGCTCCTCGGCGTTGTACCAGAGGGGCACGCCGGCTTCGCGCAACAGATCCAAGTCGCGAAAGATGGTGCGGCGGCTGACGCCGCACATCTCGGCCAAGGTCGAGGTGTTATGGCCCCGTCCTGATTGCAGGTGCACCAGCAGCGTTATCAATCGGCCGACCCGCGAATCCGCCATAACCTGCCGCCGAAGGTGCGAGGAACGAGGCTTGTTGCACGGGGCGTCCGTTGGCGCCGGGCGCGTTGGTCACGGGACCAGCCACGCCGGCCGGATTCATCGCCTGTCCAGGACGTGAACCAAACCAACCCCTCGCCGCACCGCTTGGCGACGCCTGGCCCGCCGCACGGCCCGGCGAGCCCGCCGCACCGTACTGGGCTGCCGCTACATTGCCCTGCGCCGGGGGTGCCGTCAAGTGACGGGCCTGGGGCATAGGCATAACCGCATCACCCGGCGTGGCCGACGATCCGCCCGGCGGCAACTGCCCGGGCGGCAGCGGTTGCGGCGTGGGCACTTCTTCGGCTCCGGTCGGCTGGCCGGCAGGGGCACCCTGCGTTCCGGGCGTGCCTTGCCCATTGATGAACTGCTGGAAGCGTCCGCGGCTGAACACGCTCGGCTGCGTAAAGCCGTAGTCGATGAAGATGCCGGCGTCACGCTCGCGAGCACGCTTGCGAGCATCGAAGTAGGCCTTGCCAGCCCACGGACCTTCGCTGAGCTCGACGCCATTGTATTCCAGCAACGAGCCCTTGCGGAGGTGCACGTCGCGGATGCTCAGGTTGTAGTCGACCAACGAGCGGTAGTAGCTCACTTCGGCGTCGGCCAGACGGCGCTGGGCGTCCAACAGCAAGTCGAGCGTGACGGTGCCGGTTTCGTAGGCGGCTTTGACCGCTTCGACGTTGCGCTCGGCAGCCACGCGGCGGTTGAAGTTTGTCTGGCTCAGGGCGTAGGTGCGATCGACCACGCGAATCGCTTCGCTCAACTGATGCGAGAGTTCGAGTTCTTGATCTTGGTACACGGCGCGCTCGCGGGCCAGGTTCAACTGGCTTTGCCGCACGGCCGCCATGGCCTGCCGGAAGCCGATCGGTAGCGTGAACGTGAAGCCCGCCTGCCACTCCTGATGCTGACCGTCGAGCAAGTTTTGCACGGCGTTGCTGAACGTGCCCGGCACGTTCGAGATCGCTGGCTGCAAGGGGTTGAACGGATTGGGGTTGGTCGGCACCTGGAACGGCGTGTTACGGCCGTTGGCGTACCACAAGTCGTTACCGAAGCCGCGCCAACGATAGAGGGCCAACAGGTCCAATCGCGGCAGGAGGAAGTTCCGCGCGGCGATCAGTTCCATTTCGCGCTGTTTGATCACCCACTTCTGGCGGCGGAGTTCCTGGGCGCGGGCCAGGCCTTCGCCGTGAACTTCGTACCAGTCGAGATTGATGCGAGCGGTGGTTGGCTCGTCGGCCGGACGGATCAAGCGGCCGTCGGTCGCGGCCAGACCCATGATGTAACGCAGCCGGTTCTCGACCGCGTACAGCTCGCTTAGCGAACCTTCAACTTGCGAGCGGAACAGGAAGTACTGTTCGCGGGCCTGGGCCTCTTTCTCCGCTTCACCACCTTGGGCACTGACGACGTACAAGGCGTAGACCTTGCGCCATGTTTGCAGAGCGCTGTCGCGCCCCGCGATCAAGGCGTCGAGATTGCGGTAGCGATAGTGCAGTTCCCAGTAGGCCGTTTCGATGTCGGCCACGAGATTGCGCACGCCGATTTCAAAATCGACGATCGAAATATCGTTGCTGATGCGTGCTAACACCACGCCTTGCGTGAAGAAGAAGCCGGGCTGGGCCTGCGGGCCTGCGATGCGGTTGAATTGGACGCCGGCGCCTTGCAACAACGGATGGCGGAATTCGGCCTCGATGTTCGTATCCCAGGCGCTGGGAAACAACCGCGTCGGCGTGTTGTTCTGGTCGTAGCTGGTGTTGTTGCGCAAGAAGAACTGACCGCCCGTGGCCGCCGTTTTCTTGAGTTCGAGAATGCCCTGGGCGGCATCCTGCTTGAGGTTATTGACGAACAACGCCGAGTTCAGGTTGTCGTCCTGGCCGACCGAGTTCACGTTGACGAGCCGGTTGTTCTTCTGCCAGATAACGCTCGACACCAATTGCGCATCGAACGCCGATAGGGCGCCTTCGACGCCGATCCGCGGATTGCTTTCGTTGATGGCCGGGTCGTAAACCGACGCGACCGTGTTGGGTGCCCGCAGCAACTGTGTCGGCGGCGCAACCACCGTGCCCCCCAAGGTGCGCAAGACCTTGCTGTTGGTGAGGCCCAGCCGCACGGCGTCTTCGAGCGTCAGGTCCCAAATCTCCTGTGGCTCGGAGTTTCGCAAGGTTAGCGGCGGCATCGCCCCCTCGACTTCGGCCAGGTGTACCGGCTCGACGTCGGGATATTCAATCTGAGTGGCCACGCCGCGGTAGTGCGACATATCGCCGTCGTCAAAGAAGTAGAACGGCTGCGAGGGACTGCAGCCGGTCGCTAACATCCAGACGGCGGTGAGCATCAGCCAGGTTTGCCGGTACTGCCGAGTCATGGGTCGCTCTTCCTCGATGTTTCCGCCGCCGTAGCAGCGGCTGCGTCCACTCAACGCCCTTCGCAAAGCCCCTAAATTGCCCGGCAACATCCGCGCAGACCAAGCGGTCAGCGCGACGGCAAACCGGCGCATGCCGTGAATGGAGGAAACGGCAGGGCATGGTATCGACGCCCTAATCGGCAAACTTGGAAGAAACTCCCTGATTCGTACGATCGGTAGATCTTGCCAAGTCGCCACGTGCCCATGGGGGGGCCGCGGCGCGAAGCTTGGGGAATTGGAGAGGCTGCGATAGCGCTGCCAAGATGCTGGCTGCTAGCAATTCAGCGGATGCGCGCAAAGAAAACCCCGCTGGGAGCCGGCGTCTCGGGGGAAACGCGCCATCCACTAGCGGGGATGTTGTCAGGTTCGCTCAATTGCCGAGCCGGTCACTGTGACTCGGAGGCGACTTCCGTGCCAGCCTTGGTCACCAGCGCCGCAAAGATACGGATCTGGATCGACTCGGCGATCCAGCGAACCGAGTCGTCGCCGAAGACCGCGTTCATACCGCCGGGATGGAACGAGTAGGCCTCGCCCGAGCCGTTGGTGCCATAGACGCCGGTGTTGCTGGGCCAACTGTTCCAGTCGACCACTTCGCCGTTGGTGCAGTTCAAGGGGCACGGTCCGGGGAACGTGAGGCCATCGTAGCTCGAACCATCAAGTGCGAAGTCGCTGGCCGGACGGCACCAACCGCCACCGTTCACGCGATGCTTCTCCGACGGGAGATTCTCCTGCGTGATTTCGATCCCCTTGCGGTAGGTTCGCGGGCGGCCGGCCGACTCGACGATGAGCAAAGTGTTCGAGAGCCCGTCGAGGACGTCTCGCATTTTCGTGATCTTGGGCGCGCCGGTCGACAACTGGCGAGGCAGGATGCCGTCTCCCCATTGATCGGCCAGGCCGGCCTGAAAGAGCCGTTTCTCGACGCCGGTGATGGGCGAGTAATCGGTCGCGGCACAGAACCCGACGAAAGTCGGATCATCGGGAGCGCCGTCGAGAGTCTGACCGCCCTGCGGCGTCGATGGGCAGAGCAGCATCGAAATCTTGGTGCCCACCAAGGTGCGGTTGGGTTCCTGATGCCAGTTAAGCGTCCAATTGTAGAGGTTGAAGATTGCTTCCTGCTCAAAACTCGGCAGCAGGAACGTGACCCACGCAACGCGCGGGGCGTTGGTGATGCCCGGTGGTCGCAAACTGCCGGCGAAACTCCCCTTGGTGTCGTGGAAGTTGTGCTGGGCGAGACCGATTTGTTTGAGGTTGTTGGTGCAACTCAAGCGGCGACCCGCTTCGCGCGCGGCCTGCACGGCCGGCAGCAACAGCGCGATCAAGACGCCGATGATGGCAATCACAACGAGTAGTTCGACGAGCGTGAAGCCCGCAGGATGATTCCGCCTGTTCATGATTCAGCCTCCTTGGCTGGCGAGTATTTTGGTGGGAATTAGTTGGGGTGGGATTTGCGCCGGCTTCGTCGCACGAGCGCGAATAAAACGCTAGAAGAGAAGACCGCGCCGAATTAGCGACGCAGAATGAGCGGTGGAAGCTGGTTCGGGTCCGACGCGATTTCCACTTCGACATCAGTCGTGGCGGGCACCGCGTACTTGGCCGGAAGCACGTTCGGGCCGGGCTCGGCATCCTTCCCTTTGACGACGAGCTTGTTCCACTCGATGGTCAACTTGTATTTACCGGCCGGCGCGCCGTCGCCCGTTTTGAACGTCGTCAGCACGAAGCGGCCGTCCTTGTCGACATAAGCCGTCGGGCGCGGCACGTCTTTACCCAGATCTTGCTGGGGATGCAGCACGACCAGCGCGCCGGGCGTCGGCTTGCCGCCGAACGCCACCGTGCCGCTCGCCGGGAAGGTCTCCAGACGCACGGGCTCTTTGCTGCAACCGCTCGCGATAACTGCTAGCGCCAAGGCCAGCATTGCCAGCGGCCCTCGGGCGGCGCGTTGACGTGGGTGATTCGTTGATGTTTCCAGACTGAGCATCGTTTCGGTCCCCTGAAAGTTGCGAATGCCGTTGTCGGCTGTTCGTACGTAGGCTGTCGTCTCAGCGATCCGCCCGCATCCGGCGGCGGTTCGCGCTTCCGTCTACCCCCGCTCGCCACCGTGGCCGGCGGCGGGCGGGTCACGGTCCCCCCGGCCGCTGCAGTCGCCGGCGTTCGGTCCGTTCGATCTGCACCACGACTCCGTCTTGCACCACGATGGAGACCTCGCCATAGCGAAGGCCGCGAAGGGCATCGCGAACCTCTTCCATCGCCTGCTCGAATCGGGCAGCCCGTTGTTCCGTCCTCAGGTCGGTCGTGTTTTGGCTCATTGCGGGCACCACATCAGGTTGGCTGTCGGATTTCCTAGTTCGGGCTTGTAATTTGCGTTCGACAGAATCATCATAAAATCGATAACCATAATGATGATTGTTTGGCACGACTATTGTGCATTACCCGTGCCACCCAAACGCGGGATTACGCACACCACCAGGAATTAAGGGCTTACGTCAAAGACCCCTCATAGATCGAGCCCCTTGCCGTGCCCGGACACGGATGAACCCATTACATTTCACGGACCCATCAAGGACGCAAATCAGGTGTCTACAACCATGCAAACCTCCGCCAGCTTGATCGATGCCGTGTGGCGCGAGGCCTGCCGGCACATCCAGGTCGACGAAGCCCTCGAGCTGATCGCCCCCCTGATCGCCGAAGTGCTGCCCCATTCTGCACTGCTATTGCGCCGGGTCGATCGCGAGCGGCTGGTGGTAGAGACGGTTGCCGCCGCCGGCTATCAAGCTCGCGACTTAATTGCCGGGTCGCGCGAGGCCGCCAACCCCGGCGCGGGCAGCGACCTGCTGGCCTGGTCGCGGCAGCGTCGAATCGTGTGCTCCGGCTTAGATGGCGCGGCAGACATTCCCGCCGGGCTCGTGCCCGCCGACGTGCGTGGCTCGTGGCTGGTGGCGACCTGGCAATTGACCGATGGCTCGGCCGGGGCACTGGTCGTGGTTGGCGAGATTGACGACGAGTATGGTCTCGACCACGAGCGGACCGTCGAGGCGCTTGTCGAACCGATTGCCACGGCGATGGAGAACGATCGCCGCGTTCGCGAGCTCAATGCCCTGCGGTTGGCCGCCGAAGCCGATCGCCAATCGCTGCTCTCGCGGCTGGGACGCAACGACATCACCGACT
>Ga0163152_10005777_pt1 | contig 14327 bp, 11 predicted proteins | sample OliLakLV19MP8IB2_FD_148635 | JGI IMG/M metagenome (GOLD analysis project Ga0163152, IMG submission 148635) | Freshwater microbial mat bacterial communities from Lake Vanda, McMurdo Dry Valleys, Antarctica - Oligotrophic Lake LV.19.MP8.IB-2 | ecosystem: Environmental > Aquatic > Freshwater >... | reverse complement strand
GAGCGCTGCTTTCATGGCTGCGAGTTGGTAAGCGTGGTGGTTTTTCATGCCTCCACGGTAGACCGCTAATGTGTAAGGTTAATTGCTGCAATAAGAACAGATATAGTCAAATGGCATTCCCACCTCATTCCTTCTTCTCCGGCATCGGAGAAGGCTGTGTAAATGGATGTTTTTTCCCCAGATCATCGCGGTGGTACTGGCCGAATTCGTTGATGACGAGACACTGCTTATTTTTCACGACAGGACCTTCCACGCAAAGGCGAATACCCAGTGGATCAACTACGCAATTGCCGCAAATGCCAAAGCCGCATTTCATGTAACGCTCCAGCGAAAGCTGACTCGGCACCGTATATTTTGCAGTGATCTCGGAGACGCGTTTAAGCATAATCTCCGGTCCGCAAGCGAAGACCTGATCGACGGGGAGACACTCATCTTTTTTCTTCGCTTTTCCTTTTTTCTTCTGCTGCTCCGCGGAACAAGAAGCAAGCATTCGATCCAAAATATCGACGTTGAATCCTTTGTACCCAACCGATCCGTCGTTTGTGGCTATATGGAGAGAAACATGCGGCAAGGCTTCCAGTTCTTTGATGTACAAGAGATGTTCCTTTCCGCGTGCTCCCACAATCACTTCCAGCGTGCAGCCATGGCCGACCGTTTCCTTCGCGACAAAGTACATCGGCGCCGCGCCGTAGCCGCCGGCAACCAAGACGATGTGCTGACCTGCTTCCCATTCGTAGCAAGTACCAAAGGGTCCGCGCAATCCCACCAAATCCCCTACTTTCGCCCGCGCTAACTCTTCTGTCAGATCACCCACGGCAAAGAAAGTGATCTTGGTGGTGGCGCCATCATCGTAGGCCACGCTCATGGGAACTTCATCCACGCCGGGCAGCCAGACCATGACGAATTGGCCGGGACGCGCGCCGAGCGAACCATCGAATGTATAGGTTCGGACCATCTCCGTTTCCTGACGGATTTCTTTAATGTGATAGGTACGAGGCAGCCGAGACTGGAGAGGAATGGAAGACATCAGGCGCGGGAGAGGGAAGAACGTCGCTTCAATTCCGTGTGCATTCCTCCAATCATATCGGAGATATTCCAGACACCTTCGTTCGTGCACCACATCTGCATTTCATCACAGATGTTTTTGAACACATCAATTCCCCGATCCGCCACTGCCGTACCCACGCCGACCAGGGTTGCGCCGGCCAGGATTAATTCCAACGCATCTTCTCCGGTATAGACACCTCCCATGCCGATGATCGGGAGTTTGCCGCCCGTCGCTTCATACACATCCGCCACACACTTCACGGCAAGCGGCTTGATGGCATGTCCGGAGATACCGCCGACTTTGTTCGCCAAGATCGGCATGCGACTGCGCAGATCGATCGCCATGCCCGGTCCGAGCGTATTGATCACCGTAAAGCCATCCGCCCCGGCATCCGCCACTGCTTTTGCAATCGCCGCGATACTATCGACATTGGGCGAGAGCTTCACGAACACAGGTGTCTTGCCACTCACTTTCTTCACAGCCCGCGTCACCGCTGCTGCATCGGGTGCACTGCACGCGAAGGGTCTGCCAAATTCATCTTCAATGTTCGGACAACTGATATTCACTTCCAAGAAATCCGGTTGGAGCGGAAGAATCGCCTCGGCAGTCTGTGCATAAGTATCGATACTCTCTGCGATAATATTGGCGATCAACGGTACCGGCTTGTCTTTCATATAATCCCCAATCTCTTCTCTTGCTTTCTCGGGACCTGCATCCGGCACGCCGACGGCATTGAGCATATAGTGATCCGTCTCGATGATGACAGGATTGCGATGTCCTTTGTGTTCTTTAAGCCAAAGCGACTTCGTCGTGATGCCTCCGGCTCCATGCAGTGCCACAAAACGCCAACTGGAAGCTGTGATGCCAAGAATGCCCGAAGCGAGTACGGTCGGGTTCTCAAAGGTCACGCCGAGAACAGTTTGAGCGAGGTTCATTGGAAGTAGGATAACAGATATGCGGAAGACATCGAAAAGAAACATTGCAGGGAAAATACATCCTCCAGAGCAGGCCCTCGGCCTGCAGATTTCTACCCAAACAATGATTCAACAAAACAACCCACAAAACAGAACTCTGTTTAGCTCTTGAGCGAAGATCGCGCGTGCTGTCTGAGCGCGGCTCGAAAGCCGCGCGAGTTCACGCGCGCAGAGTTTTCTTGGGTACTTCTTTGGCGCCCCAAAGAAGTACCAACCCTTTCTCATATGAAATATCAAAACACCGTTAGCTACACAACCGCATGTCGCCCTTCGTCAAGCTCCAGCCTTCACCTCTGGGCTACGGCCCGGCAGGCAGGGTGACATGCTCTCCGCCCCAAAAAGTACCAACCCTACTTTGTGTTCAGGCTCTTTTTTCTAATCATGTTGCAGTGGCTCTTGAGCTGTAAAAAATCGTAATTTCTACTAGACCAATATGTAGGGCTCTAATTCATACTCTATTTCAAGTCCATGAATATAATTCCTATTGTTAGAAAGAAGAAGAATAGAGCAAAAATAATAACTGTATATGTCCAAAGAAACGCTGTACCGCGCGCTCTTGAATGGCGCCTTAGAAACCAATAAAGACACAGACCAGGAACATAATTGAGAAGTTCCATGGCGGTTACGGCTAGAACGATACTAACTGTCGTGCGGGCAACTGAGTTTCCCGCAATAAGATATAAAATTATTCCGTTTAAGATTTGTAACGGAGAAAGATGGACAACAAAGGCTGTGGCAATGGCAATCCATATCCCTTGCAGTTTTTCATTAGGCTTATTGGCAGTTTTTGATTCCTCCACAGGAGCTGTAGGGATATCCAGCGATGTGATTGACGATTTCACTTGCATAATTTGACCAACATTAAGACATTCGAATTAATTGAGCAAATTAATCTCCGACCTTCATATTTTGATTATTGGTATTTCCCTGGTTCTTGTCCTCCTGAGCTCAACTTTCTGAAGATACAGCCAAAAAGTACGTTCCATCTCTTCAGAGATCAAAATCAAAAAACATGTCGTTAAGAATCCGTGTCAGCTCCGCACAATCGTCTTCATCCACGCGGCAAACAATGGATGTGGTCGGTGTGGTCGGCTCTTAAATTCCGGATGGAACTGACTGCCGACCATAAACGGATGATCTTTGATTTCGACGATTTCCATCAAATCACCCTTGGGAGAATCTCCGGAAATGATAAGACCCTTTTCTTCCAACCGTTTGCGGAAATCATTGTTGAATTCATATCGATGACGATGACGTTCGGAGATTTCTTTGGTTTTCCCATAGGCAACGAAAGCTTTGGTGCCCGGCTTCAGTTTGCACGGATACGCACCGAGACGGAGCGTGCCGCCTTTGCTCCTCTCTTTGGTCTGACCGGGCAAAAAGTGCACGACATAGTTTTCTTTAGTCAGTTTTCCATCTTCATCAAATTCTTCGCTCGTGAGCTTGGGATTTTTCAGGACATCGCGCGCGAATTCGATGGTCATCAACTGTGCGCCGAGGCAGAGGCCGAGATACGGCACTTTGTTCTTCCGTGCGTAATGCGCCGCCGCGATCTTTCCCTCAATGCCGCGCTTCCCAAAGCCCCCCGGCACCACCATGCCGGCGCAGTCTTTGAGCTCCTGCCAGACCTGCTTATCGCCTGCTTCCAGTTTTTCGGAATCGATCCAGACGATGTGTGCTTTGCGCTTCTCAAACACCGCGGCGGATTTAAGAGATTCGATGACGCTGAGATACGCATCGTCCAAATTCGTATATTTCCCAACAATCGCGAGACGAATGTCTTTGTCGGCCAGATTATGACGTTTCTGACCGGCTTCCCATTCGCGCATATCAGGCTTCACTTTCCCCAACTTCAATTGCTCCGCGATGATTTCGGCCATGCCGAATTTCTGGAAATTCACCGGGACGTCGTAAATGGATCGTACCGTCGGCGCGGGAATCACGGCACGGCGCTCGACGCCGCAGAAGTGGCTGATCTTATCCAGGAGATCGTTCGGGATCGCCTTGTCGGCGCGGGCGAGGATCATGTCCGGGTGCAGACCGATGCGGCGAAGCTCGCGTACCGAGAGCTGCGTCGGCTTGGTCTTCAGTTCCTTGCTGGCATCCAGATACGGCAGCAGCGTGAGATGCACATGGAACACGCGATCCGCCCCCATCTCCGCCCGCATTTGGCGCACTGCCTCCAGGAACGGCTCACCTTCAATGTCCCCTACCGTTCCGCCAATCTCCACCAGCATAATTTGCGCTCCGCTCTTGGTGGCTGCTTCCTGCATACGTTCCTTGATGGCATTGGTGATATGCGGCACGACTTGAATGGTCTTTCCCAAATAATCGCCGTGACGTTCTTTGGAGAGAACCGACTGATAAATCTGTCCGGAGGTCACAGTGGAGAGTTTGCTCATCGGCTCATCGATGAAGCGTTCGTAGTGTCCCAAGTCCAAATCGGTCTCGGCGGCGTCATCCGTAACAAAGACTTCTCCGTGCTGGAACGGACTCATGGTGCCCGGATCCACATTCAAATACGGATCCAGTTTCTGGACGAATACTTTAAAGCCACACGCCTTCATGATCGCACCAATGCTGGACACCGCAATACCTTTGCCAAGCGAACTGCACACTCCCCCGGTCACGATGATAAAGCGGGTCGAAGACGCTTTCTTCCCCCCAGGAATTTTTGGCAGAACGGAGCGGATTGTGCGTGCGACCATACAAAAGAAAAGGGCAGTCCTCGGGGTGCTTCTGCTCTAAGTCTGTTCGGAGGAGCCCGCCGCATATTTTACGCATCTGAGGCAAAAAGGCAAGAAAACAGCGCCGCATTGGTCCATCCGCAATCAGTGACGGTTTTTGGACTTCCAGCCGCCGCTATCTCAGAAGCACCCCTGACTTAATTGACATGCGCAGGACACCTGCATAGTCTTCCGCCACTTTTCCGCTTGCCCATGAGCTTACTCGAGAAAGATCCACTCTCTATTTCTCCTCGCCGAGCAAAGAAATCCACGCGTGAATTTTTATCAAGCAACGGAAATCTTAACAACTTGGTTGCTCTTCGTATGCAACAGCAACTGCATCCATTGCAGCAACGTGAAGATTTTTCATCACTCGACGCGTCGCTGCGTGACAAATTGAACCGATGGAAGGGGCTCGCCTTCGACGGTCTCTATCCTCTACAGGAAGATTTCGCCGCCACTGCCAAAATCGTCAATGGCAAACGTGGTGAAATTTATGATGTGTTTCGGGGAACCATACAGGATTTTCATGAGCTGGCCGAAGAACAAGAATTGCACTGGGAAAATATGGGCTATCGCGGCGATACGCTGCATCAACATCAAGATCAGGATGCCACCAATCTTATCGCCGAAAAAAATGGCGGCGGTATTTTAGTATTCGGTTCTGCTCGCCTGGAACCAGAATCGCCGGAATATGACGCGGCGCAATGGATCACTAAAACCCTTGTGGAGGGATTGATGCAAGAAGACGGCACTACCGAACACATCGTGAGCGGCGCGGGACCTGGTGTCATGGGCGCTGCAAACCGTGGAGGACTCTTGGGAATCAAAGCCATCACGCAAAAATTAGAGAAGGAAGCGCAGAGCAAAAGTCCTGATGGCGAAAAGGCTGCGCAGATATTGCGTCATGTGCGCCTACAGCTGAGCAGTATCGGCATACGCATCAACCTGAAACATGAGCCGGGATGGAATGACTATCTCCATCTCAGTTTGACGATGGAAAAATTCAACATTCGGAAAAAGGCGCTTGCGGCGACGGCGCTCGGCCGCAGTGAAGCGCATGAAGGTCAGCATATAAATTGGCATAAAAGACATCCGGCGATCTTCGTTATGGAAGGCGGATTTGGAACGCTCGATGAAACTTTTGAAGTCCTTTGCCTGATGCAATGCGGCAAAATGCCGAGAGTACCTGTCATCGTCGTTGGCAAAGCATGGGGAGCCGCATTTAGACCCTTGCTGGAACGCATGTGTGCCAAAAAAACCATTAATTTGGATGACCTCAAATTGGTGCAATTCTGCGACAATGAACGAGACGGGGTAGAATGCTATCTGGATTGCTATAAATTGCCGCAGACCGATGAAATGAAGCTGGCTCTTGCGCAGCGCGAACCGCTCTTGCACAACGTAGCTTAATACATAAAAGACGCCCCACTGCGGGACGTCTTTTTTTATGCGGAAGGAATCTTTATTTCTTCTTGTTCTTCGTCATACCCATCGAAGACTTTACCACCTTCGCGCTGCTCTTCACTGCGCGGTTGGCAGTAACGCTTCCTTTCTTCACCCAGCCTTTCATTTTCTTTTCTGCGTCAGACCACTGAGAAAGGGCGTATTTCTTCGCCTTCTTGATATTCTTCTGAACTTCTTCGCTCTTGGCCATTCTCTGCATTTCGCCGGCGACTTTCTTGCCATCCGTCTGCAGATGTTTGCCGAGCGCCTTTGCGGCGTCATCGGTGTTCTTCGCGTTCATCAATTCTTCGCGGAGCTTATCGTTTGAGAGAAGGTAACCCGCCATCGCTCCGCCGACAGCACCCATGAGGAGAGATAATTTGCGCATAATTTTTTGAGGAAAAGAATGTGGGAATTGTAGTGAAGAATGCGGGAAAAAGCAATTGGATGAGGACTCAAAGGATTCAGAGGAAAATAAGGAGTTTTTTTATAAAATCCCTTTCTTCCTGGGTCCTCCCCTATCCTCTCCTCTGAATCTTCTGAGTCCTCTGAATCTTCTCCTCAGACCTACAAACTCTTCCTCAACTGCTGCACCTGCAACGCCCCCACAATTTCCCGAAGTTCGTCATCCGTGGCTGTGCGGATTCCTTCCACCGATCCGAAGCGCTTCATCAGTTTTTTCTTCGTCAGTTCGCCGATGCCCGGGACGTCATCGAGTGCAGAGGACTTGGCGTGTTTCTTGTTGCGCGCTTCACGGTGACGATTCGCGAAGCGATGCGCTTCGTCGCGCAGGCGCATCAGTAAAAACTTGGCGGAGGAGTCTGCCGGGAAATAGATCGGATCGGAGCTGCCGGGGACGAACACTTCTTCCTCCCGCTTGGCGAGTCCGATGACGGGAATATCGATCTTCATTTTCTGCATGACCTCCACGACGGAACTCAGCTGACCTTTGCCGCCGTCGATGACGATCAGATCTGGACGAGCGGACAAGGACGGATCGATTTTGTTCTGACGAACTTCAAAGACCAGTGCCACAGGCTCCGGTTGATCGGGACGCGAGACGCGCCAGCGTTCCATGCGCTCCACGAGAGTCGGTGGAATGCGCTGCACATAGCGAAAACCGAGTTCGCCGTAGACATCTTCCTGGTCCGGTTCCACAAGCGTGTACACCTTTCCTTTCTTCAGCGAGCGCAGGTATTTACGCAGCATAAACGTGCCAAGCGTAGAACGCTCTTCGGGTACCGCAGTCCAGACGCAGGAGATCAACAGGGTGTCCTTCGACAGTTCCTGCGCGCGCACCACGGCGACAACCTCTTTTTCGCGACGAGCGACGAAACATTCCGTGTGCGCGGCCGGCTCTCCTCCTCCCTCGGCAGGACAGCTCTTGAGAATGGCGGCGAGCGCTTCGCATTCTTCTTTATGTGCTTTGCCCGCGATGACACCGCGCTCTTTCCAGATCTTTTCCTCAGCCGGAAGATCTTCCGTCAATCGATGCAACCGACGCTTGAGAACTTCCTGGAGCGATTTATAATCATCGACCGTCCCCTCTTTGAGCGTCCGGATCGTAAAGGAGCGATAGTGATCATTCTTTGATTTTCCGTCCTGAAGAACAACCATACTGCCAACGGTCTCCGTGCCTCCCAAATGTGAAATGTCATAGCCTTCAATGCGCTTCGGAAGCGCGGACAATGTGAGAAGTTGCTGCAGAGCATCCAGAGCATGCTCCGTGTTGCGCTTCTCCATCTCCCACTTCACTTCCTCGGCCCGCGCCTTTTCTTGCACATTCTTTTCAGCCAGCTGCAGCAGATGCGATTTGCGTCCCCGTTCGGGCAAAACAATACGAACTTTCTTTCCTTTTTTTTCAGAGAGCCATGCCTCAAAGACATCTGTATCCGGAAATTTCTCGGAGACGAGAATCATATCGGGGATGTCTTGGCCATCCGCGTAGTACTGCGGCAAAAACTGTTCCAGCACTTCTTCCTCACTCTCGGCTTGGCCCGCAAGCGACATGCCGGTATCACCGATCAGCCGTCCGCCGCGTCGCCGCATCACGACCACATGCGCGCGACCCGAAAGCACCGCAACCGCGACAATATCCGTGTCCTCTCCCGTGGTATCCGTGATGATCTGCCGCTGCTTGGTTCGATCAAGTGTCAGAAGGTGATCACGAAATTGCGCAGCCAATTCAAATTTGCGATCCGCCGCAGCTTTCGCCATGCGATCCTTCAGAACTTTCTCCACGCTCTCATAGTCCCCCTTCAAAAAATTAATCACACCCTCGATGCATTCTTTATAGTATTCCTCCGGCGTCATCGTCCCAATGCACGGCGCAACGCACTTGCCGATATGGTGATCGAGACACGGGGTCGGACGGTCTTTGTGTTTGCAGATGACTTCGATGGGGATGCGGGATGAGGGATTCGGGATTCGGAGTTCGGGATTCGGGAGGGTTGTTGCTGGTTGCTGGTTGCTGGTTGCTGGTTCGGGATTCGGGATTCGGGATTCGGAGTTCGGGATTTGGGGTTCGGATGGTTCGATTTCCATTTTGCATGTTCTAAAGGGAAAGATTTTTCGGAGCATCGTGAGTGCGGTCCATAATTCCCCTCCCGTCGACATTGGTCCGAAGTATTTGGCTGCATCGTTCGGATCAATCCGGCGCACGGCTTCGATGCGAGGATAGAAATCCTGCACGGTCACGCGCGCGTAGACGTAATTCTTATCGTCTTTCATCAAGACGTTATATTTCGGCCGTAACTGCTTGATGAGATTCGTTTCAAATATCAGGGCTTCTATTTCTGTGTTGGTGACAGACACATCAAAATCCGCGATCTGCTTGAGGAAACTCTGTCGCCAGGGACCGGCGGCATTCTTAGATGAAACATAGGACTTCAAGCGTTTACGCAGGTTCTTTGCCTTTCCCACATAGAGAATCGTTCCTTCGGCATCCATCCATCGATAAATCCCCGGCTGCTCCGGAGCTTTTGCGATTCGCGCCCTCAATTGAGCAAGACGCTCAACCGGAGACACTGCCTTCTTTGCATCCGAAGATGACGACATACGTTCACCATCATACGCATGAATGCGACGACGTGGGAGCGAAGGTCTGTGTGTAGGAGAAGAACGATCCTTTCCGCCGTCTTAGCGTCGGCGTCGCTGAGATTGTACAGGCACCGGTACGGGCACCGGACGGCGGATACCCAACACTGAAAGCAGGAATTCAATGAGACGCATGCAGGTTGGGGAAAAGGATAAGCTGGCTCCGGGGATGCGGGCATTTTCGCGGTTTCACCCTCGCGAAGCAAGAAAAAGAGCAGGATTTTTGTAAAGATAGTATGAGATAGCCGTCTTCTGTTCCTCACCCTTCACAAGCTCCCGCGCGTCACCCCAGCTCTCCACGCGCTGAACACCCACCGCCTCATATTGACTTTTACGCATCCTCCCCTACCCTTTGAAGCAATCAATCGGCCTTTTTCCATGCGGAAAAAGCCGCTTTCGTTCCCCTTCAGCGTATGGACCAAAATCTTATTCTCGAACTGATCGCCCCGGTGATCGCCATTCTCGGTCTCGCCTATAGTCTTGTCTTCTGGGCGCAGGTCAAAAAAGCTCCGGACGGCAACGCCGCGATGCAGAAAGTCGCCGCCGCTATTTCCACCGGCTCGCGCGCGTTCGTCCGTCGCCAGTATCGCACCATCACCATTCTCTCTTTGGTGACCGGCCTTGGTATGATTGCGATCTATAGCGCAACAGGCTCCTGGGAGCATGGCCTGCAGATCGGCTCCGCATTCTTGCTCGGCGCTCTGCTCTCCGGCCTCTCTGGCATCGTCAGCATGGTCGTGGCAACGAAAGCGAACTTGAAGACGGCGGCTTCCGCTCAGAACGGCCTTAATGCCGCTCTCCAGATGTCACTTCGCGGAGGCACGGTCTCTGCCATTGTGATCACGGCATTGTCCCTCATCGGCATCAGTGCTCTCTACATGATCTATCGAGTCGGATTCGGATTCCCCGCTGACGAAATCCCACGCCTCATTGTCGGATACGGCTTTGGCGCTTCCTTCGTTGCGCTCTTCGCGCAGCTCGGCGGCGGTATCTACACCAAGGCTGCAGACGTCGGGGCCGACCTCGTCGGCAAGATCGAAGCGGGCATTCCGGAGGATGATCCACGAAACCCGGCTGTCATCGCCGATCTCGTCGGTGACAACGTCGGTGACTGCGCAGGTCGCGGCGCCGATCTCTTTGAGTCGATCTCCGCCGAGAATATCGGAGCAATGGTCTTGGGAGCTGTGCTTTTCCCATTCTTCGGCCTGAAAGGCATTTTATTCCCGTTGATTTTCCGCGCCTTCGGTCTCATCGCATCGATCATCGGTGTCTACACCGTGAAAGCAAAAAAAGGTGATTCCCCAATGGCAGCAATGGTCCGCGGCTTCTGGGTGACCACTATCCTCACAACTATCGCGCTCTTCATCTCATCGTATTACATGTTGAACACGATCTCCCCGACTACCGGAGAAGCAACGTGGTTGTGGTTCGCCATGGCCGGAGTCTGCGGCATCCTGACCGCCGTTGCATTCGTATACATCACGGATTACTACACAGGTAAGCAGTACCGCCCGGTAAAGGCGATCGCTCAAGCTTCCACGACGGGTCACGCAACGAACATCATTGCGGGCACCGCCATCGGCATGGAATCAACCGCACTCTCCGTGCTCGCCGTGTGCGCCGCCTTGTTCGCTTCGCACTGGTTCGGTGAGCAGTCTGGATTGGAGGATGGTGGCATCTACGGTACCGCCGTCGCCACGATGGGCATGCTTGCCGTTGTCGGTTACGTCCTTGCCATGGATATGTTCGGCCCCATCACGGACAACGCCGGAGGCATTGTGGAAATGTCCAAGGCTCCGGAAGAAGTCCGCGAAGTAACCGATGAATTGGATTCCACGGGCAACACAACAAAGGCACTCACAAAAGGCTACGCCGTCGGCTCCGCCGCTCTTGCTGCGTTCCTTCTGTTCTCCGCATTCATGGAGGAGGCCGGCTTGGAATCTGTCGATCTCTCGCGCGTTCCCGTCTTCATCGGCGCATTCCTCGGCGCCATGGTTGTCTTCTTCTTCACTTCCCTCGCCATCCGTGCCGTCGGGCGCGCCGCGAGCGTGATCGTGGAGGAAGTCCGCCGCCAGTTCCGTGAGAACAAAGGCATCATGGACGGCACTTCCGAGCCGGACTATGCCGCCGCTGTCGATATCGCAACCAAGTCTGCTCTGCGTGAAATGATCCTCCCGGGCATCGTCGCCGTCGCCGCTCCAATCTTGATCGGCCTCGTCTTCCGCGCAGAAGCTGTCGCGGGCATGTTGATGGTCGGCACCATCGTCGGTGTGCTCATGGCTTGCTACCTGAATAACGCAGGTGGCGCATGGGACAACGCAAAGAAGTATATCGAGTCGGGCGCGTTCGGCGGCAAGAAGTCCCCCGCTCACCAGGCTTCCGTCACGGGCGACACGGTCGGCGATCCGTTCAAGGACACCGCTGGACCTTCCCTGCATGTGCTGATCAAGCTGTTCTCTACGCTCACGTTGGCATTGGTATCGCTGTTCATCTAAAAGATTTTCTCAGAGAAAGAAAAACCCTCGCCGATGGCGAGGGTTTTTAATTGCAGATGAATCATCCGGAGATGACTCACTGTCTCAGTGAGGATAGGGACTCGCGGTGACGACGAGCGAGAGCGGATAACGACTGAAGCCGCCTTCCATTTTCACGGTCAGATTGCTGCGCGTGCGTTGCTGAAGCCGCCATGCATGGAACGCATCCCAGAGAAAAACTTCGGCAGCCTCGCGCTCTTTGGGCGTCCAATCTTTGACCAGTGGATCGCGCAGGACATCGAACACGATCTGCTCGCCGTGCGTCCGCAAGATAACGGGAGAATTGGATGCTTCCTTTTTGACGAACACCGATCGCTGCCTGTCGCCCAAAGCGGGCAACTCCAGGTTGGTGAACCATGTGGCGAATACCGTCATCAAAAAGAGAGCGACAGCCGCGCTAAAAAAGAACCCCTTCATCTCATCGCCTTTCTTCAAAAGAACAAATCTGCATATCCTTTCCAATCCTGTACTGGAAAGAGAAGCATTGTACAGTATACTTTACATGCCTCCAAGGCCGCAAAATGCTACAAAACGCCTATTTAAAAAAATTCTTAACAAAAGTCAATGTCACAATCCATCACAAGCAGTAAAGTGAAGCCATGCATCCCCTGCTTTCCGCAGTGGTTCTCAACTTCGGCACGCCAAAGGAAACTGCGCAGTGCGTGCGGGGACTTTTACAACAAACCATCGCGGACCGCATGGAGATTCTTATCATCGATAATCACTCGGACGACGAATCAATTCAATGGATCAGAAACTCTTTTCGCGGAGAACCGCGCGTGCGCATATTGGAGACGGCGAAAAATCTTGGGTATGGCCAAGGCAATGAAAAGGCGATTCGCCAAGCGCAGGGGACCTATCTCCTGATCATCAATCCAGATAACGAACTGGAACCGACAGGAGCAGAAACGTTGATACAGACGATGGAAGCGGACCCGAGCATTGGGCTTCTGGCACCGAAACTGGTGCACGAAGACGGCACTATCCGCGAATCTGTTCGTGCATTTCCTACCATCACGGATGTTTTCATCAAGCGCACGGCGCTGCGGCACCTCTTTAAAAAACGCATGGATTGGTATCTCCAGCACGGACAAGATCCGGCCGTCATGCGCGATGTGGATTGGATAGCGGGCGCATGCTTCCTGATGCCGCGGGATCTATATACACAAATCGACGGCTTTGATCCGCGCTTTTTTCTCTTTTTTGAAGATACCGACCTCTGTCGAAGAATCGGAAAGGCGGGGAAGCGCGTCGTCTATTTCCCACGCGTCACAGCCAAAGACCGCAAACACCGCCTGAGCCAGGGCGGAATTCTAACCTTGTTCACCAAATGGACCGTCAGAACGCATTTAAAAAGCGCTCTGCTCTACTTCTGGAAGTGGAGATGAACGGCGAAGTCGGTCCGAGACCTCAGCGTGGAAGTGCCTAAAAGGCAAGAATAAACGAAATAAACCCCTCTTCTGAGTCCTTCTTGTCGGCCGTAGCCCGCAGGCGAAGGCCGATGAATCCTCAATCTATATTGACCCCAAGCCCAAAAAACCATACTCTCGTGCCCCCATGGACATGATCCCCCTCCAAGCAGCGGTTCGAGACCCTAAAGTCTCTCCTAAAAACGTACGCCGCGGCGGCAAAGTGCCTGCAGTTGTGTACGGCAATGAGGTAAAGGATTTGCATATCGAGTGCGAGGGAATCGCTTTGCATAAAGCTTTTGTGAAGGCCGGAGAAAGCTCACTCATTGAGTTGGATGTCGCAGGAAGAAAGATTCCCGTGCTCTTCAAGGATCTCCAATTCGATCCTGTCGCAGGCACAGAGGTTCACGTCGACTTCTACGCGGTGAACATGAAGGAGGAAATCGATACCACGGTGCAGGTCCGTTTTACGGGCGAGTCTCCCGCTGTTGTTGAGCTACAAGGCGTCTTCGTCGCAGCGCACCCAGAAGTGACCGTCCGCTGTCTCCCAAAGAACCTCCCGCACGATTTGCCACTTGATATCAGTGTCCTCAAAGAATTCCACACTTCCCTGACCGTCAAAGACATTCCCCTCCCAGAAGGAGTGGTCATTCTCGATGACGCAGAAGCCGTGGTGTGTACCGTCCAAGAGCCACGCAAAGAAGAAGTGATTGAGGCTGTGTCTACCGAAGCAACACCGGCTGAAGGAGCCGCTGCAGCACCTGCGGAAGGAGCAGCAGCTGCCGAAGGCGAGAAGAAAGAGGAGAAGAAATAATGGGGTGAAGATGCAAGATCGAAAGATCGAAGATCAAAACAATTTTGCATTGGAATTTTTTAATCTTTGAATTTTTTAGAATCGGGTTGCCAGATTCAAATCCTAAGGGCTGCCATCTATTTAGGGAGCGGCCATACCTGGCCGCGTTTGTTTCTGTGTGTGTTGCTTGTTTCTGTTTGCCCTCACCCTAACCCTCTCCCGAGGGGAGAGGGGATGTTTGTGTGATGTGGAATGTTTGTTGTCTGCTTTCACGAAGCTCCCCTCCCCGTCGGGGGAGGGG
>Ga0163152_10005776_pt1 | contig 14327 bp, 14 predicted proteins | sample OliLakLV19MP8IB2_FD_148635 | JGI IMG/M metagenome (GOLD analysis project Ga0163152, IMG submission 148635) | Freshwater microbial mat bacterial communities from Lake Vanda, McMurdo Dry Valleys, Antarctica - Oligotrophic Lake LV.19.MP8.IB-2 | ecosystem: Environmental > Aquatic > Freshwater >... | reverse complement strand
CCCCTAGAATCCCCCGCTGCCATCAACGTACGGACATTGAGGGGCTGTAGCTCAGTTGGGAGAGCGCCTGTCTGGCAGACAGGAGGTAGTGGGTTCGAACCCCATCAGCTCCACCAAATAAGTCGGGGGCCCGGCGACAGCCGGACCCCCGATTCGATTACGGGCGGACGAGGTCGTGAGTCAGGGGATTCGGCGCGCCGCGACCACCAGGTACTTGTTCACCGTTCCGTCCCTCAGCATGTGACAGAAGCGGGCCCAGGCCTTGCCGGGGTGCTTCAGGTAATAACCGGGCAGATTGGGCCGGATGTCCATTCCCCACGCATTGGACTGGATTTCGCGGCGGAGCCGGAAGAGGGAATAGGGCTGGAGCTGAAGCTGTTCTTCGAACGGTTCGAAACCGTGACGGGTCAGCAGCCGACGGAAAGAGCTCGCGGTGAAGTCGTGAAGATGGTGGATGTTGACGTCAACACTCGGCGTCACCGGCACGGAGCCGACCAGCAGCGCGCCCGGCGAAAGCAGACCGTGCAGGATCGTCAGAAAACGGTCCGGGTCCGGGAGATGCTCGATCGTTTCCAGGCTGACTGCCATGTCGAACGCTTCGTTCGTCGACATCTCGTAAGCCGAACGGCACAGGAAGCTGACGCCGGGTCCGGCGTAGGTTTCCCTTGCCCGGCGGATGGCCCCATCATCGACATCGACGCCGAGCACCTCGCGGGCCTTTCCTTTTTCCCGCAGCAGGGCGCTGCCATACCCCACGCCACAGGCCAGGTCCAGGACTCGGCGCCCCGCCGCATGCCGTGCCGCAAACTCGTAACGCTCGAGATGCAGGTCGAGCGTTGTCCTGGGGCCGTCCTGGGTCGTGTCGATCAGGTGCGGATCAATCCGCTCGATGGTGGCGCGGGGAGCGGCGGAACTCGTCGGGGTGCTCATGCTGGATGCCTCATGGGGCCGTGATTGTCCCATTCGGCAAAGGGTGCGGTCAACGAGAACCAACCGGGTCCGGCACCTTTCGCCGCCCGGCCGTGGCTGCTAGAATCCCGCGCCAATCAACTGCTTGTCTCTTAACACGATAAGGATCCGCCGACGTGGACTTTGATTTTCGTTCGCTGCTCTTGAACCTTCCCGGCATCCTTTTCGGGTTCACGATCCACGAATTCGCACACGCCTGGAGTGCCTGGAAGCTTGGCGATGACACCGCCGCGCGGCAGGGGCGGTTGACGCTCAACCCGCTGGCTCACCTGGATCCCCTGGGCACATTGCTCATTCTGTTTGCCGGCTTCGGCTGGGCGAAGCCGGTGCCGGTCAACCCGGCCCAATTCCGAAATCCTCGTCGGGACGACGTCCTGGTTACCGCGGCCGGCCCGGCGTCGAACCTCCTGACGGCCGGCATCCTGGCCATCCTGTTCCAGCTCGTGCCGATCCAGGGAACCGATTCGCTCGGCAGTACCTTCAGCGAGGTCCTTTATCGGGGCATCTACTTCAACCTGCTCCTATGCTTCTTCAACCTGATCCCGGTCTTTCCACTGGATGGCGCTCGGGTGGTCCGGGGGCTCCTGCCGTTGAACCAGGCCTACGCCTTCAGCCGTCTCGAGCCGGTCGGTCCACTTATCCTGCTGGCCATGATCGCGCTTGGCTCGTACGCCAACATCGACATTTTGGGCCGCCTGATCGGACCGCCGATCCATCTGTTGATGGGGGTTCTGACCTGATGGTCAGGGGACGCATCCTCTCCGGCATGCGGCCGACCGGCCGTCTGCATCTCGGCAATTTCACCGGCGCGCTCGAAAACTGGGTCCAGTTGCAGAGCGATTTCGACTGCTATTACATGGTGGCCGACTGGCATGCGCTGACCACCGATCTCGAACATTCGAGGTCGATCCGCGAACGAACACATGACATGGTGCTCGACTGGCTCGCAGCGGGCATCGACCCGGAACGGAGCCCGGTGTTCGTCCAGAGCCATGTGCCGGAGCATGCCGAACTGCACCTCATCTTCTCGATGCTGGTGACCGTGGCCCGCCTCGAGCGCAATCCGGCCGTCAAGGAGCAGGCCCGTGATCTTGGCCTTGAGGCGACAATGGCCTACGGGCACCTCGGCTACCCGGTGCTGCAGGCGGCCGACATCCTCCTGTACAAGGCCAACGTCGTGCCGGTGGGGGAGGATCAGGTACCGCATGTCGAGATCACCCGCGAGATCGCCCGGCGATTCAACACGGTCTTCGGCGAGGTGTTTCCGGAGCCGGACGCCCTCCTCACGCCGTCGGCACGATTTCCCGGCCTCGACGGCCGGCGGATGAGCAAGTCACTTGGCAACGTGGTCCTCCTGTCCGACACGCCGGAAGAGATTCAGAAAAAGATTCGCACGGCCTACACCGATCCGGGTAAAGTGCGACGGAACGATCCGGGCAATCCGATCGAATCGGGATGCGTCGTTTACTCGTGGCATGGCCGGTTCAACGCGGCCGAGCAGCCGGCCATCCTTTCCGAGTGCCAGAGCGGTGCGCTGGGCTGCGTGACCTGCAAGACACGGCTTTCCACTATCGTCGGCGATGAATTTGCCGCGTTTCGCGAGCGTCGGGCCGAGCTGATCGCGGCGCCGGACCGTGTTCTCGGCGTCCTGGAAGCGGGGCGTGATCGGGCCGGGGCGGTAGCAGCGGCCACCATGAGGGATGTCCACGAGGCGATGGGATTCTGATGGTGTACGAGAGCGAGGATTCCAACGAGGTCGTCGGCACCTCGCCGATCCAGGTCACGCTGCCCGTTTTTGACGGCCCACTTGATCTGCTCCTGCACCTGATCAAGCGCGACGAAATCAACATCTACGACATCCCGATCGCCCACATCACCGAGCAGTATCTGGCTTACATCGGGATGATGAGCCTCCTCGACCTGGAGGTGGCCGGCGATTTCCTGGTGATGGCGGCCAGCCTGATGCGCATCAAGGCCAGAATGCTTCTGCCGCCGGCTCCCGGCCAGGCGGCCGACGAGGACGAGATCCTCGACCCGCGCGATGAACTGGTCCGCCAGCTCATGGAGTATCGGCGTTTCAAGGGAGCGGCCGGCCAGCTCCAGTCGGCCGAGGAAACGCGTCGTCATGTCTTCGAACGCGGTTACATCCCCCCGATCGGTGGTGATGAACTCCCGGAACTGGCGCCGGTATCACTGTTCACGTTGCTCGATGTCCTGAAGGACGTCCTGGCACGCGTCGGGGAGGAGTTTTTTCACGAGGTTCGGCTCGAGGAAGTGAGCCTCGAGGAAAAGATCGAACTGGTGGAGACCATGCTGGCCGAGACCGGCCGCATCCTCTTCCTGGACCTGCTGATCCGCTTCCCGCGTCGGATGCACGCCGTGGTGACGCTGATGGCCATTCTTGAATTGTCCCGGTTGGGGCGGATTGCCGTCCGGCAGGAGGGTTTGTTCGGCGAAATCTGGATCTACCGAACCGAAGGAGCCCCGCCCGACCCGGCGCTGGCCCTTCTGGAACGGTTCGAAGAGGAGACATCCGATGGAACGACATGAGAAAGCGCCTCTCATCGAAGCGCTGCTCTTTGCCTGTGACGAACCGCTGACGATCGCCGCCATTCGAAAGGTGGCCGACGACCTGAGCCCCGCTGAACTCAAGGAGATCATGGACGGGCTTCGGACCGAGTACGACGAGGGATCCCGCGGCATCGCCCTGTTGGAAGTGGCGGGGGGCTACGTCCTCGTGACACGCGAAACCTGGGCCCCCTGGGTCGAAAAATTGATGAAGGGAAAGCGCAAGGTCCGGCTCTCCCGCGCCGCGCTCGAAACGGTGGCGGTCGTGGCTTACAAGCAGGCGATCACCCGTGGCGAAATCGAGCGGATCCGCGGCGTCGATGCCGGCGGCGTCCTGGCCACGTTACTCGAGCGCGATCTGATCATGATCAAGGGGCGCGATTCGGGTCCCGGCAAGCCGCTTCTGTATGGCACCACCCAGGAGTTTCTCAACTACTTCGGCCTGAACAAGGTTTCCGACCTGCCGCGACTCGATGAAATCTCGGCTCTCGCCGCGAAGAACCCGGCCTGGTCCGATGCCGAGAAAGCCCGATTCGAACGAGCCGGCATCCAGCCGATCGACTTTGACGGCAACCAGCCGGAGATACTGGCGCTGGGCGAGGCCGAGGCCGGGACCGGCGAGCACGGCCTGCCCGAAGGGCTCGAGGCCGTTGATGCCCGTCATTTCCGCAAGCCGCTTGAGGCTCTCGAGGAGGAGGCCGTGGAAGGGCCGAGTGGTGAGGATGTCCAAGCCTGAGTCGCTGGAGGAGCGCCGCCGCCGGATTGATGACCTCGATCAGCGGCTGATGGCGATACTCCTTGAGCGCGCCATCCTCGTCCGGGCCATCGCGCGCCAGAAACGGGCGATGGGCGTCGAAATCATCGATCCGGAACGGGAGGATGAAATCATGGACCGCCTGCACGCCCTGGGGGCGGGTCAGCTACCCGAGCCGGAACTCGACCAGGTCATCGATGCCCTGCGGGAACTGATGCAGATGGTGGCCGAGGAACCGGAGCACTAACGCCAGGGGAGGCCGTCAGGCTGGTGGGTTTTCAGCCACTCCTCAACTTCCAGATGTCGGGCCAGCGCCGCCGACGGCTCCTTCCCTGTCCCCCCGAATCCCAGGGCCGCGAGCCGATCCCGGAGGGCCCCGTCCCGGTTCTGCCGAGCGCGAAGGTAGGGAAACATTTCGGGGTCGCGCCCAAACGTCACATAAATCGAATCAAGCCCGGATGACTCGAATCCCCGCCAGCGGGAGGTCGACGTCGACGCCGTTGCCCGATTGTCGTAGTGAAGCACAACCAGGTCGGGTTGTTCCCGCGCGATGAGCTGCTCCGCGCTGACAGTTCCCCGCGCCAGGTCCCGATCGACCAGGCCCAGCAGATCGACGACCCGGGTCCGGCCATACCAGCCGATCGCACCGATGTCGTGCGTGGCGACACTCCAGCCCGAGTCAGCCACGGCGCCCACCAGGCGCCCCACCGTTTCGTAGTAGGGGCGCGCGTTGACGTAGCCACCCCGTTCGATCTGTTCGCGTGTCAGGTCCACGGTTGGTCGCGCCAGCAACAACCACAGGGCAAGGACGCCGAGCGGCGGGACTGGCCGGATGAGATCGCCGCCGGGCCAGCGTGTCAGCCCTCGCCGAATGGTGTCGATGACGACGCCCCATCCGAGTCCCGTCATGAGATAGATCAGCGGCACGACCGGGACCAGGAAACGGTGCTGGTCCATCCAGTCCCCGCCGACGTAGAGGACGTAGGGAAGATAGGCGGCGAGGACAAAGCTGGCGGTCAGCACGAGGCGCCGTCGTGTCCGATCGAGGAATGCCAGTGGCGCGGCGGCGTAGAGCCACTTGCCCCCATTGTGGTGGACAAATGACACGAAATACCACGAGCCCTTTCTCCAGGCTTCCGCAAGTCCCACCTTCTTCGCGTACCAGGTGTTCGGCAACCAGTCGCCGAAGTAACTGACCCGGAAAATCAGGTAGCCCGCGATCGGCAGCAGGAACGCGAGCCCGATCAGGAGATGGCCGCGGGTCTGCCGCCGCGTGTCCGGATCGAGCCACCGGATCAGGTAGAGGGCGCCGGCCGGAACGATCCCCTCGGGGCGGGAGAGGGCCACGGCGGCCAGGAGGAGGCCGGTGCCGAGGCGGCCGCCGGGAGATAGAGGACGGGCCAGTGTGGCGCCGAGTGCCGCGGCGATCAGCCAACCATAGAGCGTCGTTTCCAGCCCGCCGACCGACCAGAGCGCCAGACTGGTGCTCGTGGCCGTCAGCATAAGGGCCAGCGTGGGGCCCGCGCCGCCGGCAAGAAGGGGCCACCGGGCCATGGTCAGGATCGTGGCCAGCGCGGCCAGGAATCCGACGACGCGACCGACCACCGGCAGGGTGTCATCGTTCCGTGCGAACCGGGCCGGAAGGGTGAGCAGAAAGGTGTACAGCGGATTGGAGTACCCCTCGACCCGTTCACCGCCGTTGAATACCGGCCCCAGGCCCTCCGCGATGTTTCGAGCGTAACGCCAGCTGATATAGGCGTCATCGACGAGAAAGTCCCGCAATGTCCAGGCGTGGGCGGCCAGGATCAGGAGCGCCAGAAGAACCAGCGGGACGGGCATCGACACCGTCGGTCGGTCGTCACGCGAGATGTCGGGCCTCACGGCAAGGGCGGATCTCCCGGATCGTCCGATGTTCGCTCCACCTGGTTGCGCAGAATACTGAGCTCCTGCGTCAGGCGGCGGTTCTGTTCGGTCATCCTGGAGATGTCGAGCGTGTTGCGAAGCGTGTTGGCCATCAGGAAGAAGATGGCGATCAGGAGATAGAGCGTCGGCGGGTAGTAGATACCGACCGCGTAGGCCAGGTCATTGAGCAGCGGCAGGAAGAAGGGGCTGACCGCCACGACAACGAAGGTCAGAATCCAGAGGAGCGCATGCGTCTCGAGAAGTCGGCGCTTGCGGATCAGGTCGAGCAGGACGAACACGAAGAAGAATCCGGCCAGCGGGATGAGCCAGTAGATGGAGCGACCGGCGGTCGTCACCTCGCCTTCGGGGATTCCGGGGGGCATGCTCATGACGTCGCCCCCCGGGGCTTCAGGATTCGTTCGCGCAGGAGGACCACCAGTATCGACAGGAACATCTTGAAGACATACAGGATTGTCTTGGCACCGGTATGCATCGAGGTGCCGGCCATGCGGGCCTTCATCACCACCGGCACCTCACGGAGGCGGAACCCGCGGAAACCAAGGAGCATGATGGCATCGGCATCCGGATAGTCGGAGGGATAGTTGTCCACGGCGAAATAGCGCATGACTCGGCTGTTGAGTGCCTGGAAGCCGGTGGTGGGATCGGTGATTCTTATCCCCAGTGCCGACGAGGCGATTGCCGCAAACAACTTCATGCCCAGTTTCTTGGGCCAGGGAATCGGATAGTCGGCGCGGCCGAGGAAACGACTGCCGAGCGCCACATCCACTTCGCCGGACAGGACCGGAGCCAGGAGTGCCGGCACCGACGCCGGGTCGTGCTGGCCATCCGAGTCCATCTGAATGCCGATGTCGTAGCCATTGCGGATGGCATAGCGAAAGCCGGTCTGGATGGCCGCTCCGTAGCCCAGATTATTGGGGAGGGAGAGGACCTGCGCGCCGGCTTCCTTCGCCCTTCGGGCCGTGTCGTCCCGGGAGCCGTCGTCAACGACCACGAGGTCAGCGGTCGGCAGAAAGGTTCGAATCTGGCTGATGACGGGGCCGACGTTCGCCTCTTCATTGTGTGCCGGGATAATGACCAGGATTCGCATAAGTTACGCCACTGTAATGGAAAGGGCGGTCTGCCTCAAGCAATGTGAGAGGCTTGTCGGTGGCCCGTCGTGTCCGGATCGACCCCGGACGGTGTGTCCGATCGACCCTCAACCGGAACCCTGACGGGTCGGTCCCGCCGGAGCCCTGGTATCGGCAGAAGGCATTGCCGCCTTTAGGGTTGGCCGAGAATTCGGTGGACTTGAGGATTCCGGTCGGTTAGTCTCCTCCGGCTTCGAGTTGGAAGGGAATTGGCCTCGGGAGTCGAACACGCTGTGCACGAAGCCCCCCGTCTGCTGGGTCGGTTTCGACCGCCCGGCGACAAGTCGATCAGTCATCGGTCATTGATACTGGCTTCGCTGGCATCGGGTACGTCGTTCATTCGTGGATTGAATCCCGGCGCTGATGTGCGATCCAGCCGCATGATCCTGGCAAAACTTGGGGCGCGCATCGAGATGACGCCGGACGGCTGCCAGGTTGTGGGCACCGCGGGGAAGTTGACCGGCGGAGTCGATCTCGATTGCGGCAATTCCGGAACGACGATGCGTCTCCTCCTGGGTGCGCTGGCCGGTCGACCGGGATCCTTTCGATTGTACGGCGATGCGTCGCTGTCAGCGCGGCCGATGGGCCGGGTGGCGGAGCCGCTTCGACGGTTGGGTGCCATCCTCGATCTGGCGGCCGATGATCGGCCGCCGATCGCGATCACGGGAATGCGGCTCGCTCCGTTTGCCATGCCGGAAACGGTGCGAAGCGCGCAGGTGAAATCGGCGTTGCTCCTGGCGGGATTGACCATCCCGGGGGCAATGACATTGATAGAGAGTGTGGAATCACGCGATCACACCGAACGGATGTTGACGCAGTTCGGAGCAAAGGTTGAACGGTTCGGACGAACGGTGTCCCTGATCGGCCCGGTGGTGCTGTCGGGGACGACGATAGACGTGCCGGGGGATCCCTCGGCGGCGGCGTTTGCCCTGACGGGTGCGGCAATACTGCCGGGCTCCAGCGTGACGGCCGAGTCGATCACGGTTAATCCGACGCGTCGGAGCTGGCTCGATATCCTGGGCCGGATGGGCGCCCGGGTCACGATATTGATGCAGCCCGGGCCGGAAGGCCTGGGGTCCGGACAGGACGAGAACGCCGAGCCGGTGGCCAATGTGACGGTCGAGGCGGGTGAACTTTCGGGTGTGACGATCGGCGGCGATGAAGCGGCCCTGGCCATGGACGAGTTGCCAGTACTGGCGGTAGCTGCCTGTTGTGCCCTCGGGGCAACGACGATCCGGGATGCCGCCGAGTTGAGAGTCAAGGAAAGCGATCGGATCTCGGGAATGGCAAGGGGACTTGCCGTACTCGGCGCCCGGATCGAAGAATTGCCGGACGGCCTCGTGATTCACGGGGGCGGCCCGGGTTTCCGGTTTCGGGCCGGGCGGGTCGATTCCCTCGGGGATCATCGACTGGCCATGGCTTTCCGTATCGCCGGCCTCAAGGCCGACGGGCCCGTGGTGATCGATGACGTTGGGAGTGCCGGGGTTTCCGACCCGGCATTCGAGGAAACGGTGGCGGGGCTGTTGGCGTGACGGCCGATTCAACCGTGACCGGGGTCCGGTCGCCGCCGCCGCGTGTCCGGGTGGCGATCGACGGGCCGGCGGGTGTGGGGAAGACGACGTCGGCAAAGGCGCTGGCGTCACGACTCGGATATCTGTACCTCGATACGGGTGCCATGTACCGGGCGCTGGCCCTGGCGGCGATGCGCGGTCGGGTGTCGGTGGACGATGCCGAAGGCGCGGGAGATCTGGCATCAATCACGGCGGTCACGATGACGCCGGATGCCGAGGGTGGGGTCAAGGTACTGCTGGACGGACTGGATGTGACAGCCAGCATTCGAACGCCGGATATTTCCGATGGCGCCTCACGCATCTCGGTGCATCGGGGGGTCCGGGAACGAATGGTGGCGCTGCAGCAGGCCCTGGCGGCCGATGGCGGCGTGGTGATGGAAGGACGCGACATCGGGACGCGAGTCATGCCCGATGCCGAGGTGAAGATATTCCTGACCGCGCTGGCCGAGGAACGGGCGCGGCGCCGGCATCGGGAAATGATCCTTCGCGGAGAGGCGACACCGTTTGAAACGGTGCTCGAGCAGATCCGGGAGCGGGACGCGCGCGACACCGAACGGGAGGTCGATCCTCTCCGGCCGGCAGCAGACGCGATCAGGATCGACGGAACGAATCTGTCGTTGAACGAGCAGGTCGACGCCATCGAGGCGGTCGTCCGAAAGATTCAACGTGAACTGGCTGACACGGGAGAAGCAGGACGACAGGAGGGGTGACTCTCCGCACGAAACAGGTCCGGATGGACCATCGCCGCTCTCCCCGGCGAGTTTCGTGAATACCGTTCGCCCGTCCCACTGGCTGTTCGACCGGGACGGCGGCAGTACCGAAGGTTGGAGGCTTTTGAATGAATGCGGAAACCCCACGGGGAGTCGTCGATGACGACGCAGGCGGTTGGGATCGTGGTGACCGGGACGATGACAAGGACACCCCGGCGCGTGCCAAACGCCCGAGCAAGAGCCGTATCGTCTTCCAGGACGATGATGACTTAAACGGCGATGCGCCCCGGTTCTCCCAGGAACTGCTCGACCAGTACGAGGAATCCATCCAGGCGGTCGAGGAGGGCGAGATCGTCCGGGGTCGTGTCCTGACCGTCGACGCCATGAATGTGCTTGTCGATATCGGTTTCAAGTCGGAGGGCGTCATTCCGCTGTCCGAGTTTCCCGACCCGTCGTCGATCAAGGTCGGCGATGTCATCGAGGTGTACCTGGAGAAGATGGAGAACCAGGACGGCCTGGTCGTCCTCTCCAAGCAACGGGCTGACTTCGTCAAGGTCTGGGACCGGGTCAAGGAAGCCGCCGAAAAGGGCGAGGTCGTCGAAGGGCGCCTGCTCCGCAAGATCAAGGGCGGCGTGGTGGTCGATCTGTTCGGCGTTGAGGCGTTCCTCCCGGGCAGCCAGATCGCGTTGCGTCCGGTTCAGAATGTCGACGCGCTGCTGGGCCAGAACTACCGGTTCAAGATCATCAAGCTGAACAAGCGCCGCCGGAACATCGTGGTCAGTCGTCGGGTGGTGCTCGAGGAAGAGCGCGCCACGCAGAAGACAGCCATCATGGGCGAGCTGGCCAAGGATCAGATTCGCGAGGGACAGGTCAAGAACATCACCGATTTCGGCGCCTTCGTCGATCTCGGCGGCATCGACGGCCTGCTTCACATCACCGACATGTCCTGGGGTCGCGTCAGCCACCCGAGCGAAGTCGTGTCGATCGGCGATCGTGTCACCGTCAAGGTGCTCTCGTTCGATCCCGACCGCGAGCGGATCAGCCTCGGCTTGAAGCAGCTTCAGCCCTACCCGTGGGAAAACGTTGATACGAAGTTCACGGCGGGCGAGCGGGTCAAGGGTCGCGTCGTGTCGATCACCGATTACGGTGCCTTCGTCGAACTCGAGAAGGGCGTCGAGGGGCTCATCTACATCTCCGAAATGTCGTGGACACGACACGTTCGCCATCCGTCGAAGATCGTTTCGATCGGCGATGAGGTGGAGTGCGTGATCCTGAAGGTCGACAAGGAGAACGAGAAGATCTCCCTGTCGCTCAAGCAGACCGAATCCGATCCGTGGGACAACCTCGATTCGAAGTACCCGATCGGCACCCGCATTTCCGGCAAGGTCCGCAACCTGACCAACTTCGGCGCCTTCGTGGAGCTGGAGGAGGGGATCGACGGGCTGGTGCACATTTCCGACATGTCATGGACCAAGCGGGTCAACCACCCGTCCGAGGTCGTCAAGAAGGGCGACAAGGTCGACGTGGAGATCCTGAATATCGACAAGGATGGCCGTCGGATCAGCCTGGGACTCAAGCAGACCCAGGTCAGCCCGTGGCCGGAACTCGAGGAAACCTATCAGCCGAACACGCCTGTTCATGGCACGGTGGTGCGGGTCCTTGACCGGGGCGTCATCGTGGATCTCGACGGTCATGTCGAGGGCTTCGTTCCCGTGTCGCAACTTGGCATGGACAACATCAAGCGCCCCATCGACCACTTCCGCGAAGGGGACGAGCTTGACCTCCGCGTGACAAGGGTCGACGTCGAGAATCATCGGATTCTCCTGTCGGTCAAGGCGTGGCTGGTGGATCAGGACGAGAGCGCGCAGGCGGACTTTGCCTCCAAGTTCTCGGAGCGTCCCGAACTCCCGCCCGAAGTCGAAGCGGCGCTGCAGGAAAAGGCTCCCCGGAAGAAGGGGAAGAAGGACGACGACTCCTCCGAGGACGGGGTGGCCGCAGAAGGTGACGCCACGGATGGTGATGCGACGGAAGCCCTTGTGGATGTCGATGCGGCCGAAAGTCCGATCGTCGACCGCGTCGCCGACGCCGAGGAGGCACCCACCGGATAATGACTCGCGACGATCGACCCGCCCCGGAGTCTCGAGCCCTCGCCGATTTGGCGCATCGGCCCGGGCCCGCGGTTGGTCCGACCGTCGCACTTCATTCCTTCGGCTGCAAGCTCAACCAGTGTGAAACGGCGGGGATCCGGTCTCGATTCGTCGAGGCCGGATTCACCGCCGTTTCTGTTTGGTCCAGGGACGCGGGCGTGGCGGACCAGCGGCACGTCGCCGGGGGAGCGGATCCGGGTTCGCGCCTGACGCCGGCCGACGTTCACGTCATCAACACCTGTTCCGTTACCGGTCGCGCCGACGCCCAGGCCCGGCAATTCATCCGCAAACTGATTCGACAACAGCCTGCCGCCCGGGTTGTCGTCACCGGTTGCTACGCCCAGCGAGCGCCGGAGGAGATCGCGCGGATCCCGGGCGTGTTCCTGGTGGCCGGGAACGGTGAGAAGGACCAGTTGCATGAGCTGGTGGGGGAGATGATGGGGACGGGGGGCTTGTCGGCTCCCGGAACACCGGGCGCTCCGTTCAGCGCCGAAACCCTGGCCGCACGCATCAACGTCTCAGACCTTCGCAAGGTCCACCGCTCATTCGATCTGTCACCGATCGATTTCGGGGAGCGGACCCGGGCCTTCCTCCGGGTGCAGGATGGCTGCGATGCGGGCTGCACCTTTTGCATCATCCCCCGAATTCGCGGACGAAGCACCAGCATGGGGACCGATCAGGCGGTAGCGCAGGCCCGGGCGGTGATCGAGGCCGGGTACCGGGAAATCGTCCTGACTGGAATTCACCTGGGGATGTACGGGCGGGATCACGCCGGGCCGTCCCTGGCCCGGCTCATCGACGCTATTCAAAACATACCCGGCACGTATCGCCTCCGCCTCTCCAGCATCGAACCGCAGGAAATCGATGACGACCTGATTGATCGAATCGCTGATGGGCACCTGGTGCCCCACCTGCACGTTCCACTCCAGTCCGGTTCGGATCGAATCCTCACCCTGATGAATCGCACCTATCGAGCCGACCAGTACGACGCGGTCCTCCAACGCCTGAACACCCGCGTCGACCCGATGGGAATCGGCGCTGATGTCATTGTCGGCTTTCCGGGAGAGACGGACGCCGATTTCGAAGCCACCGTTCGGTTCATCGAGGATCGGCCGTTCACCTACCTCCATGTCTTTCCGTTTTCGCCCCGACCGGGGACCCGGGCGGCCACGCTGCCGGGGCGTCCGCCGGGTCCGGTGGTGGACGATCGGAGCTCACGCCTGAGGATGCTCTCGGATCGGAAGCGGCGTGAATTCGCCGAGAGGTTTGTCAACCGGACGGTGCAGGTTCTCGTCGAGGAGCCGGGGAGCAACGATTTCTGGGATGGGTGGAGCGAGCACTACGTGCGGGTCCGGTTGGACACGCGCATGACCGGGGACCTCACTCGCCGGATGGTTCGCGTCCGCTGTGTTGGACTGACTCTCGATGGTGTCTACGGCGGGGTGGATGGAGGCACAGTTGACTGACCGGTGCGTCCTGACGGTTGAAGTGCCGGTGCCGGCTACCGAGGGATCGCGAGGCTTCTGGAGCATCGAGACACTTGTCTCGAGTGGCGCCCCGTGGCCGGCCCGATCTCATTGACCTCGACCCACCAAATGACTATTTTTCAACCCTGAATTCACTATAGTTCCACCGGTGTGGGCTCGCCACCCACCCCCTTTGAAAGGAGAACCCGATCCATGAAGTTCAAGAAGATGCTGATGGTTTTGATGGCCGTGGCGATGGTTGCCGGTACGACCCTTCCCGCCCGGGCCACCGACGACAAGATGGCCATGGACCCCGATGCCATGATGAAGGAGTGGGCGAAGATGAACGGCCCCTCCGATGGTCACAAGATATTCGACAAGTATGTCGGCAAGTGGACGGCCACGACGAAGATGTGGATGGATCCGGCGGCGCCGCCGTCGGAGGAGATGGGGGGCATGGCCGAGTTCAGCATGATGATGGGAGGCCGGTTCCTCTCCCAGAAATTTACCAGTTCCATGATGGGAATGCCCTTTGAGGGGTTCGGCACCACCGGATATGACAATTTCCGCAAGGAGTACGTCAGCACCTGGGTCGACAACATTTCCACGGCCACGATGATGATGAACGGCGGCATGAAGGACGCCAAAACCATCGAGATGACCGGCCTCATGGATGAGCCAATGACCGGCGAGAAGGACAAAAAGGTCCGCTCCAGCGAAACCTGGACCGACGATAACCACTTTACCTGGGCCATGTACGACAACATTCCTGGCAAAGGGGAAGTGAAGGTCATGGAGATCAGTTACACACGGGTGAAATAGGTAAGTCTCCCGACCCCATCCTGAACAAGATCCCCAGCCGATCCCGATCATCTGACCGGGGTCGGTTTTTTTATCTGCGCCAATTTCAGCACCAGCCCCGGGATCCCGTGCCCAACTCGCACCGGTGCGAGTTCGGTCAGTCATTGCTAACAAGACTCGGTCCAGACCGAGTTGCTCCCGCGGGTAACTCGGGCCAAACCGCCGCCGCCACCGCCGCCACGCTGGAGCCCACGCTGGAGCCCATGCTGGAGCCCATGCTGGAGCCCCCAC
>Ga0163152_10005775_pt1 | contig 14327 bp, 17 predicted proteins | sample OliLakLV19MP8IB2_FD_148635 | JGI IMG/M metagenome (GOLD analysis project Ga0163152, IMG submission 148635) | Freshwater microbial mat bacterial communities from Lake Vanda, McMurdo Dry Valleys, Antarctica - Oligotrophic Lake LV.19.MP8.IB-2 | ecosystem: Environmental > Aquatic > Freshwater >... | reverse complement strand
GCAGTACATGGGTGGTCATGCCTGCCAGCTAAAAAACTTTTCGCGTGAATGTCCCGCAAAATCGAACCTGGCTTTTCCCATCAATCACTTACCTGGTTAGACGAATTCGCGGTGGGCGTAGGTGGGCGAGGAAGCACCGCAGTCTTGGAACATGAGCACGAAAACCTCGTGGCATTTTGCGATGTCGACGATGCGAGAGCAGCGGTTACCTACGACAAGTTCCCCGAAGTGCCCCGCTTCCGGGATTATCGAAAAATGTTCGACCGCCTCGACCGGCAGATCGACGCCGTCCGCATTTCCACTCCGGACCACATGCACTTCCCCGTCGCCATGGCCGCGATTGCATTGGGAAAACACGTTTATGTCGAAAAGCCGCTTACCCACACAGTGGAGGAGTCCCGACGACTTTTGAAGGCCGCCCGTGAGAAGAAAATCGTCACTCAGATGGGAAATCAAGGTCACTCCAATCAGGGAATTCATATCCTAAAGGAATGGGTCCGCGCGGGAGTGCTCGGTGAGGTGCGCCACGTCCACAGCTGGACGGATCGCCCCCGCTGGCCACAAGGCCTGGAGGCTCCCGATCACAGCAAGCTCATGCCCGTCGTTCCTGAAACCATGGATTGGGACCTGTGGCTCGGGGTCGCACCGAAAAGGGCCTACGATCCTGCCTTCGCGCCGACCCGCTGGAGGGGGTATTGGGATTATGGATGCGGTGCGCTGGGCGACATGGCCTGCCATATCATGGACGGGGCCTATTGGGCTCTCGACCTGTCCGCGCCCGAGTGGATCGAAGCGTCCAGCGCCAAGATAACCAAAATTTCGGCGCCCACCGCCTCGATCGTCACCTATCAGTTCCCGGCACGTGGCAACATGCCTCCAGTTACGTGGAAATGGTACGACGGCGGCCTCAAGCCCGTGCTCCCCAGTTTCATGGAGCCTGACCGCGCGCTTCCTGCCAACCGCAGTCTCTTGATCGGCAGCAAAGCCTCCGTGCTGGCCGACACCTACTATGCAAGCGTACGCATCGTACCGGAGCCGTTGATGCGTGAGTTGGCTTCCTCCCTGCCACGTCCGGCACCATTAGAAGCCGGCATCACCCATTCGGAAAACTGGACCCAAGCCTGCAAGACCGGCTCGGCGGCTATATCGCACTTCGACTACGCAGCGCCCTTCAGCGAAGTGACCCTGCTGGGCAATATCGCCCTCCGCATGGGCCGTCGTCTGTCGTGGGACGCCGCCGCGATGAAGTTCGCCAACTACGACCCGGCAAACCAGCTCTTGAAGAAGGAGTACCGGCCCGGTTTCGGGGTCTGACCTGAGCTCTCCCTTGCCTCCGGCCCTTCCCTCCGTTCCTGCTGGGACGGCGATTGGCTGCTATTTCTGCGGGACCCCAGGCTTCACTGAAGCCACATGTTCTGATATGAGCGCCTTCAATTCCGAAACGATCCGAGGGTGGTCAGCCGCGACGTTGAAACCTTCCCCCGGGTCCGTTTCCACATTGAAGAGCAGGGGCGGATTGTGCTCGGTCACGGGCCAGTTTCCCCACCCGGCAATTTCCGCCGGGCTGACCGTCTTGAGATGCAATTTCCACGGTCCCTTGCGCACTGCCCAAACTTCATCGACGAAGTAATAATACATCAGAGCCTCGCGGCCGGGCTCATTCTGGAACAGCACCGAACCCACATCCACCCCATCGAGTTCGCGATCGCGTGGCAACCGCCCGCCAGCCAGCCGTGCAAACGTCGGGAGCAGGTCCATGGCCGTGGCGAACGCGGTGGTCGTGACTCCGGCCGGAATCATTCCCGGCCATCGGGCGATGAAGGGCACGCGGAATCCGCCCTCCCACGTGCTGACCTTCCCTTCCTTAAACGGCCCCGACGAACCGCCATCGAGTCCCTTTCCGAGCCAGGGGCCGTTGTCAGACGTGAACATAACCAGCGTATTGCGCTCAATGCCGAGTTCCTTGAGTGCCTTGAGTATTTCTCCACACGACGCGTCGATCTCCTCGATCGTGTCGCCATACAGCCCGCGCCGGCTCCGGCCCTTGAACTCCTTGCTCGCAAACAACGGCACGTGCGGCATCGCGTGGGCGAGATAAAGGAAGAACGGCTTGTTCTGCCTCACCTGATCGCGAATGAACCCGATTGACTCGTCCGTGTACTGCCGCGTCAACTGCGTCTGGTCAGGCTCGTGATCCGGATTCGTCACCTCGAAATCGCGAATGAGCGGGTGCGGCGGGTCGCCCTTGAAAGTCGGGTTGTCCGGCTGAGCCCAGGGACTCATGTCGTTTGAATAAGGAATTCCGAAATACCTGTCGAAACCGTGGTTGAGCGGTAACTGCTCGCGTCTGGCGCCAAGATGCCATTTGCCGACGCACATGGTCGCGTAGCCGGCCTCGCGCAGCACCTCCGCCATCGTGACTTCGCTGTCGGGCAGGCCGCCTGAAGACTTGGGAATGAGCACCCGGGCCATCCCGCTGCGAATCGGATAACGCCCTGTCAGAAGGGCCGCGCGGCTCGGAGTGCAGACCGATGAGGCAACATAAAATTGCGTGAGCTTCATCCCCTCGGCGGCCAGCCGATCGAGGTGCGGACTGGCAATGGTGGGATGCCCGTAAGTGCCCAGGTCGCCATAGCCCATGTCGTCGGTAAAAATGAGGACAATGTTCGGCTTTTCCGCCAAGAGGGCCGGCGACCAGGCAAGTAACCAACCCAGGAGAAACGCGGTCGTCAGGGGAAATCGCATGGTGCATGGCAATCGAAGCGATGCGGAGGGTGCAAGCGTTTCTGTCGTATTCTTCATATTGGAGATTGGGAAAAGGGGCCGGTATCAAAATCCGGATTGTGCACGGGCAGCGCAGGAACTTCGGCCCGGCAGACCCAACCATCCCGAAGACGATGACGCGGCTACAGTACCAGCATCGCTGCCGGGAATATATCACACCTTGGTGTCATTCCCGGCTGTCCCTGCAACGGCTACTCTCGCCTCTCACCGTTGGACATTGCTACGCCTGACACTTTCGCGACCCATGAGCCTTCCTCACTCGACGCCAACGTCAGCACCGGCGCCCCCTTGCCTGGCGGCATCCGCAAACCAGACCGAATGGTTCAGCCGCGAAGTGCATGCCCATGACGCGCAGTTAAAGTCTTACCTCCGCGGTTTCTTTCCCAGCGTCAGGGATATCGACGACGTGGTGCAGGAGTCCTACCTGCGAACCTGGAGGGCCCGGCTCGGGCAGCCGATTCGCTCCGCAAAGTCGTTCCTCTTTGAAATCGCCCGCAACCTGGCGGTGGATGGGATTCGCCGAAAAGGCGTTTCACCGGAAATTCATTGTCCTGATTTGGACGCGCTGCCCGTCAGGGAAGAAAAGCCCGGCGTGGAGGACACCGTTTGCACCAACGAGGAACTGGACCTCCTCGCGCAGGCGATCCAGTCTCTCCCGACCCGCTGCCGTGAAGTCATGATTCTCCGTCAAATCAAAGGACGTTCCCAAAAAGGAAATCGCGAGCGCGCTCCATCGCTCTGAATTGAGCGTGCAAACCTATATCGTGAGGGGACTTCGGCGTATGGAGGAGTTCATGCGCAAATATCACGTCAGCCGATGAACCAAACTCAGCACACGCCCCGCGAGATCGTGCCGCCGGTTTACGAAAATGCGCTCTCGGAAGAGGAGTTCCACGATCTCATAGGCTACCTGTTGGGCAGCGCCACCGAACCGCTCGATTAACGAGGCTCGCAACTTGATGTTTTTCACCACCCACCCGCCAGGCTCGTCCTTGGCGGAACAACGCTCCCTCGGACCAATGAAACCATTCACGCGCTTCCTGGCCGCACTTCTCATTATCGCTCTGGCAGCCCGGGCCGTTTCTGCCCAGTCCGGGACCGCTGCGACCCCGCGTCCTCCAAACATCGTCATCATCTTCACCGACGATCAGGGCTATGGCGATGTCGGCGTGTATGGGGCGAAGGGATACACGACGCCCCACCTCGACCGGCTGGCGAGTGAGGGGACCCGGTTCACCAACTTCCATGTCGCCCAAGCCGTGTGCTCGGCGTCGCGCGCCGCGCTTCTGACCGGCTGTTATCCCGAGCGCGTCGGCATCAGCGGCGCGCTGGGTCCCCAATCGGAACACGGGCTTAACCCGACGGAGACCACCCTGGCGGAGCTGCTGCGAAACCAGGGTTATGCCACGGGAATGGCGGGCAAGTGGCACCTCGGCCACCACCCGCCGTTTCTTCCCCCCCATCACGGTTTCGACGAGTCGTTCGGCCTCCCCTACTCAAATGACATGTGGCCGCATCACCCTGTGCCGAACCCGAAAGCCCTCCGTCCTCCCCTTCCCCTGCTCGAAAACGGCCAGGTGATCGACAGTGAGAATCACGCCGGCCAAGCAGCGTAATCTTACAACCTGGTACACCGAACGCGCGGTGGAATTCATCAATCGGCATAAGGAGCAGCCGTTTTTCTTTTATCTCGCCCATTCAATGCCCCACGTGCCCTTGTTTGTGAGCGATAAGTTCGAGGGTAAATCCGAACTCGGACTCTATGGCGACGTGATCATGGAAATTGACTGGTCCGTGGGCGAAGTGCTGCGCGCACTGGAACGCCACGGTCTTGCTGAAAACACTCTCGTGATCTTCACGAGCGACAACGGACCCTGGCTCAGCTATGGCGAGCACGCCGGCAGCGCCGGCCCGCTTCGCGAGGGGAAGAGCACGGCATGGGAAGGCGGCACACGCGTGCCCTGCCTGATGCGCTGGCCGGCGAAAATTCCCGTCGGCGCCGTGAATGATCACTTTCTGATGACGATCGACCTTCTGCCGACAATTGCCGGCCGCATCGGTGCCCCCCTGCCGGAATTGCCGATCGACGGACGCGATGTCTGGCCGTTGATCGCAGCTGATGCAGGGGCACGCACTCCGCACGAGGCGTATGCCTTTTGGGCAATCAACAACCGGCTGCAGGCCGTGGTGACAGGAGATGGCCGTTGGAAACTCGTCCTGCCCCACGAATACCGCACCCTCGCCGGAAAGCCGGGAGGCCGTGGCGGGAAACCGGCGGAGTATGGCACCGCCACGATCGAAGCGCCGCAGCTCTACGACCTTCAGAATGACCTCGGTGAAACGGAGGACGTAGCGGACTCCCATCCCGCGATGGTGGCACGGCTCATCTCCCTCGCGGAAAAATACCGCGAGGAGCTCGGGGATTTTATGACCGATCGTACAGGTCGCGGAAATCGTGAGCCTGGAAGGCTCTAAATGAAAGTGCCTCTGAGAGAGGCGTCCGGAACCAGTCAGTTGGATAGGGCAGGTGCTGACAGAGATGTGTGGGGAAACGGACCGGTCGGCAGACTTGGGGCTGAGCGCACCGGTGCGGACAAACGTGTGCTTGATCGATACGACGTTCTTGGAAGCGAACATCCATTTCCTCGTCGATTGGGTGCTCGTGAAGGGCGTGACGGGCACCTTGCTCAACGAGATCAAATTGATCCGCCGGGCAGGTCTGCGCGAGCGCATGCCGCAGGAGCCCGAAGCGTTCGCTACCGACCTGAACCGGATGTGCATCGCGATGACGCATACCCGGCGGAAAACCGATTCGCGCGAGGCGCGCAAGCAGGTGCTGCGGGCGATGAACCCACTCTTGCGCACGATCGCCGGCCGTGCCCGCCCGGCATCGGACCTGCTGGCCGCCCAAGGCGCACCCACCAACTAACACCGACGCAGGCCGGGCGCATCATCGAGCGTATGGACCGGATACCGGAGCTGCCGGAGGTGATCGCCCAGGGCCACAAGCGGATCATTGGCGAACGCACGGTACCCGATCAGCAAAAGATCCTAAGTGCGTTCGAGCCGGACGTGCAGGTGATCGTGCGCCGCAAGGCCGGACGTGAAGTGGAGTCTGGCCACACCCTGTTCATCGCCGAAAGTGCGCAGGGCTGATCCTGGATTGGGAACTGCATCGAGGCCGCGCGCCCGCCGAATGGCTGGCGGCAGCTGCAGGACAGCATCGAACGTAAACCCGTCTTCGACCTGTCGGCTTCGCTCACCGTTACCTTGCCGTGGCTTGGAGCGTGCTCTGCTACAACCTGTGGCTGATCGCCCGGCTCCTGACCGATCAACAAAAATCGCCGAAGCTGCTTGACGCGTATCCGCTATTTTTGATACCGAAGGGGTCGCCGGGCGTAAGTAATCTCTGGATTGCCCGGCGGATTTTCGCTTTGCACCGTTATCCGGACCGAGTGAGTCCTCCGAAATCACAGAAAGAGCCGGCCGGCATCCTGACGTGCCTCGGTGCCCGGAGCGGGGACGCGAACCCGCATTTCCTTACCGAAAACAGATTCTAAGACGGCATTGTTGTTTAGGACGATCTCATGGAATCTCGGCAAGCATGCCGATTTTGTCGAATGGCTGGACAGCAACCTACAAGGAAAACTGTACCCGTCGTTCGGCGCAGCAGGGTACTTCATAGGTTCCCGACGTCGTGGAAGCGGGCTGCTAGACCGGTATCGGAGCGCACTGCAAGCAAGCGGGCACGCCCTGGTGTCAAGCGGGTGGAACATCCTCGCACTAACCCGCAGCCAAGCCAGCCGCCGACCCGATCATTCCCGGCAACTCGCCTGGAGACCCGTGCGGCGCTCAACATGGCTTTCGTTCGCTCAGCCACCGGAAATCTGTCTAACACCCCCCGGATAAGAAGAGTACCCTGGTTCTCCTTTTCATTATTATCGGGTGTTAGCATACAAATCGTCGACATATAGTCAGCAGTTAACTTCAACAGCGTCCCAACCTTGACGAAATGTGCCGGGAAATGATTCCTCGACCAATGACGGAAAAACGCAGTCAATTGACGCATAAGGTCATTGAAAATCAGGCCACGAGGCGCGATACTTTGCCGAGCGATCGGTTCAAATGAAAAATGTTGTTAATGCAGAGCACCCACGGCAGAACACATACTGAAGACAATGACACAATCCATAATTGGTATACTGTCTCCGAATAAGTATAAACTGTTTGGCCGACCGCTGCAAAGGCTGGGACCAACAGGTGTTTCATATGATAATAGTGGCGACCAGACACCAAATAATATATGATATCTTTTTGCCATTTTAGCTCGTCGCAATAGCACATCGTTCGGCGCAGACCACAATGGATCCATTCACCAACATTGTACTTTTACATAAAACTCGACTATCGACGTACTGTACTGGTACTATTCAACGATAATGAATCCGAGCGATCTACAGCGCAAGTGGCGCGAGCTGCTGCTGAACTTTAAATTTGTTAGTGTTTTTCTTATTCAAGTTCTGACGCTGAGTGTGGATTCAAACGCTCGACCGAATGTGTTGATCTTCCTGGCTGACGACGCAGGCTGGGGCGACTATAGTGCATCGGGGAACATCCATCTTGAAACCCCAAATATTGATTCGATAAAGCAGGACGGGGTGTCACTCGAAAAGTTTTATGTAACACCGATCTGTTCTCCCACACGAGCTGAGTTCTTAACCGGACGGTACCATCCAAGAACAGGTGTCAACGGAGCAACCTTGGGGCAGGAGCGAGTAAACCTGGACGAGCGCACGATTGGTGATTCGTTCAAGCAGGCAGGTTATGCGACAGGTCTCTTCGGAAAGTGGCACAACGGATCTCAATGGCCCTATCATCCGAATGCTCGGGGATTCGAGAAGTTTGTTGGTCATACTGAGGGACATTGGGGAGAGTATTTCGACCCGATCCTTGAGGACAACGGCACCTTTGGCAGGACGGATGGTTATATAGTGGACATTTGCACGGACAAGGCGATCGAGTTCATTGCGACCCGGAGGGACGAGCCGTTTTTTTGTGTCATACCCTTCACAACACCTCACTCCCCTTGGGCTGTCCCGAACAGGTTTTGGGAGAAGTTCAGGGATATGAAGATTACCCAGCGAGAGACGCAGCCTGACATGCAATTGACTGATTACTCTCAATATGACGACTGGACGCGGTGCGTTTTAGCGATGATGGAGAACCAGGATTGGAACGTGGGCCGGGTTCTGAGAGCCCTTGACGATGGACAACTTGCCAGGAACACGATTGTCATATATTTCACGGACAACGGGCCGAATTCACCGCGGTGGAACGGGGGAATGAAGGGCCGCAAGGGCAGCCTCGACGAAGGCGGAGTGCGGTCCCCATGCTTCATCCGTTGGCCCGCCCAATTACTTTCCTCCTTGAAGGTATCTAAAATTACGGGTGTGATTGACTTGTTTCCGACACTCATCAAGCTTGCCGGAATAGAACGCGTGGGGGAAAAGCGATTTGATGGTATGGATATTAGTCCATTATTGACCCAAAAGGATTCCGAGTGGCAAGATCGACTGATCTTTTCCTTCCTGAGGGGTAGCGTGAGCGTTCGCTCCGAGACCCATAGGCTCGACGCAAATGGGCAGCTGTACAACATGATTTCCGACCCGGGCCAGCGATGGCCTGTAAATCTACAAGCAACGACAACGGCAACAGAGCTGAAGGCGGCCGCAGCGGCGGCTCGATTGGATGTATATGGAACGTCCCAGCCCAGGCTGCCGAAGCCGACGGACATGGACTCCAGACCATTCGGAGTTGGATATAGAGAGTGGCCGCGCACTTGGCTGCCTGCGCGAGATGGTATTCCGAGTGGCGGAGTCCGCCGCAGTTCTACTGCCCCCAATTCTTCATATTTTGTCAACTGGAGGAACACCCAGGACACCATCTCGTGGAGTATCGAAGTTGTTTCTTCTGGGGATTATGATGTCATTGTGCATTATACCTGCCCGATTCAGGATACGGGATCGATCGTAGAGGTCCGGTTTCTCGATGAAGCACGCACTTTTCAAGTTTCGCCAGGTTGGGATCCTCCTCTTTTCGATAATCAGGATACGGTGCCTCGAAAACCGGGTGAGTCGCAATTGAAACCATTCAAGGATCTTGATGCCGGCACACTGCGAATGACGCAAGGGCGAGGCAATCTGACTTTCCGGGCGCTGAAGGTGCCGGGGAGTTCTGTGATGGATATGAGAGCTATCACACTCATAAGACGCCGATAGGCCATGTGCTTTAAATCATGTAAATACCTCGTTAAAACAGGAAAAAATTCGTCCAATGGTTCGTAGGCCGACTTTATCGCAGGCTCAATCCACAAGGGTGTGTTAACAGCAATGTCAAATATCGAGTTAGGAGAGGTGCAACTATGCGTTTGAAAGACAAAGTGATAATTATTACTGGAAGCACGACCGGCATTGGTGAGGCGATGGCAGAACGTTGCGTTGCCGAGGGTGCCAAGGTTATCCTCCATGGCACCAACCGATCGCTCGGAGAGAAGGTTGCGGCTCGTCTTGGGAAGGCCGCAGTGTTGCACCTTGATGACCTCGCCGATCCGGGATCGCCAGAGCGCATCGTTCAGACCGCCCTCGCGGCGTTTGGTCGGATCGATGGAGCGGTCAACAACGCGGCGATTGTACCTCGCGGCGATTTGTTGACGACCGACGTCAAGCTTTTCGACAGCACCATGGCGATTAACATTCGCGCCCCCATTCTGCTTATTAAAGCTGCGTTCAATGCGTTGCGACATACCCAAGGGGCAGTACTTAACATTGGTTCTGTGAACGCGTTGAGCGGTGAACCCACCTTGCTGGCGTACAGTGTTTCCAAAGGGGCGCTCCAGACGCTGTCTCGAAATCTGGCAAATGCACACGCTGTCGATGGGGTGCGCATAAACCATTTGAACGTTGGATGGGTATCATCCGAACGGGAGCATCTGCGCCAGGTTGAACAAGGGCAACCGGATGACTGGATGAGTCGCCTTACTCCCGAGCAGGCGCCATCTGGTCGTTTGATCAGACCGGAAGAGATCGCCTCCGCTGCTGTCTACTGGATCGGGAACGAGTCTCGTCCCATTAGTGGTTCGGTGGTGGAATTGGAGCAGTATTCGATGATTGGTTGCAACCGACCAAAAAAGTTTTCAGATCAGGTTACGGAACCTCAAAGGGATACCCGAAATTCCTGTGTCGATTGATGCGAAGCTTGAGATTTCGTTATCGCCTTCGGCGCGCAGCGGCCCCTGGCGGATAGTCGGGCTTCGCTCGGTGAAAAATTGATGGTTCTCCAAGTTCAGCTGTTTACCTTGAAGCTTCGACACGCCAGCCATGCCGCGATCGTGGCAAGGCTTCCCTCAATGCCCTCCCCCGACGATGAATAACATGAAGCAGTCTCTTTCAAAACTGTACGCCGCACTGCTAACCTTGGTATTCTTGAGCGGTCCATTCATGCTTCGAGCGGAAGGAAAAACCTCTGGCATGCGGCCAAACATTGTTCTGCTAGTGGCTGATGATATGGGCTGGAACGACGTCGGGTACCACGGTAGTCTGATACGCACCCCTAATATCGATCGGCTGGTCGCCGAAGGTGTCGAATTGGATCGATTTTATACCGCCCCGATTTGCTCGCCAACGCGGGCAGGTCTTCTAACCGGAAGATATCCGATCCGCTTCGGCTTGATGCGCTCAGCCATACCACCTTCGGAGTCTTTTGGCTTGTCACCGCATGAAGTCCTTCTAACCGATTATCTCAAAGAGGCTGATTACATGCATAGGGTGATTTTGGGAAAGTGGCATCTTGGACATTCGGACCTTAAATATCACCCGTTGCGTCGGGGGTTTACCTATTTTTATGGTGGCTATCATGGCGCCATCGACTACTTTAGCAAGCTGCGCGATGGGGAGCGGGATTGGCACCGAAATTTTGATCCAAGTCCAGAAAATGGGTACGCCACAACCCTTATCGCAGAAGAGGCCGTAGAGTTCATAAATAATCAATCAAAAGACGCTCCGTTCTTTTTATATGTACCATTTCACGCACCCCATGGCCCCCTAATGGCTCCCGAAACTTACAAAATAAAGTACCGCCATCTTAGCGAGCCGCGCCAAGTCTATGCGGCGATGGTGACATGTATGGATGACGCAATCGGCGCCATTATGAATGCACTTGATGCAAAGGGAATCGGTGGGAGCACCTTGGTTTGGTTTTTGAGCGACAATGGAGGGAACGGGGTTGGGTCAAGCAACGAACCCCTTCGCGGCCTGAAAAGTTCAGTTTTCGAAGGAGGCATTCGTGTGCCGTCCTTCGTGCGTTGGCCGCAAGAGCTTGACGGTGGGCGGAAGGTTGAATCGCCCATAGCGTATATTGATATTATGCCAACCTTGATGAGAGTACTTAACATCACAAGGGAGGATGGCATAGTATTCGACGGAATTGACGTATTTGAGCTACTTAATGGTCGCCGGCCGTGGATAAATAGGGATATATTTTCTTATATCGCGAACGAAGGGGACCTCGATGAAAGAATCGCGATAACTGAGTTTCCGTGGAAGGCTATTTGCTTGGGTCCAAGCATAGCGGATGAGAGTCACCCCGAAAATAGTCGTGAGAAGCTCTTGTTTCGCCTGGATTCGGATCCGCACGAAAAAGTCAATCTTTGGGGACTTCACGAGGAAATAGAAACACGTCTCGTCAAAAAGCTCAAGGAGTTTCGAGGTCTGCAGGTGGCGGAGCGGGTGAAGCCTTATAGCATGCACAGATCATTTGTAGCACCTGATGGTTACCCTCCTCCGGATTGGAGAATGGAACTATTTCCCAGAAACTCAGACAGGTAGTTTTGTGCACACCCCTTCCGTACCAATCGGGAGCACCAGCGATGCCCCTTCCCGCGAAGCGTTGAAGGATTAACGTGTCGCGGAACACTTCGGCCCCGTGAGCAGTTTCGTTCGACCACTGCCGACAAGCCGGTTCATTTGTCTTGCGCGAGAGTTTTTCGATATCGACCCGGAGTCACCCCGGTTCTTTTCTTGAATAAACGGTACAAGTACTCGGGATGATGGATCCCGGACATCTCCGCAATCGCTTCCATGGTTAACGAAGTATCGCCGAGCAGATAGCAGACATGATTGATCTGTTGTCGCTGGATTTCCTCTTTGGGGGTTCGACCCAACAGGGTGGAAAATTTTCTCTCCAATGTACTCCGCGACATATGTACGTGATTCAACACATCTGCCACGTTGATTCCGTTTCCAACCTGCCTTCTCATAAACTGCAAGGCACGTTCCACTTGGCGGTCCTCGATCGCCAGACCATCAGTCGAATGGCGGGAATGAATTCCAATCGGTGGGTGCTTTATTACGCTTTCTTCAATTCTCTGTCCATTTAGCATACGACTTAGCATCGACGCTCCCTCAAAGCCAATCTTCTCCGTCGCATGAATGATACTTGAAAGCGAGGGATTCGCCAGTTCACATTGCTCTTCATCGTTGTCTACTCCAAGCACGGCCACTTCATCCGGCACGATGTTTCCGTTCCGACTGCATGCACTAAGCACCTGACGTCCTCGGATATCGTTAGACGCCAGTATTCCCACTGGCTTTGAAAGGGTGCGAATCCACGCCCCCAGCTCTGTTTCATCACAAACTGCGGCGCCTTGTAAGGAGGATATCAGCAAACTCCTGGTTTCCGGATGGCACGCTCGATACACTTTACATTGGAGTCCATGTTGATTGACGATTGACACGAAAGCTAGCTCGCGCTGATTGGAAAATCTTGCTCCGTGAACTCCGCAGTACGCGATCTTCTTAAAACCACGCTCTAGGAAATGGTCAAATGCCATCTGAGCCACCGCACACTCGTCGCTGGTCACAGTAGGGAACTCGCTTAGATCGCTTGAGTCATAGAGCGCAACCGTGGGTACTCGAAGTCTGCGAACGCGCTCTATGGCGTGAGGATTGTCTGTGCGTAACATAACTCCGTCACAGTCATCTAAGGCCAACTTATCCGGAATCTCGTCGCTAATTGTGCGGATGGGTAGATGAACGGACCATTCTCGGGTCGAGTGTATGAAACGAGCTACACCCCGGAGCAATCCGCGCCCGTACGCGCCGGATGACTCCACAATAAGCGCTATTTGCTTCACCACATCCACTTTAGAAGACACAATGCATTTTTAGAAATAGAGACTAACTCTTTCGGATTCTGAAACAGGCAGGCCACAGCCTTGCCCGCCCTGCCGGTGTTATGCCTGCCACCCATGGATAAACATGATAATCAAACCGCATCTCCACTGACAGTCGCTTTGATGCTGGACTTCGACTGTCCTGACCGGGGCGTTCATGGATGTCCAAGTACATTTGTCCGAAATCTTGACAGGTCGGGGGCATTGGTTGAAGACGGTACCGTTTTCAAGCTACCGAAGATTGCAGCCCGGTCAATTCGTAAGCGCTCAACACCGCAAGTACGGGCGCATCTCAGTTTCTTGAATGGCATGATAAAATGGAGGCATGAGCCTGAAATGCGTGGAGGCCGCCGTGAAGGCGGAGACAAGAGGGGCGTGCGCACGGCGGCTGTGCGTGACTGCGGCCAGTTTGGCCGTCGCGTTGGAGGATGAGGTGGAGCGGTTTGTGGACAGTGCGCAGGAGAACCTCGGCACCTGGAGGCGGAGGTGGGCAGGCAGGGGCAGGAGTTGTTGCGGCAGGCGGTCGAGGCGGGGGCACAGAAGAAGGCGGACGCGGCCCGGCCGGTATGTGCGTTGTGTCAGCGGGCGCTCACGAGGGTGTCCCATGGGCACGAGCGCAGCTTCACCTCGCGATTTGGAGAGATCACGGTGCAGCGCAGTCGCGGGTATTGCCGGCGATGCCGGAAGTGGCGCACCCCGGCCGACGCGGTGCTGGGGCTCTCGGAGAGCGCCGGGTATTCCCCGGCGGTGCAGGAGATGAGCGCCTTGCTGGCGAGCAAGATGCCGGTGGGCGAAGCCAGCGTGGTGCTCGAACGGCTGAGCGGGCGCAAAATGCCCCGTGCCACCTTGGACCGGGAGGCTCGCCGGCAAGGCGAGAGAGCCCAGGCGCTGCGTCGCCAATTGGATGCGCATCCCGTCGCGCCGGCCCGTCAGTGCGAACTGCCGCTGGAGCCCTATCGTGTAGCTTCGGCAAGCGTGCGGATGGCTAAAAATCTCGGTCGCCGAGGTCGGGGCGGCGCTGGGCGATGCACCGCGGCGGCGGGAGCAGCTGGGGACGAGCTCACCAGGGTAACCGGGCGGATCGTGAAGAAACTCGACCGGGATTTCCGGCTGCGGGACATCCAGGGCAGCCAGGCCGACGGGCACGCCTTCACTTCCTCGGGGTGAGTCGCAATGGCTAGGAGATAAGCGAAGGGATTAATCTGATTGAGCCGGCAGGTATTGATCAGGCTCATGAACAGGTCGCCCACGCGGGCGCCGTTGAGGGTTTTGTAGCTGAGGCTGTTTTTGCGATGCAGGATGGCCATTTTCAACG
>Ga0163152_10005773_pt1 | contig 14328 bp, 18 predicted proteins | sample OliLakLV19MP8IB2_FD_148635 | JGI IMG/M metagenome (GOLD analysis project Ga0163152, IMG submission 148635) | Freshwater microbial mat bacterial communities from Lake Vanda, McMurdo Dry Valleys, Antarctica - Oligotrophic Lake LV.19.MP8.IB-2 | ecosystem: Environmental > Aquatic > Freshwater >... | reverse complement strand
GCGCGCCCGCCGACGGTGGCAAACTCTCGGTTCGGCTGGCCCAATCGCACCCCCGACGGCAACCCCGACGGTTCCTGTCCGCCTCTCGCCGAAGCCTCTCGAACTCTCTCGACCTCTCGGTTAGCGCCACTGCCGATTTGACGCGGGGTTCCGGTCGGGGCGCAGGTCATCAGAAACGGTCTCGAACCAGAGCGGAATCAGACGATCTCGGCGTCCCCGCAGCGGAGGCCCGGGATCGTACCTTTCCGATGCACCCAGCCCTTATGCACGCGGCCCCGCTGGCCCGATAGAATCCCAACTGCGGAGAACGAACTTGGACCCGAGCCAGACCCAACCACAGCCCCGCCTACCTGCGGCCGCGCCTCCCGCGGCTGGTGGCGTGCTGTCGCTTACGCTCACCGAGGGCGCGCTGGCTGGTGGTGAAGTTCCGGTCGCGGTGCTCGCACAAAAACTCCTTGCCCTTCAGAACCTGCTCTACCACGCCGCAGCCTCGGTAGATGGCAATGACGGCTCACGACTTGGCCACTGGGCCAACCGGTACCGCAAGATCGCCGAGGTCACCTTCAAGCAGACGCGTCCGGGAAGCCTTGTTGTCGAGACCGCCCTTCCTGAAAACGACACGCTCTTTGAGCAACAGAAGCAAACGGTGAACCTCGCCTTCGATGCGGTAGCCGCCGCTGCTGCGGGGAACTTTGATCGCATCCCTCGCGAGTATGGCCGCGACGAGCGTGTTTATTTGCTTCGGGCGGCGGAGGAACTCTGTCCGTTCACCCTTGACGACTACGCCGTCGTGCTTTCCAACGGTCGTGCCGGCCACGCTCCCGTTCGTTTGACAAGCGCCACTCGAAAAGCGATTCGGGACATGGTCGTTCGCGAGCAAGCTCCACGTATGACGATTGAAGCGGAGCGGGTCGTAGTCGGACACCTCGTGCAGCTCAACGTGGACAGCGACGATCGGAAGATCGTGCTTCGCGTCTCGACCCCTGGCGGTGGAGTGCTGGTTCCTTGCTACTACCCGACATCGCTCCGGGACCAGGTTGCGAACCTGGTGGGCGGTTCGCTGGTGGAGGTTCGCGGTTCCGCGACATTGACGACGGCGCAGCAACTTCAGTCGATCTCCGATGTCTATAGCGTCGAAATGGTTGACACCGATCCGATCCAACTGGCGTCGCTCGTGTATGGGGGTACACGGTACTCCTTCGCCCCTCGAGCGGCCTTTGATGTCGAATACGTTGATGGGCTGTGGGTCTATTCGAGCGACCTGCTGAACGTAAGCGGATTCGCCCCAAGCCGAGAGGCGGCGCTGAACGGAATGGCCGAGTCCCTCGACTATGCGTGGCACGAAATCGCGCAAGCGAACGACTCTGAACTCGAGGAGAAGGCACTCGAGCTCAAGCGGCGAATGCTGACTGAAGTCACATCGGCTCCGCTCAACGCGGAGGGGCATTGATGCCGCACGATGCTAACAAGGTCCGCGCCGCGCTCGTGCTGAAGGGCTTCCGACGGAGCAACTCCAAGGACGAGATGTACCACTTCTATGTGGACGGCAAGAAATCCGCAGTGTGGACAAAGATCAGCCACGGGGAGCGTGAGATTCACGACGGTCTGCTGGCCACGATGTCGCGTAAGCAGCTGAAGATCTCACGCGGCCAACTCGACCAGCTAGTCGAGTGTCCGCTCACCCAAGAGGCCTATCTCGAACTCCTGCGCACGCAAGGGGTAGTTTCGCGTCCAGCACCGGCTGAGGCTGTTCGAGGGCAAGCGCAGATCAAGCGATAGGTTCCGAAGAGCCCTCTGACCGCCTCTCGCATTCTGCCAGCCCCTCGCACTCCGCCACAATTCACTTCATTCGCGTAGATGGTGGTTAACAGCCTGCATCGGCAGGCGGGCACAACCCACCATCGCTGGCTCCGGCTCCGACGGAGGCAGCAACGGAAGTACGCATGACGATCGACCTCGACGAGGCGGTCGAGCGCGATGATCTCGCGCCGACCAAGCGACTGCACATCATCGCGGAGCTGCTGGCCGAGGGCGTGCGCCGCCAGCGCGACGACGCTCGCCGCATGGGCGAGATTGGGCAGCATCCAGAAAGAGAGGCCGATGGACTTGAACCGTTCGAGCCGGTTCGCCTTGATCGTCCGCTTGGTTGACGCCTTGCGAACCGGAGAGTCCACATGCCCGATGATCCCAACGCGACGGTCCTGGCCCTTGGCCGATTGACCGTCCCCGAACTGAAGCAGCGCTACGCCGAGGTCTTCGGCGAACCCACGCGGACGAGCCACAAGCGCTACCTCGTCAAGCGGATCGTCTGGCGGATGCAGGCACTCCGCGAGGGCGGCCTATCGGAGCGGGCACGCCGTCGGGCGGTCGAACTCGCCAACGACGCCGAGATTCGTCTCAGCGCCCCGAAAGCCCCCGCCACCGGGCCGGGCACCACGATAACGGCGGCGTTCGACGCCGGACGCCCCGCCGCGTTCCCCAAGCCGGGCTCCGTGCTCCGACGCGAATACAAAGGGCGGGTGATCGTCGTGCGGGTGCTGCCACGCGGGTTCGAGTACGAGGGCGAGGTATTCCGGTCGCTCACCGCCATCGCCCAGAAGGTGACCGGCGCACATTGGAACGGAGTGAGCTTCTTCGGATTGCCCTCCGCACGCGGCAAGAAGGGATCGGAGGCCGACGAATGAGCAAACGACCCGAGCCAAAGCCGACGACGCCAACGCGGGTGCGGTGCGCCATCTACACCCGCAAGAGCACGCAGGACGGCCTCGAGCAGGAGTTCAACTCGCTCGACGCCCAGCGCGAAAGCGGTGAGGCGTACATCGCCAGCATGAAGCATGAGGGGTGGGTCTGCCTGCCCGATCGCTACGACGACGGCGGTTTCACCGGCGGCAACATGGACCGCCCAGCCGTCGCCCGCATGATGGCCGACATCGAGGCGGGCAAGGTGGACTGCGTGGTCGTCTACAAGGTGGACCGTCTCAGCCGCTCGCTCATCGGCTTTGCCCGGCTCATGGAACTGTTCGAGCGGAAGAAGATTTCGTTTGTCTCCGTCACGCAGCAGTTCAACACCACGCAGTCGATGGGGCGGCTCACGCTCAACATCCTGCTGTCGTTCGCGCAGTTCGAGCGGGAGATCATCTCCGAGCGCACGCGGGACAAGATCGCGGCAGCGCGGCGGAAAGGGAAATGGTCGGGCGGACGCTCCGTGCTCGGGTACGACGTGGACCCGGTGACGAAGAAGTTGGTGGTGAACGCCGCCGAGGCGGAGCGGGTCCGCGAGATCTTCAAGATGTACCTGGAACGCCGCTCGCTGCTGGATGTCGGCCGCGAGTTGAACCGGCGCGGGCTTCGGACCAAGGCGGTCCAGACGAAGAAGGGCGCTGCGTATGGCGGGCGGGAGTGGGACAAGCCCGGGGTGCTCAAGATCCTCGCCAACGTCCTGTATCGCGGCAAGGTGCGCTACAAGGCCGATACGTTCCCGGGCGAGCACGCCGCCATCGTCAACGAGGACATCTGGACGCAGACCCACGAGTTGCTGCGGTCCAACGGGCGTGCGGGCGGGATGCTCGTGCGGAACAAGTACGGCGCGCTCTTGAAGGGGCTCGTCCACTGCGGACCCTGCGGGCTGACGATGGGGCACACGACGGCGAACAAGGGCGAGTCGCGCGTCTACCGCTACTACGTCTGCTACAAGGCTCAGAAGCAAGGCTGGGACGCGTGCCCGTGCCGGTCGCTCCCCGCCGAGCAGATCGAGGGCTTCGTGGTCGAGCAGATCAAACGGATCGGCAAGGACCCGGCGATGCTTTCGCTCACGCTGTCAAAGTGCCGCCAGCAAATGACGCAGCAGAGGGCCGACGCCGAACGCGAGTTGGTCGTTGTCGAGCGAGACCTCGCCCGCCTTCACGCCGACCTTCGCCGCACGGCGGTCGACGCCGCCACCGACGGCCACGCCGCCGCCCGTCTGGCCGACCTCCACCAGAAGGTCCAGGTGGCAGACGACCGCGCCGTGGCGCTTCGACGCCAGATTGAGGACGCGGACGCAGGCCAAATCACCAAGGCCGAAGTGGATGCCGCCCTCGGGGAGTTCGACGGCGTCTGGTCGCGGCTGTCTCCTAAGGAGCAGGCCAAGCTGATGCGGATGCTCGTCCAGCGCGTGGACTACGACGCGACGAAGGGATCGGTCTCGATCACGTTCCACCCGCTGGGCCTGCGGTCGATAGGGCAGCGAGCGGCCGAGGAGGTAACGGCATGAGCGACGGCGTAACTCTCGACTTCAACGTCCACTTCACGACGGGGCGCACCGGCCAGCGGGTTCTGAACGCCGGAGAGCGGCCGCCGCCAGCCGCCGTTCCCGAAGGGCGGGTGCCGCGCATCTCCCGGCTCATGGCGCTCGCCATCCGGTTCGACAACCTCGTCCGCCTCGGCGAGGTCGCTGACTTTGCCGACATCGCCGAACTGGGGCAGGTGACCCGTGCCCGTGTAAGCCAGATCGTGAACCTGCTCAATCTCGCGCCCGACATCCAGGAGGCGATTCTGTTCATGCCCCCCGTGGCGGGCGACCGGGAGGCGATTTCGGAGAGGGACATCCGGGCGATCGCTGGGGAACCGGACTGGAAGCGGCAGCGCGAGGTCTGGTCGCAGTTGACGCGGCTCAGAGCAGGTGGCGAAACTCGCTGAGTCGCATGACGGTTTCGGGCAAGTGCTGCCGGGACAGGGCGTCGAGGTATTCCTCGACCGACTTGGGCGGACTGCGAAGGCCTTCCCGCTGTCGCTTGGCTGCCGCGCACACTGCCCCCGGCGCGAGATCGATCAGGTGCGAGACAAACTCGTCGGGGTGCTGGGCTTCGATGCCAAAGCCCGCCAAGGAAGCACTCGGGAAGTCCTTCAGATTGAACGTGACGATCACATCGGCGCGGGTTCGGATGGCCGCCGCCACGATGTGACGGTCGTCCGCATCCGGAAGTTGGAGGCCGTCGATCAGGGGTTCGTATCCGGTGACGAGGCAATCCCGCACATGGGAGTTCATGAGGTCTCGGGTCCGCTCGAGCTTGGTCCGGTCAAGATCTGGCCGAGCCTTCAGCACGGCCTCGATCCATTCTTCGTGAATGCGGTCGGTCCACCTGGCGCGGAACAGGTCCGTCAGCGCGAGGCGCATGAGGAAGTCCCGAAGCGGAGCCGGGAAGAGTACACATGCGTCGTAGAGTGCGGTGAAGGTCGCCATCGCGCCCGTGCGTCCTTGCTTCTGGTGCGAGCATCAATAACCCATGCCGAGATCTTGCGCCTGCTTCGTGAGCTCGTCGAGAATCTCATGGCGCTTGGCGTTCATCGCCTCCTTGTAGCGCATCAGATCGACGAAGAGTACCCGGCGGTGCGTGCCAACCTTTCGGTATGGGATCTGCCGCTCGTCCAGTGCCTTGACGAGGAACGGGCGCGAAACGCCGAGCAGGTCCGAGGCCTGCTGGGTGGTCAGCTCGGCATGGATGGGCATGAGGGTGACGGCGTTGCCCTCGGCCATCTGGGACAGCAGGTGAACCAGGAGCTCGACGGCGGCAGCGGGCAGTTCGATGTCGGGGCCGTCTCCGTCGTAAATGCGGACTTTCAGGTCCTGCTTCGTGTACGGCGACAGCCGACGGCTCGACTCCCGGGCAAGCCGTGAGTCGTGCTCGGTCGGGGCGACCGGGCCGGTCCTGGCGTTTCTGGGTGGCAGTGCGGCGGTGGTCATGGCGGGGGTCCTCTCCAGTTGACAGTATATCGTCTAACTGCAATAATCGCAACTAGTGAAATCTACGAAACTCGACCGGGTCCGGTTCGGGTGGGCTGGAGATTCTCTTCAGGTGCGGGTTTTCGGTCCTTGAGAGGCCGCTCTGCACCACCGGTAGCCGCTCGAATCGGGCGTAGGCCCAAGGAGTTGACGGATGGCAGATGCTTTCAACCCCAAGTTCGCCAAGCCATCCGTGCTCACGAAGATCGGGCCAAAGTGGTTGTTCCGACTCCTCAAGCCCTACACCGAGTGGCTCGCAAGCACCGGCATCGTGCTCCGCAGCGAGCGAGACCTCGACTCGGACATGCTCGATCGCCTGTCGCTCGCGATCATGGCAGGCACCAATCTGCCGGAGGGTCTGCCCGAGCTGATCGCCCTCATCGACGACATGTCGTCAGACGCGCTGCACGACCGGTTGTTCGAATGCGCCAAGAAGGCGAAGCTCGATGTGGACCCCAATGACCCGGGCGTTGACCTCGCCGTTCGACTGTACCTGAAGGCACCGAAAGTGCTCGAGGAACTCCGCGTCGAGGTGGCATCCCTTCGGCCGCGCAGGGTTTCCCGCTACCTCGCGATGACGGACACCATTCCGAAGCCACCCCGTGACATCAAGCGTCGATGTACCGCGATGGAGGCCGCGCTCAAGAAGGACTTCATCAAGCGCAACCGGGGCGGCGGCACCCGAGTTCACCCGTTCCTGGAGCAGCGCGGCTTCCGCCTGATGATTCGCCGCGGGGACACGCTCCGAAGCCAGGCGGTCATCGATGACGACGAGGAAACGCGCCGACTGATCCTGCGGCCCGAGCTGTACGACGTGGTCCGCTACGACACACGCCACGGCGATCTGCTCGTGAACGCGCGGGCGCAGGCGGACGTGCGTTCCTACTGCCGATTCATCGGGCGGCACATCTTCGCCAACGATTTCATGTTCGACGGCATCGACCCCCCGCCGAGGTACACGCTGGAACCAATCCGCAGCGAGGGCCAGGCAATCCTCACGCGGGGAGAGTTTGACGCCATTGAAGAGGTCCGTCTGGACACGTTGGAGCTGGAGCACCCCGCACTCGACCACGGCGGGATTCGCGTGGGGCCGCCCGATGTGTTCGCGCTCCTGTCGCTGGTCGGCGGCCGGATCGATCCCTCTGCGATCCTTACCCGGGCCAGGTTCGTGTTCAAGATCGACGGCGAGAAGCGGGGACGCCCCGTGGTCATCATCCCCCCGATCACCGCCATTTACGAGCACGACGACATCGGAGATGTGATCGACCTGTTCCTGGAGCGGCGAGGCATTCTCTTGCCGAGATCGGAGTCCATGCGTGCCGCCCCCGAGTCGCTCTTTGCGATGTCTTGAACGGTTCGCCCACGTCGGCGCTCCGCTTGCGGACTGGCGACGCGAGACCGGCAACGGATTCGCGGCGATCGAACCGCTCCTCGCTCCGAGCGATCGGCTCGCGCTTCGATGGTCCCGGCCCGGGCGGCCGTCGCTGCGCATCGTCGATCACGACGACGGGCGTGCCGTTGCATTGTGTGACGAGGAACTGACCGCGCCGGTCGAACTGACACGGGCCGAGCGTGTCCTTCATCACACTGACGGGCGGAAGCTGCGCACCCGCCTGTGCCAGGCGCTGGGTCTGCACCCGAGTACCGAGATCGTTACCCCACTGCCCGGGCTGCTGCGGATCGGCGAGTGGCGTCCGAAGCCAGCGCATTCGATCGCGGCATCGCTGGCAATCGCGTCTACGCACGAACACCTTGCGGAGTTGATCATCGACGCGGGATCAACTGCGACAAAGCCGACGCTGCTGCTCACGCCAACCCGCGCGATGTGGTCCGCGCGGGGCGATGCAGTGATCGCCCGTGACAAAATCGTGTTGGTGCCATTGGACGATGTCATCGACGAACGAAACGGAGCGTGGACTCGGTTGCCCGCGTGGGACGCCTATGTGGTCAGCATCACGAAGTGCGAGCGCGTCACGGTGTCCACTCCTGGCGCACCCGACCATGACATCCAAGAGCGGGTGAGTCGCCTCAAGCACATGGAGCGGTGCGTGCTCGAAGCGCTTGGGGAGCACGGCGTCGTTGGACCTGATGCTCGGAACCAGCCCGCCCAGGAAGCGCTCTCGAAGTGGACCGGCTACTCGTGCAACACCACGTTCAAGATGGCACTCTCCACGCTTCGCAAGGCCGGGTTCATCGACAATGGACGGCACAATGGTCGGCGCGGCGGTTATTTCCTCACGCCCACCGGAAAACAGGCCGCAGATTTCCTCGCCAAGTCATGACTAGTCAGGACTGATCGGACGCCTCTGCGCCGCGAAACTCCCGCCAGTTGATCACTGGTCTGTCCGCAAGGACAACGGAGTCTCGCAATGCACTTCATCCCGCTGCCCGAAGCCCGCTGGCGTTCGCCCCCGCACGATGCCCGGAATACACCGATCGCGCGTGACGCGCATGGCGAGCGAGCTGCCTCGTCGCCACTGGGCGAAGCCGCCCCCGTCAATCCGCGCCGAGAACTCCCACCTTCCGTGACCCTCGGCGTGGTCATGAACCAGTAGCCCGACCGCTCATCTCCTGACAGCACTCAACGCGGCCAATCGCCACGGCGCTGTGGCTGCGCCCAGAAGGACCCTCAAATGCAGATCGACCCCAAGGACCTCCAGTTCGCCAACGTCGTCATTTCCGCCGAAGTCAAGAAGCTCTTCCTCCGCGGCGTCATCCGCCGCGACGAGCAGGACGGCTTCGCCAGCGAGCTCATGGTTCGCCTCCTGGCGGTGTGGGAGACCTACGACCCCGCCCGCGGGCCACGCGAAGCGTTCATCAACACCGTCGTCAGTTCGCAGCTGGTTTCCCTCCTCCGTGAGCGTTACGCGCAGAAGCGTCGGGGCAACCCCGGTTCGATCGATGCCGTCGCCGATTCCATCGTGGACCCGGCGTCATTGGGCGGCAGGCCTCAGCACCTGATCAACCTCCAGATCGACCTCGCCGCCGTGATGCACCTGCTGTCGCCCCTACAGCGCCAGATCGTGGACCACCTGCGCCGCGAGCCGTTGACGCCGGTGGCAGAGCAGATGGGCATTCCGCGCCGCACGCTGCGGGACCAGTGTGCCCGCATCCGTGATGTGTTCCGCGACGCCGGGCTGGAGGAGTACCTGTGACCGCTCCCGCCACTCGGTTCCCGATTCGCGTAGATGTGCTGAGGAGACAATCCATGACGACCAAGGACGATCGCGCCGGCCGATCCGTGTACCGCATTCTGTTTAACGCCTCGACCGACATGGGCGCGGTCGAGGACACGTTGCTGCTCGCCATTCTCTCTGTGGGATGCCTGCACGGTGAAGCCGCCGTCCGGCTCGACGCCGGGTACGCGATCAACGCCGACGAGCGCGTCGTGGTGATCGATGCGAGCACCGACATCGGCCGATCGGTGGCCCGCATCTTCATCGGTTTGTGCACGAGGGAGTTAGGCGACGACAATTTCAGTCTTGTTCGCGCCGACGGGCCGCTGCCTCACCGCCCGTCGGCGGCCAAGCGCGGCTGCGGGACGGTCGCGTGAAACGTAACCACAACTCCTCGCTGCCGCTCGTGCGGCTCGGGCAAGGCGATTTCACCCGCGACATCTGGCCCGAAGACCTGTCCACTCAATGTTCAACCGGAGATTCCATGAGCCCATCCAGCCTGATGACCCAGATCACCCGGGGCCGCAAGGCCCAGCCCCGCCGCGTCATGCTTTACGGCACGCACGGCATCGGCAAGAGCACGTTCGGCGCGATGGCCGATGCCCCGATCTTCGTCCCTACCGAGGACGGCCTGGCGGACATCGAATGCGAATCCTTCCCACTCGCGAAAAGCTTCGGCGACGTCATGGCAGCGCTTGAGTCGTTGTACTCCGGCGACCACAAGTACAAGACCGTCGTGATCGACAGCCTCGATTGGCTCGAGCGGCTCATCTGGGGCGAGGTCTGCGCCGACGAGAGCGTTGAGAACATAGAAAAGATCGGGTATGCCAAGGGGTACACGTTCGCGGTTGACAAGTGGCGGACCGTGCTCGGGGCGCTCGACGCCCTCCGCAGCGATCGCGGCATGACCGTTGTGCTGATCGCCCACGCCAAGATCGAGAAGTTCGAGAACCCCGAGACGGTGCCGTACGACCGCTACTCGCCGCGGCTGCACAAGCTCGCATCGGCGCTCGTGCAGGAGTGGGCCGACGAGGTGCTCTTCGCCACATACAAAGTCCACACCGTCAAGGTGGCCGAGGGCTTCAACCAGGCCAAGCACAACGGCATCGGCACCGGCGAGCGGATCATCCGCACCGTCGAGCGGCCGGCGCACGTCGCCAAGAACCGTCTGGGCCTGCCCGACGAGTTGCCCCTCGATTACCGCATCTACGGCGCGTTCGCCCGCGGCGAGAACCCCTTCGCCGAGGCCCCCACGTCTGCCGCGCCAGCGCCAGCGACCGACGCCACCGCCAACTGATCCGTTCCACATCACCACTCCGCACGCACCCCTGAACAAGGAACCTGACTCATGGCCACGCTGAACAACTTTGATGCAAACCAGGTCGATCCATCCGTGGCGCTCGACCCGCTCCCCGCGGGCAAGTACACCGCCGTCATCTCCGACACGGAGTACAAGCCCACCAAGGCGGGCGGCGGCAAGTACCTGCAGCTGACCTTCCAGGTCATCGACGGTGAGTTCAAGGGCCGGCTCGTCTGGGCCCGCCTGAACCTCGAGAACAAGAGCGAGATGACTGTCAAGATCGCTCGCGGGGAGCTCTCGGCGATCTGCCGCGCCATCGGTGTCATGCAGCCCAAGGACTCGGTCGAGCTCCACAACGTGCCGCTGGAGATCTCTGTCGGGCTGAAGAAGCGCGACGACAACGGCGAGTTCACCAACGCCATCAAGGGCTACGCCAAGAAGGGCGGCAACACGCCGGTGAGCGCCCGCGCTCCTGCTGGTGTTGGTTCGGGGAGCACGCCGCCTTGGAAGCGCTAACCCCCCAAAGTCCATCTGGTCGCGTTCTCGAGCTCCCGTACCCGCCCAGCGTGAATCACATCTGGCGACGGATGGGCTCAAGGACCGTACTGAGCCGTGCGGGGCGGAGCTACCGCGCAAGCATGTGCGCCGCCCTCGCGGTGATGCGAGTTGTGCGGGTAGACGGGCGGCTGGAGGTGCGTGTCACCGTCTGCCCACCCGACAACCGCCGGCGCGATCTGGACAACGTGCAGAAGGCCTTGCTCGATGCCCTGGCAAAGGGCGGGGCGTACCGCGACGACTCGCAGATCGATCGGCTCCTTATTGAGCGTGGCCCCGTGACGCCGGGGGGCAAAGTGCTGGTGGAGATCAACCACATCAAACCATGAACCTGCGACCCTACCAATCCGAATCCATCGCCGCGGTGTACGAGCACCTGCGGACTCGCGACGACAACCCGTGCGTGGTAATTCCCACTGGCGGTGGCAAGACGCCGGTCATCGCGACGATCTGCCGCGACGCCGTGACGCACTGGAACGGCCGCGTCGTCATCTTGGCTCACGTCAAGGAACTGCTCGAGCAGGCGGCCGACAAGCTCCGCACCATCGCGCCCGATGTGCCCCTGGGCATCTACTCGGCGGGTCTGAAGCGCAAGGACCTGGGATACGCCGTCACGGTCGCGGGCATCCAGAGCATTTGGAAGAAGGCGTGTGACCTCGGACCGGTCGACCTGATCATCGTTGACGAGGCACACATGGTGCCCGCCGAGGACGACGGGATGTACCGCCAGTTCATCGCCGACGCCAAGGTGGTGAACCCCAACGTGCGGATCATCGGGCTCACCGCGACGCCGTACCGGATGAAGTCGGGATCGATCTGCGCGGCGGAGAATATTCTCAACCACGTCTGCTACGAGGTCGGTGTCCGCGAGTTGATCGTGCAGGGTTTCCTGTCGCCCCTGAAGACGAAGGCCGGGCTCCAGAAGATCAGCACCGACGACCTGCACGTCCGCGCCGGCGAGTTTGTCGCCAGTGAGGTCGAGGACCTCATGGACAAGGAAGGGCTGGTCGAGGGCGCGTGCGCTGAGATCGCCGCGCACACCAAGGACCGCAGCGCCACGCTGATTTTCTCGTCGGGCATCCGCCACGGGCAGCACATCGTCGATGTGCTCAAGGCCAAGCACGGCATCGAGAGCGGCTTCGTGACCGGCGACACGCCCGACGGCGTCCGTGCCTCGATCCTCGGCCGCTTCCGCTCGGGCGAGCTCAAGTACCTGTGCAACGTGAACGTGCTCACGACCGGCTTCGACGCCCCGCACATCGACTGCGTGGCGCTGGTGCGGCCGACCATGTCGCCGGGCCTGTACTACCAGATGGTGGGCAGGGGCTTCCGGCTGTACCCCGGCAAGGCGGACTGCCTCGTGCTGGATTTCGGCGGCAACGTGCTGCGGCACGGGCCGGTCGACGCCGTCCGGATCGCCACCGACGACCGGGGCGACGGCGAAGCACCGGCCAAGGAGTGCCCGGAGTGCCATGCCCTCATCGCGGCGGGCTACCAGGCATGCCCGCAGTGCGGCCACGTCTTTCCCGAGCCCAACAAACAGAAGCACGAGGCGCAGGCCAGCACCGAGGGGATCCTCAGTGGTCAGACCTCACGCCAAGAACACCAGGTCAGCGAGACGACCTATCACGTCCACTACAAGCGGGGCGATCCCTCCGCGCCACTAACCATGCGTGTCGAATACCGCGTCGGCTTCAACCGTCACTTCCGCGAGTGGGTCTGCTTCGACCACACCGGCTACGCCAGGACGAAGGCCGAGGCCTGGTGGCGGGCTCGCTCCGTCGAGCCGGTCCCGGGCGGAACGGAGGAAGCGGTCGAGCTGGCCAGAGCCGGCGCTGTTGCCTCCACGCAGGCAATCACCGTTGAGAAGAAGGCCAGCGACCAGTTCGAGCGGGTTACGCAGCACGTGCTCGGCCACAAGCCGCCGCGCCTTGAGAGCGACGAGGGGCTGCCTGACGTGCCGGAGCCCGCGGGCACGACGTACGGCATTCCCGACGATTCGATTCCATTTTGAGTAAGGCGAGGCGACATGAAGGACTGCTTCAAATGCCATCACACCAAGCCATTCCGCGAGTTCTATCGACACCCGCGGATGGCGGACGGTCACCTCAACAAGTGCAAGGCGTGTACGAAAACCGATGTGCGGATCAATCGCGCACGCCGCGACGAGCAGTACCTCGCGTACGACCGCGACCGCGCATCCCGTCCCGAGCGCCGCGCAACAAGCACCGCCCGCGTGCGAAAGTACCGCGAGCAGCACCCCGATCGGGACGCCGCGCACCGTGCGGTCGCTCGGGCGCTCCGCGCGGGCCGGCTGGCTAGACCCGAGGGGTGCCCGGGATGCGGCCAGCGCCGCCCTCTTCACGCGCACCACGAGAACTACCGCGAGCCTCTGCGCGTCACATGGCTCTGCGCCAGATGTCACCGGCATCACCACTCTGTCCGGAGCTTCTTCGGGGAGAGAGCGTGAGCAATGGCCCATCCAATCTGCTCGAGGCCGCCCGGTGGTACCGGTCGCGCGGCTACGCGCCCATCCCGGTGCCCGCGGGATCGAAGGTCCCGGTGCTCAAAGGGTGGCAGACGCTGCGCCTGGCGGACGCCGATCTGCCCCTGCACTTCAACGGCACCGGCAACATCGGCCTCCTCGTCGGCGCGCCGAGCGGGTGGCTGGTGGACGTCGATTTGGATTGCGCGGAAGCGGTGGCGCTCGCCGCAGAGTTCTTGCCGGCGACTGGCGCGAAGTCCGGGCGTCCGGGAAAGCCCGTCTCGCACTGGTGGTACATCTGCGAGGGAGCAGTCACCCGCAAGTACCAGGACCCGGTCACGCGCAAGATGATCGTCGAACTCCGCAGCACCGGGGCGCAAACGGTCGTCGGCCCGGGTACGCACCCCAGCGGCGAGCCGTACGACCCGCTGGAGGGCGAGCCGACCCCGATCGACCACGCCGAACTCGCGGCGGCGGTCCTGGCGCTGGCCGAGGCCGTCCTCAAGCGTCGCGGGCGCAATGAAACGATCGCTTCCCAGCCATCGCCGTTAGGAAGCGATCGTTTCATTGCGCTTCCGCAGGACCACATCGAACGCCGGGCAGCGGCCTACCTCGATCGCATCCCACCGGCGATCTCAGGCTCGGGCGGGCACGGCCAGACCTATGCAGCCGCCACGGCGATGGTGCACGGGTTCGGGCTCGACGCCGAGGCCGCCCTCCGGCTACTGGCCGACCGCTTCAACCCGCGCTGCGAACCGCCGTGGACGGAGAAGGAACTTCGTCACAAGGTGACGGACGCGGCGAGCAAGCCGCATGACCGGCCGCTGGGCTGGCTTCGTGATGCACAGAAGGCCGAGGATCTCGGCGGGGTCGATCTCTCTCGATTTGCCCTGCGGGGCCACACGGCGGTGGCGGACTCGCACTCGCCCCCCGCGCCCGACGACCCAGGCCTGCTGCCGACCGATGCGCTCCGCGTGCCGGGCTTCATCGGCGATGTGATGGACTACTGCCTCGCCACCGCGCCCTACCCCAGCCAGACACTGGCGTTCTG
>Ga0163152_10005771_pt1 | contig 14331 bp, 10 predicted proteins | sample OliLakLV19MP8IB2_FD_148635 | JGI IMG/M metagenome (GOLD analysis project Ga0163152, IMG submission 148635) | Freshwater microbial mat bacterial communities from Lake Vanda, McMurdo Dry Valleys, Antarctica - Oligotrophic Lake LV.19.MP8.IB-2 | ecosystem: Environmental > Aquatic > Freshwater >... | reverse complement strand
GTTCGACCGTATACTCGGAGCATTGGGCCGATTGGAGTTTGGCGAGAGTGAGGAGTTCACACGATGATGCGGGCTCCTCGAAAGCTGGAGCAAACAGTCCCACCCCAAAAGCATCCCCTGCCCCCGTGGTCTTCCTGACGAAACGGCGAGTGATTGACAGAGTTACTCGCCGAGAATAAGGCTGACGACAAGAATCTGCCGAGGGCAACTCGGCAGCATGTGGCGGTTGTGTCAGGACTTGCCCCACCATGAGTCCGTGATCGCTGTTCGCTGTTGATTGTTCAACCCGTTCCTCCCTACTCTGCAAACGGATTTTCCGAAATGGAGGAACCGGACTTCCCCAAGATGGCGAACGCATCAAAAGGTGGATCGGGTCGCGCTGCGAGCCATCGCGCCGCGCCGAGCGGTGCGCTGGCCCGGCGAGAACGTGCGTCCATTCCATTCAGGCCGCCCGCTCAGCCCAGGCGGAGTGGTCGCAGCGCGACCACTGCCGCCATTGCGGTTTTGCAGGACGTTCCCGTTTTGATGCTACTGCCCTGACTTGCCCAAGTTCGCTCCAAGTTCGTTCCTTGACAAAATCCTGCGTCGCAAGAAAGATGCCCGCGTCCACCTTGGAAAAAATATGAGACATATCGCCATCCTTTTCGCCGTCTGTTTTTTTGGAGCCCAGGCCAAAGCCCTCCAGTTTTACGAATCCTTTGCCTACCCGCCCGCTTCGGCGCTCGCTGGCCAGGGTGGATGGGTGCTCTCTTCCGGCACCAGCCCGGTGATTGCGGCGGGCTCGCTGGCGACGCCGGGATTGATGCCCGCGTCCGACGGCAACAGCCTGTCCTTCGGAGGCGGCCCCATGGAGGTGCGCCACGCCCTGACGAATCTTTTGGGCGGTGAACAGGCGGGCACCTATTTTTATTCGCTCGCGTTTAAAGTGACGGCCTTGGGTGCCATGACGACCAATGGCGGGTTTATCGCCGCTCTTTCTCAATCAGCTCTGCCGGGCGCTTACGGCGGATTGTTGTACCTTCGCAAAGATGTGCTCGGTGCCGCCAACAGCTACAACATCGGCGTGGCCAGAACGTCGGGTGTCGGAGGGGACGTGTCATGGGATACGACCGCCTACTTGGTCGGCCAGACGAATTTTGTCGTCTGCAAATACTCGACAGCCGGGGAATTCGACACCTCGACTTTGTTATGGATCAACCCTGATCCCTCCACCTACGGGGTGTCGGATGCGAATCGACCTCCCGCAACCCTGGTGGCAACGGCTGGAACGGATTCGCTCGCCGGGGTTGGACAAATTGTCCTGCACCAAACCTCCGCGACCGAAGGCCCGGGAGGCATCGTCCTGGATCAAATCCGCGTGGAAGGCGGATGGCCTCACGTGACGCCCGTTCCGCTTTACATAACCGTCTCCATCGAGAACGGCACGGACCTGTTTATGTCCTGGGGCGGAAATCAAAACGTCCTTTTCCAGGAGACCAGCAGTCTGACCCCACCCGTAACTTGGTCCAACTTGAACGGCGGGTTTTCTGGAAACGCTAGCATCCGCGATTACACGGTTCCTAATTTCCGGAGCGCGCCCGCGCCGAAGTTTTACCGGCTCATTGCCTGGCACGCCAATTGACCGTACAACGCATAGGGCAAAGCCGCCGACCGGGGCTGGCCAGCCAAGGTGGGGGCTCGTGACCCTCCACGGTTCCGACCGCAATCCAAACTTCCTGGAGCGAAGGTCGCCGCCAAATCCCAACGCGCGTTGCGCACCCGTGAAACGAAATGGCGGATGTTCGCGTCGAACACGGGTTGACGAGACTGCGGCCCCTCGGAATCCGAACTTTGGTTTTTGACTTAAAACCTCTTTTTCAAACATTCTTCTCGAACATTTGTGATCTCCGATAAACTTCAAAAAACGCTCCAGTCCATCCGCGAGTTCGTCCAGACCGACGTGCTGCCTCTGGAGCCGGATTACCTCAACCGGCCCTTTCGCCAGGTGCTGTCGCGCCTCCGGGAATTACGCTCCAAAGCAAAAGCATTGGGACTCTGGGCGCCACACCTTCCCGAGTCCCACGGCGGGCCGGGATTTACTCTCCCGGAGTTTGGACGGATCAGCGAAGAGTTGGGCCGCACGCCGACGGGTCATTTCATTTTCAACTGCCAGGCGCCTGACATCGGCAACACAGAAATTCTGATGGAATACGGAACCGAGGAACAAAAAGCAAATTACCTGGAACCGCTGATCCGCGGCGACATCCGAAGCTGCTTCTCGATGACGGAACCCGAGTGCCCCGGCTCAAATCCTGTCTGGATGAACACCAAGGCCGTCAAGGATGGCGGCGACTACGTGATCAACGGCCACAAATGGTTCACCTCGGCGGCGGACGGCGCCGCTTTCGCGGTCGTCATGCTCATCACCAATCCGGACGCCGAAAGTCCCTACCAACGCGCCAGCCAAGTGATCGTGCCAACCAACACGCCGGGTTTCCGCATCGTACGCAACATCCCGGTCATGGGCGACGCGGGCGAGGATTACGCCAGTCATTCCGAGATCCTTTACGAAAACTGCCGCGTGCCGCAGTCCAACCTGCTCGGTGAGGAAGGAAAAGGCTTTGCCATCGCGCAACATCGCCTCGGGCCCGGGCGGATACATCATTGCATGCGCTGGATTGGCATTTGCGAGCGGGCGTTCGATCTGATGTGCGAACGGGCCGCCAAACGGGAAATCTCGCCCGGCAAACCGCTCGGCAGCCGCCAGATGGTCCAGGAATGGATCGCCGAAAGTCGCGCGGAGATCAACGCATCGCGCCTACTGGTTCTCCACGCCGCGGAAAAAATTCATCACGAAGGGAGCCAGGCGGCTCGCGAAGAAATCTCCATCATCAAGTTTTACGTCGCCAACGTGCTCCAAAGGGTCCTGGACCGCGCCATCCAGGTCCACGGCGCGCTCGGGCTCACCGAAGATTTAGTCCTGTCCTACTGGTATCGCCACGAACGCGCTGCCCGCATTTACGACGGGCCCGATGAAGTCCACAAGTCGGTCGTCGCCCGGATGGCCTTGAAGAAATACGGCGTGAACGTCTCGCTGTAACTGCCGCGTCAATGCAACCCGATTTAATCGATCAACCGCAACCGACCCGCGCCGGGGAAGAACTGGACGCGCCGAAGCTTGAAGCCTGGTTGACCCAGCAGTTCCCCACCCTCCGCGGTCCGCTCGAGGTGACGCAATTCCCAAAGGGCTATTCGAACCTGACCTACCTCATCCGTTGCGGCGAGCGAGAGATGGTGCTGCGCCGCCCGCCCTTCGGTGCAAAAATCAAATCCGCGCACGACATGGGACGCGAATATCGAATCCTGTCCCACTTGATTGATGTATATCCGAAAGTGCCCCGGCCGCTCGGCTTTTGTGAGGATGAGACGGTGTTGGGGGCGCCGTTCTATGTCATGGAACGGGTGCAAGGTGCCATCCTCCGCGCGAAGGTGCCCGTTGGAATGGAATTGCCGCCAGAATTGATGAAACGCATCTCCGAGAGCTTCATTGAAAACCTCGTGGCCGTTCACGCGGTTGATTACACCGCCGCGGGACTTGGTGAACTCGGCAGACCGGAAGGATACGTGACCCGCCAGGTGGAAGGGTGGGCCAAACGTTATCAAAACGCCCGCACCGACGACATTCCCGAAATGGACCGACTCGCCGCGTGGTTGACCGAACACAAGCCCGCCGACTCGGGCGCGTGCCTCATCCATAACGACTACAAATACGACAACCTTGTCCTCGCGCCGCACGACCTGACGCAAGTGATCGCTGTTCTCGATTGGGAAATGGCCACCATTGGCGATCCGCTCATGGACCTGGGCTCCACGCTGGGCTATTGGGTGGACGCTGACGATCCCGACGATTGGCGGCAACAATCCTTCGGCCTGACCACGTTGCCGGGCAATTTGAATCGCGAAGATTTATTGCAACGCTATGCGCAAGCCAGCGGCAAGCCGGTCGCCGACCCGGTGTTTTATTTCGTTTACGGCGTGTTCAAGATCGCGGTCATTGTTCAGCAGATTTACGCTCGCTACAAACAAGGCGTGACGAAGGACGAACGGTTCGCGCGCCTGATCCACATCGTCCGGTCCGGCAGCAAAACAGCCTGCCTGGCGATCGACAAAAAGCGAATCAGCAGATTGGCTGATTAAGACTAATTATGAACCCATCCACCAACCTGAAGAATAAAGTCGCCATCGTCACGGGCGGCGGTCGTGGCATCGGCAAAGCCATCACCCGCCGGTTCGCCGAAGCCGGAGCGAACGTGGTCATTGCCAGCCGCACGCTGGAAACCCTCGAAGCCACTGCCAAAGAGTTTTCTTCCCTGCCCGGAAAAGTCGTGCCGATCGCCTGCCACGTCGGACGCGCCGAACAGATCGAAAATCTCGTCAAGGAAACTGAACAACGATTCGGCCCCGTGGACATCCTGGTCAACAACAGCGCGACCAACATCGGCCAGGGCCCCGCGCTCAAGGTGGAGGACGCCATGCTCGACAAAATGATCGAAATCAACATAAAGTCGGCGCTGCGCCTGATCCGGCTGGTCGTTCCCAAAATGATAGAACGGAAAAGTGGCGGTTCGATCATCAACATCGCGTCGGTCGCCGGGTTGCGTCCGCAGCCACAGGGATTGCTCTACAGTTTCACCAAGGCTGGCCTGCTCATGATGACCCGTTCGTGGGCGCAGGAATTTGGCGAGCACAATATCCGCGTCAACGCCATTGCGCCCGGTTTGATCCAAACCGATTTCAGCGCGTTCTTTTGGAAAGACGAGGCGCGCCGGCATCAGTTTGAATCCTCGCAACCGCTTTCGCGCATCGGCCAGCCGGACGAAATCGCCGGCATGGCGCTCTACCTCGCGTCCGACGAAGCCTCGTTCGTGACCGGCCAGGTGATGGTGATCGATGGCGGGATGACGGCGGTGTGACCGGGTGCGGAAAGACGCGGATGCCGCGAGTCCGCACAGTTCAATTTTTACCTCGACGGTTTCGGCGAACCAGTTTCGGCAGAAGTTCGGCCAGGCGTTCGTATTGCGGCAGGCTGTTGTAAAGCTGGGCCGAAATCCGCAACAACCGTTTGGGAAAGCCGGGCCACGGAATCACCGGAACTTCGATCGCGTGGTCGCGAAGAAGTTTAATTTGGAGCGGATCCAGAAACAGCGGAGGCTTTGGTTCCGGTTTTTGCGGCGTGTCCGGCAGCGGAATCGCGGCCATCGACCCGATCAATTCATCCGGACAAGGCACGTCGATTTCCAGCGCATCGCAAATTGTTTTTCGCGCTGCCACCGCGAGTGTGTGATTGCGCCACATGACCTCGAGCCAGCCTCCGGGCCGGAGCGAACCGACGTAACCGAGGGCTTCGGGCACACTCAAAGAGGCGGAAGGATCGTGGGTGCCAGTCCACCCGAATTCGAGGAGGAATCGCGAGCGATCTTTGCGTCGTGAGTTTGCGCCGTGGCTGATGATCAGCGGGCGGATCGCCGCCTGTTTGTCCCGTTGCACGTACAGAAAGCCCGCCGTTTTGGGGGCGCAAATCCATTTGTGGCAATTGCCGGTGTAATAAGTCGCGCCCAGTTTTTTCAGATTCAACGGAACCATTCCCGGCGCGTGCGCTCCGTCGATCAAGGTCTCGATTCCACGGCAGGAAAATTCCTGGACCAACCGTTCAACCGGGAAAATCAGCCCCGTCTGGCTTGTCACATGGTCAATCAACGCCAGCCGGGTTCGCGGGGTGATCGAGCTCAAAATTGAGTCCACGATCTGGTCGGACGATTGCAATGGGAACGGAAGGCGCGCCACGACCACGCGGGCACCGGTTCGCTCCGCCACGAAATTCAACGCGTTGCGCGAAGCGTTGTACTCGTGATCGGTCACGAGCAGTTCGTCGTCCCGCTCAAACTGGAGGGAGCGCAGGACGGTGTTGACGCCGGCTGTGGCGTTCGGCACAAACACCAGGTCGTCCGCTTCGACCTTGAGAAAACGTGCGAGCGCAGAGCGGGCGGCATCCATCAAAGGCTCCAGCTCGCGCAGCAGAAATTGAATTGGCCGCTGCTCCAGACGATTTCGCAGGGTTCGCTGGAATTCCAACACGGCGCGCGGACAGCTACCGAACGAACCGTGGTTAAGAAAGGTGATCTTGCGATCCAACAGCCAGAGGTTTGGATCGGCTGCCGGACGATCAAGGGAATCGCGGATGGAATGTCTCATGTGCAGGAGTTTCGCAACATCGATTCTCCGTAAAGGTCCGTATTTTGAAAAGAGGGCGCGTCACTTCGTGCTCGCCGGGCATGAGGGCTTGCAACCCGCGGCGCGCAGGTCCTGACGCACCCTACCTCGCAACGGGCCGTTCTGACTTCGGATCGGGTGCGTTTTGGAATTTGCATGGTTCAAACGGCGATCGGCGCCTTGATGGCGGGATGCGGGTCGTAGCCGACCAGTTCCAAATCTTCGTATTTGAAGTCGTGGATGTCCTTGACCGCCGGATTCAGTTTCATTTTCGGCAACGGACGCACCTCGCGGGTGAGCTGAAGTTTGGCCTGCTCCAGGTGATTGGAATATAAATGCAGGTCGCCAAAGGTGTGAACGAAGGTGCCCGGTTTCAGAGCGCAAACCTGCGCCACCATCAGCGTAAGAAGCGCGTAGCTCGCGATGTTGAAGGGCACGCCGAGGAACAGATCGGCGCTCCGCTGGTAAAGCTGGCAACTCAACTCGCCGTCCTGCACAAAAAACTGGAAGAGCGCATGGCACGGCGGCAACGCCATTTTATCGACCTCGCCGGCGTTCCAGGCGCTGACGATCAGCCGGCGGCTGTGGGGATTTTTTTTGATCTGCTGGATGACCTGGTCGATCTGATGAATCGAGCGGCCGTCGGCGGTTTTCCAGTCGCACCATTGCGCCCCGTAAACGCGCCCGAGGTTGCCGTCGGCATCGGCCCACTCGTTCCAGATGGAGACGCCGTGGTCGTTGAGATATTTGATGTTGGTGTCGCCACGCAGAAACCAGAGCAGTTCGTAGATGATGGATTTGAGGTGGAGTTTTTTTGTGGTGAGAACCGGAAAGCCGTCAGCCAGGGGAAAGCGCGCCTGCGCGCCGAATACCGAATAGGTCCCGGTGCCGGTGCGGTCCGGTTTGAATTTTCCTTTGTCGAGAACGAGGTGGAGCAGTTCGTGATATTGGAGCATAAATCGATTCAGCAAAATTGGCAGGAAGACGGACCGATTTTTCGCTTCATGCCGTCTGACGTTAAATTCTCTGGCCCGATTCGCCAAGGTTTTCCGCGCCCGCCGACGATTGATTTCCCGGAGTCTTCTCCACCTTGAGCAAGCCGCGGCGTTTCGCCACCCCGTCGAGCAGCACCGCGACGACACGCTGCAGGTCGCGTTGTTCGCGTAAAAAAAACCAGGCGAGGCCGGGCTGGATCAGAAGCAACAGCCAAAGCCAGGGCGAGCCGTTCCCCACGAACCCGATCATCAGCAACTCACAGCCGAGCGCCGTCCAAAAGGCAACTTTTCCGGGAAGCGACCAGGAAGTTCGCAGGGCGCAACGAAACAATTGTTCGCCACCGTAATGCCGCTCGGCCACGGTCGTCAGTTGCAAATGGCTCCAGCGGTTTCCAAACAGTTCGACATCGAACTCGCTCCAGCCGGTGTCGGTCTTGTACTGCCACCCCTGCTCGTCCAGGCGCGCCAAGATACCGCGGATAAAATCCAATCGATCCATCCAATGTTCAGCCCAGTATTCCACGTATTCAACCCGGCTGCCTTTGTCTTTGAGCTCGATGGACTCCAGGCTTTCGTAGGCGGACGGAGGCGTGGGCCGCACGCTCAACCGGCCTTTGTAACGCGCCCAACCCCGGACGATGGGTTGCAGGAAGAACAACAGCGCGATAAGCGGCCTGGACCAAAATCGCTTTTTGTTTTTCGCGAGGTCCGCCTGGAAACCGGCCGCGACACAGACCGCCACGGAAAACAGCACGCTGGCCATTACCAAGGGCAACAGATGCCCGAAGGGAACCGACAACACGAGCAGCGGAAGGCTGACCAGCACATGGTACTCGAGGGTGGTGCAGAACATCAACGCGGCTTCCGGCTCGGCCCGATACAGGGTCTGGAAAAATCCCGTCGCGAAAACGCCGTGGTAAATGATCGGCTTGTTCAATGTCAGCCCAAATTTTGACGGGGTGTAAATCCGGCCGCGCCAGACGCTGCCGCCAAACGAATTGAAATATTCGGGATGCCGCAGCACGAGGAGCGCTTCCGCCTCGCCGTAGCCGCGTTGTTGATTGAGATATCCGGCGACGGTCGAGCGACGGTAATGCCAGACAAATCCCCCGGGGCTGAACCCAAGCCGGTAGCCGCGCTGTTGCAGGCGCCAGCAGATGTCCACGTCGTCGCCGGCCTTGTGGTAGATCGGATCGAACCCGCCCACCTCCGCGAGGGCCCATTTGTAAAATGCCATGTTGCATCCGGGAATGTGCTCGGCCAGACGATCATTCAGCATCACGTGGGCCGGGCCGCCCGGAGAAACCTGCACCGCCGACGCCACCAGCGAATCTTCGGGCGGAAGAAAATTGTGCCCGCCGATCCCGGCAAACCGGCTGTTCAACAGGTCGCTCACCAGATAATAAAGCCAATCCTCGTCGGCGCGGCAGTCGGAATCGGTAAACGCGACAATCTGGCCGCTGGCCGCGGAGATCCCCGTATTGCGCGCGACCGAAAGTCCCGCGTGCGGTTGAGGCAGGTAACGCACGGTTGGATAGAGCGGCGCGATTTTCGCCGTTTCATCCGTGGAACCGTCGTCCACCAGGATAACTTCGTAATCGGGATAATTCAGACGCTCCACCGAATCCAGGCACGCGCGCAACGTCCGCGCGCCGTTGTAGCTGGCGATCACCACCGAAACCCGGGGCGCATGGGCCAGCGGAAAATAAGGCGCGGCGGCGAATTTTTTTTGCAGGACCGAAAACGATTCCTTTTTCTCGCGTTCCCGGGTTGTTATCCCCATCGACCAATCGTCAATCTGCCGGCCATCTTTGTACCAGTCGTCGGTAAAACTGAAAACGATCGCGCCGGCCAAGCCACCCCGGAAACAGGTTTCGATCTGCCAGTCGAGCATCTCGCATTTTTGCTGTTCCCCCTCGCGAACCGAATCAATGCCAAGTTCGCTCAGGACCAGCGGTTTGGTGTCCGCCTGCATCTGCAGGCGGGCCAGGTAATTCTCCAGGGGTTTCTGTTGGTGCAGGTAAACGTTGAAGGAAAGGAAATCAATATTTTGCGGGCGCAAAAACTCCGTGGGCGGAAAATTGCCAAAGGTGCAAAGGCACTCGGGATCGATCTCCTTCGCCGCGTCAACCAGGGTATCGAGGAAGGATTCGATCTTGCGGGCGCCGCTCCAGCGAACGACGTCGGGAGGGATCTCGTTGACGACCGAGTAGGCGAAAACGGACGGATGCCCCGCGCACGCCTTGACCGCCTGCCGAACCGCCGCGAGGGCCGCATCGCGTTCCTTTTGCGAATCGAGAAAGCAGAGATGTTTACTCCACTGGATATCAACCAGCACTTTCAGTTCGCTCCGGTGGGCCATGTCCAGAAACCAGAGCGGAGGCACCGTGTAAACACGGAGCAGATTGGCCCCGAGCTCCCGGATCAGGGCGAAATCGCTGGCGGTTACCGCAGCAGACGCGAACGGCTCGCCATCGGCTCCCGGAGCAAATGGCCCGTAGGTGATGCCTTTGACAAAAAACTTCTTTTGACCCAGGCGGAAGAATTTTCCATCCAGCGTCACCCGCAATCGCGATGTACCCTCGGAATCCATTGGGGCTTTAGACGAGCGTGACGGGATTTTTACTCATACTCTTGCGCTGAATCCAGGAATCGAGCGGAAGGGGAAGAAGCAAAGCAAAGCGCGGAGAGGCTATCGCGTATTTACGTTCAGGCGATTTCGTTCCAGCGTGGTTCCTTGGCTGAAGGAAAGCTGGGTGAGCGCCTTGTTGTAATCGGCCAGCGCGCGAATTTCCTCCGACCGCGCGGTGGTCAAGTCGCGTTGCAGTTGCAAGACGACAAAGCTGGTGCTTTTTCCATTTTCGAGTTTTTTTCCCTCGGCATCAAGCGCCGATTCCGCATAGACACGCGCCTGTTTCGTCGCCGCGACACGCTCAAAGCTGGACTGGGCCAGTTTCACCGCGTCATCGATCTGAACGAGAACATCCTGTTCAAGCTTTTTCAACAGCAACAACGCCTGTTGTTTTTCGGCTTTGGACGCGCGGTAACTATTGCGGGGTCCCCGATTGCTCAGCGGGATGCTGAACAGGATGCCATAGGAGAATCTTGGGTTCGTTTCATCCCTGATGTCCTCCAATGCTCCGCCCCAGTGCCGGTCCAGTCCGTTGCGACCATAGCTTCCGATCAAATCCAATTGGGGGAAAAGCTGGTTGCGCTGATAGGTGAGAATAATGTCGCTGCGCTCCAACTCGGTTCGCCTCGACAACAAGTCAGGTCGGAGCGTCATTCCGTTCTGCCAGCTTTCCATCAGGTCAAATCTCTCGGGGGTGGCAACCAAGTTCTCCAGCGGTTTGAGGTCGATGGCGTGCCACTCCCGGTAATCATCCGTGATCAAATTCTTGAGCACGTTTTGTTGTGCATCGAGATTGCGGCGGGCGGTGAGCAGATCGGCGCTGCGCGCTGCAGCCTGCGCTCCGGCCTGCTGCTCATCGAGCGGGGCGAGAGCGCCCACTTCCACCCGGCGCTTGTTCTCGGCCAGAAGGCGGTTGGCCAGTTCCAGCGCCTTTTCCTGGACGCGCACATTTTCAATGGAAAAAATCAGATCGTAGTAAGCCTGCTCGACCCGGCGAACGACATCCATAATTTGGAAACGCAAGACGAGCTCGGAAATCTTCAGGTTCTTTTTGCTGACCCAGATTTGCTGGCGCGTGGCATCAATCCAAAGATCCTTCAGCAACGGCTGGTTCAGATCAATGCCGACGCCCGGTCGGTATTGAAAACCCCGGTCGACTCCAAACGAAGTCCCGCTGGTTCGATTCGCGAGATCGCCACCGATGTTATAGGTCATTCCGCTGGGCAAAGCGCCGCTGAGACTGGGCCGAAGTGACTCGTTCCAGGTCTCGTTTCCAGGGATCTGCAGCCCGGTAGTTCGATCAAATCCGCCGGGGACAGATTGGAAACTTTGTTCCAACCGAATCCCAAGGACCGGATCATAAGGCGCGTAGGCAGCGCTCAAATTAAACGATCCGACCAACGGATTGACCCGCTCGATCTGCACGTCCAGGTTGTGTTCCAGGGCGAGTTGAATCGCTTCCTCCAGTGCGAGCGTCCGCACTTTGCCGGATTCCGTTTGCGCGCGCGCCGCCCCAACCAAACTCAACGAGGCAAACAGAATGATGATTCGAGAATTCATTACGGTGGGGAGATTGCTTAAGTTCATGCCATTCGTCAACGTTCCTGCTATTCCGCAACTGCGCGCTCCAATCGGTCTGCGATCGCCCGCCACGCCGCGCCTTCGGGCAATGTTTCCACCACAATCAAGTCGGCTCCGGCCTCGTCGCATTGATGAAGCTCGGCGTAAAACGCACGGGCAAACGCCTCGGCATCGTGTGGAATGACCGAGACCCGCGCAAATCCGCCGCCGAGCGGGATCCGGGTATGTGCGATGACATGGACGTTGGCGAAGACGGACGGGTGAACGGCAGAGCGGGAAGCGGCCAGGGCGGCGCCCGGATCCCGCCACTGCTTTCGCGATCTCAAATTCGAGATCTGAAATTCCAAATCGGCCTCATCCTTCCACGAGAGGGTCACGAGCCTGGCTTTCGGGGAATAATGCTTTTTCAGCAAGCCTGGGCTGCGCAACACCTCCTCGCTATCGCCAAAACCAAGCGTCAATTCTCCCGTCACGGCCAGGAGCGATTCCGCGTGGATCATACCCGGACGCAGCAAGCGCGGCGGCTGCACGGTCAGATCGACGACGGTGGACTCGATCCCAACCTGGGATTGCCCGCCGTCGATGATAAGAGAAATCCTGTCACCCAGGCCCCTTGCCACATGGCTGGCGTTTGTCGGGGAAATCTGGTTCGACGGGTTGGCACTCGGCGCGGCGAGCGGAAAATCGCACAATCGAATCACCGCCTGGATCAACGGGTGGCTTGGCCAACGGATGCCCACAGTTTCGCCGCCAGCGGTCACGGTATCCGGAATCTTTGGCGAGCGCGGCAAAACCAGCGTGAGCGGCCCGGGCCAAAAGGCCTTTGCCAGTTTTTCGGCCAACTCGGGCCAATGGGAAACACATTGGCGCGCCGTCTCCAGGTCGGCCACATGCACAATGATCGGGTTTCGCGACGGCCGCCCTTTCGCGGCAAAAATCTTTGCGACGGCTTGTTCGTCGAATGCATTGGCGGCAAGGCCATAGACCGTTTCGGTCGGGATGGCCACGAGTTCGCCGTCCGCAAGCAATTTCGCCGCGCGCTGCACGGCAGCCTCAAAGAGCGCTTTCGTGTGCGTCGGCAGAATTTCCGCTGAGCGATTCAGATCCATTTAGAGTTGCTAGGCTGCGAACTTTCGGGCGCGGTCGCAATCCCAGTTTTCGACGCGATGATCTTATGACTCTTCTTTGCGAGATCTGAAATCTTGAATTTGGTTTTGGACTTTCTGCGTTTGGATTTTAAAGTCGCAGCGTGCTTCGCGATTTAACAGAGCAATGTCAGCGATCTAATCCGCTTAGCGAACAGCAGGTTCGCGACGCAGTCGTTGAGCTTGTGTCTGAAAGTATTTCACCGGAAACCAAGGCCGATTTCCTTTCCGCCCTCGCTAAAAAAGGCGAAACCGTCGGGGAAATCGCCGCGTTCGCCAGCGAGCTGCGTGAAAAATCCGTTCGCCCGCAGATTGATCCTGAAACCCGCGCCGGCGAAATCCTCGATGTTTGCGGCACGGGCGGAGATCACCTAAATACGTTTAACATTTCCACGAGCGTCGCCCTGGTTGCGGCATCCGCAGGAGTAGCCGTCGCCAAACACGGGAATCGCGCGGTCACTTCCCAATCAGGCAGCGCCGATGTCCTGGAAGCGTTGGGGATTAAAATTGACCTGTCTGCCGAAGCCGCCGCCGAAAGCCTGAAGACGCATCGGTTCGTCTTTTTCTTTGCTCCACGATTTCATCCGGCCTTCAAGCACATTGCGCCCGCGCGAAAGCTCTGCGCGCAACTGGGGCAGCGGACAGTTTTCAACCTGCTCGGACCGCTCTTAAACCCGGCCCGGCCCACGGCGCAACTCATCGGTGTGCCGCGCCCGGAATTCTGCGAACCGATGGCGCGGGTTCTCCAACTGCTTGGGGTCCGGCGCGGCATGGTGGTGAGCGGGGAGGTTTCAACATCGAGCACTGTACAGCGAACATCGAACAGCCAATCCGGAGACGCGAAAACACCCGCGTCGTTCCTGGACGAATTTTCCACGCTGGGCGAAACGCTCATCGCGGAGTTTTATCAGGAGCGCGGTTTGAATTGCGCGAGGATGGCGCCAACGAATTTTCCACTGCAACCCGCCTCGCTGAAAGATCTGGCCGGGGGCGACAGCAAGGCAAACGCGGAAATTATTCGCCGGATTTTTTCCGGACAGGAGCGCGGCCCGAAGCTCGATGCCGTTCTGTTAAACTCCGCCGCCGCGCTGTTTGTCTGCGGAAAGGCCGGCAACCTCGACGAAGGCTGGAAGCTGGCGACGGAACTGATTGGGAGCGGCGCGGCGGACCAAAAATTGAACGAACTGATCGAGTTTTCAAGGGAGTCGGCTGACCTTTGACGAATTAATTTGGCCGCGGTTGGGGCGCATTTTGAAATCACATCCAGCGGGAGGGAGCCGCCCGAAGCGGCGTTGCCCTTTTCCTTCTTCTTGTCGAAATGATTTTTGCAATCCTTCAACTGCGGGATGCGCAACGTGATCGCCTTGGCGGTGGCAACCCTCTCTAATCGGATTGGAGAGGGACTGGGGGTGAGGTGCGCGGTGAAGCTCTCTTCACGCTCTGCAATTCCTTCCGCAACTCCTGCGTGTCCGCAACCTTTGCGATGATCGTCGCGGCGATCTGTTTGTTGAAATTGCGTTAAACCTTTCAAATCCAACTCGCGGTAAAATTTCCGTGAACTCGGTCAAACTGGTTAAATCGCGATATTCCTTTCATTGCTTCGGTGGCAGCGCGTCTTTGACCGGCAACACCAACACCTTGTCCACGCGATGGCGGTCCATATCGAGCACCTCGAAGATGTAGCCCTGCGCCTCGAACGTCTCGCCTTCCTTGGGAACGTGGCCGCGTT
>Ga0163152_10005769_pt1 | contig 14335 bp, 11 predicted proteins | sample OliLakLV19MP8IB2_FD_148635 | JGI IMG/M metagenome (GOLD analysis project Ga0163152, IMG submission 148635) | Freshwater microbial mat bacterial communities from Lake Vanda, McMurdo Dry Valleys, Antarctica - Oligotrophic Lake LV.19.MP8.IB-2 | ecosystem: Environmental > Aquatic > Freshwater >... | reverse complement strand
CCGAGAAAGGCGAAGGCGGTGGCGGCAAAGGAATGGATGGCCTGGCCGGAAAAGATTTACTCGTCAGGGTGCCCTGCGGAACGCTGGTCTGGAAACTCCCCTCCGCGCCGCCCGCGCCCGAAAAGGACGATGACGACGCAGAGGAGGAAGAGCCAAAAACCATGTTGATGGCGAGTTCGAACAAGCGCTCTCTCATCCGACGATCGGGAAAAGAGCTGGCGGTCGAGCTGAACCTGGAAGACGACGGGTCGGATGTTTCAACAGAGCCCGTTTCCGGCGAAACCGAACTCGTGGCCGACCTGACGGAAGATGGACAGCAGTTTATTCTTTGCAAAGCAGGCCGAGGGGGCCTGGGCAATCGAAACTTTGCCACGTCCACGCGGCAGACCCCGCGCTTCGCCCAGCCGGGCGAACCGGGAGAAGAAGGAGACTACCGCCTGGAACTCCGTATCGTGGCGGAAGTGGGTTTGGTCGGCTATCCGAACGCAGGAAAGTCCACGCTGCTCACCGCCATTTCCAAAGCCCGCCCGAAAATTGCCGCTTATCCTTTCACCACGCTCCATCCCCAAATTGGCATTTTGGAGTATCCGGATTTTTTTCGCCTGACGGTTTGCGACGTGCCCGGATTGATTGAGGGGGCTCACCAGAATGTCGGACTCGGCCACGGATTCTTGCGTCACATCAAACGGTGCAAGTTCCTCACCATTCTCATCGATATGGCAGGGACCGATGGCCGGAATCCTTGGGATGATTACAAGCAACTGCTGCGCGAATTGGAGCTTTACGATCCGGAGATGCTGGACAAGCCCCGGCTCGTGGTGGCCAATAAAATGGATGAAGCCGTCGCCGAAGAGAATTTAAAGAAGTTTAAACGCAAAATTCCGAAAACCCCGGTGCTGCTGATGTCTGCGGCCTTCGATGACGGCGTGGATCAATACAAAAAAATCATCCGCGAATCGGTTGCGGCCATCGAGGCGGACTCCGCCGAAGGCTAGTTCTTCGCCTGATATTTTCCGGCCAGCGCCGCCAGGAAATCCGTCAAGTCAATCGCCAGGCTGTGGATATCTTCGTTTTGTATGTCTTCATCCTTCATGAACACTCCGGTCATGCGTGCGCCCGCCGAAACGCCGCTGCGCCGCCCTTCGTAGCTGAAAACAGGTTTGTTCGCGTCTGACATTTTTCCCTGCACGCGCAAAACCGGCTGGCCCCCGCCATAGAGCCCGACAAAATAACGCGCCGCCCCGCCGCCCTTGGAGTATCCCGTGATGGTATTCTCCAGTTTCAACGCGCGCGCGCCCGGCTTGATTTCGGATTCGCTGGTGACGACGTTCGCGAAAACTCTTTTCTCCTTGAGCATCCGCGCCAGTTCGTTAACCAGTTTCACCCGGGATGCCTCGTGCAACTCCTTTTCGTCAGGCTGATATTTTGCCGTGGATAAAGTCGGGGCGATGTAGAGTGTGTCGTAGTCGGAGAAATTCGCTCCCGCGACGACCCAACATTTTTCCAGATGTGGATTCTTAAATTGCAAGCCATCGCCCGTCCTGGTCGCCCTGCCGATATCGATCACGCGGCCATCGTCGGCTTTATACCTGGCGGGAATCGCCGCCTTTTCGCCGCCCGAAGCCTCGCGGGAACCGTTGTTTTCTGTCGTGGCGCAACCCGCGCAGGCAAAAATCACCGCGCCGGCGAGGATGGGGAGAAACGAAATGGGGATCGATTGAAGCGTTTTCATAAATCAAGCCGTTGGCTGAGTTATAGATTTCTACGCCCGGCTGGCAAGCGAAATTTCCCGGCTTGCACCAGCCAAATTCCACTTGTGTTTGCTCCCCGCGCAACGCAGCCTAACGCTTCGAGTGGTTCGTCTTTCGGAAAAACTTTATGCTCAAAGCTGGAATTGTCGGTCTGCCTAACGTCGGAAAATCCACCCTGTTTAACGCCGTCACGCGCACGCGCAAAGCGGAGGCGGCAAACTATCCCTTCTGCACGATCGATCCGAACGTGGGAATCGTCACGGTGCCCGACGCCCGGTTGGCGGTCTTGAAGGACATTGCCAAAACGCAGGTGGTGATCCCGGCCGCGGTGGAATTTGTGGACATCGCCGGCCTGGTCAAGGGCGCGGCGACCGGCGAAGGGTTGGGTAACAAGTTCCTCACCCACATTCGCGAAGTGGATGCGATCGTCCAGGTGGTTCGCTGTTTTGAAGACGCGGACATTCATCACGTCGCGGGCACCATCGACCCCATTCGCGACATTGAAACCATCACCACCGAGTTGGTTTTGTCCGACCTGGAAACGGTCAAGAAACGATTGCAGAGCGTCGCCAAGGATGCCAAGCGCGGCGATAAAGTTGCCCTGGCGGATGAAGCCGTGTTGAAAAAGCTGGAACCCCACTTGAACGAGGGCAAGCCCGCTCTCCTGGTGGAATTGTCGCCCGAAGAGAAAGCGCTTTCACGCGGCTTCTTTTTGCTGACGGACAAGCCGACCATTTTTGCCGCCAACGTCAAGGAAACCGATCTCGCCTCGGCGGACACGAACCCGTTTGTCATGAAGGTGCGCGAATATGCCAAGGCGCATCATTCCTGCGAAACCGTCGTCATCAGCGCCCAGATTGAAAGTGACCTGATCGACCTTTCAGCGGACGAGGCGAAGGAATTCTTGAAGGAACTCGGCGTGCAGGAATCCGGCGTCGGCGCATTAATCCGGGCGACCTACCATTTGCTCGGTTTGCGGACCTATTTTACCGCCGGGGAAAAAGAAGTTCGCGCCTGGACGATTCACGCCGGAGACACGGCTCCGAAGGCGGCTGGTGTCATTCACAGCGATTTCGAGCGCGGATTCATCAAGGCCGAGACGGTTGCCTACGATGCCCTGGTCAATTGCGGTTCGGTCGCCGTCGCCCGCGAGAAAGGCCTCTACCGGATGGAAGGCAAGGAATACATCGTAAAAGACGGCGATGTGCTCCTGTTCAAGTTCAACGTTTGACGCGAACTTCGGCACTGACGCGGGAGCGAATTCTCGATTGAAGCTGACCGCACAGGGTTTTTCCAAAAATAATGATTTTTCGAAAACGCGCTCACCCCCTAAGTTGGGTTCCGATGACCGTCGGAGCGAGGATATGAACATCAAGAATCTGTTGATTGTTTTGCTGATCGGCCTGCCACTGATCGCTTCCGCCGAAGATACCGCGGCTGAAATTCGGGCGTTGAAAAAGCAAATCGAAGAGTTGAACCAGAAGGTGAAAACTCTGGAGCACAAAACGGAGTTGGCGGCGGAAGCCGCGGAAACCAAATCCAAGGCAGCGCCGCTGGTCAGCGCTGGTGCAGATGGTTTTATCATGCGCTCGGCGGATACCAATTTTGTTCTGCGCATTTTCGGCTACGGACAATTCGACGGACGATTCTATTCTGACAGCGCGCCCGCTCACGACACGTTCCTCCTTCGCCGCCTGCGGCTCGGTTTGGAAGGAACCGTGTTTAAATACTACGATTATAAAGTGCTGACCGATTTTGGTTCGGGAATCAACAGCACGCCGCGAAACAATGGTTTTCTTCAAGACGCCTACGTCAACGTTCACTACTGGGATCAATTTCAGATTCAACTCGGCAAATACAAAGAGCCAGTCAGTCTTGAACTTCTCCAGTCCGACTCGAAGCTTCTTTTCGTCGAGCGGGGATTGCCCACGGCTCTCGCGCCCAACCGCGATGTTGGAATCCAGATCCACGGGAATCTTCTCGATGCGCGCCTGAATTATGCCGTCGGAATTTTCAATGGCGTGGCCGACGGCGCTGGCGGTGATGTCGAAACTCTCAACAGCGGGAAACATTTTGCGGGGCGCGTTTTTTCCAATCCGTTCAAGGGTGTCGAGCTCGCGCCATTGCGCGGAATCGGGATTGGGATTGGCGGAAGTTACGGAGATCGTGCGGAAACGCTTCCGTCGTATGCCACGACCGGGCGTCAAAGATTTTTTTCCTACGGAACCAATGCATTGACCCGAAGCCTTGAGCCCGATGGACCGCATTGGCGAATTGCTCCACAAGGCTACTATTATTTTGGGCCGTTCGGGCTCTACGGGGAATACGTATTGTCTTCGCTCGAAGTCCGGCGCACAGGTGGAGGTGGCCCCGTGTCCCTGGCGGTGGATAACAGCGGTTGGAATGTCGCTGCCTCCTACGTGCTCACCGGCGAGGACAACACGTTCAATCGGGTCACTCCCCGGCATCCAGTGAGTTTGAGCGGGGGTGGATGGGGCGCGTGGGAAATCGCCGCTCGATTCGGGGAATTAGCCGTGGACCGGGACGCATTTCAGTTGATCGCGACTTCCAGTTCCGCACAAAAAATCGCCGCCTGGGAAGTCGGGCTTAATTGGTATCTCAACAAGAATCTCAAATTTAATTTTGATTATTCTCAAACGCACTTTCAGAGGGGAAGCAAGGCATCAGGATCTGTTTCAGCCCACGATGAAAAGGTCTTTATGGGGCGAACCCAGTTCGCGTTTTAGTTTTTTAACCGAACCGCGCCCCACCTTTGCGGCTTCAAATTGCATAATCCATCGCGCTGATGGGTTGGTGGGCTAGCGTTCGCGAGCGGCGGCAAAGTTCGGCGACGGTTACTTTCTCCATGATCGCCACCACCTTTTCCCGAACCTCCTTCATCACGTTTCGAATCGCGCAACGAGCTTCGTCGGGACAGGAGCATTTTTCGTAAAAGCGCTCGCTGACACAACTGACCGGTGCCAGTGCCCCTTCGAGATGCCGGACAATCGTGGCTAAATTCACATCCTCTGGCGGCCGAGCCAGGCGATAGCCGCCAGTGACGCCACGTTTGCTTTCAATGGCCCCCGTCTTCTTAAGGTCGTTAAGAATCTGTTCAAGAAATTTTTTTGGAATCCTCTGTTCGTCCGAAATGACTTGAATGGGAACGACACCATCATCGTAGTGCAACCCGAGGACCAGCAGCGCACGCAGCGCATATTCACCCCTTTGCGAAAGTTTCATCGGGACGAGCATAGAATCCCTATCCATTTAGTCAACTTTTTGCGCCGCACAAAATATACAGCAATCAAATCATCTATATTTAATCCCTATTGACACAGTATGGTTTTAAGCTAGCCTCGTTCGCATGCAAGCAGCAATCAAGAATCATAAAGTTCTCCTTTTCTCTAGTTTGATTGCTCTTTTCGTTGCCCATTTCACTCCAGTCGGTCTGGCGCAGGAACGGCAAGTCACGCTGCTCAACGTCTCCTACGATCCAACACGGGAGTTTTATCGTGATATCAACGCCGCCTTTGCCCTCGAATGGAAAAAGAAGTCGGGCGACGCGGTTACCATCAGGCAATCGCACGGAGGATCCAGCAAACAAGCACGCGCCGTAATAGACGGGCTGGAAGCCGATGTCGTCACCCTGGCACTGGCCTACGACATCGACGCGATCTACGAAAAAGGAAAACTCATTCCCAAGAATTGGCAGCAGCGCCTGCCGCACAACAGTGCCCCCTATACTTCGACGATCGTGTTCCTCGTAAAAAAGGGGAATCCCAAAAAAATCAAGGATTGGGATGATCTTACACAGCGCGGAATCAGCGTGGTGACACCGAATCCGAAGACTTCAGGGGGGGCGCGCTGGAATTATCTTGCGGCCTACGGTTACGCCCTGAAAACAAGCGGCAATGACGAAGCCAAGGCGCGGCAATTCATCGAGCGTTTTTATCAAAATGTTCCTGTGCTCGATGCGGGCGCACGCGGCGCGACCACCACGTTCATTCAACGCGGCATCGGTGACGTGCTCGTTGGCTGGGAAAGTGAAGCACTGCTGGCCTTGAACGAACTTGGCAACGGCAAATACGAGATCGTTTACCCGTCGGTCAGCATTTTGGCTGAGCCGCCAGTCACCGTGGTGGACAAGGTGGTTGACAAACGCGGCACGCGCGAAACAGCCGAGGCATTCCTGCGCTTTCTTTATTCGGAAGCCGGGCAGGAGATCGCCGCCCGGCATTATTTCCGTCCGCGCTCGGACGCCATTGCGGGCAAATACGCCAACTCCTTTCCCAAGATTACGCTTTTTACCATCGACGATACATTTGGCGGCTGGCAGAAGGCTCAGCGCGTGCATTTCAACGAAGGCGGGTTGTTCGACCAGATTTCCCGGAGCCGCCGCTGACCCAAACAACGCCAATCACCGATGCACCCATTTCATCCAGGTTTATCGCGATTCTTCCTTCGTGTTTTTTCGAGCCCGTTTGTGATTTAATTCTCGAAACACAATGTCCAGGAAGAAGCACAATCCGTTGTCCGGTTTCAAGCTTACCCTGGGTTTCACCATTTTTTACCTGAGCCTCATCGTGCTGCTGCCGCTGGCCGCGCTCACAGTAAAGACGTTTGAACTGACCTGGAGCGAATTCTGGGAACTTGCCACCAACGAACGGGCGATGGCTGCCTACAAATTGAGCCTGGGGGCTTCGTTCATCGCCGCGGCGGCCAACGCGGTGTTTGGCAGCCTTCTGGCCTGGGTTCTCGTCCGTTACAAATTTCCCGGTCAGGGATTTATCGACGGGCTGATCGATTTTCCGTTCGCCCTCCCGACGGCGGTAGCCGGTCTCACGCTGGCGAGTCTGTTTGCTGAGAACGGCTGGCTTGGACAATGGCTGGTTCCGCACGGAATCAAGGGCGCGTTCACCCCGTTGGGAATCGTAATCGCGCTGACGTTCGTCGGGATGCCGTTTTCCGTCCGGACATTGCAACCTGTTCTGGAAACCTTCGACCGCTCGGTCGAGGAAGCCGCCGCCACACTGGGAACAAATCGACTGCGCACCTTCGTGCAAATCATCCTCCCGACCCTGTTTCCAACGATCCTCACGGGCTTTGCTTTGGCCTTCGCCCGCGCGCTGGGCGAATACGGCTCCATCGTTTTCATCTCGGGAAATCTCCCGTTCCAGACCGAGATCGCCCCGCAGCTCATCGTCATGCGGCTCGAGCAATACGATTATACCGGCGCAATCGCTCTCGCCGTCGTGCTGATGGTTCTCTCCTTTATCGTGCTCGGAACCATCAATATTCTCGAAAGTTGGTCGGCCCGTTTTTCCCGGCAATGAAACGCACGCTGAAATCGGAACGCATCAGTTCCTCGCAACGCAGCACGCAAGAGCCGGCGCTGGTGAAATGGCTGCTCATCGCCGTCGCCATGGCATTTTCGGTTGTGTTTCTGTTTCTGCCCATCATCAATGTTTTCGTGCAGGCTTTTTCCAAAGGCGCGGCGCATTATTGGAACGTCCTCGCCGAGCCGGACACCCTTTCGGCCATACGCCTTACCTTGCTGACCGCTGCCATCTGCGTTCCGCTCAATGTGATCTTTGGAGTGGCTGCGTCGTGGGCCATCGCTAAGTTTGAGTTTCGCGGGAAATCCGTCCTGCTCACCTTCATCGATCTTCCTTTTTCCATTTCGCCCGTGGTATCGGGCCTGATGTTTATTCTGCTCTTCGGCGCCAATGGATTGTTCGGCCCATTTCTCCAGTCGCACGGGGTGAAGATCATCTTCGCCCTTCCGGGAATCGTGCTCGCCACGACCTTCGTCACGTTTCCCTTTGTCGCGCGCGAATTGATTCCGGTAATGCAAGCGACTGGGTCAGACCAGGAGCAGGTTGCGATGACCCTTGGCGCGAGCGGCTGGCAAACGTTCTGGCATATCACGCTGCCGTCTGTGAAATGGGGTTTGCTTTACGGCGTCATTCTCTGCAACGCCCGGGCGATGGGCGAGTTCGGGGCGGTCTCCGTCGTCTCCGGCCATATCGCCGGGCTGACCGACACCGTGCCGTTGCGCATCGAGAAACTTTACAACGAGTTTGATCCCGCCGCGCCGTTCGCGGTGGCGAGCCTGCTGGCCTTGCTCGCGCTCTTGACGCTGGCCATAAAAACTTTTCTAGTCTGGAAAACTGAGCGACGCGAACGGCAGGCCCGATAGAATAATTCCTTGATGCGCCACCCCAACGAGCCATGAGCATTGAAGTAAGTAAAATCAGCAAGCAGTTCGGCAACGTTCCCGCCGTCAACGACATCAATTTCTCCGTTGGTGATGGCGAGCTGGTCGCATTGCTCGGGCCCAGCGGCTGCGGCAAAACCACCGTCCTGAGAATGATCGGTGGCCTGGAGATGCCGACGGAGGGCGATATTTTCATTCGCGGCCAGCGCGTGAACGACGTCCCGGTGCAGAAGCGAAACATTGGTTTTGTTTTCCAGAGTTACGCCCTGTTCAACAGCATGACCGTCTTCAAAAACATCGCCTTCGGCCTCAAAATCAAAAAATGGAGAAAGGCGGATATTCAGGATCGCGTGGAAGATTTGGTCCGGCTCTTGGAACTGCAAGGTCTGGAAAAACGCTATCCGCACCAGCTCTCGGGAGGGCAACGGCAGCGCATCGCCATCGCGCGCGCGCTTGCTGCCAAACCCGACGTTCTCCTGCTCGACGAACCGTTCGGCGCGGTGGATGCGAAAATCCGCCAGGAACTGCGCCAATGGCTTGTGAACCTGCACCACGACTTGAAGGTCACGACGCTTTTCGTGACGCACGACCAGGAGGAAGCGATGGAAGTGTCGGATCGAATTGTGATTTTTTCCAAAGGCCGCCTCGAGCAGATGGGCACGCCGCGAGAGGTTTACGAACAACCGGCCAACGAGTTTGTCGCGCGGTTTGTCGGCGTGATGAATATCCTGGAGATGGAGGTCCGGGACGGCCGAGCCCGCCTCAACGAATTGGAGTTTCCCGCCCACGGGCTCGCCGACGGCCAGAAAATCCGGATCGGATTTCGCCCTTACTCAGTTTCAATTTCCACGATCCTCGGCGAATATCCGTTTCAAGCAATCCTGCGGCACACTTATTTCCTGGGTGTGATGCTGCGGCTGGAACTGGTTCTGCCCAGCGGACTGATCGTCCGCTCACGGATCAGCAAGGAAGATTACACGCGCCTGGGGCTGACGGACGGATGCAAGGTCTCGTTTCAAATTCGCTCCTACCGTGTCCTGTCCAAAGAAGGCGAACAAATGGGAGACGAGGTCGCCACCTCCTACGAAAGCACGTTGAGCATCGGCGAAGGAATTTAACCAGTCGGCTCGATCCCGTCGCCGTGATATTCTCGGAATTCCGCCCCACGACCCGAATCGATCGGGATTTTTACTTGTCTGACGGATCAGGGTGACGCAGCTTACTGAAGCCTGATGGTTCGCAGTCTTCTCGTTTATTTATGAAAAATCGATCCATAAACTCAGGATTTACCCTGATTGAGCTTCTCGTGGTCATCGCAATTATTGCGATCCTCGCGGGGTTGTTGCTGCCTGCCCTGTCAAAAGCCAAAGCCAAGGCCCAACGGATTGCCTGTTTAAACAACGAGAAGCAGATGGGCATCGGCAGCCAGCTTTATGGGGATGACGATACTCAAAAAGCACTAAGCGGCGTAGTCAACTATGCGGACGACGATTTGAATTGGTTGTATTCCCAATACGTTTCCGGACTGAAAAGCTTTCAGTGCCCATCCACCCGAAATATGGTTTCAGATCGCAGTTCACAGGTGATTGGATCCGGGCCCAATGGACCTTTGGTCACCGGGGTGCCTTTTTCCTATGAGGAACGGTTGCACGGCAATACCCGGTATGTGATCGACCTGATTAACAACGGCCCGGGTCGCGAGGGAACGAATGGCCACAGCTACGAGGTCGCCGGATTCTTCGCCGGACAAAATGGAACGGTCTCAACCTCGGTCATCAACGTTCGCAAGACCCAGAACTCGGTCAACAATCATACCTATCGAACGCCCCAGGCCGGCGGACGCTATAATTATCTCGGCCGGCGGGCAACCGCATCCCAGGTTTGGGTTATTTACGACGCGGACGACGCCGCCGGTGGCAATCGTCCCAATGAAGATTATCCCGATCCCGGTGACAACCACGGTAGCGATGGCGGGAATGTGGTTTTTGCCGATGGCCACGCGGAGTGGGTGCCTCAGAAAAAATATGTCGGCAGCTTCATTTTGGGCACCGACGAAAACCATCCATTGGCTGCGACGAAATAATTTGATCGATTGTTGAGGATGCGATTCCAGGGTGCCGAAGAGATGTTTTCAGTTGCCACGCGGGCAATCTGCAAATAACCTGTCGTTGCTGCAATTTCGGTTCACTCTCCCGAAAGCACTCAAGAGGCGGCTTCGGCGAGGTTTCCAGTTAAAGCCTCTTCTCGGAAGGATACTTTTATGACAAAAATACCAACAAAAATAATCGGACTGATTGTGTTAGTGTTCGCGGCGCTCGGTGCGCCTACGGCTAATGCACAAACCCAGGTCTATTCCCAGGACTTCGAAACAGACACGACCGCCAACTGGCTGGTGAACGTCACCGGGCAAGGCTTCAGCTATGCGGATTTCTATTTCGACTACAGTACCGTCGGGATTCCGGCCGCCCCTCATCAATCCGGAAGCAGCACCCGGGGACTAAAGCTTGGTGCCAACCTCGGAGTCGGCGGCGCTTTCCCTGCCGGCATTAGTGTCTCACCGCTCGGGTTCGGAATTACTGAGAATTTCGACATGCGTTTCGATTTCTGGCTCAACTATATTAAAAGCGGACAAGGCTCAACCGAAGTCGCCGGTGCGGGATATGGAACCGCCGGGACGGCTGCGCAAGCTGCGGGTGTGCCTGCGCCTTTGCTTGACTCAATTTTCATCGGCGCCACCACCGACGGCGGGTCCGGAGCAGATTATCGAGTCTATGCTCCCGATCGCGCAATTTCTTATCAGGATGCCGACACCGTCATTCGCACCGATCCGACGACGCCTTTGGTTTATGCGGCGGGCAGTCGCAACAACACAGCCGCGTATTACGTCACCAATTTCAGTCCGGGGAATCTTGTGTTCCCCCCCTCGCCCGTTCCTCCGGCCCAAACGAACCTTTTCCCGAGGCAGACAGACACGGTTGCTCCAGCCGGTTCTGCCGGCTTCAGGTGGCATGAGGCGTCGCTGAGAAAAGTCGGCAACACGATCACCTACAGCATTGATGGATTGCTCATTGCGACCGTGGATGCCCGCGACGCGGCCACGACCAATGTGTTGGGGGGCACGAATATTTTGTTTAACTTTTTTGATATCAATGCCGGCGGGTCGTTCGACGAAGACGCCACGAACCTGCTTTTCGCTCTGTTCGACAATGTGCGCATCACCAATTTCGCGAATGTCGTAACCGCGGACGCAACCACCCCCGCCGCTTCCGAAGCGGGACCGACTCCCGGTGTATTCACCATTACGCGGACTTCGGCCGGTGTTCCGTTGACCGTCAACTACACAATGAGCGGCACCGCTTCCAACGGCGTCGATTACGTGACTTTGCCCGGTTCGATCACATTTGGCGCAAGCGAAACATCCACGAATATCACGGTCACGCCCATTGATGATTCGATTCCTGAAGCGACGGAAACGGTCATCCTGACCATCAACGCCAGTCCCGATTACATCGGAGCCGGCAACGCCACCATCCGAATCAGTGACAATGAACCGCCGCAGCTCGCCATCCGCGCGGTAAACTCACAGATGTTTGAACGCACGCATGACTACGCAACCTTCCAAATCACACGCCTGGGTGATACGAATGCGGCGGCCTTCGCCGTCAACGTTGGTTTTTCCGGAGGTGCAACGCTGGACACGGATTACACCACCAATGGAATAGCGATGTTTGAACCCGGCGCCGCCTCGGTGAACTTCCGCGTTCTCCCGATCGAAGATTCATTGGTCGAAGGGAACGAAACGATTGTTTGCACACTCATTGCGACTTCGCCCTACACCGTGGGTGCTTCCAATTCAGCCACGGTGACGTTGGTGGACGCAACGTTAGCCGCCGAAACGGTTCTGTTTTCGGACAATTTCAACACAGATACCTCGGCTAGTTGGACCCGTCTTTTCGGAGCAGCACCTGATCCAGCGGACGATTCTTTCGTGGAATTCTCCTACAATTACGGCAACGATTTTATTCCACAGGCACCGCTCTCGCCCGCCGACACGTTGGGCCTGCGCATGACCGTGAATAAGAACGATCCCACGCTGTCCGCCGCGGCAGTGAACTATTATCCCAACGGGCAAAGTTTCAGCGGGAATTACGCGCTTCGGTTCAACATGTACCTGGTCAACGGCGGAGGCGCTTCCGCCACCGAGTATGCGATCTTCGGCATCAATCATTCCGGCACGAAAACAAATTGGTTCCGCGGCAGCGCGGGCGGTATCGCTGGCGGCTCGTTCGACGGAATCTTTTTCAACATCGAAGCCGACGGAGCCGGAGTGGGCGATTACGCGATGTACACCGGCCCGGCCGGAGTGAACAATCCGATCACCCTTGCCTCATCCAACGCGTCCCCCTACGCCGCGTTCTTCAAGTCACCGCCCTGGACGGCTGCCGGCGCGGCCGCCAACGTCGCCAATTCAACAACACCAATCTGGGCGGATGTCGAAGTCAGCCAGTTGGAAGGTGTGGTGACTCTCAAGATCAATAACACCGTGATTCTGCAACGGACCAACACAACGTCGTACACCAGCGGCAACATCATGCTCGGCTATACCGACGCGTTCGATTCGATCGGGCCGATTGGCTCCACGGTCGTTTATGACAATGTCCGGGTCGTCCGTTTGACCGCGCCGGTTCCGTTCCGCATCACCAGCGTCCAGGTTGTGGGCTCGAACGTTCAAATCGACTTTACGTCTGATTTGGGCTCGGCCTCCGCCTTTAAACTTCAGGGTGCCTCTCTGGTGACGGGTCCCTACACCGACACCGCCGCGGTCATCACCGCGCAGGGAGAAACTTCCTTCCGTGCGACTATCCAGACGGACGGCCAGATGCAGTACTACAAGATTAAATTCTAATCTTCGCTCCAGAGCGAACGAAAGGCATCCGCAGTAGCGGATGCCTTTTTTCGTTTCTCCCCCGGCGCGAACTGGCGTGCGTTTGCGGGCGCGTCTTCGTCCTGTGTCAACCGTGGCGCCGGGGCATCGGATTCCTTGACGTCAGGGCGAGTCATACCAATTCTGCCTGAAGATCGGTATTTTTCAGGGAGGGCGCGTCAGTCCCCTGCGCGCCGGGCATGGCTTGCAACCCGCGGCGCGCACGGAGTGACGCGTCCCTCCTGCCGCGTTCTTTTGTTCTTTGTGCCTTGGTGCCTTGGTGGTTCATCCAAGCTCCGGAATCCAGGTTAAGAAAGCGGCGCCGGCATTTTGTTCCTTCGAAAGATTTTTCCCGCCCTCGTAAAAATTCTCCAGTTTGCCGTTCGCCCATTTTCGGAGTCGGTAGAGTTGAGCAAACATGAACTGCGGCGCCGCGCCGCCCTGTCCGCCGACCAGTTCCGCGCCGCGGCGGACATTATCCATCATCCACGCAGGGATCAGGACGTGATACGGATTGCGCCGCACTTCGCCGACGTGGAACGAAGTCGCCGCCATCAAGTCCGCCACGTCTGCCTCGCTGTATTCCACCATCAAGTTGGGTGAATCGTTCTGTCCCCAGAATTCCGTTTCGACACAGTAGCAACTGAAACTCGCGGGCAAGCTCCGCAATGCATCCATCACGAGCCAGTGAACGCCGACATGCGTCCCGTTCCAGTCCTGGTCGTGCGGAAAAAAAATCGCCCTGGGCTGTTGCGCCGCGAGAATGCTCGCAACGATCCTAACCATCTCCGACCACTTCGCCGGATCGTTCTCGCGAGTCGTTGGCCCGACCTTTTCCAAACCGTTGGGCGCGGTTTGCAAAAAGCCGAAACCGAGATACTCGCAGGCGCCCCGGAGTTCAGTGAGGCGTCCGGCCTGGCGCTCCTTGTTGCTCCCCTGGGTCACCGCCACGTTGATGATGGTCCAATTTGCCTCGCGCAACAACCGCAGCGCCAATCCGCCCTGGATCGTTTCGTCATCCGGGTGCGGAGCAAAAAACAAAGCTTTCGGCGCATCCGACGCCATTGCCGGTCGAGCGCAGGGCGAGAGTCCTCCAAGCGGAAGAGCTTTGGCGTTGCCCGTGGTCTTCGCGATTTCTGAAACGAATTTTAAGTAAGGGTTCACAAATAGATTGGGTGATTACTTTTGAGCCGGCTTGAAACCTCGTCGAGCGCGCCAGTGGGGCATCTTGCCCAGCGGTCTAGTGGGGCGGGCTTCCAGCCTGCCTCTGGGGCATCTTGCCCCAGTGCAGCCACTCGGGCTGGAAGCTCGCCGGACAGGCAGGATGCCCGCCCCACTTCTCAAACTGCCCCTCCAAGTTTCGGCAAACTCGCCGCCGCAATCGCCTGGCCATGACGCTTGTCGTGCTCGTCCGGGACATGAAATTCAATTCGCTTGGAC
>Ga0163152_10005768_pt1 | contig 14342 bp, 11 predicted proteins | sample OliLakLV19MP8IB2_FD_148635 | JGI IMG/M metagenome (GOLD analysis project Ga0163152, IMG submission 148635) | Freshwater microbial mat bacterial communities from Lake Vanda, McMurdo Dry Valleys, Antarctica - Oligotrophic Lake LV.19.MP8.IB-2 | ecosystem: Environmental > Aquatic > Freshwater >... | reverse complement strand
CGTATAGTTTGGAGTTACTCATGTGATGTCTCGTAGATCCACCGTCCGCTGCCAGTCCGTTCCCACTTTGGGTTTCGAAATCATCACTTAAGCCAAACGCTCAGCCAACGACTCACCAGATACTGTCACCTAACGCTTTCTCTAACGAAGATGCGAAACGCTGCACCAGAGATCGATGTTGGCAAGGGAAATCGGGCAAGGGCTGGCGGGAAGCGCGCATCTGCCGGTTGGCGTTTCCGGCTCCGGCGCGGCGCGGAGTCCGCGCCCTACCTTTTTCAATCGTCCCGATGGGTAGGGCGGCGAGTCCCTTCGCCGCCGCAAACCGCCGCAGCGGTCGCGAAAACCCGCTTCGTTACCGCCTATCCGAAAATCGTGTCCAGCAGCCGTCGATCACGCTTCGTCGGGCGGCCACTGCCCTTTTCTCGAGCTAACAATTGCTGCACCGGCAGCTGCCGCCCCTTCGCGAATTCTTCGGGTGGCGTCAGATCATTGCAAAAATGCGCCCCCAACTTCGCCCCCACCCGCGACCGCGGCACGTCCACCACCTTCAAGGTGCGCTGAACTAATCCTAATTGTACCTTGATCGTCTCACCGGGTCGCACGTCACGCGCGGGTTTCGCCGGGAGATCGTTCACCGCTACGCTCCCCGCCCGACACGCAGCGCACGCCAGACTGCGGGTTTTGAAAATGCGCACGGCCCAAAGCCATTTGTCGAGGCGACCGGCGGATTCGAGCGGTGAGGTATTCAACGTCTGAAAGCAAAAAAGGCCGCGGGCGTTGTCAAACGCGCGGCCTTCGAAAACAGCGGATGAGCTGCCGGAGTTCCTTTCCGTTCAGGTTTTCCGCAAGCGTGGAAATTCATTCCGGAGCCAGTCATCCAGCAATGCCTTTTCGTGGCGCATCGTATCGCTGGCGAATCCGCTCGTCATTTTCATCATGAAAGCGAGATCTCGCAGATCCCGTTGACCTTTGCTGACCACGTTTCCTTCCGCATCCGTCAGTTGAAAAGCGAGGACGATGCGCGGCAGATAGATATCTTTGACAATGCGCACGTCACTGTACCGTGGTCCGCGCCAGGGCTCGAATTCACCTGCCATGTCGATATCCAGGAACGTGACCTTCAGCAGGTATCCCTGAGGCACGTAGTACCGCGCTTGGTCGCGCAGATGATCGCGCAGCTGATCGAGATAGGTCGTGCGTTCGTGGTCTCCCCATTCCGAGTCTTTCACGTCAGTGTATTTCTGAGGCTCGAGAAACACGATGTCGGTCAGCGCGTGATGAGCGGTGTTGGCGGGAGCAGATTGCAACGCCGCCGTAAAGCCGACCACGGCCAACGTCGCGAGCAGGTGTTGGCGAATTTTCATAGTAACGATTGTGACGGGCAAGCTGACCTAAAAGTTCCGCCTTTCTGCCTCCGAAACGTTCCCTGATCCCACACCAGTAGCGGCGGTACTTCCAGCCGCCGGGGCAATGCGGACGATGACAAACTTGCTCGTCGGGGTGTTGCTTTTAGCCGCGACGCTGTCAATCGGCACGAGCACATTCGCTTCCGGAAAATAGGTTGCGACACACCCGCGGGGAATCCGATACGGCGCCACCATGAAAGCCCGGGCGATCCGCTCGACGCCGCCGTGGCGGTTGGTGAGGTCCACCCGTTGTCCCGCCTGCAGCCCGGCCGCAGCGATGTCCGCCTCGTGCATGAAAACCACGCGCCGCCCGCCAAAAACACCGCGATAGCGATCGTCGAGGCCATAAACGGTCGTGTTAAACTGGTCGTGCGTCCGGATCGTCATCATGACAAATTCACCCGGGGAAATCGCAGGTGAAGGAATCGGCGCGACGATAAAGTTGGCCCGCCGGTTGGGCGTCCGCCACTCGCGATGATCGCGCGGAGCATTCGGCAGATAAAACGGACCCCGCTTCACCCGGTTGGCGTAGTCCTCAAACCCCGGCACGACCCGCCCGATGCGGTCGCGAATCAAATCGTAGTTGCCGGCAAAATCGCGCCATGGAATCTCCGGCTCCCTCGTCCCCAGCATCGCCTCAGCCAGACCGCACACGATCGCGGGTTCGCTTAACAGCAGCGGCGAGGTCGGAGTGAGTTTCCCGCGCGACGAATTGATGATCCCCATCGAGTCTTCCGTCGTGACGAACTGCTCCCCCGTGATCTGGAGATCGCGTTCGCTACGACCCAGACACGGCAGAATCAACGCGGTGCGCCCCGTCACCAGGTGAGCCCGGTTCAACTTCGTCGCGACGTGCGCCGTGATGCTGCAGCGGCGCAAAGCCGCGGCGGTAAACTCGGTGTCAGGCGTCGCTGACAGGAAATTCCCGCCCATCGCGACGAACACCGTCACCCGCCCCGCTTGCATGGCTTGGATCGTGTCCACCGTATCCAAACCATGGCGACGCGGCGATTTCAGCCCGAACTCCGCGTCGAGCCGGTCGAGCCAGGCGTCCGGCATGCGTTCGCAGATTCCCATGGTCCGATCGCCTTGCACGTTCGAATGCCCACGCACCGGGCACACCCCCGCACCCGGCCGACCGACGTTGCCGCCGAGCAGGAGAAAATTCACGACCTGCTGAATCGTGGCGACTGCCTCCGGTTGTTGGGTGAGCCCCATGGCCCAGCACGCAATCGTCGCGCGCGAACCCGCCGCAATTGCCGCCGCCTCGCGAATGGAGGCTTCCTCGACACCGCTCGCCGTTACGATGGTGGACCAAGCGGCGGATTGCACATCGGCAACGAGCGCCTCGAAGCCATGAGTGTGCTGCGAGATGAAAGCCTCATCAACCACCCTGCCGGGCGCCGCGGCGTCCGCCTCGAGCATCGCCTTGATGATGCCTTTAAAGAGGGCCAGATCGCCGCCGATGCGCGGCTGTAACCAAAGATCGGATAACCGCTCCCCTTCTCCTGCGAGGGTCTTGAAAACCTTGATTGGGTTGAGAAAATCCTGCGGGTTCTTGAATCGTTCGAGACCAACCTCGGGCAAGGGATTGATGGAAACCAACCTCGCGCCCCGCGCCTTGGCCGCGGCGAGCGCCGACAACATCCGCGGATGATTAGTGCCCGGGTTTTGCCCAATGACGAAAATCGCGTCGGCCCGCTCGAAGTCCTCCAGTTTCACCGTGCCCTTGCCGATCCCGATCGACTCCCCCAGCGCCACCCCGCTCGACTCGTGACACATGTTGGAGCAGTCCGGCAGGTTGTTCGTGCCGAACGTGCGCACGAAGAGCTGCCACAGAAACGCCGCCTCATTACTCGTCCGCCCCGAGGTGTAAAATGCCGCCGCGTCCGGCGAGGGCAACGCGTGCAGTTCACGCGCCAGCAAGGCGAACGCGTCGGCCCACGTGATCGGCGCGTAGTGCGTCGCTCCCGGCCAGAGCACCAAGGGCTCCACCAGCCGGCCTTGAGCGTTGAGCCAATGATCCGTTTGCGCAGCCAGCTCGGCGATCGAGTAACGGGCGAAAAAATCACGATCGACCCGCCGTGGAGTCGCTTCGTCGGCCACGGCCTTCGCGCCGTTCTCGCAGAATTCAAATACATGACGCTCCCCGTCAGGGCTCGGCCACGCGCAGGACTGGCAATCGAAGCCGTCGCTCTGGTTCACCTGCAACAAAGCCCGAATGCCCCGGCCGAGGCCCATGCTGCCGACCAACTTCGCGGTCTTCGCCACGGCCGGCAGTCCAGCCGCCGCCGCGCTCGGCCGGTCGAGCCGGGGCGGGGTCGATTCCAGCGGAGGTTGCGCAGCAGGTTCGGGCATCGCTCCAAGCTGACGAGTCGGGGATAGCAAACGGCGAGCACAACCCTCGAGGATTAGGCTTCACGGTTTTCTTTTTGGCGAGACGCAGCATAGTTTCCGTTATGTTCGCCAACCTGCTCCAGCTGATCACCGGCCGCCCTCCGCCTCCGGAGCTGGAACGTAATGCGTTTATTGAATCGGTGCACGTGCATGACCCGGGACAGCCGCAGCGGGACGTGAAGACCGAGCGGTTTATCCTCCTGTGCTGGTACCTCATCGCCGCCAAACACGTGCTCGTGATCTGGGCCTGCCAACACTACCCGGTGCCGTTCCACCAACTCTGGATCAACCTCCCCACGTGGCTGCTGGGCGTGCTCGCGACCGCGGTCTATTACCTACACGCCCGGAAACGGTAACGCCTTTTTCGTCTCGGCGTGAGGCGGTTTGGTGCCAGTCTGCGCTCATGCCACACATTCCTGGACTGCGCAGTCCTTACCTGAAAGTCGGGCGCTTGGTTTATTTCGGTCGCATGATCGACAAAATCCGACTGCAAGCCGCCGGTAAGCTGCCGCCGGACTACTCGGAAAACCTCGGCAAGGGCTTCGATGGTCGCTGCACCAGTTTTCTGCGGATCAATTACGAGGAGCTGAAAACCCACACGTTGGCGGGCAACCGGTCTGATCTCGAATTGCTGCAGTGGGCCGAACGAACCGGCGGGGCGCGCTCCGACGAGGAATGCGAAGTCTGGAGCGGGTTTATGATGAAACGCGGCTTCCGCGATCCCGGCGCGGAGGTGCTCGCCCGGCGGATTCGGGAGAGCAGTCTCGAAGGGGAGCCAATCGTAACGATGTTCGACTACCTCGATTTCGACGAAGGCCGCGATCCGGTCACCGCGCGCGCCTGGGAATTTCGTCCCCCCACGGTCATCCTGCTCATGGGCGTGTCCGGCAGCGGCAAGTCGACCATCGGGCAGCACCTCGCGAAAGAGCTCGGCTGGAGTTTCCGCGACGCCGACGAGTTTCACCCCCCCGAAAACGTCGCCAAGATGAGTGTCGGCACTCCGCTCACCGACGCCGACCGGGCGCCCTGGCTCGCTGCGATCAGGAGCTACATCGTGGCCGCTCTCGACCGGGGTGAAAGCGCCGTTGTCACCTGCTCCGCCCTGAAAGAGGCCTATCGAGCCGCCGCCATTCCGGATACCCAAAGCGTAAAGCTCATCCACTTGGCGGGCGATTACGGCTTGATCCTCGAGCGGATGAACCAACGCGAAGGACACTTCATGAAGCCCGAAATGCTCAAGTCTCAGCTGGCGACATTGGAGAAACCCACGAACGCGGTGGAAATTGATATCGCGAAATCACCGGCCGCGATCGTCGCTGAGATCCGGCGATCCTTGGCTCTCTAATTTTCTCGCCCGGGGCGCATCGCCGCACCCCGGCCGGCACATCCGCGCTTGGATGCGTCAGACCAACTTCTGACCTCCGAAGCGCAGAAGGCGTTCAACCTCTCGCGCCGGCTGGTGTCAGTGAAGCGCCAAACTCCCAGACTGCTCACCGCCTACGGCTAACGTCAGCTCAACCACTCCTCTCTTCCGAATGAAACCCCCGGCGGCCAAACGTCTGCGGCTCCTAGCGAGCGCAGTCAGCATTCTGCTCGTGCTCACGGTCTTGTTGGTCGCCTGGTTTTACTGGCGCGTTCGCTCGAGCCTGCCCCAACTCACCGGCGACGCCGCGGTTCCCGGTCTGGCCGCACCGGTGACGGTCGAGCGCGACGCCAACGGCGTGCCGTTGATCCGCGGCACCACGCGCGCCGATGTCTCCCGCGCGTTGGGCTGGTTGCATGCGCAGGAGCGGTTTTTTCAGATGGACATCCTGCGCCGCGTCGCCGCCGGAGAGCTGGCTGAGCTCGCCGGCAAACGCGCCCTCACGCGGGACCGCGCGATCCGCATGCATGGGTTTCGTCGCCGCGCCCAGACGGTGATCGCACAACTTCCGGCTGAACACCGCGCCCTGCTCGATGCCTATGTTGCAGGCGTGAACGCCGGTCTGACCAGCCTCGGCGCGAAGCCGTTCGAGTATCTGATCCTGCGCGAATCGCCCCAGCCCTGGCGCCCCGAAGACACGATCCTGGTGATCTACGCGATGATGATCGATCTGCAGGACGAAACCGGGGCGTACGAACGGTCGTTGATGACGCTGCGCGACGTCCTCGGGCAGGAGTCGCTGGCGTTTTTCGCGCCCGTGCAGACGCCGGACGATTCAGCCTTGGATGGTTCGACCGAGCCGTTGGCCCGGATTCCCGGTCCCCGCTCCCTCAATCTGCGGACGCGGAAAGTGGGCGCGGGTGCGGGTCCCTTCGCCTCGCCGGCAAGCGGTCACCTCAGCGCGATTCCCATCGTACCGCGGGACCCGGAGTTTGTCATCGGTTCCAATGCTTTCGCTCTCGCCGGCGCGCACACCGCCAGCGGCGCCGCGATGCTGGCCAGCGATATGCATCTGGATCATGGCGTGCCGAACACGTGGTATCGTGCGGCGCTCAACTACGCGGGTCGCTCCGTCGTCGGCGTTACCCTGCCCGGCACCCCCGGAATCGTGGCGGGCAGCAATGGGCAGATTGCGTGGAGCTTCACCAACGCGTACGTCGACACCAGCGATCTGGTGACGGTCGAGGTAAACCGAACGGTTCCCACGCTCTACACCGCTCCCGGAGACGAACGCATCCAGACCATTGAACAGCGCCAAGAGACGATCCAGGTGCACGGTGGCGCAGCCGTCAAAGTCGAGTACCCGTGGACCGTGTGGGGCCCGATTGTGGGCGTCGATGAACAGCAACGCCCACTGGCCCTGCGTTGGATCGGTCATGACGCCGACGCCATCAATCTTGCCCTGCTCGGCTTGGAGAACGCCATCACGGTGGACGAAGGGATTGCGGTTGCGCACCAGATTGGGATTCCCGCGCAAAACATCTTTATCACGGATCGCGCCGGTGACATCGCCTGGACGATTGCCGGGCGCGTACCGAAGCGAATCGGCTACGACGGACGATTGCCGGTGTCGTGGGCGTTTGGTGATCGCAAATGGGACGGCCACCTCAGCCCGGCTGAAACACCCGTCGTTCGCGGACCTGAAACCGTCAAACCTGGCCGCATCTGGTCAGGCAATCAACGGATGATCGGAGGCGATGCGCTCAAGGTTCTCGGGGATGGCGGCTACGCCCGCCCGTATCGTGCGGGCCAGATTCGGGACGGCATCGCCACCTTGGAACGCGCCACCCCCAAGGACCTTCTCGCCGTGCAGCTCGACGATCGCGCGCTGTTCCTCGAGCGCTGGCACGGCTTGCTGATGAAGACGCTCACACCCGCCGCGATGGAGGGAAGCAAGCCTCGCGCCGCGCTTCGGGCCCACGCGGAAAAGTGGGAGGGCCGCGCCAGCGTTGACGCGGTGAGCTACTGGCTGACGCGCGAGTTTCGCATCGCCGTCTACGGCCTTGTCCTCACGCCGATTTTTGAGCCGTGCCGCGAGGCGTATCCAGAATTTGATACCAACGGGTTTCAGTCCGAACCCGCGGTTTGGGCGCTCCTGCAGGAACGCCCGGTTCACCTGCTCAATCCGCGTTTCGCCACGTGGGACGATCTGCTCCAAGCCGCCGGCGATGAAGTGGTGCGCGTCACCGACCAGCAGGGCGTGTCGATGGACAAAGCCAACTGGGGCCTCCGCAACACCGCGCGCATCCGCCACCCTTTGAGCTCCTCGCTCCGCTGGCTGTCGAATTGGACGGACATGCCCGCCGACCCGCTGCCCGGCGGCGACGACATGCCACGGGTGCAGAATCCCCGGCACGGCGCCAGTGAGCGCATGGTGATTTCTCCCGGGCGCGAAGCTGAAGGCTTGTTCCACATGCCGGGCGGGCAAAGCGGCCACCCGTTGTCGCCACATTACCGCGCCGGCCACGACGCCTGGGTGCGCGGATCGCCCACGCCCCTGTTGCCTGGCAGCCCGGCGTACACCTTGAATCTCAAGCCCTAGCCGCGATAGGCGAGGACGCGGCGGAGGGGGTTAATCCAAAAAAACGCAGTTGAACCACTGATTTTCACTGATGACCACTGATGCAAAAAGAGTTGCGCGATGGAGGCCCTTCACCCGGTAAGTGGAGGGACAGTTCTATCCCATCGATCTGGATCTATTTGATCAGTGTTTATGAGTGCTCATCAGTGGTTACCTCTTCGGCGGAATTTAGATTAATCCGAATCGCATATGAGATTTGGACTTTCCCGAGGGTCGGACCCGACCGGCGCTGCCGCGCCAAAGTCAAAATCACATCAGTCGCAGGTATAACATTGTGCCAGCGAGCTCCTGAACGCTTCCTGAACGTGCGCAGATGAAGAAAAAGAAAGGCAGCTACAACGTCTATTTGGGCGGAGAACTCTTTTCCCTCAACCACCTCATCGGCAACGCGTGGCTGGCGGAGGCGATCTACGAAAAATCCCACGGCCGCTTTCGCTGTATGCTGCCGCAAGACTTCACCGAGCTGAATGGCCGCAGCGGACGCGGCATTCGCGATCACACCCTCCGCGCGCTGGTCGCCGCGGACCTCGCGCTCTTCAGCTTCGACGGCGCCGATCTCGATAGCGGCACGGTGGTGGAGTTCATGTATTCAAAATGTGCGGACATCCCAACCGTGTTGTTGCGCACTGATCCCCGCCACGCGAGTGATCACCGCAACGAACGGTGGAACCAGATGGCGAATCATTTCCCCCGCACCGTCACGGTCGTCGCGCCGACGCTCGCGGAATATCGCGGCAAACTGCAGCGGCGGCAGCGCGGGATCGACCCGGCGTTCCACCTGGCCGGGCAGCACAGCTCCGCCGGCGTCCAACTCGTCTGTGACGCGGTTGCGGCCCAATGTGTGCGCGCGATGGAGCGCGTGCTCGCCTTACCGCCGGTCATGCCCAAGCACCTGCGCGAGGAGGCGTACCAGTGGCTGGCGCTTTTCCCGGGCATTCGCGGCAACCAGAAAGCCCTGCGCAAAGACTTCGAAGCCCACCTCCAACGCAAAGTGGAACGAGACCTCCTCTGAGGTCAGAACGCCCAAGATCAAGGAACCCGCTGATGCCCGCAAACCGCCGCTAATACCAGCGAACCGTGTGATTTCGACTTTGGGCGCGTCACGCTCCGGTAGGGCCCGACCCTCGGAAAGTCCAAATCTCATGTGAGATTGTATAATACGCGCAGCCCTTTCGGCGATCCCGCTCTCTTTCCTACTTTTCCGATTTTCCGCTTTTCCGCTTTCCCAATTTTCCGATTTTCCGATTCCCCGATTTCCCGATTTTCCGCCGTTTCCCGATTTTCCTCCCATGCCTGTCCACGTGCTCGATCATCCGCTTGCAGCGCACATCCTCACTCACCTGCGCGACAAGACGACGAAACCTGCAACGTTTCGAACCCTCGCGTATCAGTTGAGTCTCTTGCTGGCGATCGAGTCCACCAGTGACATTGAAACGCAAGAGAAGCTGGTGGAAACGCCCCTCGAGCCCGTACTGGCCCGGGTGCTCGCGCGGCAGCCGCTCGTGGTTGTCCCGATTCTCCGAGCGGGCTTGGGCATGGTGCAGCCGTTCACCGATCTTTTTCCCGACGTGAGCGTCGGCTACGTGGGACTCGAGCGGGACCACGAAACCGCGCAGGCCCGCAGCTATTACTGCAAACTCCCGCCTCTCACCGGACGACACGTTTTCATCGTCGATCCGATGCTAGCAACAGGTGGCTCCGCGGTCCAGGCGATCTCACTGGTGAAACAACACGGTGCTCGCGATGCGACCTTGGTTTGCATTGTGTGCGCACCCGAAGGCGTCGCTGCAGTTGAATCCGCTCACCCGGGCACCGTGATTCACACCGCCGCACTCGATCGAGAGCTCAACAGCCGCAAATACATCCTGCCCGGCCTCGGGGATTTCGGTGACCGTCTCTACGGAACGTAACCCTAAACCCAAATCACGCGGGGAACGCACTCTCACATTCTCGGTCGGCGATGCTGCGGTCTTCATTCCGCGCATCTATGATCCGACTTTTTTTGGCGGGCGTTGTTCTCCCGCTGACTCTGCTCATGTCCTCGCGCGCTGCTGCCAAGCAATCGATCCACACCGCCCAACGTACGGTCACAAAAACGCTGGGGTACAAATATCTGCTCTCTGTGCCCGCGAATCCGGCCGACGGTGCCACCCGGCCGTGGCCCGTTCTGCTTTTCCTCCATGGCTCCGGAGAGCGCGGGAACGACGCTTGGAGCGCGGCGAAACACGGCCCACCCAAGTTGATCGCGAGCAAAAATCTCAGCGAACAGGAGCGCACCACCGCCGCCTTCGTCGCTCAGAACTTCATGGTGATCTCTCCGCAATGTCCAAAGAATCAATGGTGGAATCCGGAAGCCGTGCTCGCCGTGCTCGACGAAGTCCTCGAAACCCAGCCAGCGGATCGGCGACGCGTCTATCTCACGGGCTTGAGCATGGGTGGCTATGGCGCGTGGTCGCTGAGCATGGCGCATCCCGACCGTTTTGCCGCCGTCGCGCCGGTTTGCGGTGGAGGCGAATTCGCGAGCGCCTTCATGTCCGTGACCCACAAGCGGCGCGATTTACACGCACTCGGCGTGTGGGCGTTCCACGGCGCGAAGGACGTAACCGTCCCGATCTCGGAATCCGAGCGCATGATCGACATGCTGCAGCACATGGGCGCATCCAAGGTTAAGCTGACCGTGTATCCGAAAGCCAAACACGACGCATGGACCGAGACCTACGCCAATCCGGAATTATATCACTGGTTCCTCCAGCATGTCCGCCCCGCGCCCAAAAAATCGCGGGCCGTCGCGGATGAATGAACCTGGAAAAAGAGCAGTTGATACCAATCGCCGTAAGTTTCAGTCTGTCATTGCCAGAGCACACGGCAAATCAAGCCGTGTCAGGCCGAGACGCGTAGCGTCGTGGCCATCCAGCCGGATCGCCACGGCGCGCTTCGCGTACCATCTAATGACCACCTACCGTTTGTCATTGCGAAGGAGCCTAAGCGACTGCGGCAATCCACGCGTCCCGATGGATTGCCACGCTCGGCCAGCCTCGCTCGCAATGACAATCGGGGGTGTTCATTGGCAATTCCACCCAACGTCGGGTTGGTCCAGCTCGCGCGATGACAACTGTTTGATCAGCGTTTATTAGTGCTCATCAGTGGTTAACTCTTCGGCAATTGCCGCTGCAACTCCTCGAACTTCGCGCGCATGGTTTCGTCGGCGACGCCGTTCAGGCCGATCCCGACCAGATCGGCCGCTGGCGCGTGGTAACCGTTCCGCAAATTCAACTCCGCAGCCTTATAGACCAATGAACTGCGACGCGGGAAAAGCCGCACCCCTTCGTCGAGCACGCCGAGGTGCCCTCGCGTGGGCGGCGCCTCACAGCTGGCCCATACGTCTGCAATCAAATCGTACACCTCAGGCAGCGGCGGCTCGGCTTCCCTCGCGCTGAACAACGGCCGCAACACGGTCACTGCTTGGTCGGCCGTCAACCGCCCATCCGCACCCACTGCGTTCCGGCGGAGTTCAGCGAAGCGGAGACGAGCCAGCTCATACCAGGCGCGCGGTCGAATCGGTCCGAGCACAGATGCCGTTTCCAGATATTCCCGGGCGGCAGCGTCCGCGCCGGCATCGACTTCGCACAAACCGAGCACCGCCAGAAGCTCGGCGTCACGCACGCCACGTTCATACGCACGCTGCAGCGTCCGTCGCGCCTGCTCGACGTACTTATCCGCCAGTTCCGGCGCATGCTGCTTCACGTAGCCAATCTCCAACCGCTCCCAGTCCCCTTTGATCCGCCCGAGTTCGCCATCCGTGGCGTTACGAAAAACCACCGGCGACAATTTCTTCAGCTGAGGGCGAAAGCGCACGGTTCGCCGCACGACCTGGGGCAAATACGCTGCCAGCTGCGCCTCCGCGGCGGCAAAATCGAATCCGAAGCATTCCTGAAACAACGCTTCGTCGGCTTCCCGTCGCGCGCTTAGCTCCGCAAACCGCCAAAAGGCCGCCTTACGGGCGCCGCCCTGTGGATCCAGCCCCCAACGTACAAATAGCTCGGACTGCGCTAGCCAATGCTGGAGCGGATTAAAAGTCGCCGCCGCATCAACCGGTCGAAAGCTCATCGCCAGGAACTCACCGAGCGGCTGTAAGGCGGGCGCGGTCTTGGAACCGTTTTTCACGGCCGACGTATGTGACGGCGAGATCCACTCCATTGGATCCGTCATCAACTCCCGCCGCTCAAAGCGGGTGTGGCGAAAGAAAGTCAGGAAGCCGCTGAGAAACCAAGGCGGGAGCGTGGGCACGCGGTTCTTCAACCGGTACGAAACATAATCGAACGTGAGCGCCAGTCGCGCGTCGTCAAAGTCGTCTCGTCTCACAATCATGAATACGGTCATCGAGTCGCGGTCCCACAAGCGGAGGTTCGGCAGAAAACTGAAAGCGGGAGCGGGCGAAACCGTGCGCACTCCCCCGCGCCCGCCACCGCCCAGGCCGCTGGCACCCAGATCGAGCGGCAGCGGTCCGGATGGTTTTTGCAGCATGCGAGCGATCACTTCCTTCGAGGCGGCGGGCTGCAATTCCTCGTCGTACAGGATCAACGCCCGGGGGACGGTCAGCTTCAACTGCAGCTCTGCCGGCAACACCTCGGCCAACAGTTGATGCAAGCGATCATGGGCTTCGATGACACGTCGGCTGGTCGCATCGTTGCAGCGCGAAAGCACCTCGTAACCCATCGCCTGAGCATATCGCCAGGGTGGACCCTTGGTGGGCTCCTCGACAATGAACGGTGGCAGCGCCACCGGAACGTCGGACTTCGCCCCGGTTTGCGCGGCGTAGCCCGCGCTCACCGCCATCACGCCCGCAACTACGAGCGGAATGACCTTGAGAAAAAAATGCATGACGCGGGCAGGCCGAGGTCGATCAGCGCCGCCCGTCGCCTGCCATCAGCCCGCAACCCGCTTGTCGGGCACGATCGCCTTAACCACGTACGGCGCCCGATAGCGCCGGGTCAGCAACGGATTCGCGACATCGGCAAACTCGCCCACGAATTTTTCTTCCTGCTTCGGTGCCAACGTGAGTGGAACGCCAAGCGTGAGCGGCGTCACCTTTAGATCGACGTTGTTAGCGGCCAGATGCTCCGTCATCCGGCCACAGGCTTCAGCCAGCGGGGCGTTGCTCTTGATCTTTTCGCGCAGGGCCTCGGGTGCGGCGGCGCGGCCCAATACATGCGAAATGTTGCCGAGATGACAGAGCGCGCTGGAGATGTGCCCCTCCTCGATCGGACCGTACAAGCTGGCCGTTTTCCGGCTGCGTACCACATCCACGAAGTTCTGCATGTGGCGGTCCGAGCCCTTGAACTCTTTCACGATCTTGCCGGCCTTGTCGTACGCTGTCGCCGTGAAATAATTCGTCGTCACCACCGACCCGCCGGCGCAGTCGATCACGTTCCCCACGCCGACACCGCGGTACGCATCCATGCCATCGCGGCCCGTTACGCCGGCCTTTGACGGCAGACCTCGCACTTCGAAAATCAACGGAGCGCTCGCATAGTCATGAATGACCACCTGCGTGTTCGGCGTATCCCCATCGTCGATATACCCGAGGCGCCCACCCACGCTCAAGGTTTGCCGTGGCAATCCCGTTTCGCCGAGGAACCAGCGCGCCACGTCCATTTGGTGAATACCTTGGTTGCCGACATCCCCGTTGCCGGTGACGTGCACCCAGTGCCAATCGTAATGCAGCCGCGCGCGCCGGAGCGGATCCAGCGGCGCCGGTCCGGCCCACAAATCGTAGTTCACGGTTTCAGGAACTTTTTGCGGTCCGCTGGTTTTGCCGATGGAGTCGCGCCGCTTGTAACAGAATCCCCGCGCCGAGGTAACTTTGCCCAGATTTCCCGCTTTCACCCACGCCACCGCTTCCTGCAGCCCCGCCCCGGAGCGGATCTGCGTCCCACACTGCACGACCCGCTGGTGTTTGGCCGCGGCGCTCACGAGCTGGCGACCTTCCCAGACATTGTGCGAAACGGGTTTCTCAATGTAGACATCCTTGCCGGCCTCACACGCCCAAATGCCTTGGAGCGCATGCAGGTGATTGGGCGTGGCTATGGTGACCGCATCGATATCGCGCGACGCCAGCAGCTCCCGCAGATCCACGTAGGTTTTGACGTCGGCGTAAGGGGTCGCGCCATCCACCTTCGTCGCCTTCGTCCGCTCGAGGACCGCAGTGTCGGCATCGCAGAAGGCAACCACGCGCACACCTTTTATGCCGCGCAAGCTTTGCAAGTGTGACTTGCCGCGGCCATTGAGGCCAACGACAGCGACCCGTAGGTCACCATTGGCGCCTGAAACTTGCGCCCAGGAACGCGCGCTGAGCACGAGGCCCGCAGCTGCGACGGAGGAGGTTTTTAAGAAAGAGCGCCGGGTGAAACGATTCATGGGGAAAGCAGTCTGGGGTTTTGAAAACGCTGACACCAACGGCGCCGGAACGCCGGGCGCCCGCCCGAGCGCCCCGCGCGATAAGGATTATTTTCCGGCAGCGTACTCTTTGTAGCGC
>Ga0163152_10005764_pt1 | contig 14346 bp, 9 predicted proteins | sample OliLakLV19MP8IB2_FD_148635 | JGI IMG/M metagenome (GOLD analysis project Ga0163152, IMG submission 148635) | Freshwater microbial mat bacterial communities from Lake Vanda, McMurdo Dry Valleys, Antarctica - Oligotrophic Lake LV.19.MP8.IB-2 | ecosystem: Environmental > Aquatic > Freshwater > Lake... | reverse complement strand
CGTTCCCATTGATCGTCGCGTAGACCATGACGTCGCGCCATCGGTCGGCCCCTCCCGATTCGGCCGACCTTCTATGAATCACGTAAACTTCATATCGTGAATCCCCTCAATTGATGACAGGCCCTAGTACCCGGAATCATAAGTGGGTGAACGCGGCAAGAACTTCACACCAAGCCGCAGAGACACTCACGAGGCTGGTTCAGGATCGACCCTTGCGGGCAGTTTTACCATTTGTCTGGCGCAAAATCGACAGATGGTCTGTGTATACACAAACGCATGCATACGTGCATATAAGGAGAAAACCTCGTTAAATTTCAATCTGTTAAGCCGTAAAAAACCACCTGAAAAATCAACATGTATGCATGCAGTCGTTGTAAGCCATGGCCGACGCGTGAGGTGCACGCCCCGTCAGAGTTCGCGCGCACCCATCCCGTTCCCCGCCTTTAGGGGCGGGGTTGCTCGATCTATTCAAACTTCAAGTCGCAGCTGACCATCGTCCTTTTTTAGAGCGGGGCCAGAAGTATGGAACGTATATAGAACTATGCAGCCGCGTCAATCAGAATTTCAAGCGGGTGCCTTCGCCTGGTACGCAACGGGCGGTCAGTATTCGCCGAACGCCCTCCTTCATCGTCCCCGCCCCGAAATTCATGAGTTGGCATGGAAATGCCCGAAGGGGCGCCATTGGCGTACACGACGTGGTGGAAGCAATGTCGCTGGATCGGCCTTCACAGCGGACCGGCTCAAAACTTCCGGGACGTTGGTATGACACGTGCAGTCGAGCGGAAAAAGCCTCGTCCTTTCTTGCTGCGACTTCGCGTGGGAGTCTCTTTTGCGTCCGTTTCACAGGCTAATGTTAGCGCGAACTAGCGCCGTGTGGTGGAACGGATAGACCCGCTCACGCCCCAGCACGTAGGTGGTGAATCCATTGCCAAACAACGGTGCGAATGCCGGGTCGAAAACATCAAGCCCGCCCGTATAAGCCCCAAGCGCCGGCATCACGCAGCGCCTCCCATCGCTGACAAAACACCGCCGCCGCAAGCGTTTCGCCCGCGTCTCAACCGTCGTCACCGGATGCAAGTGCCCGCAAATTTCGCCCGCAGCATCACCCGCGCGCGGCTCATGGCGGAAAGTCAGCGGACCGATCTCAAGCTCAGGCGAACTCTCCCCGCCCAGCACCAGCGCCGCCGCCGCATCGTGATTGCCTTCGATCCATACGAAGCGCCGCCCGCGCATCAGATCCTGAATGACCTGACGCGAACTCGCCTCCAGCCGCGACGGCCCCTCGCCATCATGAAAATTATCCCCCAAACACACGATCCGCTTAGGTTGATGCCGCTCCACGATCTCGCAAAAAATCTTCAGCGTCGCCTGTGTGTCATAGGGCGGCAGCATCTGTCCGGTGCGCGACGCAATCGCCGAGCCTTTCTCGAAATGCAGATCAGCCACCGCCAGCAAACTCTGCGCCGGCCACCACAACGCCCCCGTGCGATCGGCGACGACACGCGCCCCGGCTATTTCAAATTCACCCGTCACGCGAACCTCTCATCCGGCTCAAAATTGGGGGGAGGGGGAGTACCCCCCACCACCCCCATTTTTGCATGCAAAGCTTGCAAAAAACCCCGAGCCTTTACGCAAACTGCGGAAAATGATGTAACGCAACCGCCGCACTGCGTGGTGGCACCGCAACACCGGTCAACACCCTCCACCGGTAAAATCTCTAAAAGCAGTATCAACAATGATAATGTAAGAACATAGAACGAACTTTAGTTGAAAAGTCAAATCGGCACAGCAGTGCGGCAAACGCCGGGTCAAAGCGCTGAAGTTCGAGGGGAGAGGGGTGCTTTCGGGCCATGCCTGCGAATTATGCGGTAGCGATCACTCCCGCGCCAGAAAAACCTAGGACAACAGGACGAGCCTTCGTCGCTCCGCTTGCAACGATTGGAACACACAGCGTTCATTTGACTTAACCGACTTTTTACCCTTGACTGTCAGCTTGCCCTGCGTTCTGTGCGGCGCTCGAATCGGTAAATTCCGGCCTAATGCTTAGATTTCTTGCCATTGCGGGCTTTATTTTGGTGCTGCTGTCTCAGCTGGCACCTGCTGAGGCCGCTTGCGTGAGTGATAGCGATTTTGCAGCGGGCGCCGTTGCTGAGGACGCAACCCTGGCGCTGGTTGTTTTGCATGACGAGCACGTTCCTTGTTCGGATACGTCCCATCGCCACGTGTCGTGTGTCTGCGCCGGTCATTTCTTCGTGCCGGCACAGGCGTGCGCGTCGCCACAGGTTGCCTATACCCTGGCGCGTTTTGATTTGACCAGGAAAATGCTGATGGGGCGGACCCTTCAGCCGCCGGTTCCACCACCGCTAGCCTGACTTCGCGTGCATGCGCGCGTTTGCGCGTGAGGTCGATGGGTCAGTCATAAGCGGTAGATCAAATTATGTTTCGTTGGATATTTGCGGTGCTCGTGAGCGCCGCTGTGTGGAGTCTGGCGTACGCACACGCGGACGAAGCGGGCGCACCCGCGGCAAAGCGGATAACACTGGACGAGGCGATAGCCCGCGCGCTCAACGCGTCCGCTTCGGTCGGATCGCGTCAGGAATTGATTGCAGGCGCCGAGGCGGGCGTGCTCCAAAGCGGCGTAAGCCCCAATCCAGAAATCAAGGCCGAGCTCGAAAACTTTGCCGGTTCCGGTCCGTTCAGAGGTCTCAATGACAGCGAACTCACATTGGGTCTGTCACAGCGCATCGAACGCTCGGGCAAGCGCGATGGCCGCGTTGCGGTTGCCGGGGTCGAACGAGATATCGCCACAATCGAGCGCGACCGTGCGCGTCTGGACGTAACCCTCGCGGCACGCCGCGCTTATGTCGATGCCGGCGCTTCGATGTTACTTATTGAAATCGCACAGGCTCGACTGGAATCGGCTACGCAGATTGAGGCCATGGCCGTTCGCCGGGTTCGTGCAGCGCGCGACCCCATCACTGTCAAACTTCGGGCCGAAATTCAAACGGCCCAGGCGCGCAATGAATATGAGAGCGCGCGCCTCGCGCTCCAAACCGCCAAAAAGCGCCTTGGCTCTCTTTGGGGAGACCCCAGCGCGTCCTTTAGTGTTGAGACGTCCGCGCTGCGAACCTTGCCTGATGCCGGCGCGCGACCCGTTCCCGATGCGTCGCCAGACGTGCGAGTGAGTGAAGCAGCAGCTCGTCGCGCGGCATCAAAGTTCGAACTCGAGATTGCGAATGCGCGTTCGGATGTCTCGGTCGGCCTAGGCGTGCGCCGCTTTGAAAGTGGTGGCGATATCGCCGGTGTCGTTTCCATTTCCGTGCCCATAGCGATTTTCGATACCAACCAGGGCAACATAGAGCGCGCTGACGCCGAACGGCGTGCGGCCGATCTCGAAATTATTCACACCAAAAGTGAACTGGAACGCGAGACTCTGACGCTTCAAGGCGAGGTCGCAACAGCGCGCGCCGAAGCGGCCGTGATCCGTGGTGAACTGCTGCCGCGAGCCGAAGCCGCACTCAAGGCCGCTCGCCACGGCTATAACGCCGGTGCGTTCAGCTATCTCGAACTGTCGGAATCACAGCGTACACTCAACGAACTGCGCACGCGCGAAGTCGAAGTGCTGCGCCAACTCCAATATGCGCTTGCGGGTCTCGACCGCCTATCCGGCCGTCTCATCGTTGCGTCATCACATCAAGGAAGTCAAAAATGAAAATGGGTGGGTGGGTTTGCCGCGGCGCCGCAGGTGCCGCGCTTCTTTCTTTGACGTCCATGCTCGTCGCTTGTGGCGAGCAACCGAAACCGGCAGCCGGCGAACACGGAGCCGCGGAACAAGAGTTCGAACGCGGCAGACACAACGGCCGCCTGCTGCGCTCGGGTGACTTCGCAATTGAAGTCACAATCTTCGAAACCGGCGTTCCACCAGAGTTCCATGTTTACGCCTATCAAGACGACAAACCGGTAGCGCCCGCCACAGTGGCCCTGACGATCATGCTCAAACGGTTAGGCGGAAAGACCGATACATTCATCTTCAAACCCGGCAAAGATCACCTCGTGGGCAACGGCACCGTCGTCGAACCGCATTCGTTCGACGTCATCGTGGCGGCGAAACACGAAGGCAAGACTCATCGTTGGACCTACGCCTCGTATGAAGGTCGAACGATCATTAGCGGGAAAGCCGCCGCGGAAGCAGGCGTCACGATAGAGAGAACCGGCCCCGCGACGATCAAGCAGACGATCGAACTCCTCGGCCACGCCGATCTGGCGCCGGGTGCCAAGGCAAGCCTGCGCGCGCGCTTCCCGGGCAGGGTCGTAAGTGTTACTAAAAACATTGGCGACGCAGTCCGCACGGGCGAGCCCCTTGCCCGTATCGAAAGCAACGAGAGCCTCCAAGTCTACGCAATCGTTGCGCCCTTCGACGGCGTCATATTGGAGCGCAATGTCAACCAGGGCGACATCGCAACCGACGCGATACTGTTCGCGGTCGGAGACCCGCGCAAGCTCGTCGCCGATTTCCACGTCTTCGATCGAGATGCCGCCCGCATTCGCGCCGGACAAGCGGTGCGGATATCCTCGCTCGACGGCGCCGTCACCGCGGAATCACAAATTGCTATGCTTTCGCCGGTCAAGGATTCGGGCTCTCAGTCGATCATCGCCCGCGCGTTGTTCGACAATACGGGCGGAGCCTTTCGGCCGGGCATGACTGTCAATGGCTACGTCGTGGTCGAGCAAGTTCAGGTACCGCTGGCGGTCAAAACGGTCGCCATTCAGCAGTTTCGCGACTTCGAAGTCGTCTTCGCCAAGTTCGGCGAAACCTACGAAGTGCGCATGCTCGAAATCGGCCGCCGCTCGACCGAATGGACCGAAGTCCTCGGTGGCATAAATCCGGGCGCAGACTATGTCGTTGCCAACAGCTTCCTGATTAAAGCCGACATCGAAAAGTCGGGCGCCTCGCATGACCACTGAGCCGTCGTCCGCGTTCGAACGCATCATTCTCTTCTCGATCCGGCAGCGCTGGATGGTTCTGGCGGTCGTGCTGGGGCTGGCGGCACTCGGCGTCTGGAACTTCCAGCGTTTGCCGATCGATGCCGTGCCCGACATCACGAACGTGCAGGTCCAGATCAACACCGAGGCTCCGGGCTACTCGCCGCTCGAATCCGAACAACGGATCACGTTTCCGATCGAGACGGCGATCTCGGGTCTCCCTCGCCTGGATTATACGCGCTCGCTGTCGCGCTACGGCCTGTCGCAAGTCACCGTCGTGTTCGAGGACGGTACCGATATTTATTTCGCGCGCCAGCTCGTCGGCGAACGCTTGCAGTCCGTCCGCGGACAGTTGCCGCCCGGCGTCGAACCGGAAATGGGACCGATCGCCACCGGCCTCGGCGAGATCTTCATGTACCTCGTCGTGCCGAAGCCCGGCGCTAAAAAGAGCGACGGGTCCGTCTGGACGCCAATGGACCTGCGAACGATCCAGGACTGGGTGATCAAACCCCAGATCAGAACCGTGCGCGGCGTGACCGAGGTCAACACCGTGGGCGGCTTTCGCAAGGAATATCACGTCACGCCGCGTCCCGAGCGCTTGGCGGCGTTCGAACTGACGCTTGCCGACGTCATCAGAACTCTGGAACGCAACAACGCAAATGCGGGCGCGGGCTACATTGAACGCAACGGCCAGCAAGTCTTGATCCGGGTGCCGGGGCGCGCCGCCAGCGCGGACGATCTACGCAAGCTTGTCGTCGTTCGCCGCAGCGATGTGCCCGTACGCATCGAGCAGGTGGCCGACGTCAATCTGGGAACCGAGTTGCGCACGGGAGCCGCCACCGTCAACGGCGACGAAGTCGTGCTCGGCACCGTGTTCATGCTGGTCGGCGAAAACAGCCGCACCGTTTCGCGAGCCGTCGCCGCAAAACTCGAGGAGATCAACAAGAGCCTGCCTGAAGGCGTCGTCGCGCGCGCGGCCTACGACCGCACAACGTTGGTCGACCGCACAATTGCGACCGTTGAGACAAATCTGTTGGAGGGTGCCCTCCTGGTCGTCGCGGTCTTGTTCGTCCTTCTCGGCAATCTGCGAGCAGCCCTGATCACGGCGGCGATGATCCCGCTGTCGATGCTGTTTGCGATCACGGGCATGGTGCAAAACAAAGTGTCGGGCAATTTGATGAGCCTGGGCGCGCTGGACTTCGGACTGATCGTTGACGGCGCCGTGATCATCGTCGAAAACTGTCTGCGCCGCTTCGGCATGGAACAGCATCGGCTCGGCCGCCTCCTGTCGCGCGAAGAGCGTTTCGCGCTAACGGCGTCCGCAACCAGCGAAGTGATCCGCCCCAGCATCTTCGGCGTGTTGATCATCACGATCGTTTACGTACCCATCTTTGCGCTGACCGGCATCGAGGGGAAAATGTTCCACCCGATGGCGTTCACCGTGGTGACGGCCCTCGTCGCCGCGCTGCTGCTGTCAATCACGTTCGTACCCGCCGCAATTGCCTTGTTCGTCACCGGCAAGGTCGACGAGCGCGAGAACGTGTTCATGCGCGGCGCGCGCGTGGTCTATGCGCCGCTGCTGGACTTCGCGGTCGCGAATAGGTCTCTCATGGCCGGCGCATCGATCGTTCTCATAGCAGTCAGCGCCTTCGGCGCCTCGCGCATGGGGTCTGAGTTCATCCCCAATCTCGACGAAGGCGACATCGCGCTTCATGCCCTGCGCATTCCGGGCACCAGCCTGACCCAAGCAGTCGGCATGCAGTCGGCACTGGAGAAGCGCTTACGTCAGGCGCCGGAAATCGAACTGACGTTCGCCAAGCTCGGCACCGCCGAAGTGGCGACCGATCCTATGCCGCCCAGCGTCGCCGACACCTTTATCATCGTGAAAGACCGCAGCCTCTGGCCCGATCCATACAAACCGCGCGCTCAATTCATCGCTGAGCTGGAGCGCATCGCGGCTGACGTGCCCGGTAACAATTACGAGTTCACGCAGCCCATTCAAATGCGTTTCAATGAACTCATCGCGGGTGTCCGCTCTGACGTTGCGGTCAAAGTGTTCGGCGACGATCTCGACCAGTTGCTGGCGGCAGGCGAGGCGATCGAAGGCGTGTTGAAGACTATTCCCGGTGCGCGCGACGTGAAGGTCGAACAGGTGACCGGTCTGCCGCTGCTGTCCATCATCCCCGACCGCCAGGCTTTGGCACGCCATGGCTTGAGCATCTCCGATGTACAGGACGTTGTCGCGACCGCGTTGGGCGGACGTCCAACGGGCCAAATTTTCGAAGGGGACCAGAGGTTCGACGTGGTGGTGCGCATGCCTGAAAACGTGCGCAACAGCCTTGAAGCCATCAGCCGCCTGCCAATCCCGTTGCCGGGCCACGAACGAACAGGCACCGACCCGGCGTTCGTACCGCTGTCGGAAATCGCTCAACTTGAGTTGGCAACGGGACCTAACCAGATCAGCCGTGAGAACGGCAAGCGCCGCGTCGTTGTGACGGCCAATGTGCGCGAGCGCGACCTCGGATCGTTCGTCGCTGACGCACGCGCCGCCGTCGCTTCAAGCGTTGAGGTTCCCGCAGGCTATTGGGTGGCCTACGGCGGCACCTTCGAACAGCTGATCTCCGCGTCGCAGCGTCTGTCGGTCGTCGTACCGGTCGCGCTGCTCCTGATCTTCGGCCTGTTGTTTTCGCTATACGGCTCGGCCAAGGACGCCGCGATTATCTTCACGGGCGTTCCTCTGGCGCTGACCGGCGGTGTCGCGGCACTGCTGCTGCGGGATTTGCCGCTCTCGATCTCGGCGGGCGTTGGCTTCATCGCCTTGTCCGGTGTCGCCGTTCTGAACGGCGTTGTGATGGTCTCCTTCATCCGCGCTCTGCGTGACCAAGGCGTAGCTCTCGACGAAGCCATTCGCGAAGGGGCGCTCACGCGCCTGCGCCCCGTGTTGATGACGGCATTGGTCGCCAGCCTCGGCTTCGTGCCTATGGCCCTCAACGTGGGCGCGGGCAGCGAGGTCCAACGACCGCTGGCAACCGTTGTGATAGGCGGAATCATTTCCTCTACAATTCTGACGCTGCTTGTGCTTCCTGCACTCTACCGCCTATTTCATCGTGAAAAAGAGGTCGAGGAAATTTAGGTGAAAGCGTTATTGGAGAATGGGAACCACATGCATCGGAGTACACAGATGCGACTTAGCGCACTAGCTGTAACCGGTATCGTTATTCTGGTGTTGGTTGATTTGATGTTGTCGGGCACTGCGAGCGCGCATGGCGTGCAGGGCAAGGACGCTGCGTTCATCGCTGCCAACAGCGGCGAACAAATCGTCCCGTTCCTCTATCTCGGCGCCAAGCACATGGTGACCGGTTACGACCACCTCTTGTTCATCCTTGGCGTCGTCTTCTTTCTTTACCGTCTGACGCATGTCGCGATCTACGTCACGCTGTTCAGCATTGGACACAGCATCACTCTGTTGACAGGCGTTCTCGCAAACATTGACGTCAATCCATTCCTGGTCGACGCGGTGATCGGTCTATCGGTCGTCTACAAAGCCTTCGACAATTTGGGTGGCTTTCAGACGGTGTTTGGATTTCAACCGGGGACCCGCACTGCTGTATTTGGGTTCGGACTTGTACACGGCTTCGGGCTTGCGACAAAATTGCAGGACTTGAGCTTGTCGCCCGACGGCTTGGTCACGAATATGATCGCGTTTAATGTGGGTGTAGAGATCGGCCAACTCGTCGCACTGTCTCTTATGCTCTTGCTTATTATCTGGTGGCGCACGAGCGAAAGTTTCCAAAGGCAATCACTCGTTGCCAACATCGCGCTCATGGTCGCAGGCTTTGGGCTGATGCAGTACCAACTCATCGGCTATTTCATCGAAAAAGGGACGACAGGATGACCGAAGGCCAAACCAGCAATCCACCATCGCGCGCCAAACTGCTGGCACTGACCGCTGCTGCTGGCGTCGCGGCGACGGTGCTCACTCTGCTCGTCGTGTTACCGGCGGAATACGGCCGCGACCCAACGGGCTTCGGAACGCTCACAGGCCTCAAAGCGCTTGGTGACGGTTTGGCGGGGACTGAAGTGGGCCAACCTGCTCGCTTCTACGACACACCGTTTCGATCCGACGAACTTGAAATTCCGTTTGTGGGAAAGGACGACAAGTCCGGATACAGTCAACTCGAATACAAAGTGCGAATGAAAGAGGGCCAAACGTTGATCTACTCGTGGGTTGCGACGGGGGCACCCGAAGGGGAGTTCTATTTCGACCTCCACAGCGAAACGCCGGGCCCCGAGCCCAAGGTGATTGAATTCAAGCAAGAGACTGGGCTTAGCTCTGACGGTTCACTGGTGGTACCCATAGATGGGGTTCACGGCTGGTACTGGCAGAACCGGTCGGCAGGTCGCGTGACTGTCCGCCTCAAAATCGCCGGCTTTTACGAACTCATTCCACCTGGAGAAGTAGGAAATAAAGTTGGTATTCTGCCAACCGAGAAGGCCACCAACGGCGGCCCCGAAATACAGAAAACTGAATAGTGTTGTGTAACAAACAAAAACTTGAAGGATAAAGCTTTGCTGAGAACCCTGACCTCCGCGCTTCTTTTGAGCGCATTTGCGATTTCCGCGTCCGCCCACGGCACAGACGAGGAAGAGAGTCCCAATCCTGCCATATTCGATTGTGGTGCCATGACCGGTAAATTCAACGTGGCCAAACTCGTCGTCACAATTTCAGTGGCCGATGGGAAGGTTACATTTACCCCCGCCGGCACGCCGGCAGTGGTTGGCGACTGCGTTGCCCCGCTCATCGCTGGCGGCAACTACTATCCACGCGCTTCCGCCAAGTTCGACAAGTCTTTTGGCACGAAGTTCAACAGCACGGAATATTACACGGTCTATCTCAAGGGCGACGCATTGATAATTGATAAAACAAACGACACTTGGAAACGGCGCACTCCATAGCCTATGCATTGCTCGCGGTGTCGTGACGCGCGCGGTGTGCTGACCGACAGCGTCGCCTCGCGCGACCTCGAACTTCAGGGCTGCCCGATCAAACCGGCACAGGCGATCATGTCATCGTTCGGGGCGGCCAACCGCGATCCGCGCGCCTACGCCAACCCCAACGCCTTCGACATCACGCGCGAGGCCGAGCCTCATTTGTCCTTCGGCGGTGGCGCTCACATCTGCATCGGCGCGCCGCTGGCACGCCTTGAAGCACAAGTGGTCTTCCGCATGCTGTTCGAACGCTTCCCCAACATGCGCCGCGCGGACAACGACACAACATGGAAACCGTCAATGTTCTTCCACGGCCTGGAACACTTGCGAGTCTGACTGTCTCCGCCAAACTAAAACCCATCGTCACGGCCGGGCTTCGTGGACAATTACTAAATTTCGCGCTGCTGCGTTTGAACAGCAAAAGAAGTTTGAACCACCAAGATCACGAAGGAAACGTGCGGTCTCTTGGTGTCCTTTGTGGTTCAAACCCATTTCGCCCCGCCCTGCGACCATTCGTTACGCGCGCGACACCGCGCCACTACGTCCCCATGAAGCGGACACGCGCTTGAACCAACAAGCCTTTCGCGCCTTTGCGCTGCATTTCCTTATCTTCCGCCACCCACGGACGTTAACCCCTCGTTGACACAACTGTCCTTGACTTGTCCGCATTCGATAGGCATATCACCGCCTGCAAAGAGAGTTTTTCTTCGCAAGCGCTCACGCCGCGTGACCGGCACGAGATCTACAAGCGGTCTCACAATCGATACCTTTTGAGCGCCAAATCATCCGGAACTGCCCAGGTAACACGCGGGGCGTCCTACGCAACCCGCGATATTTTCGCGTAGCGTCAGACGTCGCTCAAGAGCGCACGGACGCCGCGTGCGAACTCGCATTATTGGAAGTATAGAAATTGAACGATTTTAATTCGCTCGGCCTCGACCCGCGCCTCCTGAAAGCTCTGGCGCAAGAAGGCTACGAGACCCCGACCCCCATCCAGGCCCAGGCCATCCCCCACGTGCTGGCGGGAAAGGACTTGCTCGGCATCGCCCAAACCGGCACCGGCAAGACCGCAAGCTTTGCGCTTCCCATCCTCCAACGGCTTGCCGCCGAAAAGCGCACAGCCGCGCCCAAAACGGCCCGTGCCCTCATCCTGTCCCCGACGCGTGAACTTGCAGCCCAGATCGCCGACAATTTCAAGGCCTATGGCCGCTTTATGAATTTGAACGTCACCACCGTCTTCGGTGGCGTCAGCGAATACCAGCAAAAGCAAGTCATGCGAAACGGCATCGATATCCTGGTCGCAACCCCGGGCCGCCTGCTCGACCTCGTCAATCAGCGCGCCGTCGATCTCTCCAAATCGGAAATCTTCGTCCTCGACGAAGCCGACCGCATGCTCGACATGGGCTTCATCAACGACATCCGCAAACTGGTCTCCTACTTGCCGCGCGAACGTCAGAACTTGTTCTTCTCGGCCACCATGCCACAGGAAATCGGCACCCTCGCCGGCGACCTCCTGAAAAACCCGGTCAGCGTCAGCGTCACGCCTCAGGCCACTACCGTCGAAAAGATCGCGCAACGCGTCATCCATGTCGACAACGGCTCCAAGCGTGCCCTGTTGATCGAACTGCTGCGCAACGACAAGGATATGAACCGCATTCTGGTCTTCACCCGCACCAAGCACGGCGCCGACAAGATTGTTCGCGCCCTCGATTGTGCAGGAATTGTCTGCTCCGCCATTCACGGCAACAAAAGCCAGAGCCAGCGCGTCTACACCCTGAACGCCTTCCGTTCAGGCCGCACCCGCGTTCTGATTGCAACCGACATCGCCGCCCGTGGTATCGACGTCGACGGCATCAGCCATGTAGTGAACTTCGACCTGCCGCACGTACCGGAATCCTACGTCCATCGCATCGGCCGCACCGCGCGCGCCGGCGCCGAAGGCATCGCAATTGCATTCTGTGATCGCGAGGAACGCGGCCTGCTGCGCGACATCGAAAGACTGACGCGTCAGCAAATCCCGTCAAGCGAATGGCGCGCCAAGGACCAGGCGCCAGGTGAAGGTGTCCCCACCCTCACCCACGAACAACGCCAGGAAAACCGTGGCGAAGATCGTCATGATCGGCCGCGCCCACCGCGTCGCGAGCACAACGGCGAAGTCCGTCAAGACAGACCGCGTCCTCCACGCCCGGAAAATCGCGACGGTGCGCGTTTCGAAAGCCGCGGCGGACCACGTCCTCACGCCCCACGCCCGCACGCCCCACACGAAGCGCGCGCTCACACGCCACGCAGCGACCAGCCGCGCGATGCGCAAGCCCCAAGACCTGACAACCAGCAAAAATTTAGCAAGGGCCCCAAGCCACACCGCAAGGGCGGCGCCGGCACCTGGCAAAAATCGGAAGGCGCACCACAAGGTCTGCCCCGCGCTGCCAGGGCATCGAACGAGAGCCCTTATCTGCCCGGACGCGAACCCAGGGACGCAGCGCCTCGCGCGGCGCACACGCCACAAGCAGCGCCGCACGCTCGCAAAGAAGGCGCGCACGCACACACGCGGCCGCATTCACCGCACGGCCAGGAGCGCAGGAACGCAGGCGCCCACAAGCCAGCAGACGCGGGCAAGCCCGGTCAACCACGCCCACACAAACCAGGCAGCAAGCCATACCAGGGCCGTCGCACAGATGCGCGTCCCGGCCAAGCCCGTCCCGGCGCATCACGCCGCGCCGTCTAGGCTAATCGCTTGCAGTGACATGAAAAACGGGCTCCGCGATCCAACATCGCGGGGCCCGATTTGCGTTTTACGCGATAACTGACAAAATATCAGAACCCCACTCCGTGAAAGACCCTGCCATGCCAAGCGAACATTTCGACGTCCTCATCATCGGCGCAGGCCTGTCGGGCATCGACGCCGCCTGGCATCTACAAAAGAACAATCCAAAAAAATCTTTCGTGATCCTGGAAAACCGCGAACGCATCGGCGGGACCTGGGACCTGTTCCGCTATCCCGGCATCCGCTCGGACTCAGACATGCTGACCATGGGCTACGGCTTCAGGCCCTGGACACACCCCAGCACCATCTCGCCCGGCGACGCCATCCGCGACTATGTCACCGATACCGCCAAAGACGCCGGCATCGACCGCCACATCCGCTTCCGCCACAAAGTGCTGAGCGCAAGTTGGGACTCCAACACCGCGCGTTGGACGATAGAAGTCGAACGCCGGCTTCCCCCCTCCGCCATCGCTACGCTCGGCACGTCCCCCGCAAGCGGGGGAGGAGACAAAGGCGCCGTCCTCGCTCATCCTCCCCCGCTTGCGGGGGTGGAGGGGGGAAGTGCAGACCGCCTCACCCTCACCACCAACTTCCTCTTCTCCTGCGCCGGCTACTACAAATACGACGCCGGCTACACACCCACCTTCCCCGGCCGCGAAAACTTCAAAGGCACGATCATCCACCCGCAACACTGGCCCGAAACCCTCGACTACGCGGGCAAGCGCGTTGTCGTCATCGGCTCCGGCGCCACCGCCATGACCCTCGTCCCCGCGATGGCGAAAGCCGCCGCACACGTCACGATGCTGCAGCGCTCGCCCACTTACGTAGTCTCAAGGCCAGAGCAAGACGCACTCGCCAACCGCCTGAGAAAGCTCCTGCCCGCAAGCTGGGCCTACGCCATCCCGCGCTGGAAGAACATTCTGCTGGGCATGTACTTCTACAACCTCACGCGCAAGAAACCCGCGCGCGTGAAAGAGATGATCCTCAAAGGCGTGCGCGAGCACCTCGGCCCCGATTACGATGTGGCGAAGCACTTCACGCCCACCTACAACCCGTGGGACCAGCGCCTCTGCCTCGTCCCCGACGCCGACCTGTTCAAGGCGATCAAACAAGGCCGCGCCGAAGTCGTCACCGACCACATCGAAAGATTCACCGCCACGGGCATCAAGCTGAAATCCGGCCAGGAACTTCAAGCCGACATCATCGTCACCGCGACGGGCTTGCAGCTCGAAGCGCTGGGCGGCGCGACCATCACCGTTGATGGCGAGCCAATCAATTTCGGCAAAACCTTCACCTACAAGGGCCTGATGTATTCCGGCGTCCCCAACCTCGCCAGCGTCTTCGGCTACACCAACGCCAGCTGGACCCTGCGCGCCGACCTCATCTGCGACTACGTCTGCCGCCTCTTGAACACCATGGACGATAAAGCAGTCCAAATCGCCACCCCACGCCTTCGCGACGCGACACTGAAACCCGAACCCTGGCTGGATTTCTTATCAGGCTACGTCCAACGCGCCCTCGCCATGCTCCCCAAACAAGGCCCCAAAGCCCCCTGGCGCCAAAACCAAAACTACTTCGCCGACATCAAAGACATGCGAAGGGCACCAATC
>Ga0163152_10005762_pt1 | contig 14351 bp, 12 predicted proteins | sample OliLakLV19MP8IB2_FD_148635 | JGI IMG/M metagenome (GOLD analysis project Ga0163152, IMG submission 148635) | Freshwater microbial mat bacterial communities from Lake Vanda, McMurdo Dry Valleys, Antarctica - Oligotrophic Lake LV.19.MP8.IB-2 | ecosystem: Environmental > Aquatic > Freshwater >... | reverse complement strand
CTCCACCCCTCCGGCCCCCAGAGCTAGCATGGCCTGGTAGGCTTGATGTCCTTTTTCCAGCCGGGTTTCCTCCAGATTCCACCAGGAATAGATTCGTTCCGAGCGCATCGGATCGTTCCACAACGAAAGCCCCAGGGCGGCAATGGCGAGCAGGGTCGGAAGAATGACGTAGCTCATCCGAACCCCCGCCAGGACCAGCATGACCAGGGTCACCATTCCGAGCAGAATGGTTGTTCCACGGTCCGGCTCGATGAAAACCAGCGCCATGATCACTCCGACAACCGATACCGGAATGACAAGACCTTTGATGAAAGTTCGCATATGCCTCTGGTTCGTGGCGCAATAAGCCGCAAGAAAAAAGATCACCGTGATTTTCGCCAGTTCGGACGGCTGAAAATTCATGAACCCAAGTTTGATCCAGCGCCTGGCCCCGTTCATCTTGACCCCAATCCCGGGGACAAAAACCAAAGCCAGGATGATCACCGTTCCAACCACCATGAGACCGGAAAGGTTTTTGAATTTCTTATGATCCAAACTGGCCATGACGACGCAGCTCACCAGGCCGATTCCGCACCAGATGGACTGCATCTTCAGATACTGTGTCCCAACCTGGTTCATGCTTGAGCTGTAGAGCATGACCAGGCCCAAAGCTAGCAACGCGCCCACGCTGAAAACCAGAAATGTGGTTGCCAATTTCATGGGCACGTATCGATCACAAACGCACTATTTTTTCGATTCCAGTCTTAAACAGGATTCATCCTTACTGACGGGCGCCTTTCATTCCGCCGGTGGAAACTGATGCGCTTTCCACACCCTTTCCATGGGGCACCTTGAGTTTTTGTCCCACATTGATTCTATCGGTCTTCAGATTGTTCAGCGCCCTGAGTGCTTTGGGCGTGGTCCCATGTAACTTGGCTACTTTTGTCAACGAATCCCCGCTTTTCACCGTGTAAATGGTGGAGTCACCGTTTGAAGCTGTAATTTTGGAACCACGAACTGCGGGCGTGGTGGGTGCTGTCTCCGACTTTGAAACCGCCGCTGGAGCGTCCGGAATCTGAAGTTTCTGGCCCACGCGCAATTTATTGGGCACCACTGCGGGGTTTGCAGCTTGCAACGCTTTCAAACTGACGCCATTACGTTTCGCAATCACCGCCAGCGTATCCCCCTTGGCCACGGCATATTCCATGCCTGAACCGGTCGTCCGAACCGGTGACGGATCAGCCTGAATGACCGGGGTCTGATTGGATGCCTGGGTCAGCATCTGGGATTCAGGCGTCACGCCCGGTGCTGAAAGGGTGCTTTGCGTCGCCGAAAAACCGGGGTCGGTCGGAGTGCTTGTCAGCAAACCAGTCGTATCGGTCGGGGCGCCCGGAGATCCCAGCGGCGGGAAGGCGTTGGTTTCAACCATTGAATTGGCGGCGGTTGTCGTCCCACGTTTGCAGCCCTGCATCAGCAAACCTGACAGGACAAAAATGTGGACGGCGATGATGGAAAAAACAGCAACTCGGACTTTGGATTTACCCTTGGCCTGCTGTAACGAGCCTTGGGGAACTAATGGACTGGGATTATTCATGGGTATGCGCCTGGCTTTTTGAGGTGGGTTTCGATTGCGCTAAAAGGTTTCCCTCAAAAAACCTTCGAACGACTGTATTAATGTAAAAATTTATTTCTTTCACAGAATCATCACCGGCTCTCCACCACTGCTACTGGTGGCTGTTTTATGATCGCCCCAACAGGTTGAGCTCGAAAGGCGCGCGACCGCCTCTCGAAACACCTCACCCCGATGTTGATAGTTCTGAAACTGGTCAAAGCTAGAACAAGCAGGTGAAAGAAGGACGACATCGCCGGACGATGCTTTTTCTGCCGCCTTAGACACTGCTTCTAACAATGAATCCATCACGGTGCAAGGAGTAAACAGGCTCCATGCGGCACGAATTTTTTCTGCGGTTTCCCCGATCAAAAATACTGCTTTCACCCGCTTTGAAATCCACGGTCCGGCGTCGTGATAATCGAACCCTTTATCCTTGCCGCCGGCGATCAAGATCACGTTCGGGCTGCCATCTGGACGTGTGCGCATGGTCATCAGCGCCCGCACAGTGGCATCCACATTGGTGGCCTTTGAATCGTTTACAAACTGGACGCCTTGAAACTCGCCTAGGATCTCGCAGCGGTGGCTGGCTGGTTCGTAACTTTTTACGGCGGCCAGCGTTTGTTCCAGCGGCAGCCTCAGGACACGACCCACGGCCAGCGTTGCCATGATGTTTTCGGCATTGTGCGGGCCCGCGAGCCTCACGGCATCCATGTTCAGCAAGGGCCCTTCCCAACCTTCTAGACGGCTGATCAAAAGTCCACGGTCAAAAAAGATGTCAGCACGCTGATCCCCGGCGCTGAATGTAATCACTTTGGACCGGGGTTGAACCCCCATCTTTTTCAGCTGCTCCAGTGCCTCGTATTGAACAATGGCCCAGTCAAACACCTGCTGGTTTTTAAAGAGCTGCGCCTTGGCCAGGGCATAGTTCTCCATCGAATCATACCGGTCCAGGTGATCGGGAGTGATGTTCAAAAGCACCGCCACCATCGGTCGAAAATATCGGATGGTCTCGAGCTGGAAGGAACTTACCTCAAGGGTAAGGTAGTCTAGATCCCGGGTTTGTTCCACCACGCTGCAAACTGGAAGCCCGATGTTCCCGGCAGCCACCGTTTTACGCCCACAGGAGGTCAACATCCTGGAGACCAGTTCTGTGGTGGTGGTTTTCCCGTTGGTGCCGGTGATGGCAACGTTTAAACAGAGGGAATGCTGACAGCCCAGCTCAAACTCTCCGATGGTTGGAATGTTCTTTTGCTTAAGTGAGATCAAAAGGGGAAACGTCGGCGGCACCCCCGGGCTCACAACAGCCAGATCAAAATCAAGGGGGGAAACGTCGGAAGTTTTCAGAAAGACCGCGACACCCCGGCTCGCCAGACTTTTAGAACATTCCTCCAACCCCCGGTTGTGGCCGGCGTCCACCGCGGTGACCTTGGCACCACGCAACAAAAGCAGATCACAGGCGGCCTGGCCGCTGAGCCCCAGCCCCACCACGATTACTTTTTTATTTTCCAAGGATTCCATGTTCAACCATTGCCGTCACCGAATCTTGAGCGTGCTCAAAGCAACCACCCCGCATAAGAGGCACAAGATGTAAAAACGCATCACCACCTGTGATTCATACCAACCTTTTTTTTCAAAATGGTGGTGCAACGGGGCCATCAAAAAAAGCCGACGCCCTGTGCCGGTGGTTCTCCGCGTGTACTTGAACCAACCGGTCTGCAACATCACCGAAACTGCTTCGGCCACAAAAACTCCGCCTGCAATAAAAAGCACAAAAGGTTGATGGATCAGGACCGCGATGATTCCCAGCACCCCGCCGAGCGCCAGGGAACCAGTATCCCCCATAAAAACACGGGCCGGGTGGCAGTTGTACCAGAGGAAACCGAGCCCCGCCCCGATCATGGCCGCACAAAAAACCGTCAACTCACCGGCTCCGGCCACGTATGGAACCTGGAGATAGGTCGCCATCTTGATGTTTCCCGCGACGTAGGTGAGGATCAGGAAAACGAAGGAGACAATCGTGGTGCAACCAATGGCGAGGCCGTCCAGCCCGTCGGTCAGGTTCACGGCATTCGAACTCCCGACAATGGTGAACGTGGTCAGGCACAACCCGATCAGCACCGCGCCGGTCAGGATCGGCTTCTTAAAAAATGGAACCATGATGTCGGTGATCAAAGGGGTCGTGGCAGGAACCCACCAGAGGTAAACTGCAATGAACAATGCCAGTGCGGTCTGCACCCAGAGTTTGATATGTGACGCCGCGCCCTTGTTGTTTTGAAAAGCGATCTTGGCATAGTCGTCGTAGAATCCCAGGCCTGCCAGAACCACGACCGACAACATTGTCAGCTGAATCAAAGTGTTCCATTGCGCCCAGAGAAAGGCGCTGACATCGAGCACCAGGACAATCATCACCCCTCCCATGCTCGGGGTTCCCTTCTTGCTTAGAACCCGCGATCCCAAGCCGCCGGCCTCCTCCGCCTTGTCAGCATAATCCTGACCGAACTTCAATGCTTTCAACCAGGCAATGATCTTCGGGCCAAGCCACCAGCTCAACAGAAGCGCGGTGATCGCCGCCCCGGCGGTCCGGACCGTGATGTAACGGAAGAGGCGCAAGGGGGAAAGCAGCCCTTCCCAGGCTGTGCCCTGTGATTGCTCCAGCAAAAGTTGAACCAGATAATAGATCATTTAATCCCGGCGATGCCGTAGGGAAGGCTCACGCTTCTCGAGGTCCAAGGCGCTCAAACCCAGAAGCTTTTGTGCAAAACCGGGCAGGCCAGGATCATACATCTGTTTTTTTGAACGTCCTTCCGGGACGCCAACTTTCCGCCAGACCTTGCGTTCCCCTCCGGCAACAGACTCAACAGCACCCGGTTTCATACGGTTTTTTTGCATTTTTCCTTCAACAAAATTCCAAGTTGCTCAAGCTTCACGGTCCGCGACGCCTTTAATAAAATCAAATCTCCGGCCATCATCAATAACCCCAGGCCTTCTGACGCCGCTTCAATAGAGCCAAACGGAAAAGCCTCCTTCAGACCCGCCTTTTTGCAGGAATCCACAATGGTTCCGGCCATGACCCCGACAGCGGCCACAATTTCGATTCCGAGCTCAACTGCTTTTCGCCCGATTTCTTCATGGGCGGACAAGGCGGTCTCGCCCAGTTCAGCCATGTCTCCCAGGATCGCAATCCTCCTCCCGCCGCACGGCAGTGCGGCCAGTGTTTCCAAAGCCGCCCCGGTGGAATCGGGATTGGCGTTGTAACAATCCTCCAGAAATGAAACCTCGCCGTATGCTGACATCTGTAATCTTAATTTCGCCGGCGCGCAGTTTTTCAGCCCTGTCCGGATCTCTTCCAGACCAAGCCCCAACTCCTTTCCAACAGCCATGGCGAGCAAAGCGTTGCCAACTTGATGCCGGCCCAGAAGCCGGATCTCAAATTCTTCCTCCCCAGACCACCACGGCGACCGCACCGCAAACCGGACCCCGTCGGCATCCATGGAAAAACGAGTCGCCCGCCAATGATTTGCCTCCCCAAAACCGACAGTGACAACGGAGCATTCAGCACGCCGTATCACTGTCCCGGAGTGCGGGTCATCGCCATTGAGAAAAAGTGTTCCATGAGAGGGAATCGCCCCGGCAATCGTCCCTTCCTCCTCCACCACACCTTCAATGGAATGAAAATGCTCCAGATGTTCGCGTCCGATGCCGGTGAGCACCCCCCAATGGGGACGGATCATCTGCAATAATGGTGTCAGTTCGCCCGGATGATTGGTTCCAACTTCCAAAATCGCCACCTGATGTTCGCTGGCCAGGCGCAGCAGCGTGAGCGGGACCCCGACGTCATTATTGAAACTGGCTTCGCTCCAGAGCGCGGCCATTTTCTCCTTCAAAACAGATGCGATCAGCTCTTTTGTGCTGGTTTTTCCGTTGGAACCAACAACTGCGATTCTCAAAGCCGGGAATTGCTGGCAGTAGGCCGCCGCCAGACGCCCCAACGCGAGACGCGTATCATCCACTTTTAACACGGGGACATGGTTGAGGTCGTCCGGTGGCGAACGGTGAACCAACAAACCACCGGGTTGAAACCGGATGACATCCTCCAAAAACTCATGGGCATCGAACCTGTCGCCAGCCAAAGCCACAAACAAATCTCCCGGCTTTACCAGCCTCGAATCGGTGCAAACTCCAAAAACTCTGGAATGAAGTTTTTCCGGCGAAGGATCACCGGCTCCCGAGGCTTCGGCAATGAATTGAAGGGTTCTAGGTTCCAATCAATCCTCGATTTCTTTGAAATATCCCAGACATTCCAGAATTTCGCCGGCGTAAATCCGGTCGTCAAAAGGAACAACCGTGTCCTCAAATTCCTGGTAGGTCTCGTGGCCCTTGCCGGCGATCAGCACGAGGTCGCCCGGGAGCGCCCGTTTGATCGTTTCTTCAATCGCCCGCTTACGGTCCAGTTCAATCTCATACTGGTCCGGACGAACCTGGAGAAAACCTCCCTCAATCTGCAACGCTATCGAAGCGGGCGATTCCCGCCTCGGATTGTCACTGGTGATGCAGGTGAAGTCCGCGAGTTCGGCGGCCACCGCACCCATCTTGGCCCGTTTTCCCGAATCGCGGCTTCCGCCGCAACCAAACACCAGATGAACCTTGCCCGGGGTGATTTCACGCACGGTGGTGAGGACGTTTTTTAAGGCGTCATCCGTATGCGCATAGTCCACATAAACCCCAAACGGCTGTCCGTGTTGGATCGGTTCCAGCCTTCCTGGCACCGGGGTGAGTGTCCTTAACGCCCTGGCAATGTCGGCGGATTTAAGTCCGAGCGCGGTGGCTGTTCCGACCGCCGCCAGTGTGTTGTAAACATTGTGGCGACCGATCAAAGCGAGGTCGGTTCTGAAGGTTTCCTCCGGTGTCTGGATGGAAATCGATGTGGAATCCTTGCCGAGTTTGAGGTCAAAACCACGGATCGTGGCGGCGCTGCAAAGACCATAGGTCATCTTGACTTCAAGATTCGATTCCACCGCGAGGCGCGAGCCGAATGAGTCGTCAATATTGATCACTCCGGCCTGGGTTTTTGGGGAAGTCTTCAGCAGCTGGAACAACTTCTTTTTCGCAGTGAAATAAGCCTCCATCGTGCCGTGATAATCAAGGTGATCCTGTGTCAGGTTGGTGAACACCACGGCGTCAAAGGCGATTCCGGCAACCCGTTTTTGATCGATGGCATGGGAGCTGACCTCCATGACGCAGGCCTCGCAGCCGGCACGCAACATCTGCGCCATCATCTGTTGCACCTCCAGCGCCTCGGGTGTGGTCCGGTGCGCCGGTATCACCCGTTCGCCGATCTCGTAACGGACCGTTCCGATCAGACCGCTCTTGATTCCGGCGGTTTCCAGGATCTGTTTGATCATGAAAGCCACGGTGGTCTTGCCGTTGGTTCCGGTGACCCCGATGACTTTCAGTTTAGTACTTGGATGCTGATAATAGACACTAGCCGCCTGGGCCAGCGCTTCCCTGGCATCTGAAACTCTGATCTTGGTGGCACGCGGCGCGGTGAAACCGTTGCGTTCGCAGATGATCGCAGTGGCGCCTCGCTCCAGGGCCGTGCCAATATAGTCATGACCGTCCACGTTCAATCCCGGAATGGCGACAAAAACCATGCCCGGTGTGATCCTTCTTGAATCGTAGGTAATCCCGGAGATCTCCCGGTCCAGGGAGCCTTCAATCTTCAAGGCCGGCATGGTTTGGACTAGATGTTTGAGTTGCATGGAGAAGATTATCTGGGACTGATCAAGGCGGCATTTCCCCTGACGGCCAAGTCACCTTCCTTGGTCACAGGCAACTCCATTTCCGGACGGAAATTTAAGTAATGAGCTGATCGCTGGGCGATGTTCTTAAATATCGGGGCTGCAGTACGTCCTCCATAGTGCTGGCCTTTGGGATCGTCCAAAACCACCGAGATGCAGATCTCCGGTTTGTCTGCGGGAAAATAGCCGATGAACGAGGAAAAAAAACGGTCGTTGTAATAACGCAATCCTCCAGGCATCACCTTTTGCGCCGTCCCGGTTTTTCCTGCCAGGGTGTGGTTTTCCAACTTCGCCTTGGCTGCGGTTCCATCTGAGGAAACGACCGTCTTGAGCGCCCGCGTCATCTCGAACGCGGCACCGGGTGACATAACCCGCCTCAAGGGTTGTGGTTCATACCGAGCCACAACATTTCCTTCATCATCCTGCAGCCGATGCACCAGCATGGGCCGCATCAAAAGTCCTTCGTTGGCGATGCAGCTCATGGCCATCACCATCTGCAATGGTGTGATCGCCAGTCCGTGCCCCATAGGGATCTGGGCTATCGACACCTTGCTCCATTTGGAAACGGGATGCACGATGCCGCCAACCTCGCCCGGGAGTGGAATGCCGGTCCGGTAACCAAAACCAAAGGCCCGCATGTAATCGTAAAGTTTTTGGTTCCCGAGCAGAATTCCGACTTTGGCCGCACCGATGTTCGACGATTTGGCGATGATCGATTCCACGCTCAAAATGCCATAGGGATCGTGATCGTGAAGAGTCCGTCCCGCAAAACGAAAGGCCCCCTTCTCACAGTCGAATGTGTCAGAAAGCCGGACCAACCCCTGATCAAGCGCCGCCGAAACCACCACCACCTTGAAAGTGGATCCCGGCTCGCTAATGTCGGAGATCACCCGGTTTCGCAGGGCATCCATCCCCGAACGTCCCGGAGTGTTGGGATCGAAATCAGGCAGATTCGCCATGGCAAGCACCTCGCCGGTCTTGGGCCGGATCATGATGGCGGAAATGCTCACAGGATTAAATTTGGAAAAACCTTCCGCCAGCTCGGTCTCCACTATGTGCTGCAGTCCGGAATCAATGGTCAAAACCACGTTGTATCCATTGCGGGGCTCCACATCCTGCGTCCGATAAGCCACCTGCTCCCTGCGTTTCACGTCCATCTCGGTCTGGCGCCACCCGCGGATTCCCGAAAGTTTGGCGTTAAAACTTGCTTCAATGCCGCTTAGACCGGTCTGCAGTTCGTCATTGGCCACAAATCCCAGGACATGCGAAGCGAGGGACTCGTTCGGGTAGAAACGAATCTGGTCCTCCTCCGCAAAAATCGATTTTCCTCGCATGTTGCGAAGGAAAGTTTTTTCCGTCCTCGAAAGCTGTTTCTCATCAACAGAAACGACCATGTTGGTCATGGCGGCGTGGATCTCATACCAGGTTTCCACGGAAACTTTGCGTTTCAAGGGCACGTAAGCACGAGATACCGGTTTCCCGTCAATCACAACAAAGGAGGGCTTCAGTCGTTCGACCAGGGCTGTTTCGTTGGTTTGCAGGATCGGTGCCAAAACACGCGCCACATCGAAGGCATACCGGCCGATGAGGGTGGGGTCGGCGCAAATCACTTTGGTCGGGATGCTGGTGGCCAAGAGATTGCCGCGGATATCCTGAATCTGACCCCGGATCGGCTGGAGAAAAAATGTGCGCTGAGTGTTGCGACGAGCCTTGGCGGTCAAGGTTTCGTGCCGGAAGACCTGAAGGTCCACCAAACGGACGATGAGCAAAAGAAAGCCACATGCCAGGAAGGTGCCCAGAACTGGCAGCCGCCGGTTGTGATTTTTCTGGCCCATAAAAAGGGATTGCTGCACACCCGCTTCTCTCGGTTCCTCCCGCTTCCGGCGGGTGGCAGCACGTTCCTAGAAGCCTGCGACCGAATTCATCAACGGCAGCCGTGCCGACGGGACTGCCCCCACAGTTTCAGCAACTGCGGATTTCATCGGTATTTCGATCACCCGGACAATCTGGCTCTGAGGTGGCGGGACCAACGCCAGATTCAATTTCTTGATCCTGGCATCAATCGCCGGGGGAGTCTGCAACGCTGCCAGGTGATCCGCCTTGAGCTTGTTGACCCGCCTCAGCTCCTGCAGTTTCACCCCGCGATCGTGGATCTGTCGACCGAGTGTATCGATCTGGTTTTTCTGCCAGACATACCCCACTCCAGAGCCACCAATAAAAATACAAAGCAAAAAAGCCTTCAGCGCCGGTCCGAACCGGACGGCGGCTGAATTATTTTTTCGGTTTTTTGCCATTTAAAGTTTTTCGAACACACGGAGCTGCGCGCTCCGGCATCGAGGATTTCTGTTCAATTCTTCTTCTCCAGGCTGGATCGCCTTGCGATTCACCATGGTCAACCTCGGACTCCTGGGACGCCTCAACTCCGGAACATCCACCGCTCCGTCAAATTCGTAGTCTCTCGACCATTTCCGCCCAAATTCCTTCACCAGTCGGTCTTCAATCGAGTGAAAGGTGATCACCAGCAATCGTCCGCCGCCCTTCAACACTTTCAAACTTCCCTCAAGCCCCTTCTCCAGCTCCCCAAACTCGTCGTTGACTGCGATCCGCAACGCCTGAAAAACCGCCGTCGCCGGATGGGATCTTTTCCCCTGCCTGGGGCAAATCCGTTCGATCAATCCGGCAAGCTGGCCCGTGGTCTCAAACGGACGGGCCTTCCGGTCCATTTCAATCGCGCGCGCTATCTTTCGCGATTGCCGCTCGTCTCCGTATTTCCAAAAAATATCGGCCAATTCCACCGCAGAACTCCCATTAACCAGATCCGAAGCTTTGAGTTCCTGACGCCGGTCCATCCTCATGTCCAGAGGTCCGTCAAGCTGGAAACTAAAACCCCGTTCACCCTGGTCCAACTGCGGCGAACTGACTCCTAAATCTAACAAAACACCATCCAGTTCCCCGTCTCCGAGACATTGTCCGATTTCAGAAAAAACTTTCCTAAAACCGTCAAACCGACCTCCGAATCGATGCAGCCTCGTTGAAGCCGCTTCCAACGCCGAGGCGTCTCGGTCGAACCCGAACAGTTTCCCGGTCGGGGAGCTCGCCTCCAGGATCGCTTCTGCGTGACCACCCCCACCCAATGTTCCGTCGGCGTATCGCCCGCCCGGACGCACTTTCAAGTGCGACATCACCTCGGACAACAGCACTGACGTATGCTTGAAATTTATCACTGTCCATTGGTCCGGGTTTCCAGCCTACCATTTGGAAATATGCAATGCCTTGGCCGTCAACCGGCTCCATGCCTCTCCGCTCAGCACTTTCGAAGGAGCAACTTTCTCAGCAACCGGCTGCTTCAAACTTTTCCTCGCCGCTCGTGCCACCGCCACCACATCCAAGTCAGCGTCACTCAGGTCGTTCCTCATCACCCTGACCTTTTCCAGGTTCATCTCGGTCTGAACTGGATTAAACACCGTCGATTTCGAACGCCAGAAAAAGAACCGCTGCCACCATCGGACCTTTTCCTTTTTGAAAAACATCCCCCCGCCGACGGGTGCCAGAACCGGGACCGGTCCTGGAACGCGGGAAGGAACCGGAGCCGCCACGCCCGGAGGTTTCGACTCGACCAACGGGGCTTGAGGATTGATTTTTGTCACCGGCCGCCTCGGAGCTGACTCCTTCGTGGCCCGAAACGCCTCAAATAAAGATCCTGTTTCCACACGTCTCACTGTTTTTTTTATGGTCACCGCCGGGGCCAGCGAAATCGGCCGTTTGCTCGGCGCGAACTTTGGCAGCGTTCCCTGCGACAACAGTTTGTATTTGTTGGGCTCGTCCTTCGCCCCTTTCAAACTCCGACCGACGCTGAGTAATTGAGCTAAACCCATAACATCAGATCATCTTAAATGCTTCAGGTGACAGTTCTTCATCCACCATGCTGGCTGTCTCGTAACGTGCCGGACTCCAAATCTCAAAACGATCCACCAGCCCCACCAACATTGCTTCCCCGTCGATCCCGACTGCTTTTGCCATCGCTTCCGGGAGACAGATCCTTCCACCCTTGTCCAGCTGGACCCTGTCCGAGCGTTTTCCTATCAACCGGCGCAACGCCTCGGCTTTGGGATCGGCGTAAGGCATCGATTTCATTTTCAGGACAAGGGCCTGCCACTCTTCCGGAGGAAGCACCAAGAGGCAGGCCTGTTGTTCCGGGCCTTTCGGCCACAAAATAAGGGTAAAGGTTACTTCAGGTTCAGAAGGCCGCCACTTGGCCGGGACTTGCACGCGCCGCTTCTCATCGACTCCGTGGCGGTAGATCGAATTGTAATAAATCTGCTCGCTGGATCCTTCTGTTGGCATGCTATAAACCACCTGGAAAACCCACCCACTACACCACCACAACGACCCACTATTAATCACTTCGCCCCACGAAGGTCAACTTTTATTCCACAAGCTCCGACAGAAACGATTCACAACTTACTCACAGTTTCCAATAAAATGACACTCATGCCTTGAATCAAAACAGCGTGCGAAAAATCGAACCAAACATTGGTTCTTTGAGCCCGTTTCTGACTATCTTCCAACCTCTATGCGCACCGCTGACTACGATTTTTTAATTCCCGAGGATTTGATCGCCCAAAACCCATCCCCGCAACGCGATGACTCGCGTCTCATGGTGCTTGATCGGGCCACCCGCAAACTGGCCCATCACTCTTTTCACGATTTTGTTTCATTTCTCAGTCCCGGGGATCTTCTGGTCTTGAATGATTCCAAAGTTTTTCCTGCCCGGCTCCGAGCTATCAATCCTGCCACCAGCGGAAGATTTGAAATATTACTGCTGCAAGAATTAAGAGGGCGCTGGTGGTGGAGCATGATGAAACCCGGCAAACGAGCCAAGCAGGGCACAAGGCTGCGCCTGATTACTCCCGATGGTTCCTTTTACGGCCCGGCAATCATGGTGCGGGATGTCAATCCCGCCGGCCATCGACTCCTGGAATTCGAAGGAAATCCGGACATCTACGCATTGGCGTTAAAGCACGGTGAACTTCCCCTGCCCCCCTACATCACGCGACCTCCCGGCCCGAGTTCCCCAGAAGACCTCGAACGGTATCAAACCATATACGCCCGCGAAACAGGATCAGTGGCCGCACCCACGGCAGGGCTCCATTTTACTCCTGACATCATGCGCCAGCTCTCAGAAAAAAATGTTGATGTAGCTTTTGTTACGCTCCACGTGGGACTAGGCACTTTCTCCCCAGTAAAAAGCGAACTGCTGGAAGATCATCTCATGCACACGGAACAGTTCTCGATTCCCGCCGCAACTTTGGAAAAAATTGCCCGGACAAAGAAACGAGGCAACCGGGTCGTCGCTGTCGGCACCACTTCTGTGCGGGTGCTGGAGACAGTCTTTCAAAGCGAACCAGCCCCGGTGGAAATATCGGGTGCCACTAATATTTTCATCCACCCGCCCCACAAATTTAGGGTGGTCGATGCGCTCCTGACCAATTTTCATCTTCCCCGGAGCACGCTCCTGATGCTGGTCAGCGCTTTTGCTTCTCCTGGAAGTTTGGACGGGCGTGAATTCATCCTGGGTGCCTACCAGCAGGCGGTGGCGAATCGATACCGATTCTTCAGCTATGGCGATGCCATGCTGATTCACTGATGCGTCCGGCTACTCGGACAATATCCTAACCTCGACGATTTCGCCGGGACGCAGTTTTAGTTTTGCATCAAGGCCGATGACCACCGGAAGTCCCATGTCCACCAACATTCCCTGCCTCGACAAGGCCAGTCCGTTGGTGATGGACTGCAACTGAGAACCCACTTCTTCGATTTGGGATGTAGTGATTTGCAGCTTGGGACTCCGCGTCCGGATCTCGACGTTCATTCCGACCTGAGGTTCAAACGGGAACGGTTGACGCAAAAATCCGACGAGCCGTTCGGAGGTTTCCGATTGAAGCAGAACAATCGGTTCCCCTTCCCTCATGGTTTCTCCTGCGAACCGGTAGATTCCCTGCACCACGCCGTCAAAAGGAGCCCTGATCACCAAACTGCCCCAGTTGGTTATCGCCATGATCATCTGCTTGTTGAGCATGCTGATCTCCTCTTCGCTCGCGATTTGGCTGTGCATTGATGGATCGCCGAGTGAACGCAGTCTGGCGAGGGATTCATCCATCTCCTTTATCAGGTTCGCGGATTCAGTCACTTCAGTCTTGATGGCGTCCCTCGACTTGAGAGAGAGATCGTAAAGGTCTTCAGATAACAATCCTTCCCGGAAAAGTTTTTCGTTTCGTTTCAACTCGTTTTCGGCCCGGTCAAGCTGGATTCTCGCGACAGCCAAGTCCAGCTTGAGACGAAGATTGTCCGCCCGAAACCTTTCATAATTAACCGCATTCCTTTCCGCAGTGGTTGGTTGCAACCGGCTCAGCGCCAAATGTGACTGCAACCGGAGATAGTCGAGCGAGGTCCGGTGATCCGCCGAGGTGATGGTGGCGATCGGATCACCCTGCTTGACTCTTTGGTAAAGGGTCACGTGAACATCCGTAAGCGTGCTGGACATGGAAGCGGCGAGCACCGTCTGACGTCCTTCGGCGGCCGCGAGGAACGTGGCGCTCAGCCCCCGGTGATGCACAAGCCAGACGAGAGCTCCCAGAGCAGCGACAAAAACCAGTAATGGAACCACCTGCAACTTGAATTCCCTGACTTTTGAACTCCACGGAGAGGGTATCGGAGGCAGCGGTCTTTTTTCGTTGTCCGGCGCTGGAGATATTGGTGCTGGCGTCATTAATTTTTCCCGGTAAAAAAGATTATTAATGTAATTCCAGCGAGATTCAAGGGAACATGTGGCCAGGGGCGTGATTAAGAACGGGGGATTGCCCCGATAAGGGTAGGAACGGGGGATTGCCCCGCCCCTCCCTTCCAAACCGGACTGGCGGATCTCCCGCATCCGGCTTTCCAGTTCGTGGTCTTTGATAGAC
>Ga0163152_10005761_pt1 | contig 14352 bp, 10 predicted proteins | sample OliLakLV19MP8IB2_FD_148635 | JGI IMG/M metagenome (GOLD analysis project Ga0163152, IMG submission 148635) | Freshwater microbial mat bacterial communities from Lake Vanda, McMurdo Dry Valleys, Antarctica - Oligotrophic Lake LV.19.MP8.IB-2 | ecosystem: Environmental > Aquatic > Freshwater >... | reverse complement strand
GGCCAGACAAAAAGCCGCGTCATTCAGATCGTCGACGCGACGTCTCGAAAGCAGGATTTGCTCGTGGGCGTGACCCGTGCAGTCAATGACGTTTTCTTAGTCGCCGAGTCACACGCCAAGCTCCGAAAACAAGCGGCTGTGGATGCCACGAAAGCAACAGCATCGTCCCTTGTTGAAGAGAAACACGTTCAGGTTGCCACCGCGCACGCCACACAGATCATCGAGCAACGCAAAGCGAAGAAGAAAGGCCGCTCCATGTGAAGGAGTTCGGCTCCACGTCGCATTCACATTTCAAATTCAGATCACAACGAAAGCCAGCGCAAATGAAAAGCCCACATCTCGATTTTTGCATCGTCATGAAAAATCTCGCCCGTTCCCCGGAGTTCTTTGAGTCGTGCAGAATGCATTTCGACACACTCAAAACGATCGAAGATCGCAACAAGCCATGGTTGGAGATTTCGCAAGGAGTTGGCCCGTGTTCACGAAGCATTGGCAACTCAAGGACTCTCCGTGAGGCTGGCTTCTGGCTGAGACGAGCCGACTCTGGGCGAATGCGCAGAGCGCATCAGCGGTATCAAAATGGCAGAAAATTACGCAAGTCGACGGCAGATTGTACGCGAGGAGATGGCCCGTGTTCACGAGGCATTGGTTGCTCGCGGAATCTTTGCGAGGCGAGTTTTTTGGCCAAGAGGAAATGGCACATGGGAATCGGGGGAGCCGCGCCGCCTTCTCGGGGCGCGAGCAAAGTAGCGCTGCATGGCGATGCCGGCCGAACTCTGTGCAGATAAATGTCCCTTGACTTTGAATCGCCAAAGAACGTCATGCGTCACATAGCGAACTCTCGAAGAAAAGTGCTGAAAGATCGAACGATTTCGAGGGTTCGAAAGTCGAAAAGAGCAACGAGGAAAATAGAATGTATGCGAGAAATGCGATAGAAATAGGAAGTGCTGCGGTGAAAATTCAATCGCAGACGGATCCCCCGCTTTTTGACAAGCTCATAGATCGAGAAGAATTGGCATGCCGCTTGAGTGTGAGCCCGAGTTTCATCAGCAAGCTGATGGCATACGAAGGACTTCCACACTTCAAGATTGGTAGAGCCGTTCGATTCGAAGTGGAATCAGTGAAGTCATGGCTTCTCAAAAGGAAAATGCCATGACAACCAAGTTCAATCCAAAAAAGTTTCAAAACAAAACCCGAGTTTATGCTCCCGTTCCCGGAGCACAACTTCTGAGCCGAGTTTACGAGTGGGATTCGGGGCGGCAGGAATACCGCTGCGCCGCGCGCGGTATGAAGTACCTCGCGCGGCGCAGGGAGCCCGTCGACGGCAAGAGAGTCCTCAAGGCAAAGGCGTTCGCGACTCTGGAAGAGGCGAGAGGATGGCAGGCAAGAACGGGAGAGGCTCAGTCCGCTTCCGTTCTCGAAGCTCCAACCCCTGCGCCTGCTCCGTTGGCTACGACAGCGGTGGAATCATCAGCGTCGAGTCCACCTTTTCGCGCAGTCGTCGAAGAGTGGAAAAGGCGGTCGGTTCTCAAGCTGTCGAAATCCACCCAGGCTGTTTACGAGCGGTATCTCCGTCTGCATTTCCAAAGCCTGATGGACTTGCCCATTCACCAGTTCACGCCGCGGCTTGTCGACTCGTGGTTGGATGAAAGAAAGGCGGCCCTCGGGACGACCAATCAATCCCGCCAGCGCTCCAGCTTCGAACATGAACTCGTGCTCCTGGGCACTGTTCTGCGGTACTACATCGAATATTACGAAGACCCTTCCTTCCGGTATCCGATAAAGAAGAGGCATCGCGAGGCTGGTGTAGTCACAAAAGAAACGGGCTCGGGAAAGCCAAAAGATCTCACCCGCGACGAATTTATGCGGTTCCGAGATGAGCTTCTCAACGGGCCGCACCCTCTCATGATGGCCTCTCTTGCAACTGTGCAATATTTTCAAGCATTGCGCATTTCAGAGGCTGCTGCGATTCATTGGGAAGACGTCATCCTTGATTGGAAGAAGCCTCAGGTTTCTCGCCTGCGCATTTGCCGTCACGTCGTTTATCTGAGGGGAAGAGGCTCAAAGGCTTACGTTGAGGCAGGCTTCAAGAACGCTTCAAAGGAAGATCCGGTCAAGGAACAGCCCCTCTTTCCAGACTCGTTCGATGCGTTCAAAACCCTGTTTCATATCGGAGGCGCTGGGCTCGTCTTCAATGGTCCCAATGGGGGCTTTTTTACCTATCGCGAGATTCAACACGCCTTCGATCATGCATTCGCCAGGGCGGGGCTTCCCTATCGCGGCACGCATGTTCTACGGCATGGTGGAACCCGCAACGTTTACAACGAGACTGGAGATCTGGCAGTCGCCCAGCAGTTGCTCGGCAACTCAGACCTTCAAACAACGCTTGTCTATGCCAAGCGTGAGAAGTCGGCACTGACCAAAGTCGCGACAGCGCACTGGGAGCGGCGCGCTACATAAGAGGAAGCAAAACTTGATGACACCCTGTTGGAAGGGATGCGCTTGCGGGCTCCGCGGTGCATCCCTTCACTTTTAGAGCGAGGCCTTGCCGTCACAGGTGATCGCCTTCGAAACGCATCAAATTCAACCAAACATAAAGGTAACAGGAAAATATTGAAAAACCAGAGTGATTTTAGTCATTAAAAACCAGGAAGGTAACAAGCCGTCCAACCCGTGTAGCAACGTGTAGCAGGAAGGGCCTGAAAAAGGGAAACCCCGCGTTTTAAGCGGGGTTCTGCATGAGTGTGGCGGAGAGACAGGGATTCGAACCCTGGGTGAGGTATAAGCCCACACACGATTTCCAATCGTGCTCCTTAAGCCACTCGGACATCTCTCCAAGCTTTTCAGGCAGGATGGCTGTTTAGCGCAGCGGCGAGGAAAGAGCAAGGGCCGCCTGCCTCATCCATCCAGGTCTCCGCAAGATTCCGTGCACCGGCGCACAATGGCCCACACCAATCAACCAACCCAAGACGGCACACCGCGCTGACACCCTTGGCTTGACGGGGTCCCCTTGCCCGGGTGAATGTCGAAATTCGATGCACCCAGGAGAACAACATGACCATCGAGCACGCGCACGAACTGGAAGGCTTGCGAAAAATAGGCGGCATCGTGGCCGACACGCTGGCTTACATGCGGGCAAAGGCCCGGGTCGGCATGACCACGCGTGAGCTCGACGAGTTGGGCGAGCGTTACCTTACGAGCACAGGCGCGCGTTCGGCTCCCCGCATCACTTACGGGTTTCCGGGTTGCACATGCATTTCCGTGAACAACGAAGTGGCCCATGGCATTCCAGGGGACCGCGTGTTTGCCGAAGGAGACCTGGTGAACATCGATGTTTCCGCGGAACTCGGTGGGCTCTTTGGCGACACGGGAGGCTCGTTCGTGCTCGGAAAACCCACGCGCAACGATCTTTTCGCGCTGTGCGAAGCTGCGCAGGCGGCACGCGATGCGGGCATCGCCGAAGCGGTGCACGGAGCACGTCTGGGCAGCATCGGGGCTGCAGTGGAACGCGTGGCACGCCGTTCAGGCTTTGAACTGCTGCGCAATCTGGGCAGCCACGGCGTCGGTCGAAAATTGCACGAGGCGCCCGAGTTCATCCCGGGTTTCAACGACCCGAAGGAAAAAAGGTCCCTTCACAAGGGCCTCGTCATCACGGTCGAGCCCTTTCTCACCACGGGACCGCGCCTTGCCCGCGAAGCTGCGGATGGCTGGACGCTGTTTGTGGACCCCGCGCACCGGGCCGCGCAGTTCGAGCATTCCATCGTGGTCACCGAGGGTGCCCCCATTCTGCTCACTGTGCCGACCCGGAGTTTTGAGGCGGCGTGACGCGGTCTTAAGCGGCCTGAATCTGGTTGCGCCCCAGGCGCCCGCCGACTTAAGGTCAACGCCTCATCCCAGGAGGCGATTTTTGTGTCAAAAATACCAAAAACCATTGCCGCGCGTTCGCGAGAAGAGGCGCGTCAGAACATGTTTCTCCATGCGCGCATCCTCGGTGCATTCCTGCTGATTGTCGCCGTCCTGGTGTCCAATGGTTTCTTTATTTTCCGCGGCATCGCCGAACAACGCACGCGTGGAGCCTTGGTCGTCCACACGCACGAAGTGCTGAAAGAAGGCCAGGACATTCAGATTGCCGTGCTCGACGGTGACGTGGCTGTTCGCGGCTACGTCATGACCGGCAACAAGGCGTTCCTCACGCACTACGTGAGGGCGCGTTCCGAGGTTCCACGTCGCATCGCGCACCTCACCCAATTGACGGCTAACAGTGCGGAGCAAAATGCACGTGTCGTCACCTTTGGTGAGCAAGTGCAGACGACCTTCAACGAGTTGCAGGCGACTGTGGAGGCCCGTGACACCAACGGAAGTGCGGCGGGCGTTTCGGGCACGGCAGGCGTTTCTGGCATTTCGGGCGTCGCGACAAACACCCTGACGGGAAACGTCGTCAGCGACAGCGCGGCTGGCAACGTGGTCCTCGCACCTGCGATGCTCAAGCGCATCGATGACGCAAAGGTGCGCCTCGACATTCTGCGTTCCTCACTCCGCACGATCCGCGACGAGGAGGAGCGTCTCCTGCGCGAGCGCACAGAAACCACACAGCTAAGCGACAAGGAGGTGAGCCGCGCCATTTCTCTCGCCTTCGTGCTCAATCTCGCGCTCGCGTTGTTTGGCTACATTTTGTTCTCCCGCGGTAGCGTGAGCACGCGCGCCACCACCTGGTTCAAGGACAGACGTGCCGAACTCGGTGCCCTGCTTGCCGGAGATCAACCTCTGGACGTCTTCGGCACAAAGGTGCTCGATTTCCTCGATGCGCATGCCAAAGCCTCGGCGAGTGCGCTCTACGTAGCCGAAAATGGAAGGCTGAAACTGCGCAGCGCACACGGGCTTCCCGCCAACCTTGCGGATCGCGAGTACGCCTTTGGCGAGGGCCTGCCCGGCAAGGCCGTGCTTGAACGCAGACTCATGGCACTCGATTCCGTGCCGCCGTCGTATTTTCGCATAGAGTCGGCCATGGGAAGCGCCACCCCTACGTCACTTGTTCTGCTGCCGGTTTTCTTCCATGGCGAAGTGCAAGGCGTTGTGGAACTCGCCGCCTTCAGGCCTTTCGACTCGCGCATCCTGAGCCTGCTCAACGACGCGGCCGAGGTTATCGGCACCTCGCTCCACTCGGTACGTAGCCGCGCACGGCTGCAGACACTGCTGGAAGAAACTCAGACACAGCAAGAAGAACTTCAGCAGAGCAACGAAGAGCTGGCGCAGCAGACGCACGCGCTCACCCTACAGCGAGAAAAGCTCCAGCTCCAACAGGAGGAACTGCGCCAGACCAACGAGGAACTCGAACAGCAGTCAGGCGCGCTCGAGATGCAAAAAAATATCCTTGCGCGCACCAATGCGAATCTGCTCGAACTCAAAGACGATCTCGAAGAGAAAGCTGCGGCTCTGGAGCGAGCGAGCGAGTACAAGTCAGAATTCCTGGCCAACATGAGCCACGAACTCCGCACGCCGCTCAACAGCCTGCTTATCCTTGCCACTGTGCTCGCGGAAAACCGCAAGGCGCATCTTGATGCCGAGGAACTCGACTTCGTGCGCACCATCCATGCGTCGGGCGAGGATCTGTTGTTGCTTATCAACGACATCCTGGACCTCGCGAAGGTCGAAGCAGGAAAGCTCGACATCCTGGTGGAGGACACCGACGCACGTGAAGTCACGGCATCGCTGGATCGCGTGTTCGCGCCGCTCGCTGTGCGCAAAGGCGTGGCCTGGATCACCCGTTGCGACACCGATGCGCGCCTGCCTTTTTCCACCGACAGGCAACGTGTGGAGCAGATCCTGCGCAACTTCCTTTCCAACGCCTTCAAGTTCACCGAACGCGGCTCAGTGACGCTCAGCTACGCGCGTGAAGGCGACGCCATTGTTTTTTCGGTGGAGGACACCGGCATCGGCATTCCCGCCGACAAGCTCGAAGCGGTGTTCGAGGCGTTCCAGCAGGCCGATGGCGCCACCACGCGCCGTTTCGGCGGAACGGGACTTGGCCTTACGATTTCACGCGAACTCGCACGGCTCCTGGGTGGACGCATTCTTGTGAAGAGCGAACTTGGCCACGGCAGCCGCTTTTCGCTTGTCCTGCCCGTGGACATCCACCAGGACGGACTCGAGTCACCAACGCCTGCCACCGCACCCCTAGGACGCACGCGGCCCGCGCAAATTTCCACAACAACAGCAGCAACGTCTCTGAGCGTATCGAGCCAAGGTGTCAGCCGCACCGTGCTCATCGTGGAAGACGATCCGGAGTTCATGTCCACGCTCTCCGCGGTGGCAAGGGAGCAGGGCTTCAACGTAACACAAGCCACGAGCGGGGAACGCTGTCTCTCCGTGGTGCGCGAGGAACCGCCAAGCGCAGTCCTCCTCGATGTAAAATTGCCCGGTATGAGCGGACTCTCGGTGCTGGAACGCATCAAATCGGATCCACGCACGCGCCATCTTCCCGTGCACATGATCTCAGGCACGGACTACAGCCACAATGCATTGCGAGTGGGAGCCATGGGCTATCTCGTCAAGCCTGTGACCTTGGACAAGCTCCGCGAGGCGTTCCACCGTATTTCGGACATCCTGTCGCGCGATGTGAAGCGCGTGCTCGTGGTGGAGGACGACAGCGCGCAGCGCGACGGCATCCGTCTTCTGATCAACGGCCGCGGCATCGAGACGGTGTGCGTGGGGATGGGCGCCGAGGCCAAGCAGAAGCTCGCATCGTCCACATTCGATTGCATGATCCTCGATCTGCGCCTGCCGGACATGACGGGTTTTGAACTGCTCGAGGCCATGGAACACGATGAGACGCTCTCGCATCCACCTGTGGTGGTTTACACCGGCCGCGACCTCACTCGCGACGAAGAGGCGCGCCTCCGCCGCCACTCCGAAAGCATCATCGTGAAAGGCGCGCGCAGCCCTGAGCGCCTGCTCGACGAGGTGGGCCTGTTTCTTCACAAGGTGGAAGAGGATCTGCGCCCGGAAGCAGGAGGCCCTTTGGGAATGGCGTTGTCCTCAAACCGAAAGTCGAACGACGATTTGACGTTGCAGGGACGGCACGTGCTGCTCGCCGACGATGACCTGCGAAACACGTTCGCCCTCATTGCTGCACTCGAACCACTGGGTATCCGGATCTCCGTGGCACGCAACGGACTTGAGGCACTTGAAGCGGTGCGCGACGACGCGAGCATCGAACTCGTTCTGATGGACATCATGATGCCAGAGATGGACGGTTACGAGGCCATCACGGCCGTGCGTGCGCTGCCCGAGCCAAGATTCGAAATATTGCCCATCATAGCGTTGACCGCGAAAGCCATGAAAGCTGACAAGGAACGGTGCTTCGAGGTGGGTGCGACGGACTACCTCGCCAAGCCCATCGTGGTGGACGATCTCCTCTCTCTCCTGCGCGTGTGGTTGCCGGCGGCGGCACGAGGAAACTGAAATGGACAGGGAGGACATCGAGGAACGCCTGCTCTGCGAGGCCATTCGCTCCGCCTATGGCTTTGACCTTGCCGGATATGCGCAGGCATCCCTCAGGCGACGCCTGGATCACGTCCGCCGCAAGTGGTGCCTTGCAAGCCTTTCGCAGCTTCAGGACAGGCTTCTTTCGGGCCGCGACGCGCTGCACTCATTTATCGATGATCTCACCGTCACCACCAGCGAGCTTTTCCGCGATCCGGAATTCTTCCTCGCATTGAGACAGCAAGTCGTGCCCCTGTTGAAGACATTTCCTTCGCTCAACGTGTGGATTGCCGGGTGCAGCACAGGCGAAGAGCTGTACTCGCTTGCCATCGTCCTGCAGGAGGAAGGTTTGCTCGCGCGCACCACCATTCACGCCACCGATGTGAACCGAGCCGCGTTGCGAGCCGCGCGTGAAGGCATGTTCCCTCTCGACGTGATTCCGCAGGCGAGCGTGAATTATCAGAAAGCCGGCGGCACCGGCTCTCTCTACAATCATTACACCGCAGCGTATGGCAACGTGCAGATGAACCGCGCACTGCGCAAAGATGTGGTTTTTGCGGAGCACAACCTCGCAACGGATGAGGTGTTCTGCGAATGCCAGCTTGTGCTGTGCCGCAACGTGCTCATTTACTTTGGCCGACCCCTCCAGGACCGCGCACTTGGTCTGTTTTCTCGGAGCCTGCGCATGGGCGGCCACCTGGCGCTCGGTCCCAAGGAGACTGTAAAGTTCACGTCCTACGTGGACGACTTCAACGAAATCGATCCACACGCCCGCCTCTACCGAAAGATCCCACGCAGGGCACCCCTCGTGTTGCATGAGGGGGCGGCAACGCGCGCGCACAGCCTTGAGGGAGGAAAAATGAAATGATCGCCTCATCGCAGCCGGTGAAAAAGGAGCCGTTTTCCGTTGTAGCCATTGGCACTTCACATGGCGGTGTGCACGCCGTGGAGTGCATTCTGCGGGCGCTGGGCCCGGATTTCCCCCTGCCCATCCTTATCGTGCAGCATATACCAGCAACGCCCATCGACTTCTCGCAGCTTTACGGCGGCAGCCATGTGCCCTTAGTGTGCGAGGCAGAGGACAAACAGACTCTCGAGGCGGGCCACGTCTATATGGCACCACCGGATTACCATATGCTCGTGGAGGACGACGGAACAATTTCCCTGTCGGGCGAAGAACGCGTGAACTGGGCGCGGCCTTCGGTAGACGTTCTTTTTGAAACCGTGGCGCGCTCGTTTGGGCCCCGGGCAATCGGCGTGTTGCTCACGGGTGCAAACCACGACGGCGCAGCGGGCCTCGCGTTGATAGCAAAGAAAGAAGGTCACACGCTCGTGCAGGATCCCACCGACGCCACGAACCCCGGCATGCCGCGGGCCGCTCTTGCACTTTTCTCGCCCGATGACGTTTTGCCGCTCGTTGGCATCGGGCCCCGACTGCGCGAACTTGCGGGACTCGCAAGGCTCACGGGCCTCGCAGCGCACTCGCACGAAGCCGTTCCACCGACCCGTGAGGACCACGAATGGAAAAGATGAATCTGCTCATCGTCGACGACAAGCCGCAGAACATCCGAGCGCTTGCAAGCCTCATCGAAGCTGCGGACGTGAACATCATGAGCTGCACCGATGGCAACGAAGCTCTGCACCTTTTGCTGCGCAACGACTTCGCGCTTGCCATCCTCGACGTGCAGATGCCGGTCATCTCGGGTTTCGAACTTGCGCGCCTCATGCGTGGAGTGCAGCGCAGCAAGCACATTCCCATTATCTTCGTAACGGCGACAGAGCCCGACAACGGCATCGTGTTTGAGGGCTACGAAAAGGGCGCGGTTGATTTCCTCCTCAAGCCAATCAATCCGCTCATCGTGCGCAGCAAGGTGCGGGTGTTCATTGAACTCGCCAGGCAGCGCAAGGAAATGCAGAACCTGAAGGAACGCGCCGAAGCCGCGAACCTCGCAAAGAGCCGTTTCCTCGCCAACATGAGTCACGAGATCCGCACTCCTCTTGGAGTCGTCATGGGCTTCGCGGAGATGCTCGGTTACGACGACATTGGCACGGAGGAACGTCAGCGTTACCGCGAGGCCATCACGCGCAATGGCGCGTTGCTCTCAAAGCTCATCGACGAGATCCTCGACCTCACCAAGATCGAAGCGGACCACGTCGAATTCGAGAAAACCGCGTTCAACCTGCGCGAAATGCTCGACGAGCTGCACCAGACCATGGGCTGGAAAGCGCGCGAGAAGGGCCTGCGCTTTGACGTGCGAACCGAAGGCGACATCCCGCACGTGGTTGACACCGACCCACTGCGCGTGCGCCAGATAGTCAGCAACCTTCTCTCCAATGCCATCAAGTTCACGACCAGAGGCAAGGTCGAACTTGTGGTGGCGGCCCGAAAAGCGAACGCACGGGAAACGGAGCTGCAGTTTTCCGTCATTGACACGGGCATCGGCGTTCCCCCGGAGGCTGCGAATCGAATTTTCGACCCGTTTACGCAGGCGGACAGCAGCACCACGCGCCACTTCGGAGGCACCGGTCTTGGGCTTGCCATTTCCTTGCGCCTTGCACGCGCCCTGGGCGGAGATCTTGTGCTGCGGCGTTCGGTGGCAGGCGAGGGGAGCGAGTTTATGGCCACGGTCCGCTGCCTTGCGGATTTCGGCAGAGGCTCCTTTCACCTGGAAGGCGATCGGGTGGTCGAATTGGAAAGCGCGGCCGCGATCGGCTCTGCCGAGGGCGGCAACGCGCGGAATGGCGATGTGCGAAACGGCGGTGAGTTCAGGTCCGAAGCCACGCCCAGACGCAAGGGAGAAGCCATCGGCGTGGAACTCGATGGACTTCACCTTCTCGTGGTGGACGACTCGACCGACAACCTCGACATCTTCGAGCGTCTTCTTGCCCTGCACGGTGCCAATGTCATCACCGCGGCCTCCGGCGAGGAAGCGCTTGTGCTGTGGAAAGGCGACGCTTTCGATGCGGTGCTCATGGACATTCAGATGCCAGGACTTGACGGCTTTGAAACGCTCGGGCGCGCCCGGGAGTCTGGTCTCAAAACGCCGGTCATCGCACTCACGGCCTACGCCCTCAAGGAGGAGCGCGAGCGTTGCCTGGCCGCCGGTTTTTCGGCGCACCTTCGCAAGCCTGTGGAGCGGACGCTGCTCGTGTCGGAATTGGTGCGGGTCCGCGGCGCTACGATAAAGTAACGCACAAGGTGTGCACGGCGGATATCAGATGCGTTTGGCAAGTTCGACGATAAAGCCATCAAGATCACGCAGAAACGCCGTGCGGAATCCCCACGGCATCGTCTCCGGGGCGGCGATCACGGTGGCGCCTGCCGTCTTGAAATTTTCGAAGGCGGCATCCACGGTTCCTTCAGGCTCGAACGAAATCTGAGCACCCAGCGGCTTTGTGCCCAGCAGACTCGGCTGGAATCCACCGGGAATGTGCGCTGCGATAAAGTCGCGCTGCGTGAACGAAAGTGTGGTGGGTCCGGTGTCAAGCTCACCGTAAGCGTTGCTTTCGTGCAAAAATTTTCTCTGCAGTCCGGTAGCCTTCTCATAGAAGGCAAGGGAGGCAGGCACATCGGCCACATAAAATATCGTGTACGAAAGTTTCACTGAATTCCCTTTCGGCGTTCAGGTCGGAGGCAGCGCAGGTGCACGAGCATGAAGAAAAGCGTCGATACTCTGGCGCACGTATGTCCGCGCGCTGGGGACCTCCTCAAAGAGGCCGTGTTTCGCTTTGGGCACCTGCATGAGCGCGCAGGCAGGGTTGCGCCGGCAAAACTCGTTTTGCGGTGCGCCCAGTACAATGCCGTCATCGGTGGCCTGCAAAATGAGCGTCGGCAGAGGCGCGGGGCGCTCGATGGCGGCGATCTTCCAGGTGGCGCCGATGGCGGCCAATGTCCAGCCGGCGCTCACACCCCCAAATCGCAGATCGGGATTGCCCTGGTAGAAGTCCTCAATCGAATTCCACACCGTTTCGTCGCTCGTCAGAGGGTTATTTTCAAACGACTTGCGGCCTTTGGGCACGCCACCCAGACCCAGCATATAACGTTTGCATCCACCGAAGAAGCACTGGACGCGGAGCGTCGCAGCAGCGAACCAGTCCGGAATGGGCCCTGTGTTGATTCCAAGCATCGGCACTGTGGACGCGTGCGCAAGAAAGGCTTTCGGGTTCTTCTCAACATAGAGGAACGCCACTGCGCCCCCCATTGATGTCGAGACAAGAAAACGCGGCAGGTTTTTCGCGCGAGGTTCAAACATGGCGGTCAATACGCCTTCGGCATCGGACACATACTCTTCGAACGCCTCGACGTGCACCACGGGACGATCCGCGCCAAGGCGGGTCGAGCGTCCTTGGCCACGGTGGTCGTGGCAAAATACGGAGTATCCGAGTTTCGTGAGGTCTCGATGGGTCGGCAGGTTCCGATCGCACGAGTCGGTGGTCCCTGTAAAATGTGCAATGGCTCCGCGCGGCGTTGTGCCCGCATCAGCCGGCAGCCAACGCCAGAACAGCGAGACACCATCTGATGCCGCAAACGTGCCGGTTTCTTCGGCAGCGCGCGCCGACACGGAAAAAACGAGCGAAAGAAGTGCGAGCGAGGCAAAGACTGGAAGGCGCATGAAGTCTCCTGGAGCGGGCCAGCACCACGCAATAAGGCCTGCAGAAGGTTTTTCGCACGTCAGCCTTGCGAAAGAAAGGATGGCTCACTGGTACGAAAGCTCTGAAACGCAAGGCGTAGGGGCTGAGCGCCCAGCGGCTGGTTCAGTGCACCGCGACTTGACTTGGAGGGAACTCGCGAACTATCTATTGCAGCGTGGCACCGCGCCAAGCCCCCAGGAGAGGTGGCTGGAAGCCGGCTGGTGTCGCGGCATCGGAATCCCGCCAGGGCCGGAAGGCAGCAACGGTGGGTGTCGCGACAGGCAGACGTCTCTTCCAGTCGCCCCTCGTGGGGGCTTTTCCGTTGCCGTTCGGCCGAATCTCTCGGTCTTTTCCCGCGCGGTGATGTTACAAATAAAGCACAATCCCGAGCCCGCACAGTGGGCGCCCAACGCAACATGTGAGCCACTTCTCATGCGGGAGCACAACAGCCCCAACGGAACAGCGCAGCCAGGCGACGCCTCGTACCAGGTGCTCGCACGGCGCAGCCGTCCGCAGAGCTTCGCGGAACTGGTGGGCCAGGAGTCAGTGGCCTCATCCATTGGCACATTGCTTTCAAGTGGGCGAATCCCACATGCGGTGCTCTTCACCGGCACGCGCGGCACCGGCAAGACCTCGTCCGCACGCATCCTCGCCAAATCACTTTGCTGCGTGAATGGTCCGACAATCTCGCCCTGTCAGGTGTGCCATCACTGCGTGGCTATCACTGCGTGCGGGCACGAGGACGTGCTCGAAATCGATGGTGCCTCCAACACAGGTGTCGACAACATCCGCGAACTGCGCGAGGCGGCTCGGTTCCATCCCATCAGCGCGCGCTTCAAGGTGTTTATCATCGACGAAGTGCACATGCTCAGCATTGGCGCGTTCAACGCTCTTCTCAAGACGCTCGAGGAGCCGCCGCCGTCTGTGGTTTTCATTCTCGCCACCACGGAATTGCACAAGGTGCCCGTGACCGTGCGTTCGCGGTGCATGCTCTTTACGTTCAAAAAATATGCGGTTGAACGCATTGCGACACATCTGAAGTCGCTGCTGGAAAAAGACGGAATCGAGTTTGACGAGGACGCGGTGATGCTCGTGGCGCGCGAAGCGAAGGGCAGCATGCGCGACTCACTCAACCTGCTTGAGCAGGCGCTCGCGTTCAGCGGAGGCAGGCGCCTCGACGCCGAAAAAACCCATGCCGTGCTGTCGGTGCTGGGAGAAGACATCGCGCAGAACCTGTTTGCCGCGCTCTGTGCCGGGCGCGCGGACGACGCGCTTATCGCCCTCAAGGACGCCGACGATGCAAGCCTCGATCTGGCATCGCTGCTCGACACCACCGCCACATTCGCACGCCACGCGCTTGTTCTGCGCGAGGTGGGCGACCGCGTGAAAGCCACGCGCCTCACAGCGCTCCTGCCTGTGGAAATGGACCGACTCATCGCAGCCACAGGGCGCATGAGTGCCACGGCGCTGGGTGAATTCTATCGGATGCTGACTCAGGCGAGCCGTGATGCCGCAAGATCCACAGCACCTCTGCAGTGGGCCGAGGTGGCGGTGCTCGACTGCATTTCGCGTGCGGATTGGCTGTCGGCCGGAGAACTCCTGGCGCATCTTAACGCTGCGGGAGTCGGAGCGATCGGCGCGAGCGCGAGCGCACCAGCAGCTTTGCCATCTGCAGCGCCAGCTGCGCAGCCATCGCCCTGGGCGGGCGGCGCGCGCCCGCCACTCGCCGCGAAGCCCGCGGGGTCGCCTGGTGGCGCACCGCAAGCGGATGTGGACTTTCCCACGGTGTCAGCGCTCATCGCGCAGGTGGAAAAAAAGAGTCCCGGCCTCGGCAAAAAATTGCGCCATGCGCTTTTCGATGAGTTCTCGCCCGCACGTGTCGCATTCAAGCCGGGTCAAAATTCGCTTTACACTGACTACGCCGAGAGCGATGCCGCACTGTTCGTGGAGGGGTTGCGCGCCATTGGACTTGGCGGCGCGGAATTGTCCGGCATTGTGCTGCCAAAAGGTGTTGTTTGGCGCGCGACCGTCCGACCCGGCGACGCTCGCGCAAATCCGCCCGCTGCGAGCTCCGCACAGCCGACTTCGCAAGCTCCCGTCACGCCCATGGCACCCTCAGGCGCAGCGCCTTCGCACTCAGCACCGGGCGGGCTGCCCTCGCCACGTCCGCGCGCCGATTTCCTCACGCGGCCAGGCCCGGAAAAAAAAAATAATGTAACAGACGAGCTCACGTCGGGC
>Ga0163152_10005760_pt1 | contig 14353 bp, 12 predicted proteins | sample OliLakLV19MP8IB2_FD_148635 | JGI IMG/M metagenome (GOLD analysis project Ga0163152, IMG submission 148635) | Freshwater microbial mat bacterial communities from Lake Vanda, McMurdo Dry Valleys, Antarctica - Oligotrophic Lake LV.19.MP8.IB-2 | ecosystem: Environmental > Aquatic > Freshwater >... | reverse complement strand
GTCGAGAAATGGACCGGGCCTCCAATCGCTTGAGCCTTGCGCTCATTTTGGGGGCATTGGTGCTGGGCAGCAGCATCCTCACCTACGACAAGCAGGGCCGCCTGTTCGACTCCCTTTCCACCCTTGGTCTGGTGGGATTCGGTGTGGCGGGTTTCATCGGTCTGTGGCTCGCGGTGAGCATCCTTCGGTCGGGCCGTTTAAGGTAACGCAGGGCCTCGTTCAAGTTCTGAGGCCTCAATGCTCTCTGGTTACAGCGTCGATGTGTGGTTCCTCTACGGCTCGTTCACCTACGGCCTGGAAACGCGCGTGTGCTCCTACTCCACCGACGCTCTTGTTCTCGAGGTTGTGCTCGAGGTGTGCGGCGCTGGCCCTGACGCCGTCCCGCAAGGCGCAAGCGACGTCCAAGCATTTCTCGAGAGCCTCCTCGACAATCCGCGTGGCCTCGTGCGAACCGAACTTGCCGTCTATGGGCCCGAGGACGACGAAACGCCTGTGCGACTGCAGACCGAGGTCGTTCCACGTTTCGCACCCGTGGGGCCGTTGTTCCTGAATGGCAGCGCCGACGTCAATGCGCCCGCGCGACTGCGATTCACCCATATCGCCGGCCTTACGCAAGATGACGGCGCGGCGTGGCATGATCTCGTGACGCGGATTTGGCCCCGCCTTGCCTCGCCACGATCCAGATGAGGTAACATTTCTTCTGGAAGAACGCCTCCGGAGGAAACCATGGCTCACCCATCTATTCCCTCACACCACACCCGCCACATGCGCTCGGTGCGGCGCATGGGATTCTTTTCCCTGTCCTCCCTGGTTGCCACGGGTCTCTTCGGAACTCACCTGACGCCTGTTGCCATTGCTCAGGCCCTCGAACTGCCTCCTCCCGAAGGAGCCACGTCTCAGGGGGAAGAGGAGCTGCCCGCACCCAAGTCACACAGCGCGGCAAAAAAACCGGCAAGCGCACACGGTGCAGACGCTGGCGAGCCAGCAAAGGGCGAGAAGGCCGGGTCGAAGTCGGAACACGGCGCTGAGCATGCACCCTCCAAGGGTGAGGAGCATGCGCCGGCCAAAGGCGAGGAGCACGCTGCGCCGAAGACTGAAGCGCACGACACGAAAGCGGACAGTCACGGCGCGAAAGCGGACAGTCACGGCGCGAAAGCGGAAGAGCATGGCGAGGGCGAGCACAAGGCTGGCGATGCGCACGACAAGGCAGACACAACGGAAGCCAAAAAGCCGACCAAAGCGGAAAGCTCCGCGAGCAAGGGTTCGGGACTCGTGTGGTTCGCTGTGACGTTCGTGGTACTTGTTGTTGCAGTGTTCGTGCTCACCTGAGGATTCGGTTATCCACATACGAGCCAAGCCACTTCCCTGGCTGAAGTCACCGAACGCCTCCAGTAGCTCGAAGGAATTCTCGCGATGAAGCTCACTCCGTTCAAAGCCCGCACGCTTGCCGCCGCCTTGCTGCTCCTGTTGCCCACGAGCGCATTCGCCATAGATTATTCCATCGAACAAGGCAGCGCCGCGTTCCTCATCGTGACCAAAAAAGAGGGTGTGGCTTCGGGCTTCGCGCACGACCACCTCATTGCCGCGCACCAGTTCTCGGCGATGATCCAGGCTCCCGAGGGCAAGCCTGAGGCGGGTTCATTCAAACTCACGACGCAGGCAAAGAACCTCGTCGTGGACGCTCCCGAGGATCAAAAGAAACACTTCCCGCGTCTGCAGGAACTCGGCGTGCAAAAAACGGCATTTTCCGCGCTGTCGGAAAGCGATCGTGCCGAAATCCGCAAGAACATGCTTGCCGAAGGCCAGCTCAACGCCAGCGAATTTCCTGCCATTGAAGCTCAAGTCGTTTCGCTCGCGCGCAAGCCGCTTTCTTTCCAGGGTCGCGCATTCACACACACGGCTGAGGTGCGCATCACGGTGAAGGGCAAGGCTGTCACAAAAAAACTTCCGGCCAACGTTTCCGTGTCCGGCAAGGAACTCAAAGTGGAAGTGGTCGGCCCGTACACATTCAGCGAGTTTGGCATTTCACCCTACTCCGCCATGCTTGGCGCAGTCAGAAATGCGGACGGATTTCATCTCTACGTTTCGTTCACGGCGCTTGCGCCATAAGTCAGATCTGAGGAGCCGACGCCTGGAACACGGGAGTCGGCTTGAGCACGTTAGAGAACAGCACGTTGTTGTTCTTCACGCCTTCCCAGCGAAAAAACTCTTTCTCAAAAAACTTGCCATCCTTGGCGGTCTCGGCAAACAGATTGATACGGCCCGAAAGCGCAGACAGCTCGTTTGTTCCTTTCGCTTCGCCCGCGAAAAACACCTGCACGGGTTTTTTCGAGACATCGACGCCAAGCCCCACCACGCCGTCGATGCGAACAGTGTCATTGAGCAGCTCCACTTCGCCATCGACGCCGGCACGCGCGATGATCGCGTCCACCGCCACTTGCGCGTAACCACCACTCGCGAGTTTTGGAGTCAGTGTGCCACGCGCATTGGCAATGGCGAGCACTCCGTGAACGTGCGTGTCGAGGCGCGCGCGGGCACCTGCGCTCACGGTGGCGGGCACCGGACCGATCTTGAATGGCGCGCTCACCGCCTTGTCAAAATTGAGCAGCGTGAAGTCCCGATCAAAAGTCAGTTCAGGCGCGGCGATGGAATCACTCCACACTTCGTATCCAAGTGCCAGCACACGCGCTTCGGCCGTGGGCGTGCCGATTACGGGCATGTACGCAAGAGCTTCCACCATGAACAGGTTTACGTCACTTTCCATGATGGTGGCGTTGCCTACGCTCAAAGCGGAGAGTTCAGTGCGCATTTCATTGACGGGCGTGTCTTCGCCGAATTTGCCGCGCAGGCAGAGCTCCGAGTCGACGGCAACGGCGAAGCGCGTCGGGTCACCGCCTTTCCAGGCGTGCGGCCAGCATTTTTCCTGCTCGCCGCGGAGCCATTTTCCATCGGAAGTGCCAAGGAGACTCGCAAGGGCCGGAGCACGCGAAACACTTTCCTGTGTAGCAGAAAGGTCGTTGGTGGACGCGAGAGCGGACGCGCCCGCGCAGACAGACAAGGCGCAGGCCGCAAACACAGTGCTGTAAGCGAGGCTGAAAGCGGGTCCGAAAGCAAGAGAAGAGACCGTGTGACGCATGGCGATGGCTCCAGTGTGAGGCGCGAAGCGCGTGGGTGTGGTGTTCCTTTATGGTCCACCCCTCGCACATCGACCGGTTTAGGGATCTCCAGGGCGCAGCAGCCCCGAGGCGTACAGGCGGACATCGTGGGTATCGGTTGAGCTGTCGGCCACGGCCTGCACGAACTCCTTCACGCCAGCGGGATTCGCACCGCGCGTGGCCCATAGCAATTGCAGAACGGTGACACGCAGGCTCGCATCGTGTTGGTTCGGATACGCACGCATGAGAAGCGCGGAGAGCGACGCAGTGGGCTTCTGGAAGGGTGGACCGAGGGCTTCGAGCGCCTGCGCACGGACCCGCTTGGACGGATCCGTGAGAGCGCGTTCATAAACCGAAGCAAAGGTGTCGAAAGGCACCAGTCGCAGTGCGAAAATAGCGGCTGCGCGCACGCTCTCGTCGGAATCTGACAGATACGACGCAGCGACGTTGAGAAAATCCAGGTGACCCGTGTTGCCGCCTCCGCGCAGAACTCCCACGATTTCGCCTGGCGTGCTCGACGCGCGCAACCGCTCCACGAACGAGGCCGCGATGCGCGCCGCGATGACTGGCTCGCCCGCAAGGCCCTTGTGTGCGGCAATGCCCAGTGAGAGGCGGGCGGTCTTTGCCTCGGGCGTCCCCGCACCATCGGCAAGGCTTTCGAGATAAAGAAGCGTGCTCGCCGTAGGCGACTCCGCGAAACCAAGCATGGGAACAAGTTGCAGGCGCTTGGTCGATCCCGGAGCGGCTGCCTTGGTGATTTCCACCAGCGCGGCCTGTGCTTCCGGCGTGCCGGCGGCAGAAAGCGCACCAGCCACAAGCTGCAATTCGAGGGCACCTGCGCTGGCTTCGAGTGCGCGCGCCGCGAGTGCCCGGGAATTCTGCGGCTGGAGGATAAGCAGCGCCTTGAGCTTGAGATACAGGCGTGTTTTTTCCGACTCGCTCGGTTTTCCTTTCGCAGACTCTGCCAGTCGTTCCTCCAGCGATTCGAGCGTGTCGCTGCCGAGTGTTTCCTTGTTCATCTGCCGCACCAGGTTTGGGGTGCGAGCCTGCGCGCCATCGCGGGCTTCCAGCGCTTCACGCACGAGGAGCGAGATCTCCAGGAGCGCGCGATCGCCCAGCGAACCCGTGCCCAGGGCCCGCGTGTTCCAGGTGTAGTGGTTGCTCGCGAGCGGCCCGCTTTTCTGCGTGAGCGTCTGCGTGCGCTCGCCTCGTGCCTCGCGCAGGAAAAACAAAGAGCCCACCGGCGGAAGCGTGAGTGTGCGTGAGTCCACGACGCGAGTGTCGATGGCAGCACCGCGTGTCAGGGAGTCGGTGGTGCGCACCACCATAATGTCGCCCTTCAACTCGCCTGCGGCTGTTTTCGCAAGGTAACGCACATCGAGCGAACCTTCGTCTTCGGGCTCCTCTGTCAAATAGGACGCGCCGTTGGCAAAGCCAAAAGGGCCATCGGGCTGCTTGAACGCGAGCGACCGCACGGCATCGAGGACGAGATTTTCGAGCAATGAACGGGAAGGCGACGAAGCTGTCACGAGGCTTCGCGACGGACTTTGAACGAAACGCGGCGTGCGCAACTCAAAACCCGGTACGACACCTCGAGGAAGCACCAGAAGCCCATCCGTTGCTAGGGCTTCTCGGATAAGAGAAGGTTCGAGCGCGCCACTGTTTTCGACGGAGGGTGCGGCAGTTTCTTTGGCTGGGGCAAGATCGAGGAGGACATCGCGGCCAGCCGCGACATGCGCCTCGATCCGAGCGGGAACAAGAAGGAGGGCGTCGTGGGTGTACAAAAGAAATGCGCGCAGGCGCATGGAAGAACGGACTTCTGTTGGACCTTCGGCCTGCCGCGGCTGTTCCGACGTGGCTGAACCATCCTCGGGCATGGAAGTTCCGAGGGTGGCTCGTCCTTCCGACGCGTGTTCAAAATCGTAGGCCACCCAGTAACCAGTGGGAGGCATGGCAAACGACGACGCGCCAACAGGCGCCTGTGGTACGGCTCCACTTCCTTCATCACCGGCAAATTTTTCCGCTGCCTGCCCGCTTGTTTCCGTCTCATGAGACGATTGTTGTTGAACGGTTCGCACGTAACGAAACAGGAGAACTCCCACGAGCGCGGTCGCGAGCACGCCGCACACGACGGCCATCACTACGAGCGGACGTTTGCGCGCGATTTGAGACGACATCGCCACTCCGACTGCTGCGGGCGTGCGAAGGAAACGCACACCGTGAGAAAATTTCTCGGAAAAGAAACACAGAGGCGTTTGCAGGAGATTCTTGACCGGTTAGCTAACACAGTTTGTTGAGAAGAAAAAGGCGACTCCTCGGGAAACACCCCACACTCCCTTTGGCGCCGGGCTGCACACTCTTCCGGCCGGCGAATTCAAGCTCGAACCGAAAAACCTCCGTGGGATTCTTTTTCCGATGCCACCGGGGGATTTCGAAATGGTGCCGCCCATCCGACTCGCGTCTTTCCCGGTTCGCGCCCTCGCCGCGTTTCTTGCGCTCGCGACTGCGCTCTCGGGCTGTCGCCTCTTCACACCTGGGAAGGAAATTGCCAACTCGAAATCCGTGGAGGGCGAGGGTTGGAACGAACAGGCCTTCGACTTCGCCGTGGGCGAAGAGAGCGTGCTCGCGCGGGACAGCGTGCTCGCGTTCGCGGAAACAATAGGAGCGGCCTACATTGGAAAATACAAGTCGCGCCCTGATGCGCCTGTGGGCTCAGCATTAAAATCCGACTATCAGGAATTTCTGTCGAACGACGCCGCGAGCGACCTGCAGAAAGAACTCGTGAAATCCATGGAAGGCGACACCGCGTCGTCGCATTTCGAATTCCTCGGCTGCAATCTGAATCCTTTCGGCAAGACCTTGCGCAAGGTGCTCTTTCAGGACATCACACGCATCCTCGCCGCCGATTACGATGGCCTGGTGGAAGCAGACATCACGGCTGGCCCAGAGGCGCGTGCAAAATGTGGACGCCTTATAGAAAATCCGGAGAAAGACAAAACCGTCCACGTGGAATTCTATATCGACGGCGAGCCCGGCAAGATGTTCCAATACGTGCAGGTGAGGCGAGTGCGCGAGGGAGGTTCGCTGCTCGACTTCAAGACGCCTCCGGCCATTTTCAGGGCGCGCAAGCCTCTGCGGCCAAACGTGGCGCTGGTGGTGCGCGCGCACTCGGGAATGAAGAAGCTTGCGATGCAGCTACTGCCTGCGGGCAAGCCTTTTTCTGCGCAGACGGCGAAGGTGGCGCGCACACTTCTTGGCCTCAACCTGTCGGGCTTGGCCAACAATGACCCCGAAGATCTCGCCGACCTCTCGCGGCAATGGTTTGCGGGGCAGGTCCATGCGGAGCAGACGAAGGCGGCATTCGCAGGATTTCAGGCAGCCCTTATCGTCGTGTCCGCCGGGAATTTTGGAGCGGCACTCGGAGCGGTTCACGCCGCCGTGGCCACAGGCGCGCCCCTCTCGGGTCTCGAGATCACAGCTTTGATCGTGCACCTTGGCGCAACGGGATTCGGCATGGTGAACGAGATCATCGATATGACGCAGTTCCGCGAAAGCGTCGCGATGATGGACAACGATCGTGAACGCAAGGCGTTCGAGACGTCCCTGCTCATCATCAACACGCTCGGTGTGGGTTTTGCGGTGGGCGACTTCACATTGCACGCAGCCACTCTGTTACGTCACGCCTACCGCGTCTATTACAATGGCCAGGTGCTCGTGGATGTGGCCAGACGCGACGGCAAGACCGCTATCACGCAGATCGATCTCGAGAGCTTCCGGGCTCTCAATGCGTCGACGACCGACGCTTTCAATCTCGAGTGGGAAGCGGTGAAAGCCACCATCGACAAAGCTCAGTCCTTCAACCAGGCGCAGATAGCTGCCGTAGAGGCTGCCAATGACAGCGCGCTCATACGCGTTGCGAATGCATACAAGGCCATCCTCACGAACTTCACCACCATAAAGTCGCTCAAGGACGCAGTGTTTGGTGATGCAGCGCGCGAGCGAGGAGAGCTCCTCAAACCGCGCCATTACGGGTGCGAGACTTTTGGACCTTATACCAATCCCAGAAACCCGATCGGCTCAAGTCGTGCAATAAATACCCCAGAGAACACCTCAGGCATCGGAGTTATTCATTTTGGAAAAGGATAACTAAAATTGCCAAGAAAATAAGCAATTTTAGTTAGGCCGATCGAGTTTCTGGGATTGGTATTACATGAAGCTTGCGGGGCGATCGCTCTCGCTGGTGAACTGGGATAGATGCGTGAGCTATGCCGGCTACAAGGCTTCGGTGCTCAAAAAGCCCTTTCCGTTTGGAGCCACGGGCGCGGCATTCACAAAAAGCTTCCGCCAATGCGCCAGCGCCACGGGCCGTGGCCAATGGTGCCGCGACGCACAGCTGTACTGCATCACACAGCTGTGGTCGCCCGAGTTCTACACCTGCGTGGCTTCAGGCTCTCCCGACTGCGTTGCGAGCCTGTGCAAGGCACCCGCGTTCCTCGGCGAGTGATCCACGATGCCGGTTGGCGTCGCTTCAGATCTCGATCTGCATGCCCACTTCGATGACTTGAGACGGCGGGATGTTGAAGAAAGCCGCGGGCGACTGCGCGTTGCGGCCCATAAAGGCGAAAAGCCGTTCGCGCCACAGGGCCATGCCTCGTTTCTTTGTGGCCAGGACGATTTCGCGCCCGAGGAAGAACGTGGTGTCCGACAGGTTCACCCAGAGCCCCTGTGCGCAGCACTGACGAAGGATGGCCTGCACATTCGCATCGTCCATAAATCCGATTTTCACAGGAACGCGCCACATCCCGAGTTTTATCTCTTCTATGGACACGCGGTCCGCGAGCGGAACGTGCGGAATCTCTTTGGTGAGGAAGGTGACGATGATGACGCGCTCGTGGAGCACTTTGTTGTGTTTGAGGTTGTTTGTGAGTGCGAGTGGCGTTCCTTCCTTCGAGCCGGTCATGAAGACCGACGTTCCGGGAACGCGCACGGGCGGATGCGCTTCGATTTCTTCCAGAAAATCCACGAGCGGAACGGTGCGCTCGCGCAGGCCATCGCCGAGCAGTTTGCGTCCGCGGATCCAGGTTGTCATGAGCATCATCATGACGGCCGCGAGCAGCAGCGGGATAAAGCCGCCGTGCAGGATCTTCACGACGTTGGAGCCGAAGAACGCAATGTCCACGATCAAGAGCGGGATGGTGATGACCGTGACCAGAGCGATGCTCCACTTCCAAACGTAGCGCGCCACGATGACAGCAAGGAAAGTGGTGATGAGCATCGTGAGCGACACGGCGATGCCGTACGCGTGCGCCATGGAGCTGGAACTTCCGAAGATGAGCACGAGGCACACAGAGCCTATGAGGAGCGCCAAGTTGACCCCGGGAACATAAATCTGCCCGATCTCGTCCCGGCTCGTGTGGATAATGGCAAGACGCGGAGCGTAGCCGAGCTGGACAGCTTGGCGCGTGAGGGAAAAGACCCCGGAAATGAGCGCTTGCGAGGCGATGACGGTGGCCATAGTGGCCAGCGCCACGAGAGGATAGAGCGCCCACTCGGGGGCGAGCCGGTAGAACGGGTTTTCTGCAGTTGTGGGGTCTGCGAGCAGCAGAGCACCCTGCCCAAAATAATTGAGCACAAGGCCCGGCAGTGCCACAAAAAACCAGCCGAGCTTGATGGGCCTGCGACCGAAGTGGCCCATGTCGGCGTACATGGCTTCTCCGCCCGTCACACACAGAAACACGGTGCCAAGGAGCAGGAAGCCACCCTTGCCGTTTTCAACCAGGAAGCTGAATGCGTGGTAGGGATTGAGTGCGAGCAGGATGTGTGGCGTCTGGATGATCTGGCGAGCGCCGAGCACGCCGAGCACTGTGAACCACAGCAACGTGATGGGTCCGAACACGGCGCCGATCCGCGCCGTGCCATAGCGCTGCACAGCGAAAATGGCGACCAGCACTGCGACGGTGAGGGGCACCACATACGGCTTGAATAGCGGCGTGGCGACGGCCAGCCCTTCGAGCGCCGAGAGCACAGAAATGGCCGGTGTGATAATTCCGTCCCCGTAAAGCAACGTCGCACCAAATATACCCACGAGCATAACAATGGTACTGAGCGATTTGAACGGAAACTCGCGGGCGTGTTTGCGCGCCAGTGCCTCGAGAGCGAGAATGCCGCCCTCCCCGCGGTTGTCGGCGCGCATGATGAAAAGCACGTATTTGAGCGAAATGATGATGGTGAGCGACCAAAAAACCAGCGACAGCACACCGAACACGTTCGCCTCGGTGACGCCGAGTGGATGCGGGCCGTTGAAACACTCACGCAATGCGTAGAGGGGCGAGGTGCCTATGTCGCCGAACACGACGCCAAGAGCCGAGAGAGCTGTGATGGTCACGCGGCGCAAGCCCATCTCGGGATGGCAACCGTGTGTGTCATCAGCGACACCGAGCTCGGAGACGGGGGTCGACGTCGGCGCTGCACTGGGCGAAGCCGCTGCCTTTGAGGAGGCCGGGGGCTGGGATTGGGAATCGCTCAAGGCAATGACTCCGGTTGCAGGAATAATCCAGGCTGCGTGGAGCACGTGTGTTTCACCGTGAGTCCAGGAGCCCGGAAAACCCTAACACCGTTCTCGAGGCAAAAAAACGCCGCGTGCGAGAAACGACTTCTCACTTTGGCAGCGCCCAGGCCGCCCGGGCTTCGATAGGTCCAGGTATCGCGGACTTCGGAGCCTTGATGGCTGAGTGCGCGCCGGGGCGTGGCTCGGAAAAACCCGGGCAGCGGAAAATGGGAAGACCTGCCGCAGCGTCAGTGGGTGCCGCAGGTCCGGCAGGTGCCAAGAGGGGTTCTCCCACGGCCTCCACAGCTTCAAAGCGCCAGACCCTTCCGTCGGCGCTGCTCTGGCACACCCATGCGCTCACACCGGTGGCAAGCGTGTGGATTGTCGCCGCACCGATGCGTCCGCGCGCAGTCGAGGCAAAGCCGGCCAAGGTTGAAAGGTGCGGAGCCGTTCCCTTAGGGATTTCTCCCTGCCTTCTCCAAGTCCGCCCAGCATCCTCGCTGCGAAAAACAATGTCTTCGGAAGGACCTTCGAGAGCGTTCGAAGTGACCACGTAGAGAGGCCCACGCCCGACCGGGACGATGGCAAACCCCACGGTGCCGCGTGGACGCGGTGGCAGCACTTCGCGTGCTGACTTTCCTTCGCGATCAGAAAGGAACAGGAACGATCGCATCACGCCTTTTCCGCACGAAAGCCGTCCACCGACGAGCATGGCCGAGCCTTCGATCCGGGGATCGGAACGTGGAGTCTTCAATGCGAAATTCACATGTGGAACACACACTGCGGCAGGTTCGGCCCGAGCCTCTTCGGGCGGGACAGTGGACCAATGATAAATCATCGCGGATTTTCTCCTCACGGACACTGACCTGGAATGATAGGCACCCAGATGACAAATGACACGTGACGTTGTCCCAGGCGATAAATCGCTCACCGAAGACACGGCGGCCGCTGCGTGACAGATGCCGTTGCCTTCGGACGAACCAATGCCACCCGCGTTCGCCCGTTGGGATCCACTGCTGGCACACGAAGCATCGTGCTTCGCGGCGTCAGCAAGAATGGCAAGTTTCTCTTTAGTGTCCACAGCAAACCTCTTCCACACGCCTGTTGCGAAAGCCGCTTGGGAAAGCGTAGCAAGCCCGCACACCCTCCGGCAGCCAAACACGAAAAGCCAAGGCACATGCCCGACCGCGTTGCTTAAAAAGCGCGCATACGAGACAGAGCCTTGGCGAAGGTGTGGATGGAAATTGGTGCCCGCGTTCCGTAGAGGAACGCGAAAACCATTCTTATGAATGCCATACATCAATATGGAAAGCGAGCCGTAGGTCAAAGATTTTCTTTCCATCCTTGGAAAGGATTTGTGTGGCTGTCCTTGCGCCTCTGCTCGTTTTTTACTGGGATTCGAGAGAGTGTTTCCAAGATGCTCTCATTTTTGAGAGTCACAGGAGGTTCAAATGTCGACCTACATGCTTTCCGCCACTGCTACACATCCAGCCGCTTTCGCCGCTTCGTGCCGCGCGAAGGCCACCGCTGCCGCAGGTGCCATCACCGCAACTCTTATGCTCATGCTTTCAGCGCAGGTTGCACGCGCTGACAGTGTCGCACCGACCGTGACGGTCAACCCTGCACTTGTGAGCATCGATCTTTCCCGCGCCAATGCTATGGGCACGAGAACAGACGGCGATCCGCTCACATTCCCGCTCGAGGCAACAGCCGATGGATTCCTTGTTCGACTTTCGAACTTCTCGTTCGACAACAAAGCTGTCGGCGACAGAAAGGCCGACCGCTTCAATGCGCGCGCGGCTGTTCCCTTCGAAGCACCCCGTGGAAAATATCCGTCGTTCATCCGTGGGGAAGCTCACTTCACGGTGAGCAAATCGAACCTCAGCGACTTGTCCGCCGCGCTCAGGGTGGGGGCATTGGGTTCCGGAGAAACGGCTCAGCTCAAGTGGCCCGCTGGAGCAAGCGTTGCCGATGAGGCACGTATGCTGACGCAGAACATCGATCTCACGGATCGCCAGAATGAACTGCGCGAACGCTTCTGCGGCAGTGCGGCTCCAGTGGGCATCATCACGCTGGACTTCGTGCTCAGCGCCCAACGTGATGACACGACTGCGACGTATCTTATTCAACCGCTCGCGACCAGCGTTCCCGTGGGCACGCTCGACGTAAAATTTTCATCCGGCGAGCTTCGCTCCTGCGCGGAATGATGGAGGCTCAAAGTGGGCGTCCCGCTCTCGGCGGGCAGCTTTAAACCAGCCGAGGCAGATCGACCACGAAGCGTGTCCAGCCATCCACACGTGAGTAGGCGATCGAGCCTGAATGTCGCTCCATTATTCTCAGCGAAATGGAGAGGCCAAGCCCGGTTCCACTACCCACCGCTTTGGTTGTGAAGAAAGGGCGAAAGAGCCTGTCTTCCAGCTCTGGCGCAATGCCGGGCCCATTGTCCTCCACGACGATGGTTGCGCGATCCGGTGTGCTTGCCACCCTCATCCGCAAACACGGAACTTGAACACCCTGGACAGCGTCAAATGCGTTGCCCAAAAGATTCATCAGAACCTGCACTATCTCTGCGGGCCTGCATGACACGTCGACCTCAAGATCACCTTCGATGACAAGATCGACACCGGCACTTTGAAACCGTTCCCTGCAAAGGCTCATGGTGTCATCGAAAATGCCGCGGGTCGAGTGGCGCGCAAGAGGCTCCCCGCTCTCATCGTGCGTAAAGGAACGCATGGTCTTCACGATGCGCGCAATTCGCCTTGCCGTATGACCGATGCTTTCCAGCTGCGTCGTCATCTCCTGCAGGTCGGGCTGGGCGCCAGGGGTCCCGAGCACGCGCAGGAGCACACGCACCCTCCCTTCGATGATGGAAACGGGATTGTTGATTTCGTGCGCGACCCCCGAACTCATTTCTCCCAAGGCCGACATTTTCGCAGCGGCAAAGATCAACGCTTTTTGCTCTTCAAGTGCACGTTCCGCTTTCTTCGTGCCTGAGAGATCAGAAACCACGACAACAAAAGCCTGCAGTTCGCCCTCATGATGGAAAGGTGTGAGCGAAAGCCCCAGGGCGCGCACCTCTCCCGCTGCGCAGCTGAGCTGAGCTACACTTCCTAGGGCCCCTGTGCCGGGCACGGGGGCGCAGTCGTTTCCAAACGCTGCCTCCAATCCGCTCCGTTCAAGACTCGAGGAATGAAATGTGAATTTAAACGGATTACCCCAAGGTGGACCCCAGGATGAAAATTGGAAGCTCAGGGCGCTGGAATGCGCGAGCGAGGGCATTGTCATCACTGACGCTTTGCAACCCGACAATCCCATAGTCTACGTGAACCAGGGATTTCGCACGATCACCGGTTACAAAGATTCGGACGTCCTTGGAAAAAACTGTCGATTCATGCGTGGGCAAGAGACAGCCGAAAAAACGACCGAGAACATTCGCGAGGCGCTTCGGTCGGGCCAACCATTCAGTTCCGAGATCGTGAACTATCGCAAAAACGGTGACAGATTCTGGAACCAGCTGCACATCAGTCCTGTGAGGGACGCTTCCAAGCGTATCACGCATTTCGTTGGCATCCAGCTCGACGTCACTCGGCTGAAGGAGGCGGAAAAAGAGCTTGAACAGTCGAGAGAGCGTCTCGCCATCGCCGAAAGTTTCCGGTCCGTGAGCGAGATGGCGGCGGGTGTGGCGCATGAAATCAACAACCCCATGTGCGTTATCTACCACCGCGCCCGGCAGGCCCTGCGCCTGCTCAAGGAGAAGGAGCACGGCAAGCTCTCGGAGGCTGATCGTCAAGAATTGAAAGTGGGCCTCGAAAGCATTGAAACAATGGGTGCCAGGGTGTCGGCAATCGTTCGCGAGATGCAGGTTTTCACGAGCGCTTCGAAGGGCTCTCCTCGCGAAGTCATCGCGCTTGGAAACCTGGTCGATTCCGCAGTGGCCATGCACCGCACGGCGGCCAAAATACTGTCCATCAACGTAACAAAGGCCTTCTCGCCCGACATCGCGGTGGAGGCAAACGCACTGCAGCTGGAGCACGTCTTTTCGAATCTCCTTGCCAATGCCATCGACGCGGTGACGAGCCTGGAGTCTCGCGAAATCACTGTCACAGCGCAACAGCTGGGAGACCGCGTCGAGATTCGAATCCGGGACTCCGGCCCCCGTATTTCCGACGACATCGCGGGACGGGTTTTCATGCCATTTTTCACCACTAAGGATCCAGGAAAAGGCACGGGCCTCGGGCTCGCGATCGCGCGCTCTTTCGCGGAACAGAACAGCGGAGAGCTTTCGCTGGAACGCGACGTGCGAGGAAACACGTTCCTGCTATCTCTGCCGAAAGCAAAAAATCAAGGCGCATCTCACAACAGCTAAGCAAAATACCCAAGGAGAGAGGATGCACGCAAAGACAATCATGGGACTCAAGGCCCTCGTGGTCGACGACGAACCCGAACTCGCCGAGGTGGTGTCGAGCGAACTCAAACATCTCGGATTGACCACGACGGTGTGTTCCTCGGTGGCCCAGGCAAAATTGGCGATAGAAAAAGACAGCTTCGATATCGTCATCAGCGATGTGCGGATGCCCGCCGAAACGGGCGTTGACCTGCTCGCATGGATAAAGAAACGTGACACCGCGCGGCCTCGGGTCATTCTGATGAC
>Ga0163152_10005752_pt1 | contig 14364 bp, 14 predicted proteins | sample OliLakLV19MP8IB2_FD_148635 | JGI IMG/M metagenome (GOLD analysis project Ga0163152, IMG submission 148635) | Freshwater microbial mat bacterial communities from Lake Vanda, McMurdo Dry Valleys, Antarctica - Oligotrophic Lake LV.19.MP8.IB-2 | ecosystem: Environmental > Aquatic > Freshwater >... | reverse complement strand
CCCATATGCCCTGGGCCTGCTACAAATGTCCTCCGCCTTCGGCAACATCGCGGCCGCAACGGTCTCGATTGTTCTTGGCTACATGCAGATTAACGGCCAGCTTGGCGACTTCAAGCCGTGGAAGATCATGTTCCTGATCGGCATCTTGCCGGCTTTGCTGATCGTGCTCATTCAGCGCCGGCTAAAAGAACCCACGGCCTGGACGGATGCTCGTGCGGCCCACAAGGCAGGCACTGGCAAACAACTCGGTTCGTTCAAGGAACTCTTTGGCGATCCACGTTGGCGTTCTCGGGCGATCTTCGGCGTACTACTCGCCTTTGCCGGCGTGGTTGGCCTGTGGGGAATCGGCTTCTTTGCACCAGATTTGATCGGGTACGTCTTCGACAAAACGTTCAAGGAAGAGGCCGTGAAGCAGGGCCTCGCCGCGAGCGAGCAGGCGACGTATGTCGCGGGTCGCAAAGCGATCTGGGCCGGCTGGACCTCGATGCTTTTGAACATCGGTGCGGCCCTTGGCATCTTCGCGTTCAGCTTCTTGACGCCGTTTTTCGGCCGCCGCTGGACCTTTGCACTTGCCTTTGTGGCCGCCGCCGGCAGTACGATTCTGGTCTTCTGGAAGCTTTCCGAGTTCAACGACATTCTGTGGATGATCCCTCTTATGGGTTTCTGCCAACTTTCCGTGTTCGGCGGCTACGCGATTTACTTCCCTGAATTGTTCCCCACTCGTCTGCGAGCCACTGGCATTTCGTTCTGCTACAACGTCGGTCGATTGGTCGCAGCCAGTGGCCCCGCGGCGTTGGGACTACTCACGGCACAAGTTTATTCGGGTTATGCCTCGCCAGAACCACTGCGTTATGCCGGCATCACCATGTGTGCCGTGTTCCTGATTGGCCTGGCCGTTCTGCCGTTCCTTCCTGAAACCAAGGGCAAACCGCTTCCGGAGTAAAGATGACTGCGCCTGGATGGCTAACAATTCGCGAGGGTGCGTTGAAGCAAGGCCTGAACGATCGCGTCTGGCTAGTGACAATGAGCGGCCGACCGGCCTGGCGTCTCGACGCCTTGCCGGCCAAGGGGCACTTCACGTGTGCGGTGATTCAGACGACGAACGGTAGACGCCTAGATGGGAGTAAGGAATACGCGACGCAAGAAACGGCTTTGGCTGGGGGCTTGGAGGAGTTGCGAGAGAGATTGGGGTGGTAATGGGAGCTTTAAAGAGGACGCTTTTCAAGAGTCCGATTGAGCGTTATAATGGACGAACATTCCGAGAACGGGAAAGGGCGCGGTGCGCGAGGTGAAAAAAAACACACTCCGGGCCGCGGACACACTCGAAAGAGTTGGCCGGCAAAGTTAAAGAGATTTCAGAAGAAAGCACGGCGTCAGCAAGAGGAAGCGGAGGCCGACCTCAGAAGACAGTGGGATGATTGGGATAGGTTGCCGCTCGAAGTTCAAAGGCTCAGGCCAGAGTTGAAAGCGCGATCGACGAGACCGACCTATGAAGACTAAAGCTCCTCCTGTTCGCCGACAATTCGCCAACGCTTGGGATGAGATCAACTACCTACGCGACAAAGTGCTTTTTTGGCTGTACCAGCGTGAGAAGCCAGAAAAGGCTCTTCCATTTGCAAAACGACTGCAACAACTCCTTGGACGGGCTGATGCGAAACAGGAAGCAATCCTTGGTCAGGAATGTCGCTCGCTGGCCTTCGAGACAGTCGGCAACTTGGCCAAGGCTATCGAGCATCGACAAAAGGAGATTGACTTAATTCGAAGGTTACAGGAGATTTCGCACGGTACACCCAGCGAGCATTACGCGTTGAAAGGATACGAGCCTTCCGATTTATCGGATCGGCTTGACCTGCTCGCCGTTCTCTACCGAGACCACGGCGAACTTGAGAAAGCGATTGCCACGCTACGTGAGTCCCGAACGTTATGCGAAGAGCACGGGATCGAATTTGATGGAGCCGATCTTCTCAGCGATTACCTGATAGAGCTTCGGGCAATGGGTTAGCCGAGATGAGCCAGTCGAACGTGTTGTGCCGCGGGTCGTCGATCGGTTTGAACGCCTCGTCGATGGCCACTCAGCCGATGTCGGCTCCCATTTTGTTTCGGCGCCAAGTACAATCAGAGTGATCAAGTGGTACTGTAATTCGGTTAAGAGTGGAGGGTGTGAGCCGTGGATCTTGCCACTTATTCGAGAGAATCGTCAAGCAACCGCCAAGCCTACCAACAGATGCGCGACCACATTCGGCGGACGTACGCCGGTCAGTATGTGGCTCTGACTCTCGGCAAGGTGATTGGTGCCGCGAATTCCTTTGATGAAGCACGCGATCTGGTGCATCGCCTCAATCCGGTCCCGGAATACTACCTCGTGTTTCCGGCAGGCATGGAGCCCGATTTCGATCTCATCTACGACCTATCGGGGAACCTCTAGAATGCCCCAAGCCTGTTGGAGCGCCTCCCCTCGCGGCGAGTATTGGATCGATGTCAATCTCGGCGGGCGACCCCTCCAAGTTCTGATCGATTCCGGCTTGATCGACGCACGCGGTCAGGTTGGCTTCTCAATTGCGTCATCGCTGTACGACAAGATCAAACAATCCGGCGGCTTTGGAAATCACCAGATGCACACACGTTTGACCGCCGATGGGCAGATCTCGCACACCGAAAGTGGTTCCCTTGACGCACGTCTGATCTGTCCGCAGCCGCACAGCCTGATTGGGCCAGTCGTTACCACTTACGTTTTCCGCGGTGCCCCGGGTGTACCGGATCGAGCCGGAATGGCATTTTTTCATCTCCTCAAGGGCTGCAAGGTTGAATGGGACCTGGATCAGCGTCTGTGGTGTATTTCGTATCCGTAGCGATGAAAAAAACGTTCTATCTAAGTGCTCGCAGCTTTCGATCTCCCTCCTACAATTCACCTTAGGCCTCTCTCCCATCACGGGACTGCTCCGACCATGCCGCAAATGTCGTTCGCTACTCGGTCCAATCTGGACCTGATCGAAGATTTCTACCAGCGTTGGCGTGCCGAGCCGACGTCCGTCGATGACCGCTGGCAGGCGTTCTTCGAAGGCTTCGAACTCGCCGGCCGTTCGTCCGGCCCGCCCGACACCTCGCAGACCGGCGTCGTGCGAATGGTGTTCTTCTACCGGAACATCGGCCATCTATCCGCTCATCTCGACCCGCTGTCGCCGAAGCCAGGTGTGAATCCGTTTCTGACACTTACCGCGATGGGCCTCTCCGAGAGCGACCTCGACCGAACCTTCGATTGTTCCGCCTTTCACGGCATGGGTCAGGCCAAGCTTCGCGAGATGCGGGCAGCCCTGGAGGAAACCTACTGCGGCACAGTGGGCATCGAGTTCCTCCACATCCTGGACACGCCCAGCCGCGAGTGGATCAAGGAGCGAATCGAACCTCGTCGGATGCAGCCCCAGCTTCCCGTGCGGCAAAAGCTTCGGGTGCTGATGACTCTGCATTACGCGGAACTATTCGAACGATTTTTGCACACGCGATATCAGGGCCAAAAACGATTCAGCCTGGAGGGTTCTGAAACATTGATCCCGATTCTCGATGCACTCGTCGAGAAGGGGCCATCGCAGGGCGTCAAGGAATTCGTGCTAGGCATGGCCCATCGCGGTCGGTTGAATGTGCTCGCCAACGTTCTGCGCAAGCCTTACGAGGATCTGTTCGCAGAGTTCGAGGATAACTTCCTGCCAGATTCGCTCGATGGCGATGGCGATGTGAAGTACCATCTTGGCTTCTCCAGCGACATTTCCACGTCGTCCGGCGAAATCGTTCACCTGTCACTCACTCCGAATCCGAGCCATCTCGAAGCCGTGAATCCCGTCGTCGAGGGCCGCACGCGTGCCAAGCAGCGATTGCATGCCGACAAGCATCGCTCGCAGGGTATCCCGCTTCTCATCCACGGCGATGCAGCAATGGCGGGCCAGGGCGTCGTCGCGGAGACTCTGAACCTTGCTTCCCTGGAAGGCTACACGACCGGTGGCACCATACATGTCGTGATCAATAACCAGATCGGCTTTACAACTTCGCCGAGCGACGCTCGCTCAACGACGTACTGCACCGACGTGGCCAAGATGATCCAGGCCCCAATCTTTCACGTGAATGGCGAGGACCCCGAAGCCTGCGTCTTCGTGGCGGAGTTGGCCCTGGAATTTCGCCAGAAATTTAGCCGCGATGTCGTAATCGACATGTACTGCTATCGCAAGCTAGGCCATAACGAGGGTGACGAACCTGCCTTCACCCAGCCCTTGCTTTATCAGAAAATCCGCAACCGCCCGTCGGTCTCCGCTATCTACACGGAGAAGCTGATTGCAGACGGCACGCTCAAACGCGAGGAGGCCGAAGAGATTCAGTTTCAGTTCCAGTCGAAGCTTGATCTCGCTCAGAAGGAAATGCGCGAAGGCCCGCCTGGAAAACGGGGCATGAAATCCTTCAGCGGTTACTGGCAACGATTGCAGCCGAAATATCGGCACGATCCGGTGCAGACGGGCGTGCCCCATGCGGAGCTGAACCGCATCATCGACCATCTGACCACGGTGCCGCCCGAAATGCAAGTGAATCCGAAGATGCTCCGCCTGTTGGAGCAACGGAAGGAAGCAGTGCATTCCGGCAAAGGAATCGACTGGGCAACGGCCGAGTTGCTCTCGTTCGGCGCTCTGGTTTCCGAAGGGATCAGCGTTCGTCTGACTGGCCAAGATAGTCGACGAGGTACCTTTAGCCAACGACATGCGACATTGGTCGATTCGGTCACGGGCGCTCGCCATGTGCCGATGGCAGGGCTGGTCAAGCCGCCTTCCTTTTTCGCGATTTACGATAGTTTACTCAGCGAGGAGGCCGTGCTCGGCTTCGAATTCGGCTTCTCGCTCGACTACCCGACAGCTCTCGTTTTGTGGGAAGCACAGTTTGGCGACTTCGCGAACGGGGCTCAAAATATCATCGACCAGTTCATCGTCTGTTCCGAATCAAAGTGGCAACGTTCCAGCGGCATCGTGCTTCTTCTTCCACACGGCTACGAGGGGCAAGGGCCGGAACACTCGTCCGCTCGGCTCGAACGCTTCCTGCAAATGTGTGCCGAGGACAACATTCAGGTTTGCAATTTGACGACGCCCGCCCAGTATTTCCATGTGCTACGACGACAGATGAAGCGGGACTTCCGCAAGCCGCTCGTCATCATGACGCCGAAAAGCCTGCTGCGGCATAAGGACTGCGTTTCGACGGCCGAGGAACTGACATCCCTGCCATTCCGCGAAGTGTTGGACGATCCGATTGCCAGGCCCGATCGAACGCGGCGAGTCGTGCTTTGCAGTGGCAAGGTGTATTACGATCTTCTGGAAAAACGAACCGACGACACGGTGGCCATCGTTCGACTGGAACAATTTTATCCGTTCCCGGAAGTGCAACTTCGCGCGGTGCTCAGCCGATATCGGCGGGCGGAATTTGTGTGGCTTCAAGAAGAAAGCCAGAACATGGGCGGTTGGACGTTCGTCGAACCGCGTTTGCGGGCGATGGGTTACACCGTCGGCTATGTCGGACGCGACGCAAGCGCTTCACCAGCGACCGGCTCACACAAAATTCACCAGCGTGAACAAGCCGAGTTGGTCGAAGCGGCCCTCACTGGCGGCAGCGTCACGCACCTGGTCGGCTCGAATCGGAATGGCAATACGAGGAGTATGTTGAGCCCGGCTCGACAGGCGAGCGTCGAGGCGTAAGCCCGACGTGACTTGCCCAATAGAAAAGCGAAGACACGTCGGGCTTACGCCTCGACGCTCGCCTGAACCCTAACGATACCACCCAATATGATCGATATTCGAGTTCCCTCAGTAGGCGAATCAGTTACCGAAGGCCGGATCTCGCGCTGGATCAAGCCAGACGGCTCGGCCGTGAAGATCGACGAGCCGGTGTGTGAACTGGAGACGGACAAGGCCACTGCCGATGTTCCCGCTCCAGCAACGGGCGTCCTGCGCCACGGGGCCATCGAAGGGGATACTGTTCTTGTCGGGGCCGTCATCGGTACGATTGATCCGGCGGGTGTTGCCACGCCACCGACTACCAAACCAACGCCAACGCCACCATCCGCACCTGCACCTGCCGCACCCACAAAGAAGGTGCCGATTCTGATGCCGGCTGCACGCCATGCAGCAGAGGAAGCCGGCGTCGATCCTTCGAAACTCACTGGCACCGGCCGTGGCGGACGCGTGTTGAAAGAAGATGTGCAAGCCGCGGTAGCGCAGGTTTCCAACCTGTCCGAGGCGAAGCCCGTTGCACCGAGCAAGCCTGAGGCACAGGTTGGAAACCTGTCCCACGAAAAGGCACCGGGCATTCGTGAATCGCGAACGAAGATGTCCAGCATTCGCCAGAGGATTGCCGAACGCCTGGTTCAGTCTCAACAAACGACCGCGACACTGACGACCTTCAACGAAGTGGACATGTCGGGCATTCTCGCCATCCGCGAGAAGTACAAGGATCGCTTCAAGGAGAAACACGGAGTTGGCCTCGGCTTCATGTCGTTCTTCGTGAAAGCCGTCATAGAAGCCCTGCGAGCGTTCCCGAACGTGAACGCTCGCATCGATGGCGGCGACCTGATTCAGCAGCATTTTTACGATATCGGCGTGGCCGTCAGTACCGAACGTGGCCTGATGGTCCCGATCGTCCGCGATGCCGATGCGATGTCGTTCGCTGAGATCGAAAAGAAGATTGGCGAGGTGGCCGGCAAGGCTCGTGATGGCAAAATTAGTGTCGGCGATTTGCAAGGCGGCACGTTCACGATCACCAACGGCGGCATCTTCGGTTCGCTGCTCTCGACGCCGATCCTGAATCCGCCACAGTCGGCCATCCTCGGAATGCACACGATTCAGAAGCGACCCGTGGCCATCAACGACCAGGTCGTTATTCGACCCATGATGTACCTGGCATTGAGCTACGACCACCGAATCATTGATGGTCGCGAAGCCGTGCAGTTTCTCGTGCGGGTGAAAGAATGTGTCGAGAACCCCGAACGGATGCTATTGGAAATTTAGTGGTCAATGATTGGTGGTCAGTGGTCAGAAAAGTCCACGGGCATCGATCGCGGATCATTCTTCTGAACACTAATCACTGACCACTAACCACTACTATCATGCTCGATCTTATTGTTGTTGGCGGGGGACCGGGTGGGTACGTGGCCGCGTTGCGGGCGGCCCAGCTTGGCATGAAGGTTGCCGTCATCGACAAACGCTCGGCATTCGGCGGCACCTGTCTCAACATTGGTTGCATCCCGAGTAAGGCACTCCTCGATTCGAGTGAGCTTTTTCATCTTGCCAAGAACAAAATGGTCAACCACGGCATCGGCGTCGGCAAGGTGACGCTCGATCTTGGCATCATGATGAAACGGAAGAGCCAGGTGGTGAAGTCGCTCACGGACGGCATTGGCTTCCTGCTGAAAAAGAACAAAGTCACGGCAATCACCGGTGCGGGAAGGTTGGTCAGTTCCAACAAAGTGGAAGTGACCAAGGCCGACGGCACGCTCGAAACACTGGAGGGCAAGAACATTCTGCTTGCCACCGGCAGCGTGCCGATCGAGTTGCCGTTCATGAAGTTCGACCACATGCACATTGTCGATTCGACTGACGCTCTCGCTTTCACGGACGTGCCAAAACATCTGATCGTCGTAGGCGGCGGCTACATCGGCCTCGAACTCGGTTCTGTTTGGGCACGGCTGGGTTCAAAGGTCACAGTGTTGGAATTTCTTCCCCGCATCTTGCCCGTGACGGATGGCGAGATCGCAGGCATGGTGAAGAAATCGCTGGAGAAACAGGGCATGGAGTTTCACCTGGAAACCAAAGTCACGGGAGCAAAGATTTCGGGCCGACAGGTCACTGTCATCGCGACGGGCAAGGATGGCAAGGAGACGACATTCACGGGCGATAAGGTACTCGTGGTAGTGGGTCGCAAGCCGTTCGTCGAAGGAATCGGCCTAACGGAACTGGGCGTGAAGCACGAAGCGAAGAGCGGCCGAGTGGAAGTCAACGAGCGATTTCAAACGAACGTGCCAGGCATCCATGCGATCGGCGACATGATTGCCGGGCCCATGCTGGCTCATAAGGCATCCGAAGAGGGTGTGGCTTTCGCGGAGTTGCTTGCCGGAAAACCGGCGCATGTCAATTACGATTCGATCCCCAGTGCGATCTACATTTGGCCCGAGGTGGCGAGCGTGGGCCCGACCGAAGAGCAGATCAAGGAATCGGGCCGAGCCTACAAAGTCGGCAAGTTCCCGTTCATCGCCAGTGGGCGGGCGAAGGCGATGGACGAAAGTGAAGGCGTGGTGAAAGTCCTCGCCGATGCGAAGACCGACCGTGTGCTGGCAGTTCACATTTTTGGGCCCAGAGCCTCCGACCTGATCGCGGAAGCCGTCGCGATTGTCGAGTTCCAGGGAAGCGCCGAGGACATCGCGAGAATCGTTCATGGACATCCAACACTGTCCGAATCGTTGGCCGAGGCAGCAAGGGCGGCCTGGAGCGGGACGGCATTGCATGCGTGAGAGATGGGGCGTAGTGTCGCTCGCTCAATAATTGCCAATCACTTCCCCACCGGCAATCGTGGCGAGTGGACGCCAAACCGTCAAAAGATCCACCGAGTCGCGGACGAACCGGACCGAGCCATCCGCGAGAACGACATTCACACCACCGGCGTGACGACTTCGAGAAGCAGCCGTGTTGTTCGGCCCGCTATCCCCGCTGATGCAGGGCATATTCTTCAGCGGTTGGTTGTCGCACCAGCCTACGTAGATCAGATCCGGGCTGGAACTGTTCGGGGACAGTTGTGTATAAATCTGGCTGTATCCGGGTTGATCGCCCCACATCAGGCCACGTTGATCGTTGGGTGCGCCAAGTGAGCGCAGATATTCGCCTAGCACCATCGTGTTGCTCGTTCCATCCGCAAAGTCCGCGAATCTCGCTCCGTAATTTAATCCAAATGCCGAGCGTTGGCTTGGGTTGTTCGCAACGACACCGCCGAGATTCAGCCCGCCGAAGAACGCGTGATAATTCCCGATCATGAAACCACCCCACGGCTGCTGCATCGTGCGGATACCGCTATCGCTGGGACAGACCCAAATTGGAATCTGAGCACGCGTGGGCCCATTCGGGTTGGTGGCCTCTGCACTGAAGTAAGGATAAAACTGCTGCGCGCCCGCCGTCGTTGGCAACATGCGATACAGATTGTCCTGCTCGATGAACGGATACAGCACGTGATGCCAGCCGGAACGCGGGAAATCGTAATACGACCCGTTGTTCCAGACCACACCCAACGGATAACGCTCGTTGGTATCGTGATAGCTATGCAGAGCGACGCCAAGTTGTTTCAAATGATTGGAGCACTTCATCCGGTTGGCAGCTTCGCGCACTTTTTGGACGGCAGGCAACAAAAGGCCAATCAGAATGGCGATGATGGCGATGACCACGAGAAGTTCGATCAAGGTGAACGCCGCGGATCGAGAACGTGTGAGTCGCATGTCGTAGCTCCAGCGAGTTGATCTCACTTAACAGGTGCAAGATTAATTTCCAAGTCGATGGTATTCGAGCCTTTATTCACATCGCGGATCAGTGTGCTTCGCTCGTTATACTCCGGCGGAAAGGCCGGTATTCGTTCATCAGTCAGGATGCCAGGCAGAGCAGTCGGATCCTGGACTTTGCGGCCACTCATTCGGAAGGCTCGCAACTCCACGCGATTTTTTCCAACCATCACGCCCTGAGAACGCGGGATATGATAGCGGCCATCGCGAACCACCGCACCCACTTCCGGCCCGAGGTTGCCATCGATCGGGATGAACGAAATCGAGCCCTCCTCGATCGCTCGCCCGTTAAGGCTCACCGATCCAGATACCTCGGCACGCTCATCTCCGCTGCAACCCATCAGGCTGCAAAGGATCGCAATTGGAATGAGGCATCGAAACTGCATCGTCCCTCCCCAGTTCATTCAATGAAGTATGCGCCCTCGCCGGAGCCGTGTCCAGCATTTTTTTCTGCGCCTTGCAGGTCCGTCCATACTGATCCCCAAAAAACTTTTGCTCTCGTTACCCAGTTGCCGATAACAATAGAGATGCGCGGAACCAGCGAGGGAGTGATGACTATGACCGGAATTGGCCTTGTCGGTGCGGGCAAATGGGGCGGAAACTGGCTGCGAACACTGGCCAACCTGTCGGACGTCTCGCTGCGCTGGTGCTGCGACCTGAACGAGGCTCTTCTGGCCAAGGTCCGGGAACAGTTTCCCCAAGTCCCCACGACGACCTCGTTTGACGACATGCTCCACGATCCCGCGACCGAAGGAATCGTGATTGCCAGCATCGCGCCCACGCACTTTCCGCTTGCCAAGAAAGCTCTGGAAGCCGGCAAGCACGTCATGGTCGAGAAGCCGATGACGCTCACGGCTGCCGACGCGCTCGAACTGAATCGCATTGCAGCCCGAAATAATCGCGTGCTCATGGTCGGCCATCTGATGGAGTACCACCCCGCGATTCCCGCGATTCGCAAGCTGATTTTGGATGGCGAACTCGGCGAAGTGATGCGCATCGAATCCCGGCGAACGAACCATGGCACGTTACGCAGCGACGAAAACGTGTGGTGGTCGTTTGCGCCGCATGATATCTCCATCGCGGTGCGTCTAATGGGCGATTGGCCCGAAGCCGTTCAATGCGAAGGGCAGTGCATCGTCCAGCCGAACATTGCCGATGTCGTCGGCGGCACCTTGCGATTCCCAGGCAACCGGATCGCTCGCATCGATGTGAGTTGGCACGACCCATCCAAGACTCGCGAACTCAAGGTCTACGGCACCAAAAAATGGGTCGTGTTCGACGACGCCTTGCCGTGGGAGCGCAAGGTGCTCATCCACGATCGGGGCTTCGATGTGAACCCTTCGGCCCCGCCCGCACAGCGCGTCGCAATTCGTCAGGGAGGGTCTTTACCGCTCGTGCTAGAACAGTGCGAGCCTCTCGTGATCGAGGCCAGCCATTTCGCCCATTGCATCCAAACCAACTCTCGTCCCATTTCCGATGGTCACGCCGGTGCCGCGGTCGTCTCGGTCCTGGAATATGGCCAACGTTCGCTGGAGTCCGGCCGCGAAGTGACGATTCCGAAGCCGGAGTTCAACGGTGCTGCCCAGAAGGCGGCTTGAAGCGCCGGCAAACAGTTCCTCGTTATTTGACTCACCCATGCCGCTCATGCAGTGCATGCCTAAGAGAACCCTGTCCAATGCGAGGCAAGGGCGGTCAGATCAGACGGATTTGACCGCTCACCCGAAACTTTGCTTCAACTTCACAAACGCCAGCAATAGTACACGGAATCACCTTTCGTATCCGACGATGGCGACCATTCGAACAGAAGTTTATTTCAACCGATCCATCGAGAACCGGCCCTGCTCGAACTTGGGGTTGAGAACCACATCTCGGAAATAGTAAGTGGCCACGAGTTCGTCACCCGCGTGAACCACAGCTCCGAGTTGCAGGAGGGTGTCCACATCGAAGCAGAGCATCAAATGGGTTTGTCCATCCTCCTCGGGAATCTGGCTATCCCGGTGCAGAACGTGGCACATCTTGCCACCGAGTTCCGCAATCGGCTTGATTCCGTCGTACCGCGTTTTCAAAGTGCCACGCAAACGCGCATCGACCATCGCCGCATGGGCGCGCGCCGTCCCGGAGTTCATTCCGGAGTCCAGAATCGGGTAACGCGACTGAGCCCGCACTTCCGGATCGTCGAGGCTTCGCGTGACGAAAGGAATGACCTTACGAACGAGTTCGTTTCCCGGCACCACTGCCAGCCGATCGCGGCGGCCTTCAGCAGGGTACAGAAGCGAATGAGCCCGAGTTTTGCCCTCGACCCAGACCAAAAAAACCGAGAAGGGCGACTCACGAACCTCGCAACGAATGACCTCCGGCTTGTTCAACTTGCCGTTGATCCGTTCATGCTTGGCCATCGTGCAGGTGTAGCCTTCGACTTCTTGCTTGTAACGGTGCATCGATCTCGCTAGTGCACCAACCGGGTCGTCGCGACACAGTTCGGCAAACGAGCGTTCTTTGGATGGAGGAACAAGTGAGTCGTCGTCTGGACCCTTGACTTGCGTGGGATGAATCTGGCGGTCACCGATCACCAGTCGAGCGGGCGCAAACATGAGGCAGACGATCAAAAATGCGACGAAACATACCGGCCGATAGAAGTACGTCCGCATCATCCGCCTCATTCCAGAGTTGTCGGCACATCCATGTGCAGACCACCCGCACAATGGGTCTGCGGCGACACCTGAGATCCGGTTCATAGAAGCTGGGCGATCCGGGTAATCTCGCCCAAGCTTATTATCGGCCATTTTGTGGAACGTATGTAGTGTTCAAGCCCGGAATTCCGATAGTTCAGGCAGCGCAGGCATGAATCTCCGCACCGTCCAGACGAGGGGCACAATGACCGGTCGCCGGCTCTTGATGGCATCGTTCCTGCTTGGATGTGGCATCCATGTGCAGGCCCAGGAACGGCCAGCCATTGGAGAACTTCCCCGTCGGAGTGTACAACCCTTCGCGGCCGAACCGAACTGCGATCCACCGGTGCTCTTGCCCGTGCCGGACGGAAAGCCGTCGTCGCGCAAGCCGTGCCGATCCTGCGCGAACGAGTACAACCCGAATCACGTTTACCTTCCCGACGCAAGCCCCGATTGCCAGACAGGTGGCTGCGATGGTGATTGTCAACCGTGCCGGCAATATTGGTTGGAGGCCGATTTTTTTATCGGCAGATCGTCCAACCTGCCGAACGTCAAGAATCGCTTTCTTTATGGTGCATACGCCGAGGCCGGGTACTGGTTCAGTGAGGATCGAACTCTCGGCCTAGATTTGAGCTTCCTGACTACGCAGGCCGACTACCGCGATGCACCGATCCCCGCATCCGTTGAATCTCGTTTCAGCCTGTCCACGGGCGATGCGAATCTTCGAACGGAGTTTTATTCCAACCAGAATCTGAGAATTGACGGGCTGATCGGCTATCGCTACCTGAGATTTGATGAGAAGCTTACGCTGGCCGCACCGACACTCTTCGTCGATCAGCAAGTCCAAAACATTCTGAACGCGGGGCAGATTGGCATCAATGCGGAGTATCGGTTTGGCCCATATTTTGCAGAAGTTCTCGGCAAGTTAGCTGTTGGGCAAATGTCGGGACGACTGGACCAAAACTACACCCGAACCACCGAGAACGATTGGTGTTTCGTGCCCACTCTTGGTGCTCGCGTCGGCTATCAGCTCGGCGAATCGCTGTGGGGCACGCTCGGCTATCAGCTTCTGTATGTCAGCAACTTCGACAGGCCCAATCAACCGGATACCGATTACTTGCTACACGGATTGACCGTGGGACTGATGAAGCGATTTTAGCCGACGGGAGATTCCGTCTACTCATCCACCGTCATCGTCCCCATGATCTGCTTCAAGACTTCGCCTTGTTTCGCTAACTCGTTGTCCGTGCATTGGGAAAGCACTAGGACCGCGCCGTTGATGGCCGGCACGGATCGAATCCAGCAAGTATTCGTGAGATCAAAGTGCTCGAAGCGGACGTCGGCCCCCATAGCGGGTTGACCGGCCATGGTGTCCACGGCGTCCTCAGCTTCGAGTTCAGGGTACTCGGCCCGAAGACCTTCCACGGCCGCGTCCACCAGTTCGGTGGGGTCTTCGACATCGGGCACAAAACTCACCACGAGGAAAGCTGTCCCCGGACCTTGCAGGGAAACGGTCCAGCTTTCTCCCTCTTTTTCGAGTTCGAGTTCCCAGACCTTGGGATACTGGAAGCGAACGCCGCTGAGTTCAAATGTCTCGGGCATACGAGCCTCGGCCAACAGTGGGCAACCTAGCCATCATATGCCCGAGAGCGACCAAAGGGTGGACCGCCATCGGTTAGATCTTTGTGATCCAGTTGTTGAAGTACGCGAACTTGTTCTGAAGCACGCCTCCGTGGTCGTTTCCCATGAAGTAGGCGGCAAAACTCTCGGCAAAGTCCTCCTTCGGGTTGGTTCGAGCGTAGTCTCGGGTGAAGTTGTCGTACCTGGATTTCAGGAAGTACCAGCCGGACCAACTCCCATTGTTCATGACGTAGGTGTAGTAACTCGCCTGGCCAGTCGGAATCGTTTGGGTCCAGCCGCTCAAGCTCTTCCAGGCGTTCCAGTAGCCGCTTTCTTCATCCCATTTGTGGCCGATCTCGTGCAGGAACGTGTCCTGAGCTTGCAGGTTCTCGGCCGAACTGTTCTCATTCCAGTCGGCGATATAGATCTTTCGTACCCCGTTCGTGACTAAACCCCGACCGCTACTCGGATAAGCGGGGTCAGGTGATGTGGGAGACGGTCTGCGAGTTGTGAGGA
>Ga0163152_10005751_pt1 | contig 14367 bp, 9 predicted proteins | sample OliLakLV19MP8IB2_FD_148635 | JGI IMG/M metagenome (GOLD analysis project Ga0163152, IMG submission 148635) | Freshwater microbial mat bacterial communities from Lake Vanda, McMurdo Dry Valleys, Antarctica - Oligotrophic Lake LV.19.MP8.IB-2 | ecosystem: Environmental > Aquatic > Freshwater > Lake... | reverse complement strand
AGCCGCGCGCCGCGGACAGCCGGAGAAGGCCGTCGAGTATTTCGATCGCGCCCGCCGACTCATCGAAGACGACCTCGACGCGACCGGCACACATTCCTCTCCCGTGCGCATCGCGCTGCAGCGCGAGCTCGTCGAGCTCGAAGTCTCGACGGCGAGGGAGCTCCGCCACTCGGGTGACGTCGCGAAGGCGCTTCGCCGCTGCAAGGACGCGCTCGACCGCGCGAGCGAGCTGCGCGAGTCGTCGCACGTCGGCACGTGTCACGACGAGCTCGGCGCGATCCACGAGCGCCTGGGCGAGCACGCCCGCGCCGTGAAGCACTGGGGCGATGCCATCAGCATCTGGATGAAGATCGGCGATCGCTACAAGCGGCAGCTGATGCGCTCGTTCGAGGTACTTGCCAACGTCCACATGGAAGAGGGGGAGCACGAAGGTTCGAAGAACCTCTTCCGCGAAGCGCTCGAGCTCGCGCGCGAGACCGGCGACATCGACGGCACCGCGCGGCTCCTCAACGGGCTTGCGCGGGTGCACCTCAAGATGCGCCAGTACGCGCCGGCGCAGGCGCTTTTCGTCGAATCGCAGGCGATCGCGAAGCGCTTCCAGATGCAGTCGCTCTGGCACCTCGCGCAGATCTACCTCGCCGCGCTGCAGGCGTACACCGGCGATTTGCAGGAAGGCATCCGCGCGCTCGAGGCGACCCTTGCGGCGTACGAGAAGGAGCAGCCCGACAAGTTCGGCCTGCTCCAGGCGGAGTTCCTGCTCGGTAACGCGTACAAGCTCGCGCGCCGCGTCGGTCCCACGAACCAGCACTACGTGCGGGCGCTCGGCTACGCGCGCGACCTCGGGCTCGACCGCTACGTGCGCGAGATCACGCGCGAGATGAAAGAAGCCTTCTAGCTCGACGCTTAGCTGAACAGGCGCTTCAGCTCGTCCGGCGACTGCGGCGTGCGGATCCGCTTCATCCCGCCCTCGGGCGTCACGAGCAGCAGCGTCGGATAGCCGCGGATGCCGAGCTCGCCGGCAAGCTGGCGCTCGTCGTTTCCGGCCTCCGCGTTGATGCGCACTTTGATGACGCCGCGAAGCGCGCTGCGTCCTTCGGCCGTCGCGAGCACGCCGGACTCGAGCTTGCGGCAGTAGCCGCACCAGTCCGCGTAGAAATACACGAGCATCGGCTTCTGGCTCGTCTTCTGTTCGGCCGACGCGGTCTTGAGTCCGGCGACACCGGCGAGCCACTCGGTTTGCCACGCGCCTTTGCCGGCCGCCTCGCCGGGCTCCTTCGCGGGTCCGGCGGCGCCGGCATTCCGAACGAGCTCCCACGTCCCGATGCCGACGGCGGCACCGAGTCCGAGCGCGCCGATCACGACCGCACGGCGTCCGCGTTGGGCAGAGACCGTCTGCACGACCATTCCGCACTGCGGACAGGTGGTGGAGGCGCCGGAGGCGCCGCAGCGAGGGCAGGGGGCGTCGGGCATCGCTGTGAAGGATAGCGGTTGGACCGTGAGACGCCAATCACGAGAAAGCGCAAGCGATTGCACGCCGTTCCAACCCGCGCTTGTCCCGTTCCGGACGCGGCTGTACGCTTGTCCTCGTTGAGTCCGTCTGTCGCGCAGGTTACGGAGGACAAAGGTCGAGCTCCTACTTGTGAAAACGGGATTTGTCCCTTGGCTGTGGTGTGCATGCCCTTTTGACAGGGAAGCCTGAAGCAGCCATACGAAGCCCACCTTCTAACGAAGGATGCTTCGACCAGTTCTTCAAACGGCGCAGTGCGGGGGCTCAACAACTTTCCGCCTGAAACGAAACGGCCCCGGTTTTCACCGGGGCCGTTTCGTTTCAAATCTGCGAGGACTACTCTTCCTCGGACTTCTCCGCCGACGCGCCAGCCGCACCGCTCGACCAGGAGAACCCGCCGGAAGCTGCCGGCGTCGTGGTCGGAGTGGACTCTTCGCGGTTCAGCCACGACGGCGAACCGGCTGCGGGCTTCTTCGAGGCCGGCTTCTTCGCGCCCCCCGCCTTCTTCGCGGTCTTCTTGGCGCCGCCCTTCTTGGCCGCCTTCTTCGCGCCGGCCTTCTTGGCCTTCGCCTTGCCCTTGGTCGCCTTTTTCGCCGCTTTCTTCTTCAGCGGCTTCTTGGCGCCCGCCTTCTTCTTCTTCTTCGCCGCCATGAAATCCTCCGTCGTCCGTCGTCGAGTAAAACCGAAACGCGAAGGTTGTAGGGAATACGCGTCACGAATGCAAGCCCACTCGTGGGCGTTCGGGCGAGCGCGCGGAGTACGGAGGCGCGGGTTTGCCGGCACGTTGCATCCGAACGGCTGGACGAAAAGCCCTGCAGAACCGATGGATTACGGAATCGGTACGCGCCAGACGCTGAACGGCGGTGACGTCCACTGCTTCGACTGCGTGAACGATTCTTCCGCGGGAGGCGCCCACGCCGTGTGAATGAGGAGATCGTTCGCGTCGAAAACACCGAGCGGCTCGCGATCTTCCGAGAACGCGCCGACGTGCCGGTTGAACAACACGAGGTCCCCGCGCTTCACGCCGCCATCGCCGACCTTGATCGCATTTCCGCGCTCGTCGACGAAACGCCCGTCGTCCGCTTTCGTCGCGATGCTCGCGATCGCTTTTTTCCCGCCCCAGCGCGGCACGTCGTACGTCGATCCGTAGTCGATGTTCTTTCCGGCGCGACGCATGCCGTAGACCATCAGGTCCGCGCAATCCGAGCCGATGTTGCGATCCGCCTGGTGCACACCGGCCGATCCCGCGCTCGCCCAGATGTAGGGCGTGTTGTAGAGCTCGGTGAGATAGCCGAGGAACGTGTCGTCCTTCCGCACCGTGAGGCGATGCACGTTCGCAGACACGCCGCCGCGATACACGTCCTCTTTCCCCGGCGTCGCGAGCGTCTTGCCGCCGGCCGTGACGACGACCTTGAACGTCATCGTGCCGAGACCGCCGCGATCGGGGTGAACGGTCGCGCGCACATCGCCGGGCCGCGCGAGCGGTGACGCTTTCTCCGCGCGCGCGTCGGGCCACGCGGTTTCGACGTAGGTGATCGTGTCCCAGTGGAAGCCGCCCTCTTCGTTGTCGACGTAGGGATCGGTCGCTTCGACCTTGAACCAGTCGACGGTGAGCGCTTCGCTCACGGGCCACGGCTCCGCCTTGCGGATCTTGCCGTTGCCGAGATCGACCTTGGGCGTGCCGGCGTAGAGCTTCCCGTCTTTCGTCTCGACGGCGACGACGAGCATCGCTTCCTCGCCCTGGCGGACGAACTTCGGCTTGGACGTCGCCGCCTCGCTGCCGGGCGCGGTGGAAAGGAGGTGGACGCGAGCAATCTCGAGCGCGGCGAGGAGGGCGATGTGCATGTTGAGGTGGGTAAAAGCATACGTCATGCCCACGCGACCCCAGGCGAAACGCCCACTCGGGTGCCAAGCGCCTTTACGTACCGAAGCCGGGTACCGGTTCTGACTTACTGACGTACGGAAATACGTCAGTAAGTCAGAACCGGTACTCGGCTTTACCTTGGGCCGGCGGTGACGCCGATGGCGTCGGGGCGGATCCAGGTCTTGGCGGCTTCGGCGACGCGCTCGCGCGTCAGGGCGTCGACCTGCGCAGCGTGTTTCTTGGGGTAGTCGGCGCCCAGCTTCCAGTGCTCGAGGTCGGCGAGGAAAGCGGCGGCCGCGAGGTTCGTCTCCCAGCGATGCGCGAGCTCGCCCGTCAGAAGGGTCTTCGCGTCGGCGAGCTCGGCGTCGGTGATGCCCTCGGAGGAAACCTGCGTGAGCACGCCGCGGATCGCCGTCAGCGCCTCGTCGGTCTTCTTCGGATCGATCCCCGCGCGAACGAACGACGCTCCCGGTCCCGAGCCGCCGCCGACCGACGACCACGCGTACTCGGCGATGCCCTTCTCGTCGCGCAGCACACGGCCGATGCGTCCGCCGAGGCCGATCTCGCCGAGGGCCGTGTTCGCGGCGCGGAGCGCGAGCCAGTCGGCGTGGTTGCGCGCGGGCCCCTCCCAACCGAGCACGAGGTCCGTGCGCGGGCGTCCTTCGAAGTGGATGCGCCCGATCCAGCCGGGGTTGGCCGACACCGACGCGCCGGGCTCGCCGCGGGTGGGCTTCGCGCCATTCGCGCGCCAGCCGCCGAACGACTTCTTCACCAGGCGGACGGCGGACGCCGTATCGAGATCGCCGGAGATCGTGATCACCGTCGTATCGGGGCGCCACACGCGCTTGTGGAAGTCGGCGACGTCGGCGCGGCCGATCGGCGCGAGCGTCGACGTGGCGCCGCGCGGATCGCGTCCGCGAGCGTCGACGGCGGGGTAGAGCGCGGCGCGCAGCGTCGCTTCCGCCGCGGTGCGCGGATCCTCGCTGCGATCGCGGGCCGACTCGAGTGCGGCGGTGCGCTCGCGCTCGACGGCCGCGGGAGGGAACGACGGCGTCATGACGAGATCGCGTAGCACGGGCACGAGCGCGTCGGCCGACGGCACGAGCATTCGCGCGGTGACGGACGCGCGCTCCTCGTCGACGGCGACGTCGAGCGTCGCGCCGACCGCGTCGAACGCGAGCGCGACTCCGGCCTCGTCGAGCTTCGCGCTTCCCGAGGGAATGAGCCGCGCGGTGAGCGCCGCGAGGCCCGCCTTGTCCGCGGTTTCCCACGCGCTGCCGGCCGAGGCGTCGACGCGCACGACGAGCTCGGGCGCGAGCGGGTTGCGAACGGCGAGCACGACGAGACCGTTCGGCAGCACGGTGCGCGTGATCGCGGGGCCCGACGCGGGCGCGGGTTTCACGGGCGCCGCGGCGAGCACGCCACCAGGCATCGCCGTCGCGAGCGGTGCGCCGGAGTAGCGCGCGAGCGAGCTCGGCGCGGCCGACCCGGTCTTCCCGCCGCCGGTCCTCTTCGACGGGGGCGGCAGATACCAGCCGACCGTGCGCGCGTCGCTCGTCCAGTATTTCGCCGCGACGCGCTTCACGTCGGCAGTGGTCACCTTCTTCACGGCGGCCGGGAGACGGAAGAACGCGCGCCACGCGTCTGCGCCGCCGACGGTGTCGAAGAAGCCGAGCTGGTGCGCGAGGTCGGTGACGCTGGCGGACTCGAACACGAGCTTCGCGGCGATCTGCGCTTTGGCGCGCTCCACATCCGCATCGGACGCGTTCGCCGCGAGGCCTTCGACGGCGTCGACGACGGCCGCTTCGACCGCCGTCGCGTCGGCCGTCTCGGAGAGCGTCACGCGCACGGAATCCAGGAACGGATCCGTCGTCGGCACGAGCGAGGACGACGCGTGCGTCGCGAGTCCGTTCGCGACGACCTTTGCATGCAGCCGCGATGTGCGCGGCGCCGCCACGTCCGCCATCGCCCAGAGGTTGGTGCCTTTCGCGCCCGCGAGTACCGCATCGGCGACGAGATACGCCGCGAAGTCGGGATCGCCGAACGCCGGCGCACGCCACGACACCTGCAGCAGCCGCGTCGAGCCCGGCCGGGAGATCGAGACGCGCCGCTCGCCTTGCTGCGGCGGCTCCGTCGCGTTGCGCACCGGCGGCAGCGGACGGCGCTCGAGTGCGCCGAATTTCTCCTGCACGAGCTTGGCGACCGCGACGCGATCGAGATCGCCGACGACGACGAGCGTCGCGTTCGCCGGGTGGTAGCGCTGCTGGTAGTGCGCAACGACCTCCTCGCGCGTGATGCCGGCGAGGTCCGAGCTCCAGCCGAGCGTCGGCCAGTGATAGGGATGTGCTTTGAACGCGGCGGCGACGACTTCGCGATGCAGCACTTCCGTCGGGTTCGTCTCGCTGGCCGCGAGCTCCGCCATCACGGCGCTGCGCTCGCTCTCGAAGTCCGCCGCGGAGAGCAACGCCTTCGTCATGCGCTGCGCTTCGAGCTCGAGCAGATCGGGCAGGGCGTCGCGCGCGGCGGTTTCGTAATACGCCGTCTGATCGAGCCACGTGTAGCCGTTCCAGCGCCCGCCGCGTTTGTCGACCGTCGCGGTGAATGCCTCCTTCGGGATCCCTTCGGTGCCCGCGAACGTGAGGTGCTCGAGCAGGTGCGAGAGCCCGCTTGCGCCCGGCTGCTCGTGGCGCGACCCGACGCGGTACCACGTCCACACGGAGACGAGGGGCGCGGCCTTGTTCTCCCACAGCAGGACCTTGAGCCCGTTTTCGAGTATGAGCTCCTCGACCTGCGCCTCGCGCGGATCGGCGGGCGGCTTGGCCGGACGGCTCGGCCCGGCAGCGACGAGGAAGAGGGCGGCGGCGGCGGGAAGAAGGCGTCGAAGGCGCATGCGAGAGGCGGAAATCTACCATCTGGCTGTATGCTCCGCGCCATGCTTCGTACCCGTTCCATCGGTCGCCTGTTGCTGGTCACGATTGCCTTTGTTGCTGCCGCAGGCTGCGGTGGCACGCGGCGTCCGCCGCCGCCGCCGTTCGTGCGCACGACGGTCGCGACGCTCCCCTTCGACAACGCGTCGGCGTCGATCGACGCGCCGAAGATCTTTCGCGCGCAGTTCCATCCCATGATTCCGCGGAAGGGCTACCAGCTGCAGTCGCTCGCGCAGACCGACGCCGTCCTTCAGGAGATGGGCATCCAGCTCGGCGGCCAGATCAAGGGCGTCGATCCGAAGGAGCTCCGCGCGAAGCTCGGCGCCGACCTCGCGGTGTGGGGAACGATCAAGCAGTCGAGCTCGATGGTCACCGGCATCTACAACCGCCGCACGGTCGAGGTGGAAGTGATCCTCACCGACCTGCGCACCGGCGAAGTGATCTGGAAGGACACGCGCAAGGTCGTGCAGGACTCGGCCGCGAACGTGACCGGCAAGGCCGGACTCGCGAACTTCGTCGTCGGTGCGGTGGATGGACTCGCGCGCGCGGACCTCACGAAGGAACACCAGGCCGTGGCCAACCAGATCGCGAACTCGATGCCGTGGTGCCCGCGCGAACCGCCGCCGCCGCCTCCGCCGCCCGCGCCTGCGACCACTCCCCAACCGTGATTTTTCTCACTCGGTCGAATCGGTGGCCAACCGGCTCCGTCGCCCGCGCGATGCTTCCAGCTCCTTCCTCCAAGAGGTGATTCGTGAACGCCTTCCGTGTCAGCGCCATGTTTCTCGCCGGAACCCTGATGGTTGTCGGCTGTGCACCCCGCAAGACCAGCGGCACCGTCAACGAGCCCGACTACATGAAGGGCCGCGTCTCCGCCGAAAGCACCGTCAGCGACTACAAAGGCCCGAAGCGCCGAGTCGCGGTCATCGCGTTCGACAACAAGACGCCCTACGGCGCCCGTGAGCTGGGCAACTCGGCGAGCGACATCCTCGTCACCGAGCTCCAGAAGACGAACCAGTTCATCCTGATCGAGCGCGAGAAGATCCAGATGGTGCTCGACGAGCAGCGCTTCCAGGCGTCGGATCTCGTGGAGCCGATGACCGTCGCGAAGGTGGGCCGTCTCCTCGGCGTCACCGCGATCATCACCGGCGCGGTCACCCAGTTCGGCCAGAAGGAAGAGGGCGTCGAGGCGATCGTCTACCAGCGCCGCACGCAGAAGGCCGAGTGCACGGTCGACCTACGCGTCGTCGACGTGGCGACCGGCGAGATCATCGTCGCCGATTCCGGCCGCGGCGAAGCCGAGCAGACCGTGCAGGGCACGCTCGGGCTCGGGGGCCGTTCCAGCTACGACTCGACGCTCGCTGGCGATGCGCTTCGCGCGGCGATCTTCAAGTTCTCGAAGAACGTCGTCACGCGCATGCAGCGCGTCCCGTGGTCGGCGCGCGTCGCGGAAGTGGACGCGGGCAAGATCTATCTCGACGCCGGCATGAAGACGCAGGTCCCGATCGGCGCCGAGCTCGAAGTGCTTCGCCCGGGCAAGGAGATCATCTCTCCCACCACCGGCAAGTCGATGGGCCAGACCACGACGACGATCGGCATCGTGAAGGTGACCGAGTATTTCGGCGAGGACGGCTCGGTTGCCAGCGTCGTCAGCGGCAACATCCAGTCGAAGGACATCGTTCGCCTGAAGCAGTAAGAGGATCCGCGCATTCCGTCGCGGCGGCAGGCGAGCTGAACTGCGCTCGGTTGCCGCCGCTAGCGCGGATCCGGGGGGATCCACGCGGCCGGGGAGAAATCCCCGGCCGTCTTTTTGACTACGAGTCCTGCGCGATCAGGAACGCATCGAGCGTCGCGCGCGACTTCGCGTCGATCGTCTTGAAGAGCACCGCCATGCCCGCGGGCAGCGACGGGCTCCCCTTGCGAACGACGCGCACCACTTCGCCGAACGCCTCGATCAAACTCGCGCCGCCGGGCAGCTTGAACGAGAGGTCCATCTCGGTGCCGACGTCGAGCGGCGTGCCCGTCTCGAGGAAGACGCCCTCGGCGGACACGTCGAACGTGCGATACACGAAACGGAAGTCGCGCCGGATGTCCTCGGCGCGGAGCCACATCGAGAACTCCTCGAGGCCGTTGTTCTCGGCCCACACCTTCAGCTTCACGCGCGGGCTCTTGCGGCGGTTCATCTGCATGTCGCCGGGGATCGTCAGCTCGACGGTCGGCTCCCTCGACTTGTGCACGATGCCGGGGATCGTCTTGTTCTGGAGGATCGCTTCGCCGGTCGTCTCGTCGACGGGCTCGATCACGTATTCGCCGCTTCCCTCTGTCTGCGAGTCGGCGGTCTCCTGTGCGATCTCGTCCTGGAACAGCATCTTCATCAGCGACGCGAGCGCGTTTCGCGAAACGGGCCCGTTCTCGCCGAGCGCGGCGATCAGGTCGCGCTCGAGCTCCCACGCTTCCTGGTAGCGATCGTCCGGCGCGCCGCGCAGCGCCTTGTCCATGATCTCGCGCAGGTGCGCGGGGATCTTGCCGAGCTGCGTGAGCTCGAGGCGGTCGAAGTTGCGGAGCTGCTCGAAGATCTCGTCGCCGCTCTTGCCCGCGAAGAGGCGTTTCCCGGTGAGAGACTCGTAGAGGACGGTGCCGAGCGAGAAGAGGTCGCTGCGCGTGTCGACGGGCTCGAACTTCGCCTGCTCCGGCGAGAGGTAGCCGACCTTGCCCTTGAAGAAACCGACGCGCGTCGAGCCGACGCCGTCGACGGCTTTCGCGATGCCGAAGTCGGTCACCTTCACGTCGCCGCGATACGACAGCAGGATGTTCTGCGGCGAGATGTCGCGGTGGATGATCGCCATCGGCTTGCCGGCGATCACCTCGCCGGAGTGCGCGTAGGCGAGCGCCTTCGCGGTCTCCAGGATGATGTACGTCGCGATCTCCGCGGGGAGGCGGGCGCCGCGCTCCTCGAGTCGCTTGCGGAGCGCGGACAGGTCGCGCCCGTCCTGGTAGTCCATCGCGATGAACCAGTCCGCGCCCATCTGGCCGAAGTCGAAGACCGGCACGATGTTCGGGTGCTGGAGGCGCGCAGCGAGCTTCGCCTCCTCGATGAACATCCGGCGAAACTCTTCCTCCGCGCCGAGGTGGCGGAGGATTTTCTTGATCGCGATGAACTTCTCGAAGCCGCCCGGTCCCTCGATCTTGGCCTTCCAGACCTCGGCCATTCCGCCGGATCCGACTTGCCGCACGAGAGTGTACCGGCCGAACTTCACGCGGTGATTCTACCCTGAGCGCCCGTCGACTCGCTGCGCTCGCTCAGGGTGAAGCTTGCTGCTCAGCCCTTTTCGCCGGCGCCTTCGAGCTCCAGGTCGCACGGAAGCTGGTCGACCTGCTCGGGGAGGAACGATCCGACGAGAAGCGAGCAGTCGCCGGTCGATTCCGCGACGTCGATCGCCATCGTCGCGTCGAATTTGTCTTCGGCCGTCATCACGCCGTCGAACGTGCCGCCGACGTCGAGGACGCAGTTGATGCCCTGCTCGTTGAGATCCGCGAGACCGCTGCCGCCGCCCGTGAGGTTGTTGCCGTTCTTCACGAGGTTCATCGTCTGCGAGGGGATGCTTCCCGACGCGTCGGTCACGATGGTGACGTCGTTGCCGTTCACGGTGAACGTCGCGCCGATCGTCATCGGAACTTCGGGGAGCGTCTTCGGCTCGGCCCAGCAGTTGTCGCTCGGGACGTTGTCGATCACGAACGCGTAGTGGCCGTTGCCCAGCTTGAAGGAGCCGTCGTCGTCATCGTCGTCGCTCGAGGCGGGGCTGGAGGACGAGCTGCCGCCGGAACAGGCCGCAGCGAGGACAACGATCGACGCGAACAACGCGAGCTGGAACGCCTTCATCGGATCTCCCTTTTCCCGTTACTGAACGCCGATTCAGGGCTCCCACCCGTCACCAACGGCACACCCCTGTGCAAGTCGGGTGCCTTGGGATCAGCGGGGGTCTTTTCGGCGGTCCAATTGGTAGCGTTGGACCTTGGCGATGAGGCCTTTTCTGCTGATGCCTAGCTGCTTTGCGAGCTGCGTCTTGTTCCAGCGGGTCTTCCGGAGACCCTCGGTCAGGACCCGGCGTTCGACCTCGGCCAGGATCTCATCCAGTGTTTTTTCTATACGTACACCGCGCACATTCGCACGCCCCGACCGTTCCTTGATCCGGGCCGAAAGCAGGTCGGCCGTGACCACCGGGTCGTCTCCGGCGAGGACCACGAGGCGCTCGACCTCGTTCTCGAGCTCGCGGATGTTGCCCGGCCACTCGTAGTCGAAGAAGCGCTCCATCACGAGCGTGTGCATGTCGCGCGGGCGTTCCTTCTTCTCGACCGCGAGCTGCTTCAGGAAGTGCTTCACGAGGATCGGGATGTCGTCGCGGCGATCGCGCAGCGGCGGCACGGTCACGTTGATGACGTTGATGCGGTAGTAGAGGTCCTCGCGGAACTCGCCGCGCTCGACCATGCGGCGCAGGTCGCGATTGGTCGCGCAGATGAGCCGCATGTTCACGCGCTTCATCTCGGTCGAGCCGACCGGCGTGAACGTGCCCTCCTGCAGCACGCGAAGGATCTTCACCTGCATCGCCGGCGACATCTCGCCGACTTCGTCGAGGAAGAACGTGCCTCCGTCCGCGATCTCGGCGAGGCCCTTCTTGTCCTTGATCGCGCCGGTGAAGGAGCCCTTCACGTGGCCGAAGAGCTCGCTCTCGAGGAGGTTGTCGTTGAACGCCGCCGCCGACTGCGTGACGAACGGCTTGTCGCGCCGCGGGCTCTCGAAGTGGATCGCGCGGGCGACGAGCTCCTTGCCGGTGCCGTTTTCGCCCTGCAGAAGGATCGTCGAGTCGCTCGGCGAGACGCGCTCGAGCACCGCGAGCATCTCCTTCATCGGCCGCGACTGGCCGAGGACCTGCTTGAACCCGTGCGTGCCGGAAAGCTGTTCCGCGAGTCGCGCGATGGAACGCTCCTTCTCGGCGACCTCCTGGTGAAACGCGACGATCTCCTTCACGACGGCGGCGACGAGCTCGAGCAGATACTCGAGAGACGTCTCGTCGATGCGCGGCAGGTGCGCGAACGCGTTCTCCACCGACTCGCGCGAGAGCCCGAAGCTCGCCGCGCCTTCGGAGAGCTCGCGCTTGGTTTCCTCGGGATCGCCGGGCGGGATGAGGCCGCCCGCGATGACCGAGCCGATGACCTTGCCGGCGATCTCGATCGGCACCGCGATCTGGCGGAGGCCCATGTGGCAGCGGGTCTCACCGACCGGGAAGCTGCGCTTGCTCTCGCCGGGCTTCCCGATTTTTTTCACGACGTCGTGCGTTTCGCGCGAGCTGGCGATGCACTGGCGGAATCCGTCGCGCGTGCTGAGCACCATCCGGCACACGGCGTTCGTCGGCTCGAAGATGCGGTTGCCTTCGAACGCCCGCACGTAACCGGACGAATCCGAGAACGCGATCTCCACGCGATACCAACGGCGGATGATGCTCGTCAGGTGGCGGACGACGCGCAGCCGGACGATCCGCCCCCACTCGAGGTCGCTGGCCAGCGGCTCGGCAGTGCCCGAAGACGTGGAAGAGGCGGAGGGATCGGTCGGGGCGCCCACAGGGCCGCCGACTGTAGCAGGTTGCCCCGAGGGGCGGTCCGTCTCTATACTCGGCGGTCACTTCAGAGCACTCCGGAGAGGCGTTTCCGAGGGAAGAAGGCACCTTCGTGCATTGCTATCGGTGCGGTCGGCGCGTTGCTGATCGCTCCTCGCGGTGTGAAAACTGCGGGCAGAAGTTCAATTATGGCGACCCGGGGTCGCCCGGGAAGAGGGTGGAGCCGGAGCCGGCGCCGCTCGCGCCCACGATCGTGCCGCCGCCACCTCCGGTGTTCGTGCCGAAGACCGGCCTGCGCGACAGCATCTTCGAAGTTTCGTCGACGAGCAGCCGCGATCCGAACTCGGCAGACGCGGATCCCACCGTTGCCGCCGGCATGGCGCTGACGGACGCAACGGACCAGGCGGTGATCTCGCTCGGCGAAGGCCGCCGCCCGCCGATCGAGTCGTCCGCCGACGGCGTCTCCGGTGGCACCGCGCTCTCCGCCGCGCCGCCGCGACTCGCGCCGCCGCCGTTCGCCGATGCGGATCGCGACACGGCCGGCTTCACCGTCGGAAAAGTTCTCTCCGGGCGGCTCGAGATCGTCGCGGATCTCGGCGGCGGTCCGCTCGGCCGCGTCTTCAAGGCGATCGATCGCAAGAAGGGCAGCGTCGTCGTCGTGAAGGCGATCGCGGCGTCGCGTCTTCCCGCGGCCGCGCTCTCCGGACGATTCGCCGAGGTGATCAACCTCGTGAAGGGCCTCACGCACCCCAATCTCGTGCGCGTGCACGGCGCGGGACGCGACGGCGACACGGCGTTCGTGATCATGCAGCACCTCGAGGGACTGCCGCTGCGCCGGCTCCTCGACGTGAAGCGCGAGAACGGCGGTACGTTCACGTTCGAAGAGGCCGAGCCGATCGTCGTTCAGATCTGCCAGGGCCTGCAGTTCGCGCACGCATCGCTCGTTCACGGCGGCTTGAAGCCGGAGAACGTATTCGTTCAGGTCGACTCGCTGAAGCTGATCGACACCGGGTTCTCGCGGCTCTTCTCGCCGGCGGATTGGCGGGAGATCCAGCGGGCGGGCAAGGGCAGCGGCGCGTATCTCGCGCCCGAATACGCCGCGGACGGACGCATCGACAAGCGCGCCGACGTGTATTCGGTCGGCGCAATCCTCTACGAGATGCTGACGGGCCGAGCGGCAACGGGACCGGATTCGCCTCCGGTGTCGTCGCTGAACCCGTCCGTGCCGCGTGCGGTCGATCGCGTCGTGCAGAAGGCGATGTCGGTCGCGCCGGAGAATCGCTACGCGACCGCCGGCGAGTTGAAGGACGCGGTGTTGCGCGTGCTCGGCGGCGACATCCTCGCGGACGATCTCGAAGCGGGCGCCGGCGACATGGGCACGTTCGTCGATCTCGGCGACAAGGCGGACGACGGGCCGATCGAGATCGAATACGTCGAAGCGCCGCCGGATCCCAAGCCCGGGCGCAACGCCCCGTCATCTCAGACGGGGGCGTCAAACAATCCCGACGACGCGACGCCGGTCGGCGCGATCGAGCTGCAGGAGCCTCTCTGGGAGCCCGACGAGATCGCGGAGACACGTGCGTCGGATCCGTTCGGCTCACGCCGTCCGTCGACCGAAGCGCTGCGCCCGGGAGCGCCGCCGCCACCGCCGTCGGTCGTTGCGCCGCGCGGGATCTCCAGGCCGCGCGTCGAGGACGCCACGGCGACAAGCGCGATTGCGCGGCCCGAAATCTCGGTCGAGAGGCTGATGGACACCGCGCGCGGGATGGGTCCGAGCACGGCGCAGCGCGATGGCGACAAGCCGAGCTCCGAGCGCACCAGCATCTCGTCGGTGTCCGAGGACGAAGGCGTCGACCAGAGCGTGGATCTCGGCGGCGACGAGCAGGGCGCCACCGAGGCCGGCTTCGAGCCGACGACCGGAAGCGCCGAGCCCATCGCCGACCCGCAGCCTCCGCGCGGATCGTGGCTCGATCAGCCGAACGAGCTCGGCGACGACGAAGGGCCCTCCGGACTTTCGCCGCGCGTGCTCGCGCCGGTGTCCGCGCGAGCGCGTGCCGACGGCGATCGGCGCGAGCGGCCGGACATGTCGCTCTCCGAGGGAAGCCCGCTGGATCTGGAGCTCGACGACGCGGACGCGCCCCCGTCGGCGCGGCCGCCGCTGCCGCCGTCCGGCGATGCGCCGACGATCCGCCGGACGACGGGCGCCCAGCCCGGCGAGCCACGCCGTCCGATAGCGACGCCGGCGCCGTGGGACTCGCGCAACGAGAAGCCGACCGAGCAGCTCGCGGATCGCCCAACGGATCCGCGCGACGGCGGAGCGAAACCGTCCGACCGGCCGACGGCATCGCCGCCGCGCCGCTACGAGGACAACCCCGGCGCTCGCGCGATCGGCTCGCCGCCGATGCAGCCGCTCGAGCTGACGTTCTCCGCGATGGAAGAAGGCCCCGAGGGTGCACCCAC
>Ga0163152_10005750_pt1 | contig 14368 bp, 9 predicted proteins | sample OliLakLV19MP8IB2_FD_148635 | JGI IMG/M metagenome (GOLD analysis project Ga0163152, IMG submission 148635) | Freshwater microbial mat bacterial communities from Lake Vanda, McMurdo Dry Valleys, Antarctica - Oligotrophic Lake LV.19.MP8.IB-2 | ecosystem: Environmental > Aquatic > Freshwater > Lake... | reverse complement strand
TCTACGACGGAGGTGCATCGTCGGACCGGGCTCGAGCCACAACAAACAGATGGCGTCGGTGCGAAGCGACCGCGCCGCCGTCGGAGACGGCTGATCAATCGCGGCTGCGGGCACCACATAGCGCTCGGTGAACGTGCCCGCCGCGTCGAGGAGACCCGCACGATATTGCCCGCTCACACGGGAGATCATCCACGCGGAATCCGCGGGGCCCGCGGGTGTCGTCGGATGCAGCGTGAAGAGCTTGAACGGGTCCGACTGCGGACGATCGAGAACGGTCGTCACCGTGAGCGGATCCGTGGAGAGGTCGTAGCGGTAGATCGCGGACGTCACCGCCTGACCGAGTCCGACGTCGTAGACGTACGTTCCGCCCCACGCGCTCTTGCCATCGGGCGCGACGGCCAGCGTGACGATGACCGGCGCCGGACCGAGGACGCCGTCGAGGAGGACCTCGGGTTCGTGGCGCACGATCTGTCCATCGGCTCCCATCTGCACCAGGCCGAACGGGATGCCCGACGTGAACCAGGCCAGTCCCGACGACGCGTCGACCGAAGGCACGTTCAGTCCGTTCAACAAATTGCCCGTGATGCGCCCGACGGGATCGAGCGTGGACACGCGCGTGAGTCCGCGCATCCCGTTGGCCGAGTCGGTACCAAACCAGAGCAGGCCTTCGGAGTCGACGACTTGTGGTCGCGCGTCCGCGGACTCGAATCTCCGGTGCGTTCCATCCGGAAGGGCCGTGAGGACCTCGCCGGCGGCGGACACCCACGCGATGTTTGCCGGACCCCCGAAGGCGGAGCTGAGGATGTACACGGAAGGAAACGGGATGCGAACGATCGTCGACTCTTCGAGCGACGCGCCACTTTCGAGGAGCGTCGCATCGACATGGCGGATGCCGTCGCCGGCGACGACGAGCCACGCATCGTCGCGGTCGATCCACGCGAAGGCGGCCGGCGAGATCGCACCCAGTTCGATGCGGCTGCGCTCAATACCGTCGAACCCGCGGACCACCAGGGCCGCGTCGAAGTCCATGACGGCGTTGTCGTTGGAGCGGACCTCCCAGACTTCGTCGACATCGGGACGCCGCGAGGCGGACTGTATGCGCTCGTCGCCGACTGCCGTTGCGACCGTCGTGACCTCCGGGTTTGCGTTCGCGTCGAGGCGCAGCACGCGCAGCCCGTCCGTCACGATCGCGTCGCCGCCGGGCAAGGGGACGATCGAGCTCTGGATCGGAACGAATCCGGGCAATGCGAACGAGTCCACGAGGACGAGGTCTCCATTCGTCGTGTCGAAGACGTCGGCGCTGTGCACGCCCCCATTGCCGTGAAGCACCCACACCCGTCGGGTGAGCGGATCCACGGCCATCGCGACGGAGGCGTCCTGCGGGGGCAACACGTCGGTGATCGTCGCCGTCGTGGCATCGGCGAGCACGAGCTCGGCGTCGTCCGCGTCGAGTCGGACGTAGACGATGCGACGCACGGGATCGGAATCGTCCGGCGGGAGGTCCGCCGAGCGCGCGATTTTGAATCCGCTGTCGAGGACGACGACCGGCTCCGTGTCGAACCGCTGCGCGGCGCCGGCTCCGCCGAGAAGGGCCAGGGCCTGTCCGTAGAGCACGGGACGGTCGCTGACATGTATGAGCGACGTCGCCCGCCGGGACGCCCGAACGCGCGACCCGTCCGGGGGATCCTCACCATCGCGCACCACGAGGAAAGCGCGTGCGGCGCCCGATCCCGGCTGGAGTGGAACGCTCACGCTCGGCCCATCCGAGATGCTTCCGTCGGGAAGCTCCCACGAGAACCAGAGCGGATCGCCGTCGGGATCGAAGCTCTGCGACCCGTCGAAGACCATCGGCATCGGATCGCCGGGCGCCCAGGGGAATCCGCCGCTCGGTACGCGGCGCGGCGGCGCGACGATCGCGACGGGCTTCTCGTTCGTCAGGATGATCGACGCGGTCGCGACGCTCGATCCGCGCCCGTTGCGGACTTCCACCTCGAGCTCGACGAGCTCGCCGACCGGCAGCCTCCGCCGATCGTCGGGATCGAGGACGAGCGTGTTCCCGCCGGAGTCGATCGGCTCCGCCACTCCAGGGACACGAAACCGGTACGTCGCGTTGCCCTCGCCGTCGGGATCGCGGGCGTCGAGCGCGAGGCACCGACCGCGCGACGAAACCACGACGGGATCGAGTCCGGAGCCCACGGCCACCGCGTCGAGGCAGGACGCATCGGACAGCGCGCCAAGATCGACGACACGCAGCGTGGCGTCCGGTCGAACCGCAGGATCGTTCGGATTGTCGCGGCTCGGGATACACCCCGCCACGACGAGAGACACCACGAGAAACGCAGGTCGCGCACCCCGCGCAAACCGGAACGCAGACATGCCACAAGCGTATCCCGGCCGCCGCGCCGAGGGAGAGCGGATCCGCGCTTCCAGACCACCGGGCTTCCGTCGTCGTCGTCGATGTCGCCGCCGTCGTCATCGTCGTCGTCGTGATCCCAGGTTGCATCCCAGAGGCGGGTCGCGGTTCACGTAAAACCGATTGACGATCGGTTTTACGTGTGCCATGTAGATCCTGTGAATCCCACCCGATCTCCCTTCCTCGGAGAGCTCGAGCTCGCGGTCATGGAGCTGCTCTGGTCGCGCGGTCCGAGCGATGCCAAAGCCGTCCATCGTGTCATCGGCGGCCCCCGGTCGATCACGGTGAACACCGTGCAATCGACGCTCAAGCGCCTCGCGAAGAAGGGGCTGCTGGTGCGCACCAAGGTGAGCCACGCCCACGTCTATGCACCGCGGTTCGATCGCGAGACGTTCCACCGCGACGTGCTCCACGGTGTCGTCGAGGAGCTCATGGCCGGGCGTGCGGACGCCATGGTCGCCGCGTTCGTCGATGTCACCGAGCGGGCCGGTCTTCAGCAGCTCCAGCGCCTCGAGCGGCTCGTCGCGGAACGTCTCGAGGCCCGGAAGGGACGGCGGGGCTCGTGATCGTGTTCCTGCTTCTTGCACCCGTCCTCTTCTCGCTGGCCGCATCGATCCTCTGCGCGGCGGCGTTTCCGTTGCTCCGATCGAGGATCGGTTCCTTGCCGCCCGAGCGCCAGCGCACCGTGCTTCTGCAACTCGCGTTTGCGCCGCTCGCCGCGGGGCTCGCACTGACGGCCGTTGCGCTGATCCCGTCGGCGGCGGCACTGGTCCGCCCGGTCCTCGACCACTGCATCCTCCACGCTACGGACGGGCATCCCCACCTCTGTTTCCGTCATCCGGTAACCGAAGCCGCCGCACCCTCCGCGTGGCTGCTCGTCGGTGCGTTCCTCGGAGGCTGCTCGGTCGTTGCGGTGATCCAGCTCGCACGGTTCGCGGGTGCGGCGCGCGTCCTCCGCGGTCTCCGGCGGATCACGAGCCGGCGAGAGGGTACGGACGCGTCGGTGTTCGAGGCGCGCGCGCCGCTCGCCTTCACGGGAGGATTCCTGGCGCACGAAATCTTCCTCTCGACGGGACTTCTCGATGCGCTTTCGCGCGATCAGCTCGCGGTCGTGCTCGCGCACGAACACCACCACGCCCGCCGGAGAGATCCCCTGTGGCGCGCCGCCGCGTCGATCGCTTCGTCGATGCACGTGCCGCCGGTCCGGCAGGCGATCCTGGCGGACCTTCATCTCGCGTGTGAGAGGGCCTGCGACGAAAGCGCGGCGAAGCAGAGTGGCGATCGCGCGTTCGTTGCGCAGACCGTCGTGCACGTGACGAAGCTGCTCGAGGCACACCCCGCGGCCGTCGCCGGGTTTGGAGGGAACGTGACGGCGCGCGTCGAAGCGCTCCTCGCGGACGCGCCACCGGAAGCGCCGTCCTGGCGGGTCGCGGTGGGTTGGTTCGCGTCCGTCGCTCTCCTGCTTTCGCTTTCCGAGCCACTTCATCACGGCATCGAAACCGTCCTCGCGGCGTTCGTGCGATGAGACGTTCCCGTCGCGCGCATCTCGTTCCACTCGTCCTTTCGCTCGGCCTTCTGGGGTCGAGCGCTCCGGGATCGCCGGCTTCTCCGGAACCCGCGGAGCCGCTCGTCCTCGCGGACGCGCTCGCACGCGTCGTCGAGCGGAGCCCCGCGCTCGCCGCGGAGGCGTGGTCGGTGCGTGCCGCCGAAGCGAAGGGGCTCTACGCCGCCGCCCGAAAGAATCCCGAGGTCACGCTGCAAGTGGAGGACGCCGTCGGCACCGGCAAGCTCGAGGGCTTTTCCGCTGCGCAGACCACGCTGCAGCTCGGACAGCTCCTCGAGCTCGGCGGGAAGCGCGCCGAACGGCGTTCACTTGCGCAGAGCGAGGAGAACATGGCCCGCGTCGAGCTCGAGGCCGCCAAGATCGACGTGCTCGGGGATGCGACCGTCGCCTTCGTGCATGTCGTCGGCGATCAGCACCGCGTCACTCTCGCGGAGAAGGCACGCACCTTCGCGGAGGATGCGGTCGCGGCCGCCTCACGCCGCGTCAGCTCCGGTGCGGCGTCGGTCGTCGAGGTCGAACGCGCGAAGGTGAGGGCCGCACGGGCGACCATCGTCGAGGAGCACGTGCGACACGAGATGCTCTCTTCTCGCCGCCGACTCGCGGCGATGTGGGGCTCGACCGATCCGCGATTCACGGAGGCGAAGGCCGATCTCTTCGCGCGCTCATCGCCGGCCCCGTTCGACGAGCTGGCCGCACGCATCGAGAGAAGTCCCGACCTGCGGCGCATCGCCGCCGAGCGCACCCGCCGAGCCGCGGCGCTCGATCTGGCTCGCGCCAAGGGCGTTCCCGACGTCCAGGTATTCTTGGGCGCCCGCCGCCTGGAAGGCCCTGGTGAGACCGCCTTTCTCGGAGGCGTCACGGTGCCACTCCCGTTCAATCGGAACCGCGGCGAAATCGGCGAGGCGGACGCGCTCCGGTCCCAGATCGCCGATCGCGAGAGCGCCATGCGGGTCGAGCTCCTCGCCGCACTGTTCGAGACCTACCAGGAGCTGATGCACGTGATCACCGAGCTGGAAGCGCTCGAGAGCGAAGTGCTCCCCGGTGCGGAAAGCGTGCGCGCCGCCGTCGACGAGGGTTTCAAGGCCGGGCGGTTCAGCCAGATCGAGCTCGTCGACGCGCAGACCACTCTTCTCGACGTCGAGAAGGAGCGGATCGACGCGGCGGAGAGATATCACACCTACGTCGTGCGGCTGGAACAGCTCCTCGGCGAATCGCTGTTCAAGTGATGAAGGAATGGAGCGGATCGTGAGCTTGAGCAAAGGACAACTGGTCTCTCTCGTCGCGATCTCCGCAGCGGGCGCACTGCTCACCGCGGTCATCCTCCTCGCTCCGGACTCGGAGGCGGCGCCGGAGCACGGCGCAGCAGCGGACGCGCCGGCGGAAAAAGGCCCGAACGGAGGTCGCCTCCTGCGTGGCGACGACGGCTTCGCGCTCGAGGTCACGATCTACGAGCCGGACATCCCGCCGCAGTCGCGCGTCTACGCCTACCGCAACGACAAGCCCGTCGACCCGGCGACCGTCGAGCTCTCGCTGGAGCTGCACCGCTTCGATCGCGTGGATACGTTCTCCTACAAGCCGCAGGACGGATACCTGCAGGGCGACAAGGTCGTCGAGGAGCCGCACTCTTTCGACGTCAAGGTCTCCGCGAAGAGCGCCGGGAAGAATTACACATGGCAGTACGACTCCTACGAAGGCCGCGTCGAGATTCCCGAAGCGTCCGCGAAAAGCGCGGGCATCGTCGCTGTGAAGGCCGAGCCGAGGAAACTCTCGGCGCGGATTCACGCGCTCGGACGAATCTCACTCAATCACGACACGGCCGCGCATCTCTCGCCCCGCTTCGCCGGTGTGGTGCGCGAAACGCGCAAGCAGGTCGGCGACATGGTCCGGGCCGGCGAGACGCTCGCCGTCGTCGAAGGCAACGAGAGCCTGCAGCCGTTCGAGGTGCGCTCGGCCGGGAGCGGACGCGTCGTCGAGAAGCGCGTGAGCCGGGGTGAGACCGTCGAGGCAGGACAGGCGCTCTACGTCGTTGCGGATCTCGACACCGTGTGGGTCGACTTCACGGTCTACCGCGCCGATGCCGAGCGCGTCCGCGCCGGACAGAAGGTGGAGATTCGCCTCGCCGATGACGAGGAACCGGTGGCCGGGACCGTGAGCTACGTCGCGCCGCTGCTCGACGCCGGCAGCCAGAGTTTCTCGGCGCGGGCGGTCGTGAAGAATCCCGTCGGCAAGCTGCGACCGGGGCTCTTCGTCGAGGGCGACATCGTGGCCGGCGAAGTCGACGCGAAGGTCGCGGTGAAGGAAGACGCGCTGCAGTCGTTCCGCGACTGGGACGTGGTCTTCAAACAGAAGGGCTCGATCTACGAGATCGGCATCGTCGAGCTCGGCTTGCACGACGGCGAATGGGTGGAGATCACCTCGGGTCTCGAGCCCGGGGACGTCTACGTGACCGAGAACAGCTTCGTGGTGAAGGCCGAGATCGGCAAGTCCGGCGCGACCCACGACCACTGATCAGCGAGGAAGAAGCCCGTGCTCGAACGAATCCTGCTGTTCTCGATCCGGCGGCGCATGTTCGTCATGCTTTGCACGCTCGTGGTGTGCGCCGTCGGCGTGTACAGCTACCGCGTCCTGCCGATCGACGCCGTCCCGGACATCACCAATGTCCAGGTGCAGATCAACACGGAGGCACCCGGATACTCGCCGCTCGAAGCGGAGCAGCGGATCACGTTCCCGATCGAGACGGCGATGGGCGGCCTGCCGCGCCTGGACTACACGCGTTCCGTCTCCCGCTACGGCCTCTCGCAGGTCACGGTCGTCTTCGAGGACGGCACCGACATCTATTTCGCCCGCCAGCTCGTCGGGGAACGCATCCAGTCCGTTGTCGGCCAGCTCCCGCCAGGCATCCAGCCGGCGCCCGGTCCGATCGCAACCGGGCTCGGCGAGATCTACATGTACACCGTCGAGGCGAAGAACGCCGGCGTGACGGCCGCCGACCTGCGCACGGTCCAGGACTGGATCATCAAGCCGCAGCTCCGCCACGTGCCGGGCGTGGTCGAGGTGAACTCCATCGGCGGATACGCGAAGCAGTTCCACGTCACGCCGAAGCCCGAGATCCTTCGGGCATTCGGGCTGGGCTTCGACGACGTGCTCGAGGCGCTCGCGAGGAACAACGCGAACGTCGGCGCGGGCTACATCGAGCGGAGCGGTGAGCAGTATTTGGTGCGCGTTCCCGGCCAGGTCGCGACGCTGGAAGAGATCGAAGAGATCCCCGTCGCCACGCACGACGGCATCCCGATTCGCCTGCGCGATGTTGCCGGCGTGGGGCTCGGCAAGGAGCTGCGCACGGGCGCCGCGACGGAGGACGGGAAGGAGGTGGTCCTCGGCACGGTGTTCATGCTCATGGGCGCCAACAGCCGCGTCGTCTCGCACGCCGTCGACGAACGGATGAAGGCCGTCCAGGCGAGCCTTCCCGAGGGCGTCCTGGTACGCACGCAGTACAACCGCACGGTCCTCATCGATGCCGCGATCGAGACCGTGCGCGAAAACCTCGTCGAGGGCGCCCTCCTCGTCGTCGTGGTCCTCTTCCTGTTCCTCGGAAACCTGCGCGCCGCGCTCGTGACGGCGCTGGTGATCCCCATCTCGATGCTGATGACCCTCACCGGCATGGTGCAGAGCGGGATCAGCGGCAACCTGATGAGCCTCGGCGCTCTCGACTTCGGTCTGATCGTCGACGGCGCCGTGATCATCGTCGAGAACTGCATGAGGCGCCTCGCGGAGGCGCAGCATCAGAAGGGTGGCCTGCTCACCCTGCAAGAGCGCATGCGCGTGGTCTTCGAAGGGACACGCGAAGTCCGGCGCGCGACGCTCTTCGGGGAGCTGATCATCACGGCGGTCTACGTGCCGGTACTCGCGCTCTCGGGCGTCGAGGGCAAGATGTTCCACCCGATGGCCTACACGGTCATCCTGGCCCTCGGCTCGGCAATGCTCCTGTCGGTCACGTTCGTCCCAGCGGCGACCGCGCTCGTGCTCAGCGGTCGAATCAGCGAGAAGGAGAACATCGTCGTCGCCACCGCGAAGCGCGTCTACGCGCCGATGCTCGCCTTCTCGATGCGCAACCGCGTGCCGGTGGTCGCGGCCGCCGTCACATTGGTCGTGGTGTGCGGCGCGCTCGCGAGCCGGATGGGGTCCGAGTTCATCCCCAGCCTCGACGAGGGCGACGTGGCCATGCACGCGCTCCGCATTCCGGGGACGAGTCTCACGCAGGCCGTCGAGATGCAGCACGCGCTGGAACGTGCCGTGAAGCAGGTGCCTGAGGTGAAGCACGTCTTCGCGAAGATCGGTACGGCCGAGGTCGCGACCGATCCGATGCCGCCGTCGGTGGCGGACGGCTTCGTGATGATGAAGCCGCGAAGCGAGTGGCCGCGCCCACGGAAGCCGAAAGCGGAGGTCGTGGCGGATCTGGAGAAGGTGGTCGCGGCCGTTCCCGGCAACAACTACGAGTTCACGCAGCCGATCCAGATGCGCATGAACGAGCTGATCTCGGGTGTGCGCAGCGACGTCGCGGTGAAGCTCTTCGGCGACGACCTCGAGGTGCTGGTTGCCAGCGGCAAGCAGGTGGAGAAGGTGCTCAAGACTGTGCGCGGCGCCGCGGACGTGAAGTTGGAGCCCATCACGGGCCTCCCGATGATGAGCATCCAGCCGGACCGCCTCGCACTAGGCCGGTTCGGACTGTCGACCGCGGATCTGCAGGATGTCGTCGAGGTCGCGCTCGGTGGAAAGTCGGCGGGCTTCGTCTTCGAGGGCGATCGACGTTTTGAGCTGCTGGTGCGTCTGCCCGAGGAGCTCCGCTCGGATGTGAAGGCGCTCGCACGGCTTCCGATCCCGCTTCCGAAGCGCGCGAAGCCGGCGGAGCCGCGAGACACGCACGGCCTCGTGGAGGAGGCTGGATTCGTGCCGCTGGGCGCGGTGGCCCGTGTGGAGATCGCTCCGGGCCCCAACCAGATCAAGCGCGAGAATGGAAAGCGCGTTGTCGTGGTGACGTCGAACGTGCGCGGTCGCGATCTCGGCTCGTTCGTCGAGTCGGCGCAGGAGACCGTTCGTGACGCTGTGTCCTTGCCGCCCGGCTACTGGGTCGAATGGGGCGGCCAGTTTGAGAACCTGCAGAGCGCGGCGGCACGGCTCCGGCTCGTGGTGCCGGCCGTCCTGCTGCTCATCTTCCTGCTGCTCTATTCGACGTTCGGCAACGTGAAGGACGCGCTGCTCGTCTTCTCGGGCGTCCCGCTCGCGCTCACCGGCGGCGTCATCGCGCTTTGGCTCCGCGGAATCCCGCTCTCCATTTCGGCGGGCGTCGGGTTCATCGCGCTTTCCGGCGTCGCGGTGCTGAACGGCCTTGTGCTCATCACCGTGATGAACGACCTCGTAAAGGGCGGCATGAGCGTCGAGCAGGCGGCCATGGAAGGTGCGCTGACGCGCCTGCGGCCCGTGCTCATGACGGCGCTCGTCGCGTCGCTCGGGTTCGTCCCCATGGCGATCGCCACCGCCACCGGTGCGGAGGTCCAGCGCCCCCTCGCGACGGTGGTGATCGGCGGCATCCTCTCCTCCACCGCTCTCACCCTGCTCGTGCTGCCGGGGATCTACCGACTGGCGCATGGCGCAACGCGGGTGATCAGGGAAGAGAGCCATGACGACTTCGATCCCGCGCAGGCGCCAGCGCACTCGTGAGGCGTCGCTCGAGCCCTCCCGTGCGAGAATTCGTCCATGAGCTTCCGAACGCTGGTCGTCGCGCTCGCGCTTTCCGCCGTCGCCTTGTCGGCCGAACCCTCGTTCGCCGGAAGTGAAGAGACGCCGACGCCGACCGCCACTCCCGCCGGCACCGCGACGCCCTTCCCCACGCCGCCGCCCGGGCCCGACGGGTTCGCCTCCCCTACGCCGACGCCGGTCGGCACGCCGTCGAAGAAGGACAAAGTGAAGGTCTTCGGCCGCGAAGTCGGCGAGCTCCCGAAGACGCCTGCCGCCGGCGACCTCGGCAAGGGCCTCACCGGACGGTTCCCGTATCTCCGCGTCGCCGTCGGAGGAGGTTCCGCCGCGGTCGAGCGCTCCTCGACCGTGGACACGAGCAAGACCGGCGGCAGCAAGAGCTCCGCCCGGGACTCGAAGCTCAGCGGACCCGCGGGATCGATGGAAGCGTCGCTCGGCGTCGTCGCCATCCCTCACCTCCTCCTGTCGGGAACCATCGTCGCGAACTACGTACACGCCACCGAAATCGACAACGAGAGCGGACCGGACGGCGAGCTCGAGAACGGCGCGCAGTTCAGCGCGATCGGTCTGTCCGCCGATTGGCTGCAGAACCCGAAAGGGCACGAAGGGCTCTTCGCGGGCGCGATGCTCGGCGTCGGTGCGTTCTCCGCGGAGCTGCCGGAGAACAGCGTGGGCATTCAACGGCTCGGCGGAACGGGGCCGGTGCTCTCGCTCGGCGTCGGCTATCTCGCGCGGCTTCCGCACGAGAAATGGCGCGGCGGCGTGCAGGCGCGCGTCACGCTCTCCCCCTATCTGCAGGGCGAGACCGAGGAGGACGAAGTCGTGTATCGCGAGATCGACCGCGCCCTCGGCGTCTGCGTGATGGCGACGCTCAGCTACTTCTGACGACGCTCGACCTCAGAGCGACGCAGCGGCCGCGCCCATGGTGTCCATCACCATGATCTGTCCCATCATCCCCAGCTCTGCGTGCTCGAGGATGTGGCAGTGGTACATCCACATGCCGGGCTCGTCGAAGCGGACCGCAAACCGCACGGTCGCACTCTGCGGAACGACCACGGTGTCCTTCCAGCCGAGACGCGTTTCCGGAACGCCGGCGACGTCGAGCACCTGGAAGAAGACGCCGTGAAGATGGAACGGATGATCCATCTCCGCCGTGTTGACGATCTCCCAGACCTCGAGCTGGCCGAGAGAGCCCATGATCGTGACGTTGAACGGCCACGCTTCGTCGTTGATGAAGAAGCGCGGCTTCCCGTCTCCACCGTCGTCGACCTCGCTGAGGACGAACGAGCGAGAAGGGGTCGATGCGTCGACGGGAAGCGGATCGATGTTGCCCCACGCCGCCGGAAGCGGTTCCCGCGCCTCCGCGGTCCCCTTGAACCGGAGCCGCAGCAGATCGAGCGGTCCGGGATCGGGAAGATCGTGTCCGCGATCGTAGTACAGCGTCTGCAGTGCGAGGTTCTCCGCTTTCGTGAGCTCCACGATCACCTCGTAGCGCTCTCCCGGCGAGACGAGAAGCGTCTGCGTGGTGTAGGGCGTCTCGATGAGTCCGCCGTCCCAACCGATCACCAGGAACGAGTGTCCGGGGAGCGAGAGATTGAAGAAGCGTCCGTTCGCGGCGTTCACGAACCGCCATCGCTCGCGCGCGCCGTCCTTCACGCTCAGCACGGTGCTCTCGGTGTTCACACCGTTGACCAGCCGTACGTTCCCCTGCTTGCCCACCATGTAGTCGAGCGTGCCCATCGTCTCGGTGAGGGTGCCATCGGCGTCGAGCTTCACTTCGTCGAGCACGAAATACCGATCGGCCTCGACATCGACGTCGGGCTCGAGACCGGCGTGCACGATCAGCGGCGCGTAGAGCCCGTTCTCGATCTGCATGTCGGCGCGAACGTGCGGGTGATACCAGAAGGTTCCCGCATCGATGACGGTGAAGCGGTACTCGAACGACTCGCCCACCGGAATCGGCATCTGCGACATGTTGGTGCCGTCCATCAACGCGGGCAGCCGGATCCCGTGCCAGTGCACGGTCGTCGGTTCGGGCAGCTCGTTCGTCACTCGTACGATGAGGAGATCGCCGACCTTCGCCTCGATCAGCGGACCGGGGACGGTGACCTTGGCGCCCTTTCTCCCCGCGTCGCGATAGCCCCAGACGAGGGCGTCCTTCCCGTCGAGGTATTCCTTCGACGCGACCTCTGCAACCAGCTCGATCTCCACGACGTCCGCCGAAGGATCCAGGTCGGTGGCCGTGGTCAGCGCGAGCGGATCCCGCCGCGCCGAATCACTCCGCGCACATCCGCAGAGGAGTGCGGCGGACAGCGCCAGCATGCACGGGAGCGCGCGAAACACTACGGAAGCGCCCCGCCCTCGATCCAGCGCCGGATCACGTCGATGGTGTCGGCCGAGAGACTGCCGACTTGCGGCATCGGTTCGGACGCGCCGTCGTCGCTGCAGAAGGGACCGCCGTTGATCTTGCGGAAGAGATAACTCGCGTCGGCATCGCCCGCGACGACATACGGGACGGTCGGGTTCGGGCTTCCCGGGTTGAACACGTTCGGACCGCACTGCCACGCGTTCGAGAGACCGGGGGCCGTCAGCCGGTCATAGAGAGGCCGATCCGGGCAGCCGGTCGCATTGCCCTGGTCGTTCCCGGAATAAAACAGGCCGCCGAGCTGCGTGTTTTCGAGAGCGATCCACCCGCGGCAGGAGTCGGCCACTTGGGCGCCATAGGCCACGCGAGTGTGGCAGGCGTTGTTCGTCGTGCCGCAGCTCTGTTCGAGGATCGGCACGATGTGAAGAGCGAAGCTCGGCGTGCCTTCGGGTGTCGCCGTCGGCGTCGGCGTGGCGGTACCGTCGTCATCATCGTCGTCCGCGGTTCCACTCCCGCCATTGCAGCCGGCGAAGGTGGCGAGCAACGTGATCGTTCCGACGGAAGCGACGAGCACACGTCTGAAATCACTCTGCATTCGATCCTCCGGCTTCACGTTTTGCAGCCTGTATGCCACGCGCGTGACGCCGTAATATCAAAGACTTAGAGAGGTCCGTTGCAAGTCGTCGCGTTGCAAACGCGAAACTTTTCACGGCGTCGAGATCTGGATCTCGTTCGACGGAGCCGAGTCCCCCCCGGCATTCATGGCGATAACGCGGTAGGTGTAGTCCGTCCCGGCGGCCGCGCTCATGTCGTGGTACTGCTCGATGTCGAAGGTTTCCGACGCGACTTCGGTAAACGCGCCCGTGCCGGTCACCATGCGCTCGATCGAGAATTCGTCCTCGTCGTCCGCGTTGTCCGTCCACGTGAGGTGCGGATCGCCGCTCATCAGAGCCGCCGTGAGTCCGCTCGGTGCCGCGGGGGCCGACGCGCCATCGTCGTCGTCATCGCCACCGCTGCAGGCCGCAACACACCCGGCGAGTACGAGCGCCAAGCCGAATCGAATCGTTCGCATATGCCCATCCTCCGGGGCGCGTGGTCACGGTGTCAACCGCGCCTTCCGCGCTCCATTACGCGATTACGCTGCTAGATTCGGCACGTGCCGGACGCCGCACCCGTCGAAATTCGCGACGAGGAACGCGTCGTCGCCTGGTTCTGCCGGGCAGGAGGAAACATGGAACCCCACTCGAACTCGAACTCGAACTCGAACTCGCACGAACCGAATCCGACGCCCGCCGGCACCACCGCGATCGACCCGGTTTGCGGCATGACAGTCGACGCGGCGAACCCCAAGGGCGGCACCGTCGTCCACGCCGGCCAGACGTACGCGTTCTGCAATCCGAAGTGCCGCGAGAAGTTCGCGGCCGACCCCGCGAAATACCTCGCGCCGACGCCCGCGCCGGCTGCCGCTGCCGCCGACGTCTGGTACGTCTGCCCGATGGATCCCGAGGTCCGGCAGAAGGGACCCGGCGCGTGTCCGAAGTGCGGCATGGCGCTGGAGCCGGAGATGCCTTCGCTGGACGAAGGTCCGAACGAAGAGCTCGCAGACATGACGCGGCGGTTCGCGATCTCGGCGGTGCTGACGGTGCCGCTCGTCGCGTTCGCGATGGTGCGCATGGTCGTCGAGCTTCCGTGGATCCACGCGCTTGGCGAGCGTGTCGCCTGGGGCGAGCTCGCACTCGCGACACCGGTCGTACTGTGGGGCGGCGCGCCGTTTTTCGTGCGCGGGTGGCGCTCCGTCGTGACGCGGCACCTGAACATGTTCACGCTGATCGCGCTGGGGACGGGCGTCGCGTTCGCCTACAGCCTCGCGGCCGTGCTGGCGCCCGGACGCTTCCCGGACGCGCTGCGCGATCCGCACACCGGCGTCCTCGGCGTGTACTTCGAGGCGGCGGCGACGATCGTCACGCTCGTGCTCCTTGGACAGGTGCTCGAGCTTCGCGCGCGCAGCCAGACCGGCGCCGCGATCCGCGCCCTCCTCGGACTCGCGCCCACGAACGCGCGCCGAATCGCCGCCGACGGATCGGAGAGCGATGTCCCGCTCGCGCACGTCGTGGCCGGCGATCGGCTCCGCGTGAGGCCCGGCGAGAAGGTGCCGGTGGACGGCGTCGTGGTCGACGGCACGAGCGCGGTGGACGAGTCGATGGTCACGGGCGAGCCGATCCCCGTGGAGAAGACGCCCGGTGCGAAGGTCACCGGCGGAACGCTCAACGGG
>Ga0163152_10005749_pt1 | contig 14369 bp, 10 predicted proteins | sample OliLakLV19MP8IB2_FD_148635 | JGI IMG/M metagenome (GOLD analysis project Ga0163152, IMG submission 148635) | Freshwater microbial mat bacterial communities from Lake Vanda, McMurdo Dry Valleys, Antarctica - Oligotrophic Lake LV.19.MP8.IB-2 | ecosystem: Environmental > Aquatic > Freshwater >... | reverse complement strand
GGCCGACTGTTGCCAACGCCGAAGCTATCCTCCAGAATTCCGCTCAATGAGCAAACGGTTTTACCTGACCACAGCAATTTATTACGTCAACGGACGGCCTCACGTCGGCAGCGCTTATGAAATGATCATCTCCGATGTCATTGTCCGGGCTCAAAAGAGCATGGGGCACGATCCCTTCTTTTTGACCGGGTTGGATGAACACGGACAAAAAGTTCAACAGGCGGCGCTGGCGGAGGGAAAAACCCCACAAGCCTATTGCGACGAACTGGCGAGCTCATGGCTGCAATTCGCCCAGGCTCTGAACCTCAGCAACAATGATTTCATCCGGACCAGTGACCAGAGGCACAAAGCCTATGTTCAAGCCATCCTGACCGATCTCCATTCCAAGGGCCATTTTTACAAATCCACCTACAAAGGTTTTTATTCCACCAGTGCGGAAACCTTTTTGACTGAAAAGGATCGGTTTCCAGACGGATCATTCGACCCCGCTTACGGCAAGGTGGTTGAATTGCAAGAAGAGAACTATTACTTCAAGCTCCAACAACATCAGGAGTGGTTGATCACTTTCATCGAAGCCAACAAAGATTTTATCCAGCCCATTCATCGTCGCAATGAAGTTCTCGGCTTCCTGAAAAACAATGTTCTTGAAGACCTCTGCATCAGCAGACCGGCATCGAGACTTAATTGGGGGATTCCCCTTCCCTTCGACCCCCAGTACGTCACCTGGGTATGGTTTGATGCCCTTGTTAATTATATCAGCGTCCCAGCATCGGAAGGTGATCCGGCTGTGAGCGTTCCCGGATTCACTTCGGCGAAATCCGAACCCACCCAATCCCTTTGGCCTGCGGACATCCACGTGATTGGAAAAGATATTCTGAAATTCCACGCCGTTTATTGGCCCATCATGCTAAAGGCCATGGGTTTTCCGCTGCCGAAAAAGCTGCTGGTGCATGGATGGTGGCAAAAGGACGGCCAGAAGCTGAGCAAAAGCACCGGACACGTGATCGACCCATTGATCGTTATTCGAGACTGGGGATTGGATGCCCTTCGTTACTACGTGGTGCGGGAACTTTCCATAGGTCCTGATGGCAATTGGACTGACGCAGGATTCGAATCGCGCTATTCGGCCGAACTTGCGAACGGTCTGGGCAACCTGGTCAACCGTTCGCTTTCCATGCTGAAAAAATATCGGCAAGGAATTGTTCCCGTGATTTCTCGCGACCTGGAAACCGATGCGGATCAAACCGTGAAAAATGTCAGAGAACAATTTGGAGAACACAATCTTCAGGAAGGACTGGTAGAAATCTGGAAACTAATCACGCGTGCAAATCAATACGTCGATCAAACCGCTCCATTCAAACTTGCCAAGGATGTTACGCAGTCTCGAAGGCTAAATGAAGTGCTTTATTCACTAGTCGAAACTTGCCGGATCATCTCCATCCTGATTTGGCCCTACTTGCCGCAAACGGCGCGGAAAATTTATGCTCAGCTTGGTTTGAGTGAAGAACCTTCGAGGTTGCAGCTCGCATGTTGGGGCGGAATGCAACCCGGAGCCCAGATTGGCGAACCCCAGCCGCTTTTTCCGAGAAAAGATCTGGAAGCAAAAAAATAGGGCGGTGGCCGGGCAGGCAGCTTCGTGGACGAACCCGACTCACGGGTTGAAGGGTGATGACGCTGTTCGTGCTGTTGCACGGACGTCATGCCGAAGCTTATATCTCTCACCAACGAGGGTGCCAAACATGGCTGGCACCCTGTGAAATTATCTGGTGTTGACGATTTTCTGAAACTCAGGTGCAGCCCGCAGGATGACAAAACGCTCATCCGTGGTCGCTTCCTTGGCCAAATCCTTGGACGCAGGCTGCTGTTTGAGCCGGGTGTTGCTCAGTTCCACGGCTTTTCTCAATGAATCGATGGCTGCGGGAGATTTCCCAAGCCCGGCTTGAAGCCCGGCCAGGTCATACCAAGCCTCGGGATTGTCGGGTAGCATCCGGACCAGCCGGAGAAGTGCTTGTTCCAGTTTGAGCGGTTGAAAGAGTTCAGCATAATAACGCGCGACCTGAAGCATGGTGCCGGGGTCTGCCACCGGGCTGTTCAACATCTGGTCCAATATCGCCACGGCCTCGTTCGTCCTTTTTGCAGCCACATGCTGGGCCACCGTAGAAAACCCGGTCTGAATTTCGCCGCTTCGTGAACCGTTTTTCATTCGTTCCAGCTCCGCCAGGAGGTTGTCGATGGCACCGTTTGCGGGGTCGAGTTTTTTGCAGGTTTGAACCACCAGGATCGCATCATCCACCCGGTTGAGACGCAACAACACGTTGACGTAACGATAAACGGCTTCCGGACTGAACGGGCAATAGGCAAATGCCTGTTTGAAGGCGAAATCGGCCTCCTTAATCATCCTTTGTTGTTCCACGGTATTGCGAGAGTGCTCCATCCGCCAGGCGTAAACACCGGCGATGGAACTGCGAAGTTTGGAAAACGCCTTCTGCCCGTTGTCGTCCCGGATGAATTTCGGATCACCTTTAAAACCCTTAAAATCGTGTCTCAGATACATCTTCTCGGCAAAGGCGCAGATCTCAGCGACAGGAGTCTCGTAGGTGATCCAGTTCCCGATAAGACGGTCGGAATAGAGGCTCCAAAACTGGTGATCTTTATCGACCATCTCCTGGGACATTTCCGGCAGCGGTTCCCGGTTGATTTTCATGATGATCCCAAACGGTGAGAGATAGGGATACATCCAGTCGAGCGGGAAGCTTTCCTCCACAAAAAACTCGTGATCCGGATTTTTATCAAAGATCACCTTGGTCAGAAGGCCGTTTATGTTCATCACCGCAACCTGTCCGGAAACAGAAACCCGCCCTTCGTTATCACGCTTGTAATCTTCTCCCGGTTTTAACTGGCCGAGCTGCGCCCGGCGGTCGGCGTCGAGGAGGTATTCATTGAAGGACCGTGCGGAATCGTCCACCGTCGGAGTCAGAATTTCCTTGGGCGGATAGACACCCTCTTTGCGGCGTGTCTCCTCGATATTGGCGCCCAGTTTCATGAAAATATTGTCGAGGAATGCCAGACTCGGATGGAAAAATTTCTGAAAAAAGGGCGGGTCAATCTGCGCGCTGCGGTTGTAGTGAGCCCGGATGTAATTGAGGTAGGTTCCATCCGCCAGCGCGTTTTGCGTGATGATATAGACATCCCGCCGGTCGAATTTCGGATCACGACGCTCCTTGGCGGGAATAAAACTCTCGCAGAAAATCATGTAAGTCGGACAAAACCGGCCGGGATCAGTCCCACCAAACAAAACCGCGTTCTTGGTCATCTCCGGATAGACGTCAAAGGGAGGAGTGAACATGTCGTGCCCGAACCAGTATCCGAACAAATGCCCCCGCTGTTCGTTGTCGAACCAGTGGGAGAGGATCGAGTGGACCGGCATGAGGGCAAACAACCCGAGCATGACCCCGAGTGAAAAGCGGTTTCTGAAAATCAGGACTGCAATCAGGAACAGCAAACAGAGGCCCAGCAGGAAAAGAGCGGAATAAACCGGCCATTGATTCTCGCCCTCCTTTAAAGCTTTTCCCAATCCGTAAAAGAAAAACTTCAACCCGCTGAGTTCAGTTCGGGTGGAAAAAAGCTTCTGAATCAAACTTCCCAGACTCCAAAAAGCCAGAAGCACGGCCGCGCCGCTCCCGTAAAGCGCCCAGCGGCGGCTTTTTTCATAGTGCGTCAACATGTAGGCCCCGATCAGCGCGAGGCCATAACCCACTGCGATTGAAATGATCACGTGTGAAGCTGTGAAAAACACCCGGTGCAACTCCAGGCTTTGGCGGTCTGAACCGGGATTGAGAAGCATCAACAGAAGCACCGAGAGGCATAAATAAATCCCGGTCAACCCTACAAGCCAGGCACGCTCACGTTTTTGCATCGCCCGGTAAAAAAGAAATGGAACCAGACCGATGGCCAGGTACACCAGGGCGAATTCCTCGGTGGCCCCGACGCCATAATCAAACAACTGCGAAACCAGCCGTCCTGCGTCATTGGTCGGTTTCACCGACTCGTACTGGCCCCGTTTCAAAGCGTGCATAAACCCATCCGCAGTCCGGGCGTAACCCCAGTTCATCGGAGGATTGGTCATCGAAGCCAGCGGCATGTAAAGATAGAAGGATGCACCGAGCACCCAGGCCAGTCCGCTCAGCAGCACCGACTTCCATTCGGTGAAAATCTTTTCCGTCTTAATAAACAACCAGACCGCAATGATGATGGACCCGATTCCGATCAGGTTGAAGATCAGGAACAGCGGCAGATTGTTTTGAAAATTGGTGATGACACCCTTGCCATGAAGCACTAGGGCGACCAGATAGACGATGCTGTTTCCCACAAACAGATCGCGCCCAAGCCGTGGCAGCGCCGCCATGATCAGGATTTCAATCCCCATTGCCGCGACCAGGAGCGACATGTGGTTGGTGAGGCAGATGCCAAAGAAAAAGAAGGCGAAATAAAGGTATCGACGTTGGAACGGGGCATACAACCAGCGGAGCAGCAGACAGATCACCGCCATCAAGGAAAGCATGCTCAGGCTGTAAACCTCCACGATCACCGACTGGCTCCACATGTATCCGTTAAAACCCATCAGCATGCCGGCCACAAAACCGGCCACCAGGCAGAGGGCGGTTTCCCATTTCCGTTCGATCTGTTTAAGGCTCTCAATGCTCTCGATGAACATGCTGCTGCCACGGGAGACAACCAAGGCGATCAAGCCACAGGAGAATGCTCCCGCCACAGCGCCGGACAACGCCACGCGCCAGGCGATGTTGGATACCGGAACAAGAACGGTGAAAAGCCAAGTGTAAAGCGTCCAGACCGGATATCCCGGAGGATGGGGTACACCGGCATAAAAGGAGCCGACGGCCAGTTCACCCGAATCCTCCAGCGTCAGGTCGGGGGCGAGCGTCAGGTAATAGCCGATAAAAACCAGCAGGGTCGTGATGCCGAAGGAGATCCAGTCCACCCTCCTGAAAAGCGGCGCTACTTTTTCAGGTGCGTTCGGTGTGTTGGGAGAATCTCCTGGGGAACCTGATGGTTTCTTAGTTTTTGGGGGAGTCGGCTTTTGTTGATTCATTCCGTGCTTTCACCGTTAAAAATTAGTTTTGATGACAGACAAAGAGCCCATACTTGAAGGTATGCCGGCGGCATTTGTCCATTCAAAAGTGGTCTTGGAAAAGACATTCCATTCCATGTTGAGATCGCGGGCGCTGGAGGGCTGGGCACCCCGGGACCAATTGGCGGAGGAGGAAAACAGCGAATCTCCATACCAGACCATGGCCAGCGAAGGCACGGTGTTCGTGCTGAGGAATCCGTTTGATAGCCGGGAAGTATGCTGGATGGAGAGCATCAAGGTGAACAAGGCCACACATCCCGGAACCATCCAATGCATCCAGGGCCTCGTTCCGCCAAAAATTCCCTGCGCCGCAGTTTTTAGTTTTGGATGACCAAAAATCCCCTGGCGGACCCGCTCAGAAGGCGACCTTGGAGTCAAACACTTGAGCTGTTGTTTCAATTCGTTGTATTGATTCATTTTCTGCTCCATTTAAAGAGATTTTAAGTTTTTGCATCCCGTAACGATAACGCCCCGCGATGGTATTGGGCGAGATTCCCAGGAGGTTTCCGATTTCATCCAGTGTATAAGAGTGCCATATCCTTAACACGATGACCTCACGCTGTTCTGCCGGAAGGTTTTGCAGGGCCAAAACCGCCTTTTCTTCCACATCCGTTCCGTCGCCCCCTTTTTCAAACCACCGCGCCGATTCCAGCTCCCGTTTCACCCGGCGCCAAAGTCCCCGCTTAAAATTCAAGGCCCGGTTTCGAAACGCGCGGATGCAATAGTGTTCCGGATCCTCGGGGCGGACTTCCTTCTTTAGAATGGAAATGAAGGTTTCCTGCATCACATCCTCGGCCTCACTATGACTCAATCCGAGGGCTCGGCCATAGAGAATCATTGCCGCCGATTTCTCCCGATAAAATCGTTCACACCAGTTAAAATTGGCAGGCTCGTTTCCCCTCATTTCCAAATGGACACCTTGATGTCCCGTTTCCGTATAAAAATTAACTAAAGCCCAGAAGTTTTCCGCCTTGATAAGTGATAAAAGCCAGCACCCAGGCCAGAACTCCCATATAAACCCATTGAAAAACCGGCCATTTCCAAGAATTCGTCTCACGCCGGACCACTGCCACTGTGCTGATGCATTGCAGGGCCAGGACATAAAAAACCATCAAGCTCACACTGGTCAACCGGGTGTAAACCAGGGTGCCATCCGACCGTTTCTGCTGACCCAAAGTTTCGGCCAGAGTTCTGGTTTGCGACTCTTCATCCTCCCCTTCCCCGACATTATAAACAATCGACATGGTGCTGACGAACACCTCTCTTGCCGCAAATGATGAAATGATTCCAATCCCGATTTTCCAGTCAAAACCGAGCGGGGCGATCAACGGTTCAATGATGCGGCCCATCCGGCCCGCAAAACTGTTTTTTAGCTTTTCCCCAGCCTCCTGGTTTTCCAGTTCTTTCAACATCCGATCCGTGACCCCTCCCAACCCATCGGCCGCCACGGTGTCGTCCGAGTTGTCGGAGGCTGCCCGGGTCTGTTCCAGCGCCGCGCGGCGCGTGGCAAAATCACTTTCAACTTTTGCGCTTTTCGGAAAAGTGGCCAGAAACCAAAGGATGATGTTGATTCCCAGAATGACGGTTCCGGCACGCCTCAAAAACAGCCTCGACCTCTCCCACATATGGCGGAGCACCGTCTTGAGGCCCGGCATTTTGTACGGAGGCAGCTCCATGATGAGAAGCGGAGATTTGCCCTTCAGCAATGTCTTCTTGAACAACAGCGCCATAAGCAGCGCCATCACGATGCCAAGCAGGTACATGCTGAGCATCACCGCGGTAGCCACCAGTTTGGAGCCTGGAAAACAGGTCGCGATCAACAGGGTGTAAACCGGCAGCCGGGCCGAACAGCTCATCAACGGAGCGACCAATATGGTGACCAACCTGTCTTTCGGAGTTTCAATGGTGCGGGTGGCCATGATTCCGGGAATCGCACAGGCAAAAGAACTCAGCATCGGAATGAAACTCTTGCCATGCAATCCAACCTTGCTCATCAAACGGTCCATGAGAAAAGCCGCCCGGGACATGTACCCGGTATCCTCCAGGAATCCGATAAAAAGAAACAAAAGGCATATCTGGGGCAGAAACACCACCACCGCCCCCACCCCTTCCACAACACCCATTACCAAAAGGTCGTTCAAATCCCCCGGTGGCATGGCGTTCGCAATCGCCTGACCGATGTTTCCCACCACCATCTGAAGAAAATCCATCGGATATTGGGCCAGGCTGAAAATGGAGAAAAAAATCAGCCCCATGAGGCCGATAAAAATGCTCATGCCCCAGATTTTATGGGTCAGAACACCGTCCAGCTTGTCGCTGAAACTTTCGGTCAAAACTTCTTCAACGTCGGTTACCGCCGCCTCGATCGCTGCGATCCTGGCATACCGGGCTTCGATTGGCACCGAGCGCCAGTCCACCTCGTTTTGACTCAGGCGCTCGCGCGAAACCTCAATCTGCCGCTTTAAGACGTCCTGATAGTCCGATTGGTGCGCCGTCAGGTATTTGTCGTCCGATAACAAAAGCAACGCCTCAACCTCGGCGATGGCGGATGAAGTTCGTTTCAGCCCGTGCAAGGCCGTCACCACCTCGTTGAGTTCGCGTCCGAAACTTTCTGGAAGTTCACAAAATTTCTTGGGCAATGTCCGTTTGTTGGAACCCTGGATGCTCGCAAGAATTTTTTCCCTTAGAAGCTGGATTCCAGTTCCAGAACTGGCCACAAGAGGCACCACTGGCACACCGAGGGCTGCGGACAACTGTTCGGATTTGATATGATGCCCGTTGACCTCGGCCACATCCATCATGTTCAGGGCCAGGATTGTGGAATATCCCAGTTCGATCACCTGCGTGGCAAAATACAGGTTCCGCTGAAGGTTCGAAGCATCCACGACGACGATGACTAGGCTTGGCCTGGGAACTTCAGAAAGGCGCTCGAACAAAACATCCCCGGCGATTTTTTCATCCAGCGACTGCGGACTCAGGCTGTAAGTGCCGGGAAGGTCCAGGATCGCCACCGGAGTTTGCGCCGGAGCACCGACCAACCGGCCTTCTTTCCTCTCGACCGTGACCCCGGCATAATTCCCTACCCGCGCCCGCAAACCGGTCAGGGCGTTAAAAAGCGTCGTTTTCCCACAATTCGGGTTTCCAGTCAGGACAACATAAGGCAGGGCGGTTTGTGGCGGGGACGCGGCTTTTTCGACCACTGTGTTCATCACCATCAAAACGCGGACTATCGGGAAGAATCCCCTCGCGGAAGCACCAGGATTTTTTCTGCTTCCTGTTTTCGCAACGTCAGATTATATCCACGGACTTTGATTTCGACCGGATCGCCCATCGGAGCAAACCGAACAAGCTGGATCGGGGTTCCGACCAAAAGCCCCATTTCGAGCAGACGCCCTCTTTCTTCTGGTGCAACCTCAATGGAATGAACGGTGGCGGAGGTTCCCGCGACAAGCGAGGTGAGCGGTTGTGCGGCGGAGGACATCTCAGGCGACGTTGGCCATCGGCTCCACCCAGATGGTGTCGGCGATATGGCGGCTGATTCCCAACCGAGAGTTGCAGACCTGACAGATGACATTGGTGTGTCGGCTCAACAACTTGACTCGTTGCTCCTCGCAGAAACCGAGTTCCCTGAGGCGCAAATTGACGTCGGGCGCGCCCGACAACTGTTTGATGCGAACAGCCACCCCCACGCCAACTTGGCTCAACTGCAATAATTTTTTGTTATTGCAATCGGACATTGTGATGATGGAACCGCTGTTCACGAATGCATGGAAACTAGAGGAGATAAAACAGCGTTGCAAGTTGCTTTTGGGAAAAACCAGAGTTGGGGGCGCAACTCACGGTTTCTGGGGTAAGTTGAAAGAAGGGGCGTTCACCGGCATCGCACACCCAGTATTGCAGGTTTCGTCCAACCCGGCTGCGATACCCCAGGTAGTGGTGGCGATCCAAACAGGCTTCCAACCGGGCCCGTTCTTGTCGTTGGCCGGCCGGACTGAGGGTAGCTCGTTCGCACCGCTGCTGGGCTTTGGGACGAAATCCCGTTAGGGTTTGCAGCAAAGCCGTGTCCATGCAGAAGCAAAAGAAGGAAACCGCCAATGGACGCGAATACAAAGCCACAAAATACTGATTCGAGTGCCGCCACCATGATCACCGTTTCGTGACTGATTTCCAGGTGTCAGAAAGCCGTGATATAATCCTTCTTTATTGGCGTCCATTGGCGGTTAAACTGAATTGTTACGGCTTAAGGCCCCGAACCTTCAACTCAGGGACTTGATTCACGACCATTCGCTTACGTTCAGTGCCCCAAGTCGCCCTCGGCTATTTTTTCTGAGAGATACAACAACGAAGAATACAACCGGCGACCGCCCCCAGCACCAGCGAGATGCCGATCCCAGGATAAATATTGCTCCTTACTTTTTGATCGGCAATCGCGATTCCGTCTGAAACCCCTTTCTGACAGGCCGCAGCCGCCTGCATTGAGGCGGATGCGGCTCGGGCCAGTTTTGAAGGTTTCCTCATCAAGCGGGGATGCCGGGAAACGAGGACACCAATTTTCTCCCTGTTTTGCTCAATTTCCAGTGCCACTGCACGCTTGGTGCGCTGTTGTTCGTTAAAGCTGTCCATGGCGAAGACCGGTTACCGACGTTTGATCATGAAACCGATGAGCAAGCCAACGCCGAAGGCGATGCCCAGGGCCTGGTAAGGATTTTGACGGATGGCCTGATCCGTGGCTTTGACCCCGGCGACGGCCTTTTCCTGAGCGGTGCCGCAAGCGGCTTGTGCGCTTTCCCATGCTGCTACGCCGACAGCCTTGGTGCGGTTGGTTAGTTCCTCGGCCTTTTCTTTCAGCAACTCTTTTGCATCCCTGCCAATGGATTTCGCTTGATTACCCAAATCTTGTACTCTCGTTTCCATAATTATTATCTTTCCCCTGTTTGTTTAAACGGCATCCAAATTGTGTGCGAGCTGGAAACTGCCGTGCAGTCCGCCCGGCCTTCTTCCAACGTTCCGTGGAAGAGATAGAACCACCCTTTGGGACGAGGCCGCTGTTTGATTTACCAGAGCAATCATCGGTTGGTTCGGGGCCAAAATCCATCAGGGGCGAACCGTAATTCGCCTGGGCAAATGGCTGAAAAAAGAATCCCATTCTCTACTCTCCCGGCAGGTGGCGCATCACCAGCTTTATGGAGACGAAATGGCCCCGCCTGCGCCTGATGCATGACAAAATGTTCAGACCAGAGTTGGCACACTTTGCCACTGGCCAGAGTTTCACGCCGTCGGAAGGATCGTAGTTCCGAAACTTTGAACCCTCAGCCTTGTCTTGGATAATGCGCATATTTTGTTTCTCCTTGATCAAGTTAGTAGAGGGAGGAGGAGGCGCAATGGGTGGAATCACTGCAATAGACGGGGAAGTCCCGCCCGACCCAGATTAGGGACATGCTCTACAAGGAGAGGCGCGAACCTTGACGTGCGAAAGCCGACTGTTAGGTTGTTTCAACCCAGAGGTTCCTGAACAACCCTGGGGTAAAACTACCTGTGAGCGCATATAAAAAATTTCTCATCCTGCCGGTCATCATTCTCCATGGCTATTGTTTCCCCCTGCCGGGCGCGACGGAACCCCTGCCATCGGGGGTAAAACGGGAGGCCAGCGGCGAAATCGACCCCAATGAAAGCAGCATCGCAAAAATCACGGCCACACTGCTTGAACGAAGCCACTATTCGCGCAAACCCTTCGATGACTCCGTCAGCGAAAAGTTCATGGACCGTTACCTTGAGGCGCTTGATCCCCTGCATTTTTACTTCCTTCAATCCGACCTGCAGGAATTCGAAAAATACCGGCATTCACTGGACGAACTGACCATGAAGGAGGGCGACACCACACCGGGCCATTTGATTTTTGACCGCCTTCTCGAGCGTTCCCAGGCTCGGGTCACCTATGCCACCAACCTGTTGCACAGTGAAAAATTTGATTTCACCAGCAACGAACGTTATCCGCTCGACCGCCAGCATGCACCGCGTCCCAAGGACATGAACGAAGCGAAAGAAATCTGGAACCGACATCTCCGCCACGAATACCTCCAGGAAAAGTTGAACAAGAAAAAACCGGAGGAAATCGTCAAGACCCTGAGCGGACGCTACCACCGCTTGCAAAAAACCTTGCGGGAACTGACACGCGACGAAGTTTTTAACATTTACCTGACGGCACTGGCCAACGTCTATGACCCGCACTCGGATTATCTCGGCAAGACGCAGCTGGAAAATTTTGCCATCACTATGAAACTTTCGCTCTTCGGCATCGGTGCCCTGCTCCGGTCCGAGGACGGACTTTGTCAGATCGAGGAACTGGTGCCTGGCGGACCGGCCGAGGTCAGCAAAAAACTCAAACCCAAGGACAAGATCATGGCCGTGGGCCAGGATGAAAAGGAACCGGTCGATGTGGTGGACATGCCGATTTCAAAAATTGTCGAACTCATCCGCGGTCCCAAAGGGACCAAGGTGAAGCTCGTGGTATTGCCGGTTGGCTCCGACACCTCCGTTCGCAAGAACATCGTTTTGGTGCGGGACGAAATCTCCATGCTCAACTCGGAGGCGAAAGCCAGGCTGATCGAATTCCCCACAAGCAACGGCAAACCGGAACGGTTCGGCATCATCGATCTCCCGTCGTTCTACGCTGATTTTGAGCTGGATGGAAAAAGGAAGAAGGACAGGAAAAGCACCACGACCGATGTGGCAAAGCTTTTGAAAAAATTGAACCAGGAAAAAATCTCCGGCTTGATCCTGGACCTTCGCAGGAATGGCGGAGGCTCCCTGGAAGAAGCCATCAACCTGACCGGTTTGTTCATTGAAAAAGGCCCCGTGGTCCAGACCAAGGATCCATCCGGCGATGTGGTGGTGGATTCCGACACCGATCCAACCATTCTTTATTCCGGACCTCTGGTGGTCCTGACCAGCAGGGCGAGCGCGTCCGCCTCCGAGATTCTTGCAGGCGCCCTTCAAGACTATGGCCGAGCCCTGATTGTCGGTGATTCATCGACCCATGGCAAAGGCACCGTTCAATCGCTCATCCGCCTCGAGCCAATCATGGAACAGGCCCGCATGCGTCACACCACGGAGCCCGGCGCACTAAAGTTGACCGTCCGGAAATTTTACCGGGCGGGCGGCGCTTCGACCCAGCTCAAAGGGGTGATTCCAGACATCGTTCTTCCCTCCGAAAACAACCTGGCCGAAGTGGGCGAATCGGCGCTCGACAATCCGCTCCCCTGGGATGAAGTCCGCAGCGCCAGTTTCGACAAGTTAAACTGGGTCCAACCTCTGCTTCCAAAACTGCGCGAACGCAACATCAAGCGGGTAGAAACTGACAAGGACTTTGACTACGTCCGCGAAGACATCGACCGATTTAAAAAACTGCTGGCGGACAAATCAATTTCGTTGAACGAAGGGGTCCGCATCGCTGAAAAAACGGAAAAAGACTCCCGCAACCTGGCGCGGCGCAAGGAACGAAAAGCCCGCAAGGAAGATGGCTCCAAGATTTACGAAATCACCCTCAAAAATGCGGATCTGCCCGGACTGCCGGCTCCTGTGTCCGTAACCAACGAAGTCGCCGGTGTCACGACCCCCGAAAAAGCTGATCCTGAGGATTTATCCCTGGACCACGAATCTGCGTTGGATGAGAAATCTATCGCCTACGACATCTATCTGGAAGAATCGAAGAAGATCCTTTCCGACTTGGTTGAACTGACTGCAGCCCAACCCCATCTCGCCATCAAGTCCGCTAAATAAATAGGATTTCAAAACCGGACGGCGGAGAAAAATCCGCAGTGGTAACCGCAGCCTGCGCTACAGTTGCAATCAGACGGTTTGAAAGTGGCGCAGACAGCCTGTCTGCTGTTTCGCCGACTGCCAGTCGGCTGACGGTGGAATGATTTGTCAGGCGTGGAAGCCAAGAACTCTGGCGGCTGCATCTGATGGACGCTCGAGTTTTCATTTCTTGGCAACTCATAGGCGCTGGAATTGTCCAGCACCTAGTGATGTGTCTCGCAAATGGCTGGTGTTATGTTGCGCCGAAAATGGCCTGGGGCGAGGCGCGACGAGGGAGCATAGCCGGGCAGTGCTCTGTAACCGAGAAGCAACGAAGTCCAAGGTTGCCGCAAATTTTGGACTCTAATTCGGCGGAGCCGTTGGATGCGGAAGGATCTGGCTGGGATGCGGGCTTGCTGAGCACACTACGGTGAACTAGTCTGGGAGGGTGAGCACAGTGCAGGAAATCAAAGCGGCGATCCAACAGCTTTCGCCCGCAGAACGAGATCAACTGGCGGCAGCATTGCCGGACCTCTTCCCCGAGCTGGATGGAGACGCTGCTTGGGAGGGCATCATCCGGGATCAACGTCTGCGGCCGACATTGAGCGCTCTGCTTGATCAAGTCCAGGACGATTACCGGAGTAATCCAGTAAAGTTTCGCGCAACAACCGAAACCGAATTTGATCGTCCCTCGTGAACTCACGTGGGACACCGGATTTCTGGCAGCTTTACCGCGAGCTTTCACCTGAAGCCCAAAAAGCGGCGCGTCTAGCCTACCGGAGGTTTCGTGAAGATCCTGCACACCCCAGCCTTCACCTGGAGCGACTACGAAGCGATCCGCGTGCCTGGTCGGTGCGGGTGAGCCTGAATTACCGCGCCGTTGCATTGCGACAAGGAGACGATTGGATCTGGGTCTGGATCGGATCCCATCAGGCATTCGACCGCCGCTTTCCAACGTGACGATTGAGGCGTGAAATGATGAGTGAAAAGTGGCGAGTGATAGATGTCCTTGACCGGCGCATGCACCGCATTGTCCCGGTGGCGCTTACTCTGGCGTGTGCGTCCGGTGGTCTGGCCCGCCAGAGTCCAGTTGGCCGCCTGGTAGCAAGTGCCGCGGAATCTGTCCTGCTGCACGAAGGTCTCCAGCAAATGAATCGGATGGCCGTAGCGTCTTTGCCAGTCCCCGTTGATGCGCTGCGCAATTTGCGACAGGAGGTGGCTGGTCAGGCAGGGCACGACCACGGAGGGCAAGATGAGGAATCGGCTGTTGTTGGCGATGAAGGGCAAGCCTTGCGCCCGTTGCCGGGCCGACCAACCGATCCACCGTTCGCGCCCGGCGCACTGCCAAGCCGCCGCGCCAAAGAGCAGGCAGGCCAGATCGACGCCGGCGCAACTGCGGATCAAGTAGCTCAGGTCCTCGCCC
>Ga0163152_10005747_pt1 | contig 14371 bp, 16 predicted proteins | sample OliLakLV19MP8IB2_FD_148635 | JGI IMG/M metagenome (GOLD analysis project Ga0163152, IMG submission 148635) | Freshwater microbial mat bacterial communities from Lake Vanda, McMurdo Dry Valleys, Antarctica - Oligotrophic Lake LV.19.MP8.IB-2 | ecosystem: Environmental > Aquatic > Freshwater >... | reverse complement strand
TCACACGCCGGGTGTCGCGCGGCAGCCCGGTCTCCACGAACTGATTGGCGGCCGTGCTCGTTGAGAGGCCCGCCAGGCGCAGCTCTTTTACCAGGCGATCCTGCAGCGCCGTGACCCGCCGCGCCCCGCGCCCCGTGGCCGGCGGAGAACGGGCCTGGCGCACCGCCACCCCCCGCTCGGCGCGCCCCCGCGTAAATTGACGCGGGGGCTGCTCGCCGGCTGACTGTGGCGCCACGGTCGGCTCACCGAGGGCGCGAGATGTCGGAGGGGTGTCCGTATCGACGCGAGGCGGCACGCCAGAGCGCCGCCCCGCTCGTTCGAAGCGGTCCATCGCGGGAGTCGTGCCCTCATGCGTGGAGCACCGGGCACGGGCCTGACTGCGCGCTTCGACTCCGAGGCACGCGCCCCGCATCGCCTGCGGCCCGGACCCGCGGGATCAGCCGCCGGACGTGGCGGGCCGTCAGCCCCACGCCCTCGCCTGCCCTCTGCTGCCGCCGGGGTGGCTCATCGCGTGCCGGATCCCATGCACCCGCTCCAACCCCTGCATCCGCATCGCCTCCGTCTCCTCGCTGACCCTGCGGCCCTCCCAGTGAGAGCCGGGTGCCTACACAAGAGGACCTGTCTCCTAGGGTCAAGCGGACAGGCGCATCTTGGGCTTACAGGTGAATCATGCTCTTTTTCACCAGCCTCTCTTCTTTATCCAGTTCCAGCAGAACTGCCACTCACTGACAACGCTATCTGCTGTGACGCCGCGGTTGCAGCCTAAAAGAATGATGTGCTAAATGAGGAGCTTCTCTAGAGGCACACCATGGCGCATGACGACGAGCAGGAACAGCACGAACGAATGTTTACCCTATCCGAGGCAAACCACCTCATCCCTCAGCTTCATTCCAAGCTGATATCGATCCAGCAAGCCAAAGCTGTTCTGACCCGTACGAAGGAAGAAATCAAGAAAGCTAGCGCAAAGGCTGAGTATGGCGGGGGTAGTACCGTTGGACACCTATACATCTCGGGCCTTCAGCAGGTCAGCACAAATCTTCAAGCGATTCAGGAGCTCGGGATCCTGGTGAAGGACCTGGATCTCGGCCTCTGTGACTTCCCCCACCTTCGTGACGGACGAGTGGTCTATCTCTGCTGGAAGCTCGGAGAACAAGAAGTTCGCTGGTGGCATGAAACGACCACCGGCTACAAAGATCGCTGCCCGATTGAGGACTTAGCCTGAGCGTAACACTCCGCTCTGCCACTCGAGGTATCTATGAAATTCGTCATTCTCGGATTCGACGGTCCCGATGGAGAGGCCAAGCGTAAAATCTATCGACCGGCGCATCTCGCCAAAATGGAACCCCTCGACGCGCAAGGCCGGGTCGTGTTGGCCGGTCCGCTCACAGATAAGACCGGGAGCCTTATCGTCATTGAGGCGGACTCACTAGAAGACGCACAGCAGTTCGCCCGTGAAGACCCCTATACCGTCCACGGTGTATTTGAACGGGTCGAAGTCCACCCATTTATTCAAATCTTCCCGAAAGAGCGGTAGCCTAGAGACCTGTCGTTCCACACCTTCAGCCTTTCCTCTATTTGCCCCGCTTGGGATACATTGCCCCTTCACCCATCGAGCGGTATAGTTGTCTGATGAAATTGTACCGACAACTGTTGTACGCCTCCCTCTTCGTCCTCATTTTATGGGGGACGCCTGCATTGAGCGCCTCAACGAAAACCGTCATCGCCGACAGCTTGTACGTCATGGCCGATGGCGATACTTTGGCCGGTGCAGAAGAAAAAGTCCTCCAACGAGCCCAGCGAAAGGCCGTGGAGGAAGCGGGCATCTATCTTGAGGGCCACTTCCATGACGTGGAAAAAGAATCTAGAGGGGAAAGCACGCAAGCCAGTTCGCTGGAAATCAGAACGATTGCTGCCGCCATCACGGAAACCGAAATTCTCGAATCCAGGCGCTCTTTCGAGCTTGACCGCCCCGTCTTCTTTGTCCGCATTCGTGCCACAGTCAATATAAGCAGTCTGGCGGAGGCGATACGCCGACTTCAATCCGACCAGCAGCTCGCGCAGCACTTTCGCCAGCTCCAACAGGAGAATCACCAACTACGCTCGCGACTGCAAGAGCTTCAGCAGCAGCCGATTGGCGTTCGAATGCTGGCCATTGAGCCGAACGGGAAGACCACCTCACAGCAACGGGCACAGGGGATGCTTGAAACCGCGCTTCATACACCGAATCTGCGAGACAAAATCCAGCTCTGCACCGACGCGTCCACCCTCGATGATCGCTACGTCGACCCACTGATCGTACGGGGCCAAGCCTACCTTCGGCTCGTCTCGCTCACTTTTTCCCAACAGGCTCAAACCTTGGACTACGCGGACTATCTGGACAAAGCCAGGATAGACTTCGATCACGCCATCACTCTCGATCCCAAGAATGTATGGGCATGGATTGGGAAAGGAGATGTCCATACATGGCTGAAACAATTGAACGAGGCTGCCGCTGCCTACGAGCAAGTCCTTGAGCTCGATCCGTTTGCCGATATCGCTCGCCAGCGGCTCATCGGCGTATACACGACGCAAGCCCGTCGCCAGGCAGACAGCAAGTCTTGGCATCATGCATTGGCCACACTGAAGAAACTTATTAACGCCCAAACGCCTGAGAGTTGGATCCCCTATCAAAAAGAGGCCTATGCACTGAGGAGTGAGATTTACCTCAAGCTGAATCAGCCGGAACAGGCGATTGAAGATCTCTCCACTGTTATTCGGGTCGATCCCACCAATGCCGCAGCCCTGGTAACCAGGGCAAGACTGTATCGAGAACGTCTGCAGGGTCAACTCGCCAAGGATGATCTCGAGCGAGCCTGCGCGCTCGGATCCATCCCAGCCTGCCAACAGTTACCATAACGCCACGCAACATATTGAATACGTGACAATAGTTTACGCGTGCGCGATCTCTCCTCTGGCAGCTTGAAACAGATCGATTGGTTTAACCGCACAAAATGGCCAACTCTATAAATGATTTGCCTCCGATGGGCGCTTGGCGCTACCGTCACACAACGCTCACGTCTTAGCGCAAAAGGCCTAAGTCATCCTCGTCCGATAGCCCAAAATTTCACTGTGGTGGGCCTTCTGCGAGGTTGCAGAGGGCATACGAAAAGCTTAGAGTGGAGGAGGTAAAGATCATCGGATAATCTATGTTCCTCGTTCCCTAACCTCTTGCCGGAGAGTGAGCTGTAATGACTCAGTATCGTGTCCTTCCAGGCCCCGAACATTTCCTTCCTCCATCGGCTGCCAGCATGGGTATTTGCTTGCCGAACCCTGGGGAAGCTCACATCAACGGTGTCATCGTTCCAGAGGAGAAGGCATACGAGGAAGCGGCAAAACAATTCCTCATGGCCAAAGTGCCGACCCTCTTCCCAGGCCCCTTAGTGCTGTGGGCCTGGAATGAGAAGGCGGCCAAGAAGGCCACGGCCGTTCGCCACTTGTACAACACGCTCAAGGAATGCGTGCAGCCTGGGCAAACGCCCATGCTGATCCCGATGCCGGACTACCGCCCCAAGTATCCCAAGATCAATCCTGAAGTTGAAATCAATCCCAACCATCCGAATCTGACCATCTGGCACAATAAAATTGATTGCTGCATGTTCATTGGGGTCCACTGCCATCAAGCCAATTTGTCGCTCAAAATCATTCGGGGTGGCACATCCTGTTACACGATTGCGATGTGCGCTCAAGCCGGTCATGAAGATGCGATGCTCTCGTTCCGCGACGCATCGGTCGAAAAGATCATGAAACTGGCTGAATGGGTGAGAAAGTTGAAAGGGACAGTCCAACCACGGCTGACATCAGCCAAGAGCGGAGCCTCAAACTAAGCCGTTTGAGATTCTGAAGATAATACTGAAAGGAGCCTGATCCATGGCAGACACACATTCAGTCATTGGCACGAAAAATAAAAAAGGGCAGACCTTTACCGACACCTGGAAGATGATGAACGACGCGCCACGCACACCGTCGTTCTACACGGGTAGCGAGGTCATCAAGGAAGCGCTTCGGCGGGCCAGTTGTGACGTGATGATTGCGTATCCGATTACCCCGCAGAGCGAAGCAGCTGCCTTGATCGGCGAGCTCTTTGCCGAGGGTTACATCGGTGACTACTTCCGGGGCGAGAGCGAATTCGCCGTCATGTCGCAATGCGCGGGAGCGGCCTTCGGCGGGGCGCGCGTATTTACAACAACCGCAGGCCCCGGCACGATGCGCGCAATGGAGAACTTCCCGATGTGGTCCGGCTCACGGCTGCCGATTCAGATGATCGTCACCTGCCGCGGCATCAACTCGCCGCTGTCGATTCAGCCTGACACACTCGAGATTGCTTATCTTCTGAATACTGGCATGCTCGTCTGGCATGCGGAAACCGCGCAGGACTTCTTCGATTGGATCCTCAAGGGTTACATGGTATCGGAAGAGCCGGATGTGCACCTGCCCTTAGCGCTGTGCTGCGACGGATTCTTCGTCACACACACCAAGGACGTCGTCAATCTCACCCCGGCCGACATGTGCCTTCCACCCTATGACCCATACCGCTCGCCTGTGCCCTGCATGGACATGGAATGTCCGCCGGTCCGGATGATGCGCGATCCGTTTGTCATGAAAAGCAACTACATCAGCTATGCCACCCACGCATCCTGGCAACAAGAAGTCTGGGCGGCAGTGGAACGGTCCCGCAAGCACACGATCAAGTGGCTGAACGGACTGATCGAGACGGAAAATACCGATGCCGAAGTCATCATCGTCGCCTCTGGGACGGCGGTGTCGCAGGGACGTGAAGCCATCCGGCTCCTCGAAGACGAAGGCATCCGTTGCGGTCTGGTCAAGGTCAAGGTCTTGCGGCCATGGCCAGGCGAGGAAATCCGTGAAGCCACAAAAAATGCCAAGCACATTGTCGTCCCTGAATTCAACGTGGTCGGGTGGTTGGCAAAAGAAATTAAGGCCACCATCCCCAACAGCGAACGGGTGCACGCAGGCCCACGGGTCTGCGGAGGCATGACGATGCCACCGGAAATTATTGTCTCCGAAATCAAGACCCTGCTCGGCATGCATACCATGTCGATGGCCGGTCGCGGCAGTTGATCGCGCCTATAGCAGCAAGTATCCAACGCCCTGAATTTAAGACGCACGCACTGAGGAGGCCATCATGAGCAAGGAACGTATCAAGATTTCTGAAGACCTGTACGACATCATGCCGTCTGACTATCAAGACCTGGTCAAGAGCGCGACCTACGGCAAGGAAGACCGGGGATGGAAGGATATCGGCAACAGCAAGGAACTGATCGAGCAGCACTCCCTCTGCGCTGGCTGCCCTGAATCCATGGCCTTCCGGTACATCCTGGCCTCATTGCCAAACCCCGAAGACACCGTCATGGTCGGCTCCACCGGCTGCACCAGCCTAGTGTTTCCCATGGTGGCCGTGCACAACATCCACTCCCTCTTCGGCAACCAAAACGCCATTGCCTCCGGCTTGAAGCGCGCCTTAAGCGTCCGTTTTCCAGGTCGGACAAAAGACGTGGTCGTGCTGGCTGGCGACGGCGCTACTGTCGATATTGGTCTCGACATGACACTTCAAGCCTGGTTCCGTCAGGAGAAGTTCACCACGATTTGTTTCGATAACGAACTGTACGCCAACACCGGTGGCCAGGAGAGCGGCCTGATGCAAAAAGGGTTCGTGGCCAAGATGGCGCCGGTTGGGAAACTCTTCGACAAGGTCCGTCTGCCAGAAATCGCTCGTGAATCCGGTTGTCATTACGTGATCCAATGCACCGTCAGCAAACCGTCCCTCATTGAGAAGGTGGTCCGGAACGCGGTCATGATCGCACGCGAAATCGGCCCGACCTACCTCCAGCTCTATACGCCTTGCATTCTTGAAATCGGAAAGAACAGCATGGAAGGGCTCCAGGAAATGCGGGACTCGGAAAAACCGACCGAGCGGTTTGCCTATAGAGAGTACATCAGCGAACCCGCCAAGCAACTCCTGGCAGAGGTGTCCGCCAAGGACAAGGAAAAGAAGGCCGCCGCAAAACAGCTCGCCTCCCAGGGAGCCTAATCCGATTCTGGAGGAGAGACGACCATGATCAAGAAAAGACTGAATGTTCGTATGTCGGGATTAGGCGGACAGGGCGCCGTCACCGCCGCGCATGTCCTAGCCATGGCCGCCAACCGCGACGGCAAGTTTTCGATCTCCAATCCATTCTTCGGCGCCGAGAAACGCATGGCGCCGGCGGAGAGCTATTGCAGAATCGGCATCGAACGGATCTACGACCGTGGCGAGTTGGTATTTCCCGACGTCATCCAGGTCTTTCATCCTCAGGTCATCACCATGGGGAAGAGCTATACCATGCCCTTCTACTCCGGCGTGAAGGAAGGTGGCCTCGTCATCATCAACTCCGACCAGGAGCTTTTGTCAGCAGACGATCTTGAACGTCTCAATGATCTGAATGTTAAAGTATTTTACATTGCGGGAACCGAACTCGCGATCGAGGTGGCCGGCACCGAGTTATCGACAAATATGTCGATGATCGGATCAGTCGCGGGCATCACCAAGTGCGTCTCAATGGAGTCCCTGGACGGCGCCTTGCAGGAACGGTTTGGGAAGAAGTTTGTCGCCTCTGGTGGAACCGCCTCCTTAGATGAAGCGATCAAGAAGAAATTCGCCAAGAAAGAAATGTTGCTGGCTAAGAACTTGGCGACCATGCAGGCGGCCTATGAAATCGCCAGTGAATGGGCCGAGAAGAATAAGTATGAGCTGCGAATCGGCAATCCTGCCGTTGCAGCTTAACGAGAGAGAAGGAACCAGCTCGCATGTATAACGTAGCGCAAGTTATCGATGAGAAGTGCGTGGCCAAGAAGGGATGCCGACTGTGCATCATGTATTGTCCAGAGGCCAACTGCCTTGACCTCAATCCAAGCAAAATGGTGGCCGAAGTCATAATTGACCGTTGCAAGGGCTGTGAGCTCTGCGTAGTCGTCTGCGACGCGGCTAAGCATAATGCCATTAGCATGCAGGCCGTCAGCGCCACCGGTCAGCTGATGACCCAAAAAGGTGAGTCCGCCGCCATTGGGCAAGCCTACCAAGGATAACCGTTTCGTGTAGCGGGTCTCCCGCGCAAGACCCCATGGCGCCTGCGCTATGGGGTTTTTTGTTGGTGCCGCTGTGGAAGGAACAGATGGAAACCGAAGACAATGTCATTCATGAGCTCCTTCAAGAGATTACCGGACTGATCCACGAGTACCCAAAAGTGCTCGAACGACGTGCCGCTGATATTCATGCCAGCGGGAAAGATCCTGAATTGGCGCAGGCACTCGTCAAGGCCGCCGATACCATGCGCGACAGCGGAAATCTCTATCTGACATGGGCCATGCACTATGCATCCGTCGCAGCAGGCAAGACTGACGCAACCTCTGACGAGGATGAAACTCAAGACTTCGACGTATAATGGAAGACAGGCAGGGCGAGCCATTATCCTGATAGAAAAAATTCTCCCTCCAACAGGAATATTTTGCTAGAATACGCGGCCCGACGACGGACTGTCTCGTTCCCCGGTAGCTCAGTTGGTAGAGCAGCTGGCTGTTAACCGGCTGGTCGCAGGTTCGAGTCCTGCCCGGGGAGCCACAATCTCAAGGCCTTCGAGACCTCTCTCGAAGGCCTTTGTTTCTTCAGTGGAAATTCCGCTCTTTCCAAATTGGCGCATCCTAGCAATTCATGCTGCGGGGCCATGGAACTGTTCTTTATGATGCCCCCTATGGTACCTGACGGGCAAGACTTCACACCGGCAGCCCTGCTCCACAATCCCCATCTCATGACAGTCATCCCAAGCTATTGGCCACGCCGAGCGCTTCTTGCCGGAATACCGACCGAATCACGGCTCTTCACCACCGAGCCTTATACCCAATTACTCGGCTTCTGCCACTGGCAGCCAAACCGCACCGCGTGCCAAACCGTGGTACTCGTGCATGGGCTTGAAGGCTCCAGTGAGTCCCACTACATGCAGGGGATTGCCTCGAAAGCCTATCGTGCGGGAATGAACGTCCCGCCTGAACCAGCGGACCTGTGGCGGAACCGAACGCCTCACACCGACGCTCTACAACAGCGGATTGAGTCAGGACTATCGAGCCATCGTCCAGGAATTGGCAAGCCTGGATAGACTCGCCCGTATCTGGCTGGTCGGTTATTCGATGGGAGGGAATCTTGTCCTGAAGGCCGCCGGGGAATTCGGCTCGTCAGAGGCGGCGCTGGCCGGCGCGATCGCGGTCTGCCCGAATATCGATCCCACCCAATGCGCCAAAGCCTTGGAAGAGCCTCGAAACTGGCTCTATCACTATCACTTCTTGACCAAACTCAAAGCGCGCATGAAGCGCAAAGCGACGCTCTTTCCAGGGAGATGGGACCTCACGGGACTGGACCGCATCCATATCATCAGCGAGTTCGACGACCGTTACACGGCCCCTGACGGAGGGTACGCCAGCGGACCAGACTACTACGATCGCGCAGGCGCACGGCACGTATTAGGAAAGATTGTCGTGCCGGCCATCATCATCACCGCACAGGACGATCCGTTTATTCCCTACTCGATATTTTCGCTCACGGCCATTGCTCAAAATCCCCATATCGTACTGAGGGCGCCTCACTATGGTGGCCACTGTGGATTCGTGCAACGGTACCGACAAGATGAAGACAAGTTTTGGGTGGAGAACCGAATCATCGAATTGATACGAGGAATTGCAGGAGAAGCAGTCCGGCGGCCTCATTGAATAAGCCAGCCAGACCACACAGAGAAGTGCTACGCTGCCTGTTTTTTGAGTTGCCTAGATTCCGTAGCAGCGACCTGGGACGCGCACTTCCGTAGCCACGCTACAATAATCCAGACACTGGCTGCGACAATGCCGACGATAAACATCCAATTATAGATCCCTTTCCCTGATTTGTTGAGGAAAGGATTGCAGACATAGAGCAACACGCCATAGGAAATCGCGACGATCGCGAATGCGGTCACCGGCAGAACCAATGCCCGATAGGGCAGCAACCACTTCCAGTCGTCAGGCGGTTCTGCCACCAGCTGGCGAGCCCCAAACCACGCAATCAGGAGTGCGCCCCCGTAGCCGATAAACTGCACCAGATCGGAGGCATGAAGCTTCCCGACTGTCGTTTCACGAAAAAGCGGGATATGTCCCAGTATTACGGCGAACAGAAACGCCAGGACCATCGCTACCCCATATTCCATTATCCACTTGCGTGAATTCATCACATTCCTCCCCTCAAGGTTCCCCGCATCATCTGAGTCAGCCAAGCCATACAGAAGCATAGCATCTCCAACGCTCACCTGTTTAATCAATTGATGATGTGCTGGCACGGCAAGGATGCGAGCGAGAAAACCAACCGACTAGGTTGTGTGAAGGTGGGTCCGCACTTCCTGCACATAGGTTTTGAAGGGATCCGGCATGGGAAAGGGTGCCTTCCCACGTAATTGGAAGATCGCCCAGTTGATCACATAGGATGGGGAATATCTCTCTTCGGCCCTGGGATCAGCTGGTTCGTCCGGAGGTCCAGAAGCCAGCAAATGTCGAACAAGTTCGCCCCGCCCAAACGCCCTGGTGTTGCGGGGTGGATGGTCCATGGCTAAAGCAATCGCCTTGTCGGTGGTAAGTCGCGGAACCCGCCCTTCTTCCATGAGACCATAATATAGCCCCTTGCCTTGATGGAGATTGTGATACTCCAGATCGAGACTCTTCAGAGCCGGGTCTGCCCAGGTCAACTGTTCCGCCTCGCGAAAGGTTTCGAGTAGCCACAACTTCGAGGCCCAATCGACCCGCCCCACCAGCGTTGCGTAGTCCCCACGGAGATCCCGCAAGACGGCTTCCCATTGATCGAGCACCCAATCGGTTTCGTCGTCCTGTCCACGATAGTGTTCTTGCGCCGTCGCGAGAAACGCTTCCTGAATGTCGATGGCAGAAATCGTCTTCCCTGATTGCAGCCGCACGATCCATTGTCGGTCCTGATCCTGTGACAGCTCCTGCATGGTTTCGACCGGTTCATGGATCTCAAAATCGAGCGGCGCATGGCCCTCTTCGATCAATTGAAGGACCAACCCTGTCGTGCCCAACTTCAAGGCCGTCGCCACCTCGGCCATGTTTGAATCGCCGAGTAAGAGATGAATGCGGCGGTATTGATTCGGGTCGGCGAGCGGCTCATCTCTTGTATTCACGATGGCCCGATTCTGCTGCACCCATTCGAAGAAATCATTCACGATGTAATCGGCACGCTGAGAAATCTGAAACGGCATAACGGGATGCTGCCCATGGCGATGATTCGCTCCCCGCGGCACGATGAGCCGGTCCATCTGGATCCATGCGTCCTGAGGGCCCGCCGCGCCAACCCGTCCGGCCCCGGTAAAGATCTGTCTGGTGACCAGGAAGGTCACCAAGGGCGCGAGACCGCGGCGCGTGAATGGAAAGCGCCGCGACACGAGATAGTTCTCGTGCGACCCAAAGGTCGCATCGGTTTCATGGTCTACATTATTTTTGATCAACGACACCTTGTCGGCCAGACCGAGTTCTTGAACAGCGCCCTGCAGCAACTGATCACCGGCTCGGTCTGCTGCCACCACATCGCTGAGCGATTCACATTCCGGCGAGGCCCATTCCAAATGCCCCAGGTCGAGATACATACGCCCGGCATTGGTGAGAAATCCTCCATTGCCGGGTGGTTCATCATGGCCCCGATGGTGCAAATCCAGGACGCCACGCCGTTGAACGTGAAAGAGATGGTCTCGAATCTTGTGGGCAAACCAGGTGGGGGAATGGTCGGGCTGGTCTTCGTTCACCAAGAGTCCGTATTCGGTTTCCAGTCCGAAAATACGGTTCAACATCTTAGTTCGCCACGACTGATTGAAGTGCCTTCGGCAGGAGTCGTGAGAAATCTGCCGACTTGAGCGACCGATACTTGGAGGTGCCGGGAGCCTGACGCTCAAGAACCGCACATTCGATCGTCCGTCCGCCTGCAATGCCGCGCACATGCGCCATCAGCGCGTCGGCTGTGGGAACCGAGACAGTCGATGCGCCTGCCTTACTTGCCGGTGTCTCGGTCTCAGCCTGTTGGTCTGTCTCTTCCTGTTGATGCGCGAGGGAACCGATCGCCCAAGCACGCAAAGCCAGATCCAATGCCTGCTCCAATGACAGCGTAACAGGCGTCTGCTCCTTGAGGTAGGACATCATCTTCGCCTGAGCAGCCAAGGTGGCAGCCAGGACCGCACAACCGGTCATTTCCTCAAACGTGCCATCGTAGTTAATCGTCAGAATCGCGTCCTTCTCCGGCTTCTGTCCCAACTCGGCCACCAGAATGCGCACGATAAACGGTGCTTTATACACTTCTTCGAACGCCTGCTTAATGACGGGGGCAATGCCATATTTCACCAGCCTCGACCCCGTGACATCCGATGGCGAACGGTTGAAACCTTCGACATGCGCCATTTCGAGCAGGCTGAAACGAAGCTTCTCCAAATCTGTGGGATGCCCCATTCCCCCTAACGCCAGCCGGTCGTAGATCTCGTAGAGCTTCGGCGTCCCTTTGCTCACCGTCGTCAGGAGAATGCCTCCGTCATAGGTCAGTGCGACAACCGGGCTCCCCTGCTTAAACTGCTCGTCGAGATACTGCCGCCGATTACCGACTGCTTCCACCCAGCGATAGGGCTCTTCATACATAACGCACCACCTGTGACTCATAGAGGGGTTTTAATGTCGCATCCGGCACCGTCTGTACTCCGGCCCCGGTAATCAGTTTGATCACGGGGTAGAGACTCGCCTCCCGGTTGACACCACCGGTCGCCGAATCGAACTCCGCCGCGCTCGTGAGCAATCGTAAGGCCTGCACCATCGCCTGTTCTTCAGGGAGCCTATTGAGCGGCTGATCGCCCCAGGTATTCAGATAGTGCAAGATCCCCCGAATCGTGGGGGAGCCGGACCCGGACACGGCATACTCCACCCCTTCAAACTCCGCTCCGAGGATATCGTAGAAATAGATCTTGGCCGAGCCCTGCTCAAGATCGTAGCCGGCAAACACCGGGACGACCGCACCGGTTCCGGCCAACGCCGCCGGCACATTGTCCTTCAAGAGCTTGGAAACGGCGCGCAATTTTCCGTCGAAACTCAATTCCTGCAGCTGCGTTCTCCGGTAATATTTGAAGGAATGTTCCAAGACTCGCACCATTTCATAGGCGGTCGCCGGAACGCCTGCAATTGCCATCACACTGTGCCGATCGATCTCCAACACCTTATCCGTGCGATCGTACATCACCATATTGCCGGCGGTCGCGCGACGGTCTCCGGCCACCAGCACACCATCGCGGTACTTGAAGGCCAGAATCGTCGTGGCATTCGTGAGCGCATGACCGGTCCCCACCGCCGTGGGTGTGCCGAGCATGTAGCCCTGTTCTTTCAACAGCTGAAGAAAATCCCCTTGCATCCCCATCTTTCTCCCTTCTCCCCCCATTGAGCAACGGCGCTACCTTCGATGAGGGGTGGGCGGGCTGTCCCCCACTGCGCGCGTCCAACGAGGGCCCTCCCAGGTTGCGCGAGCACAGAGGACAGCCTGCCTATCCCTCTCAGTTCTTACTCTCCCGTTCTCTGCCGGTACCGCTCAGCCTGCTTTGGATCGACCTTGCGCATGCGCTTGAGCAAATTATCTTTATCGGGCGACCCGGTCTCTGGCCGTTTCGGTCCACCGCCCTCATCGGATGGACTCGGGGCCTTCGGCATAGGATTGCCGGGGCCTTCCCGTCGCTCCGGCATTGAGATGTAGTTCATGATCGAGACTCCTTTGCTCTTTTCCATGCGTTCAGCGCATCCACTGGGGATTCCGCGCTTTCGAATATCTGCGTGCAAACTTGCACCGCCTCTGGCTCGAAGAGGTCGCCCATCTCTAATGTCCGGGGAAGCAGCCCGCCGCTGAACTGAATACGTTCCCACTGCATCGATGTGATCTGATCCGGAAACCGTCTAATGCAGAGGCCGCGAATCCCCGCTCTCGTATCGGCCGGACCAACCACTAATGCCGATTCGACATCCTGCTCCGACGTCATCCTCCAGGCCTTCCCCTCGGCCTCGAGCCCGAGGAAGAGCCCGCGTTCAGCATTTACATTATGGTACTCCAAATCCAAACTCGCCAGCCAGGGATCATCCCATCCAATCCGCTCTTCCTGCATAAAAGTTTCTAACAACCAGAGCTTGGTGACCCAATCGAGCCGCCCGACGAGTTGCCCGCGATCACCGACAAGCAACCGCATCGTAGCCGCCCATTCGCGAAGAATCCAATCGGTCTCTGCATCAACACCGGCTAAATGTTTCTCGGCCGCAAGGTAATACTGCTCTTGAATGTCGAGGCCCGTGATGGTGCAGCCGTTCTTTTGACGGACCGTCGCCTTCAAATTCTGATCGCGAGACAGCTGCTTCACCGCGGTGACGGGATGTTCCAATTCAAGAACTGGGGCAGCCCCACGTGCGATCAACTCCAGCACCAACTGCGTTGTCCCGACTTTCAACGCCGTGGCGTACTCACACATATTGGCATCGCCGATGATGAGATGAAGCCGTCGATACTTTTCCCGAACCGCGTGCGGTTCGTCCCTCGTATTTAGAATTGGCCGGTTGTGCATCGTGTCGACACTCAGATCCATCTCCATAAAATCGGCTCGTTGAGACAGCTGATACTGGCCCGGCACGAACCCGCTTTCTTGACCTTCCACACCAACTTTGCCGGCTCCAGCTATGACCTGCCGGCTGACAAGAAACGGTAGCAGCCCCGCAGTCAGCGAAAGAAATGGAATCGAGCGTGACAGGAGATAGTTGTCGTGGCAGCCGTAACTATGTCCGTGGAAATCCGTATTGTTTTTGTAAAGCTGCACAGGGGACCCGCCGAGCACCTGGTTGCGGCGCTCTGCCGCCCGCTGGGCAATGCGCTCCCCGGCACGGTCATGGGCGAGAAGATCTTTCAGCGTTCGACATTCAGGCGTGGAATATTCAGGGTGCGTATGATCGTTGTAGAAGCGTGCGCCGTTTGGGAGAACCAGATCGCTCTTCATCTCATGAAAAGAAAACGGCCGATGAGCATCGACCTTGGCGAACTCGTCTTCTTCTTTATCTTGCTGCAGACCGGAAACTCGAAACCCCCGCGCATCTTCGTGCGGGTCTTCACCACCATAGTCCCAGCGCCGCTCGAAGGAGGCCGTCAGATGGGCTCGCACCAGTTCCATCGACTCCACGACCGGATCGACTGCGTCCTGGTCTTCCCTCGTAATCCCATACTCTGTTTCAATGCCGTAGAGTCGCATGATTAATT
>Ga0163152_10005743_pt1 | contig 14374 bp, 9 predicted proteins | sample OliLakLV19MP8IB2_FD_148635 | JGI IMG/M metagenome (GOLD analysis project Ga0163152, IMG submission 148635) | Freshwater microbial mat bacterial communities from Lake Vanda, McMurdo Dry Valleys, Antarctica - Oligotrophic Lake LV.19.MP8.IB-2 | ecosystem: Environmental > Aquatic > Freshwater > Lake... | reverse complement strand
CCCCCAAGAAGATGATAAATGTAATGCCAGTCGGGACAATATCCGTCAGAGTACGAGCAGAAAATGTCCAAGAAGCATCCCAGGCGCGGTCGTAACGCTTGGCTAGGGCGCCAAGCGAAACACGACTAAAACGCTCTGGATCCCAAGATAAAATCTTATCGAACGAGCGTTTAGTAAAATCCTTAAGTACTCGGTGGGCACCCTTCCAGCTCATGATCTGACTGAGCTCGCTCGATAAGCTTCCTAGCAAAGCTGCCGAAGCCCAAAGACCAACAAGCGGCAATAGAGCTCGAAAGATATTGGTGGTGCCGCCAGGGACGATACCAATGACCACATCGACGATGCGTCCATAGATAACCGGCTCAGCCGCCAGGGCCAAGGCCGAGACAACAATCAAAACCAAGGAAACAAGGTAGTAACCCGACGTTCCCGCAAACGAAGGGCCAAGAATGGCGCGAAAAGTGCGCCACGTAAGTTTTTTCCCCCTTTGTTCCTCCATAACTTTCGAAGTATAGCATTCGCTACTTGTCGCACGACCCTATTTCTGCTAATCTGCCCTCAGCTTTTTATGCATATCGCAGAAAAAGCTACTAAGTTCTCCAACAACCGTTATCTTGTAGGGCCACATGGCGAAGTGGGAACGCCGGGGTCTGCAAAACCTCTATGAGCCGGTTCGATCCCGGCTGTGGCCTCCAAGAGAACATAACCTCATAAAATCCGCCATGACTTTGTCAGGCCGGCATACTCGGACTCAACGTATATCTCTATACGCCTCGTCCTCCGTCGCCGCCCTTTCTCGTCCTGACGAATTTTATGAGGTTATGTTGTACCAAGCAAAACACGAGCTCAAGGCTCGTGTTTTGTATTCTTGATGCTTAGCTAGCGTCTGCAGGCTCCTCAGCGGTAACTGTGACAACTTCGGCTGACTTGATGATGTCTTCGATCTTGTCGATATCTTGACCGTAAACAACGAATTCGTAGTTTGCATCGTCGGTTTGCAGATAGTAGTCGTAGTTATAACGGCCGTACATCTGACACTCTCCCCCGGTCTCGCACTCCTTCGCCTTGAAGAAACCGTTACCAAGATCCTCGGCCTCTGAAGGGATTCGACGGTGTGTATCAAGGCGGCTTACCTCGATCCGAGAATTGCCTTCGAGAGTTGTGTAGGATTCACTAGGCACGCCTGCCTCAGGCCCAACACCACCAATCAAAATAGCCTTATCACTGGTCTGTAAAAACACCTCCTGGTCGTCGCGGTCAACTTCCCGCGAAGGCACCACGGCCTCGGAAGTCGGCTGTCGGTAGGTAGACGTCATGACCCAACCGCTTGGGAGATAGAAGGCTAAATACCAATCCCCTTCAACTGTCTTATTGCCTCCTAATTTACCCACGGATACGCAGCCGGCACCAACCGCAAGTAAGAGCCCGAGGGCTAAAATTACCTTTTTCATATTTTCATCGTTACATTTCAAGACCTCTTCTGTATAGAGTATCACGACCGTCTCTGCAACTAGCGTCCTGTATAGACGTGAATTTTAACGGAACGACGTCCAAAACGCTTAGCGTCACCGATATCTTCCATCCAAATGTCCACATTATTAGTATAACGAGCGTTCATACGGTCTTCCACTACAAAAACCTGATTGCCGTAAACATCTGGCATGGTTACTTGAGTTCCGATCGGTAAAAAGTTCGCTGCGATCACGCCGTGACGAACAGTGGTACCAGAGGCAGTAATAAATGGGGTATCGTCAGTTTGCCAGGGCACGCTGTTATAAGCACTAGCCGTAACAACCTTCACGTAAAATGGTCCGCCAAGATCAGCCATCGGCAGGTGGCCGAAGGGCATGGTTTCATTCTGCATGGCGGCTACAGCCAAAGCTACAGAACTATCTTCAGCCCGTTCCCCCACCTTAGCGCCAGCTGTGAGCGGTACGATAACGTAACTCAAGACCACAAGGAGTACAGCAATGACCGCGCTCTCAACGGGAGAGCGGCGGATAAGGGCGGGAACTTGCGCAAGGAGATTAAACATAGAATACAAAAATCTCGGAATCCTCCGAGATCTAGGACAGATAGTACGCCAAATCTGTCCAAATGTCAACGTATATTGGCCGTTTTTTGCGATTTTTAGCCAGATTCTGTATCATTGTGAGGTCTATGTATCGATATTCTCAGGGGCGACGTGTACGGAACTTTAACTTCAGCCTGTCCGGCCTCAAACAACGCTGGAAGCACCTGAAAAAGGGTTCTCTGCTCAAAAACGTACTATTGCTCGGCCTCGCCGTGTTTCTTGGTGGAGCTATTTTGCTGCTCAGTATGTTTGCCTGGTACTCCCAAGGCCTCCCTGACCCAGATACTATTTTGAATCGTGAGCTAGCTCAGTCAACCAAAATTTACGACCGCACCGGCGAGCATTTGCTGTACGAAATCGCCCCGGAACAAAAGCGCACCCTGGTGACCATTGATGAAATTCCGCTCATGATGCAGCAGGCCACCATTACGGCAGAGGATCGTAATTTCTACGAACATAGCGGTATCAGTATTAAGGGCATTATTCGGGCCGTGCTCTCCAATGTCATCAGCCTTGACCCTACTGGCCAAGGAGCCTCAACCATCACTCAGCAATTCATCAAGAAGGCCTTCTTAACTGACGACAAAACCTATTCTCGCAAGATCAAAGAGATCGTGATTGCTATTGCCCTCGAGAAAAAGTTTGAAAAGGACGAGATTCTTCAGTTGTATCTCAACGAAATTCCATACGGAGGCACAAACTACGGTGTAGAGTCAGCTGCTCAATCGTATTTCAACAAGTCAGTAACCGACGTCTCACTCGCTGAGGCCGCCACCCTGGCCGCTCTCCCGAACCGCCCTTCAACCTTCCTCAATAACCCCGATCTCCTCAAAACTCGCCGCGATTGGATTTTGGACGGCATGGTAGAAGAGGGCTACGTAACTCAAGAAGAAGCAGACGGCGCCAAGGCCCAAGAAACTCCAGTAATTATCGCTCTGCACAACATCCAAGCCCCTCACTTTGTGCTCTGGGTAAAAGAGCAGTTAGAAGAAACGTACGGCGCCCGTACCACCGAAACTGGTGGACTTAAGGTCATCACCACCCTTGACTACGATAAACAAATTATCGCTGAAGAAGCTGTTTCGAACGGCGTTACCGCAAAGGGCGCAACCTACAACTTCAACGATGCTGGTTTAGTATCGCTCGATCCTAAGACAGGTCAGGTTATTGCTATGGTCGGATCGCCAGATTACTGGAACGACGACGCTGACGGCCAAGTAAACGTCACCCTGCGCCCACTCCAACCAGGTTCAAGCATCAAACCAATGGTCTACGCTGCCGCCTTTGAGCGCGGCTACACCCCAAACACTGTGCTTTGGGACGTGAAGACCACCTTCCCTACTGCCACCGGAAACTACGAGCCAAATAACTACGACGGTGGCGAACACGGTTACGTCACCATGCGCAAAGCCCTGCAAGGATCACTGAATATCCCGGCTGTGAAAACGTTGTACTTGGCCGGTATTGAAAATGCGCTCAGTTTTGGTGAACGCCTCGGATACACCACACTTCGTGACGAATACGTTGGTCTATCCATGGTTCTTGGTGGCGTGAGCGTAACACCGATTGAACATACTGCCGCTTTTGCTGCCTTTGCGAATAACGGCGTTCGTCACAATATCGTTTCGATCTTACGCGTGGAAGACTCAAACGGAGAAATACTTGAGGAATGGAAGGCCGAAGAAAATCCGGGAACACAGGCCATGAACAGCAACTTGGCCGCCACTATGTCGAATGTCCTGTCCGACAATGGTTCACGTGCCTACATTTTCGGCAACAACAACTATCTCACCCTGAGTGGTCGCCCAGCAGCCGCAAAAACCGGTACCACCAATGAATATAAAGATGCTTGGACCATGGGCTACACGCCTTCGCTCGCGACTGGTGTCTGGGTTGGTAATGCCGACGGAACGCTCATGAAAACCCGCGCTGACGGTTCGGTCGTAGCTGCACCAATTTGGAAGGAATATATGGATCGCTCCCTCAAGGGAACTCCTGTCGAAAACTTCCCGGCTGCCAGCATCGCCATCACCGGTAAGCCGATCTTGGATGGCCGCATTCCTTCAACCACAGTGACTATCGACACCGCTTCCGGAAAACTGGCAACGAACGAAACTCCTGAACGTTTCCGCGAAGAAAAGAGCTGCGGCGAATATCACACCATTCTCACCTATATCGACCGCGAGAACCCACTCGGAGACGCTCCAAAGGACCCGGCTCGAGCCGACTCTTACTACACGCCTTGGGAAGCCGGCATTCAGGCCTACCTCGGCCGCACCGGAGCTGACGGCCAGCCAAAACTCGAGTCGTGCGAAGTCCCAACCGAAGAAGACGATGTCCACACCAAGCGTAACGAACCGGATATCGAAATCGATCGTCCAAACAACGAACAAGAAGTGGGTCGCACCTTCGAAGTCGAACTTGATGTCGGCACCAAACGTCCTTTCAATCGCGTAGATTACTCAATTGACGGCACCTACATCCTGTCCTCGTTCGATAGTGACGGAACAACCATTACGCTCCCAGCTTGGGTGTCGCGTGGCGAACATACTTTGATTGCCGCCGTTTACGACGATGTCGATAACACTGCTCAAGACACAGTCCAAATCGACGTTGAAGAGGCGGGATCGGAAGGCTCCTTTCGCATTACCAACCCCTTCCAAGGACAGACCGTTGAAAAATCAGTAGCCACCTACTCGATCGCCGTCGAGGTTCCAAACCCAGGCGACCTCTCCACCCTCAAAGTAACCGCCCAAAACCTTTGGACCGGCGAAATCACGCTCGTTGGCGAGACCGTCTCGCCGCAATCCATCACTACCATCGTCTGGACGCTGCCAGGCACAGCTCAGTACGCTCTGATGGCCTCTGCCACGCCCACGAGCGGTGGCGGCACGCTCGCTTCGCCCCCAGTAACCGTCTACGTAAAGGAAGCGGCAGTAACACCGAGCATTTCGCTCTAAGAGACCCCCGCGGTACTCACTCCGTAAACACAAGTAAATTAAAAAACCGGGCCGTTAAGCCCGGTTTTTTAATTACTGTCGGATAGGCATGACGATGTAGACGTAAGGCTGACCGGCGTCTTCTTGAGGAACCACTACGCAGGGGTTCACTCCGTCGATCAATTTCACGACAACCTTTTCAGAGCTCATGGCGCTCACGCCATCAAGGAGGTAGCGATAATTCAAGGTGACGGCATTGTCTTCTCCTGTAACAACGGCATCCATAACAACCAAGTTCTCTCCGCGGCCTGCGTCGGTGGCTGAAAGCTGCAACTCTGTTCCGCCAGCCTTCACTTCCAAACGAACGTCGAAGAGGCCGGCCTTTGAGAACAAACTTGTACGCTTTACGGCCTGGATGAAAGCAGCCTTGTTTACAACGATCTCCGTCTTGGTGGCCTTGGGGATAATCTCTTTATAAGGTGGATAAACTCCATCAAGGGTTCGAGACAAAAGCTCAGCGTTTCCGTAACGGAAAGCTACTTGGTTATCGGTAAGCTCTACTTCAAGTTCTTCTGGCATTTCGGCGCTGTCTTTGAGGACTCCAATAATGCGGCGCAGCTCAGCCATAGTGCGAGCCGGGATAATCACCCGGCGCTCGCCCATTACTTCCCCCTTCAAGGTCACTACACACTCTCCAAGGCGGTAACTGTCTGTTGCAGCTACTGTGACGCTCTTCGTTTCTCCTGCGAAGTTTAAAAAGACACCGGTCAATACCTGACGAGCTTCGCTTGTGGCCACAGCAAACAATGTGCGTGACAAGGCGGTTTCCAACGAAGCCACAGGAATCATGAACTTTGTGCCACCAGAAATCTGGGGGACCAAAGGGAACTCTCCCGAAGACATGCCGTTAATTTTTGTTTTCGAGGCGCCGCAAACAACCGACAAGGAAGAGTCGAGCAGATCGAGATCAACCCGCTCATCCGGTAAAAGGGCCACGTAATCTGAGAAAAGTCGTGATGGCAACGTATATTCACCTGGTTGATCAACCTTACCGCGTACCTGGCAGGTAACAGTAAGATCAAGATTTGTAGCCGTCAGACGAAGCCCGCCTACGTCTGCACGTAAAAGAACATTATTAAGAATGGGTAGGTTGGCGTTCCTGGCACTTAAGTGACTCACTACAGCGAGACCTTGGTGCAGGTTCTCTTTCGTACAGGAGAGTTTCACAGGGGCGGGAGTTTAATTTTTTATTTTCTAAGAAGTAACTATAGTAAGGCTGTGGATAGTGGGGATAGGTCGGTTGCGAGGCCATTTTACTCGACAATCGCGTTGGTGGCTTGTGGATGAATACTGAGTCTGGGTGCGAGATGGCTGTGGGGAAGACTGGCTTGGGGCTCTGGGTGGATTTTCCTCCACGGTCCTTCCCCCTGTTTATCCTCCGGGTTGTCCCTGTGGGTATCCACGGACTTGTCCTCAGTTGGTGCACATATCCCGTTTTCCCTCAGTTTGTGCCCAGTCTGTACACACCCCCTCTCTTACGAGCCTACGTACAGGCGTTGCTTGATGAGTTCTAGGTCTTTTTGAAGCTTTTCATCACCGTCAATCAGGCCGGCGATCTTTGTATGAGCGTGCATGGCGGTGGTGTGGTCACGTCCGCCGAGTTCGGTGCCGATAGTTGGGTACGAGCTCTTCATTTCTTCACGCAAAAGATACATGATGATCTGGCGTGGGAAAGCTAGGCGCTTTTCGCGACTTTTACCGAGAACTTCCTCGAGGCTGATGTCGAAATACTCTGATACCACCTGAATTACTTGTTTTGGAGTTACAGTTTTCTTAATGTTCTCAGCCTCAAAACTAGCTACAATCGGTTTGATGCTTTCAAGGGTCGGCTCCATGTTGCGGAATTGGTGAACGGCTGAGATTTTATTCAGCGCACCTTCAAGTTCGCGTACATTTGAAGAGATGCTTGAGGCGATGTACTGAAGAATTTCCCGACTTAAGTTTACGCCCCGCTCCAAGCACTTCTTTTGGAGAATGGCGATACGCGTTTCGAGGTCAGGAGTACCGACGTCGACTAGCATTCCCCACTCTAAGCGGGACTGTAGGCGCTTTTCAAGGCCGGCAATTGATTTTGGTGGTCTATCTGATGAGATGACAATTTGGCGATTTTCCTGGTGAAGGGTGTTGAAAGTATGGAAAAATTCCTCCTGTGTCCCTTCTTTGCCAGTAATAAATTGAATGTCATCAATTAAGAGGAGATCAACGTTGCGATAACGATCTTTGAATTCCTTACCCTTACCTGCGCGCACCGAGTGAATGAAGTCATTGGTGAAGTGCTCACAGGTCACATACATGATTCGGGCCGAAGACCAGCGACGGCGAATTTCATTGGCGATAGCGTGCAAAAGGTGAGTTTTTCCAAGTCCTACGCCACCATAGATGAACAAAGGATTGTATGTGCCCCCTGGTTGAGCGGCTACGGCTTGAGCTGCGGCGTGAGCGAGCTCGTTTTGTTTACCGACCACGAAAGTTTGAAAGGTGTAGGCGGGGTTGATGGTGATATTTCCCGAGGGCGGTGCCATTTCAGGTGATCCGGTTTGGACGAAGCCGTAATCTTCAGGAACAGAAGTGGCCGAAGAGCGTTGATTCTCAAGCACAAGAGGCTGAGGACCGGCAAGTTTGGTTTCAACTCGGCAGGTGAGGCCACGAACAGGTTGGTTGGTAATGTTTTGTACAGCTTCGACAATGTCGCGGAAGTATTTTTTCTCTAACCAAGATTGAGCCAATGAATTCGGGACCGCTACGACAATTTCGCCGTTACGATACTCGCTAACAAAGGTATTGCGGAACCAAGTAGTAAAATGAGCTTTACTCATTTTTAGCTCCAGCTGCCCAAGCACCGCTTCCCAGAGTTCGTGAGTGTTCATAGTTGAGAGGCGTAGAGACAAAATCACCTGACAGTGCCGACATCAAGGTTCGGCATAGACGATTTGCCACATCATAACCAATTTGTCCACAGCTAACAAATTCCGTAAAGTTAATGAACAGTGGATGAATCTGGGGATAAGTAGCTCATATCTGGGGATAAAAGGCGGAGTTATGCACATTTGGCCTGAAAATACGGCTCAAAAAAATGGTTTAATAGACGCGTTGTATTCGGCGTCACCAGGAAGCAGGAGGACTGGGTTTGCCATCCCGCGGAGATCGAGAGGGCCGAGTCTTGAAGCCTCAACTCTCTCGAGCAGGAGAAACCTAGCAATAATTTGACATTTTTCAATGGGAGCCTTATGCTCTCACCACTTTTCTATGCCTAAGCGCACATATCAACCAAAAAAGCGCCGACGAGCCAAGGTACAGGGCTTCCGCCAACGCATGAAGACGAAGGATGGCCGTGCCGTTCTGAAGCGTCGCCGTGCCAAGGGCCGCAAGCGTCTCACTTTGACCGCCCGTCCTCGCTAGTAAATCAATACATCCTGGCAGACAGCCAGGATTTATTGTTTGCAGTACAATGCGTCTATGTTCTCCGACAAAAATCGTCTACGTAACGACAAAGACATTGAACGAGCTCTTAAATCGAAGAAGAGCGTTTTTGATGCTGCGGCCGGTTTGAAGTACGTTGCTAATGAGAAACCGGACAGTCGCGTCACGGTGGTGGTTGGTATTAAGGTCAGCAAGAATGCGACTGATCGAAATCGTGTAAAACGACAGTATCGTGAGATTGTGCGCCTGCTCCTTCCCTCTTTGAAGACGGGCTACGACATGATCATCTTAGTTTCGAAGCCAGCTTTAACGCTCGATTATGAGCAAAAACGAGAACGCCTTACAAAAGTTTTCAAAAAGTCCGGCCTACTCAACGCTTAAACACGGCGTTCGCAAGGCCGCGACCTTCCCAATCGTGGCTTATCAGCACACGTTGTCTTTTGATCACGGCCCTTTGAAAGTTTTATATCCCGACGGTTATTGTCAGTTTTATCCAAGCTGTTCGGAATATTGTCGCCGCTCAGTCATGAAAGATGGCGTGATAAAGGGTTACGTGAAAGGCGCCTGGCGCATTCTGCGCTGCAATCCTTTTTCTGCTGGTGGAGTTGATGAGCCTTGATTTCGGCTTGTGAGGAGTTGGGTTGTGTAGGATAATTTACACAGTAAGTTGTGTAAATTTTTGTTTATGGCAGGCGAAACTCGTGGAGGCGAGCAGATACGGTCAGCCGTTGAGTTGTCCAAAACCCCTGAACGAAAAAAAGAAGCTTTGACCGTGAATAAAGAGAGGTCTGAGCAATTGATTCTTGAAACCTACGGGTTTCAGTACGGGTTAGCTCCTAAAGATCACCCTGCTCAAAAGGCAGCTGAACGAGCGGCGAATTTGTCTCGTAAGCCTGGCAGCGCTAAGGATGTTCGGGTTTATGTTTTGCCGGAGTGGAAAGAAATTAACGCCGCCGCTTTTGGTGAGCAGACAATCATCGTTTCTCCGAAACTCATGTCGTTTTGTGATACTGAAGAGGGTTTGATTGGCGTGCTTGGGCATGAGCGACTGCATCTTGAGGCCGAAGACACCCTTCATTCTGGGGTGGGTCAAGATGTTTATGGTCCAGCCGGGGAGGCCCTGGCCACAATCGGGACCGATCGCTTAATGGAGCATCGAGCCGATCTTCAGGGGGCCGTCGATAAGTTGGATGAGGCCGGTGTTAACCCTTTGGGATACAAAGAATTTTTGAGCAAACTCCATCACCGTTTTTCTAAGCAGTACGGTCATCGTAACGATTTGGCTCACGGCTCTTCGCAGGATAGGGCCCTGTCTATTGGTTTGTTGGCGAGATATTACGACTTATCGAGCACCTCGGAGGAACTGCACTGGATTTCTGAAGTCGATAAGAAAGCTTGGACCACCTTTCCTCGAGCCGACATCGGTTTATTTTCACAATCAGTACGCAGGGTTGGGGCGGAGCCTAAGTTTTGGAATAAACGTGACCTGGAGCGCCGTAAGGCTTTTACCGATCTCCCGGATGAGGGCAAGTTGAAGACGTTGCAGCTGATGAACTGTGGTTTTAAGGAGACTTCGGTGCCCGCGGCCAAAGAGCTAGATGATGAGTTTTTGCGTTCTGCCTGGGTTGAAAGTAAGACGGTGCTAAGCAAGCGCTTTGAGGAGTTCGAGCCATCAGTTGGCGACTCGGCTCTCAAGCTTGCCAAGTACTTTTTGGGGTCTGCAAAGAAAATGAATGCGCCCAAGACTCGTGAGGAGTTGCAGGTTACGGGCACGCTCCTTCGTTCGCCACTTTTTCAGGAACAGTTTCCCTTGCCGGTATCAGCCAACCCGATTTATTTGATGCAGTCTTGGACCGAAGCCGCTACCATAGCGGGGACTTTTGGCGATGTAAACAATGAAACCTTTTCATCCGAACAGTGGCTTGCAGATAGCGAGGTCCTGGCTGAAGCGCTGACAAGTTTTTTTGATGCTAAAGGCTTAGTCCAGGTGGAAAAGCAGCAGCTTATAGCTCAGGCTGCCAAGACTTTGGCAAGAACCTTGCGTAAAGCGAAAAAATTTAAGGCCTTAGTTGAAACATCGGCATTTTTCGAGAGTGTCGATGAGGAGTTGGCTGACTTGGCCCAAGAATTTCGCTTGGTTGACTCAGAATCAGCAGCTCGATGGGAGGTTGAGCGCGCTTTATCAGAAGACCCTGTCTTTCAAGAACTTCAAGCAAAGTATGGCCTCAAGTTCGAGACTGATGGTTTGTCGAACCCGGTGGAGCTCGAGGCATTGCTTCTGGATATCTTCGAACGTTTAGGCAAGGATCAATCAGGTGGATATTTTAGGCAGCTGCAAAAGATCTTAGCCAATACGGTTTCCGGCGATGTCTTCATGCGACTCGCGAAAGAAACACAGATAGGGCGGGGCGGCCAGAAGCGCCTCGAACGCGAAATTAGCACCCGCGATCGGGCCTTGGCCACGGCCTACGTCGTTGCCTTCGATGAAGTCTTGGTTGAAGGGGCTTTCTTTAAGGAGCTTAATGACCTTCAGCGAGACTGTCTGCGCAGCATTCATCTTTATCAGGGATCGAGCATTGCTGGATCTTCCATGTTTGAGCTCATCGGCGCTCAGGAGGAAGAGAAACATGCCGCAGAAAAAGCCTACGCTAAATATATTCCTCAGATTGCCACTGCCTCTGAAGAAGAGGTCAAATGGTTTTTATCATTCATGCAAAGAGGCGAAGCTGATTACGGCGTCACTATGGGATACAGCGAGGCACAGCGCTTGGTAGCTCGTGGAGTTGTGGGCTATCTGGCGCGCCAGTCGGTCAATGGGGCCTTGAAAACCATCGCGGCTTGGCGTGCAGAGGGTTTGCAGATCGATCGTTTATTAACCGAAAACAAATCTCAGGCCGCCCCCTTACTCCAGTTGTTCACCAAGTCCCTGGAGACCCGCTTGTCACGCAAGGTACATGAGGAGATTTTGGATTATTGTAGGGCTTTGACGCTTGATCCTTTCTTGCAGGATCGGCTTGAAAGCTATAAGGCCGAGTCTTCCTGGCAAACAGCATCTTCTTTTGAAGACAAGACAGGGGTCGTTTTTTCTGATGACGGCGTGCAACGAGACCTCCTCGAACGTCTGATCGAGGAACACATGACTACCCAAGATGAGGTGAAGGTGGTTCGTGCGAAAATGCGCCAGGCTGCAGATCTTTTATTTGAGCGCAAGGCTGATAAAATTGGTACGTGGGCAGTGGCAGATATGCTTAAGGCGGGGCAAAGACGGCCACTTGAAACGTTATCGCTTTTGCTCGGCACGGGCACTTCGGATTTAGAGCTCCGCCAGGTGCTGTGGGATGAGGCCGAGGTAACCGAAGGTTTGGTGAAAGGTTATGAGGATCGTAATGATGAAGAACTCACCCCAGACGACGTGAATGTTGTGAAGAATCGAGTCGCTCTCGTTGATGTGGGAATTTCAGGCATATTGTCTTTGTCGCAAACCGAAAAATCTTTGATAGTGAAGAAGCTACTGGTGGATAGTGGTTTAATCCAAAACCCTAGACTCCGACAGGACATGTTCACCCAGTTGCTCGACAACCGTTTAACCGAGGGTGATCCTGAGGTGGCGAAGTGGATTACGGCCACAGCTGACGGTTTAGCCAAAGTGAATAATTGGGAGCTGCTGTTTTTTGCCTTAGCCCCTGAATTGACCAAGGCCATCGCTAATCCTCCCGCTACACCGGGTCAGTGGTCGGATGTCGATGGAGTTAAAGAAATGGTTGGTTATGATGATGCCAAGCAATTTACGCATACGAAATTGCGCACCTTGCCTATGGACGCCGGTCAAGAAACTTGGAAGTACGAAGAGCGCTACTCATTGCTCGCGAGCGACGACATTCGAAAATTTTTGACAACCAAGGGTGTTCTCGACGCCGAGCGCAGAGGAGACAAGATTAAGCCCATGGATTTTGTAGTAGAAACATCGCAGAATTTGGGGGCCTTGGCTATTCGTTTTTTGCAGCTTTTGCCGCAGTTCGTGGATATTCGTAAGGAGTACCAGGCGGCCTTTAATCGTTTGTATGACGGAGTCGAAGGTCAGTCAAAGTTGGCGGCCGTAACCGTTGTTGAGCGTGAGCGTCCGGATGTTTGGGAGCATATTGAAGAGTTTGGCAATAAGATTGGCGGTGGTTCACTCATGACCGTTTATAAGCTGACCATGAAGGATGGCACGAAGCGGGCTGCACGCGTAAGAAATCCTAATGTCGAATATCATCTTGCTTTGGCCACTGACATTGTGCGTCAGACCATCGAGGGTATGGTCACAACACGTTCCATTAATGAAGCCGAGGGCGATCGGTTGACGTCGGTAGTTGGACACGTTGAAGATTGGATCCAGCAAGACTTATCTTTCAGTGGATTCTTGGAGCGTGATCAGCGCTTCCGACAGGTGCATGAGGGTTTTTCTTACGGTGGTTACTCTGTACGCGTACCAAAATCTGAAGCCCCAGAAAACGATCGTATTCAGATTGAAGAGTATATTGAAGGCAAAAATCTGACGCAGTGGGACGAACTCGTTGCCGACGGCAATGATATGAAAGCGGTTGTCGCGCTTTTGGCTAAGGACTTTGTATTGCAGCTTCAGGCCGGCTTGGTACACAGTGATTGTCACCCCGGTAATTTTCGAGTAACTTCGGAAAAACAGCTGGCCATTTTAGACCGAACATTTATGTTTGAGTTAGAGCCAACTGAGCAGATGCTGGTGGCCGGTATGGTTACGGGTACTGCTGACAGTCAGAGCCTGGAAAGCTATTTCTTAGGCCTAGCCACGGACGGGAGTAAAGACTCGGTAAAGACAGCAGTTCATAAGAGCGCAAACGTTCTTGTGAAGGCTTTCCAAAAAGGCGCGGTTATCGAGGCGAGTCAAGAACTTCATCGCCTACGACAAGTCGGAGTCGAACTACCACTTAAATTGACCTTGCTCTTAAGAAACTTTGACTCTCTTCAGCAATTTGCTAAGAAGGCGGGGTTCGCTGATCTTAAGGCGGCAATCTTGGCTTAGTCGACGGTTACCTATGAAGCTCATCATCATTAACGGCCCGTGCGGAGTAGGCAAAAGTACTACTGCTGCACTTTTACACGCACAATTGCCTAAGGCGTTCTATTTAGATATCGATGCCCAGCGACAGTTTATCAGCCAATACCATGAGTATCATGAGGAAAGTTTTAGTTTATCAATGAAAATAGCCCTCGCGATTGTCGAAACGGCCCTAGAGGCTGGCCATGACGTTATTGTCGATAAGATGTTGTTTGATGATGCGGTCATTGATCGATTATTAAAGATAGGCCGATCTTGCGGCGCAGATACTTACGAAGTTATTTTGTGGGCCAGCAAAGAAGAGGTCATGCGCCGCGCAGAAGTGAGGGGATATCGACCTGGCAGTTTATTTACACCGGAAAAATGCGAACGTTTTTGGAATGAGATCAGAGATTTAAAAACACGGCGACCTCAAGCGATCGTGATTGATGTTGAAACTTTGGAAATTGAAGAAGTAGTTAAAGAGTTGAGGAAAAGATTGAATTAGTGCCATTTTCATCGAGTCTCGATAAAAAGAGCAACCCCGCCGGCACGTGAGTGCAGACGGGGCGACGGAGCCGTTAGGTGTCCGTGTACTCTGTGCTCGCGTGGGGTCGGCTACGCAAAAGGTGCTTGGCGCATTGTTCGTTGTAATCCGTTTTCTGCTGGAGGAGTAGATGAGCCGTAGATCGGAGCTGTTTGCGAGTTCAAGGATTCAATGCACCACTTAATGACCTTTTAAGGGTAAGACGTTCCAGGGCCTGGTTCGGGGTTAAGTAATGGAGCTTCTTTCTCGGCCGGTTGTTCAACAGATTCTCGACCACC
>Ga0163152_10005741_pt1 | contig 14377 bp, 12 predicted proteins | sample OliLakLV19MP8IB2_FD_148635 | JGI IMG/M metagenome (GOLD analysis project Ga0163152, IMG submission 148635) | Freshwater microbial mat bacterial communities from Lake Vanda, McMurdo Dry Valleys, Antarctica - Oligotrophic Lake LV.19.MP8.IB-2 | ecosystem: Environmental > Aquatic > Freshwater >... | reverse complement strand
TCGGGTTCGTGGGATCGCCGTTGCGCTTTGCTTCAAGCGATGAGGGCCGGGTCGACTCCGATGGTGCCGGTGATGTTCTTGGTGTACGCTGGATCGCGCGCGGCGGCGGTGGCAGCTTTCGCATCCTCCAGCCGCTTGCCGATCCCTAACTGCGTCGAAACATCGGCGTAGTTTTCCCGGCGAAGCAGCTTTTCAAGGTACCCAACGCGAGCTTCCCAGTGCGCGACATCGCGATGTTGCTGCGCGACGAGTCGCGCGCGGTACCAGTCGCTGCTGAGCAAGTTCTCCCGCGTGAAGAGCGCGCGGAAGTCGGGATCGGACGGCGTCGCGCCGTTCCAGGTGCCGTCTCGCATCATGTGCAACAGCGCGGCGAGCGGCGGAGCGGCGTGGGCGATCGAGCCGTCCGCGAAATAGCACTGCGCGGCGGTGCGCATGGCGAGGACGATGTTCTCCAAACCATCCGCGAACACCGTTTTGTCCTGCAGTTCCGGCCGCAACTGCTCGTCATTGAAAACCGTGCTCGGGTTGCTCAGCACGCGTCCGCAAAAGGTCTGAACAAAACGCGAGGTCACGCGCCAGCCGAGACGACTCGCGAGCACGGGCTTGCCGTCGTGTTCCCAATCCTCGCAGCGCTCCAGGTAGCCGTGCTCGATCAGGTACGCCGGGTGGCGTTCTTCGGCGGACATGCGGGCCCAGATTTCCGGGACCAGCAGGCTGATGTCATGGTCGACGCGATATTTTGGCCCGAGCCAACCGGCGGCCGAGGAGAAGACCGCCAGATCCGTGAGGATGAACGAAACCAGGGCCGCGTTCAAATCATGGATCGGAGGCAGCGCGTTGAAAGGTCCCTTGGTCAACGCGCCCTCGGAGCCAGCACCCGTGGTCGAGGGCGATTTGCCGGTGAGGCTCGCGATGAAGTCCATGAACGCCTCCGGCAGCTCCTGATAATGCACCGGACCGAAAACGCACATCGGTTTGATGCCGGGCTCGGGCGGGTTCAACCGGCGGCCGGCGAGGACTGCCGCCACGGGGAACAGAGCCGTCGCGCCCGCGGGCAGGCGGCGGTAGAGCTGCGCGCCCACTTGCGCGAGGTAGCTGGTGCGCGGATCGACCAGGTCGGGGCGGCGTTGCAGGTATCGGGGATTCTTGGACGGCTTGCCGTCGACGATGCGCGGATGCGCGGGCGAGGCCAGGTAGGCCGGCCGCTCCGATGCGACAAACTCCGCGAAGATGGCGCGGATGGGTTCGGTGAAAGCGTCGAAGCCGATCGCGTCCTCCACGATCAATCGACCCGCCTCGCGATTAAGCGGCTCGTAGTTCGAGAAGAAATTGCCGGGGGCCGAGAAGTCGCGCTCGGTGTGCTTGTCGTAGCCGCGCAGAATGGCGTCGTCGGGTCGCTGGAAGAGGGAGGACTCGCAATTCTGGACAAACTTGAGCGAACCGCTCGCAGCCGCCCAGTCAGGCAGACCCTTCAACCCGCGACCGGGCACGATTACGGATGCGGTGATATCGTCCTCCGCCTGAATCTTGACGGCCGGGAAAAAGTCCTTGCGCAGGCTGAAGGTGCGCCAGCCGCCGTCGGGCGTGAAGCCGACGCGCAAATAATGGGTGAGCACCTTCTGGCGGTGATATTTCACCTCGTTGCCCGGGCGGCCGTTGATCGTATCCACGCTGAAATGACGGCGCCAGTCGTCGCCCCACTCGGGTTTATAATAGCGCTTGATCAGGAGGACGATGTCGTGGATGTAACGCGGAATGGAGCCGAGCCAGGTGTTGAATTCGTCCGTGTAATCCGGACTTGGACTGAGCAGCTTGACGACGGAGCCGAGGGAGCGTTCGGGGCTGAGCAGCGGGCGGCCTTTGAGCCGGTTGCGCGAGGCGTCGCGGAATCGCTGGCCGTATTCCTTGCGGAGAATGCTGTCCACCAAGTTAAAGTCCTTGGTCAGATCGCTGACGAAATTCGGTCCGATGAACATCGCATCGGCGATGGATTTGCTGATTTCGGATTTGCCGCCGCCGGAGACGGTGCACGGTTTGTGACACAGAATTCCCTCGGCGGTGGTCCCGCGCAGGCGCCAGCGACGGCCTTCGTCCGGCTTGCACATTTCCACTTTGTAGCCGGAGGGAAGCACGTAGGTGTGCAGTGGCAGCAGCTTGATGGATTGCTTCGCGTCATCCTTGCCCATCCAGACGATCGACTGTGCCCGGAGGTCGAAAAACGACTCCTCCGGCACGTAACAGATATCCGGATACTTGCGGTCGCGCGCCCAGCCGCCGGGCTGGAGATCGATGCGGTCGCCGAGTTGGGTCACCATTTCCTCGACCGTGTGATCGACGATCGCGAGATGCTGGCTGAGCTGGAAATCTTCGCCGAGGTCATAGCTCGGGAACACGATGGCGCCGCCGGCGTGCTCTTCCTCGCACTGGCCGAGGAGGTTGGCCGCGAAGCTGATTTGGGCCTTCACGTCCTTCTTGCAGTAGCCAAAATAATTGTCGGCAATCAGGGTGAGGATGACGCCGCTCGTGTCGCGGGCGGTGAGCTTGAAAGCCACGCCCTCGTTGTAACGCTCCTCGGGCTTTTTCCAGCACATGCCGTCCCGGCGTTGGAGTTCGGTCGCCTCTTCCCAGCGCGGCAGGCCGAGTTCGCGTTTGGTCAGCAGGGTGAGATGCGTGGCGAGAATGACGCAGCCGGTGTGCCCCGTCCAGTGGGCGGGATCGAGGGCGGCGTCGTTTTCCGGCAGGTGAGGATCACCCGCGTTGCCGAAGATGCGCTCGATGAAGTCAAGATTTGCGACGAGCGAGCCGGGCACGAAGAAACGCGTTTCCATGCTGCGCGTGGGCGTGAAGCCGGGCACGTGGGGACACACGGTGGGCCGGAGATGCAGTGAAACGAAACACTCCGCGGGGGTCGGCGCATTCGCGGTGAACGGCAGCCGCAGGTGTTCGCGCGGCGGCGTCAGCGCGTGCTTGAGCAACCGGCCAAAGACCGCGGCGGGCACGGTTTTCTTGTCGTCTGGAACGGGTAGCCCCAGTTGGGCGATATGAAAGATGCCCTGGGTCGTGCGGCGGTCGCTCTTCGGGTTATGCAGCACGCCCTGGCGCACGCGGTAGGAGGAAAGAATGTCGCTGGTAAACGTGTCGGCGTCGGGCGGCAGCGAAAGCACCCGGGCGAGATCGGGCCGGTCGAGTACGAGGGTGGTGCCGGGTAGCTGCGGCACATCCCCCGGGGCGAAAGCCTCCAGGTGGTCGTAAATGAAATTCTGGATACGTTGATCGACCGGACACAGGTGGCGCGAGAGGGCGCGGTCCTTTTCCCGGCTGAGCGCGAGAAAATGATCGACCAGCGGGGCCAGTCCGGCCCGGTCGCTGGCGGCGCTGACCGGCACTTCGGGCTGGCCAATTTCGCGTAGCTTCAGGTTGAGATACGCGATCAGTTGCTCGTCGAAAGCGGGCGTTGAGGGAGCAGAAGACGAGGGTGATGGAGGAAGCGAAGCCATGGAAAGAGAGAGCCGGTTCGGAGCAGATTCGAATGAGCAAGGCACGCGCCATTTTCGCCGGCAATCCGATTGATGCGGTGTCCGTACAAATCACCTGACGCGATTCGCGGCGGACGGCAGCAGCTCAGGCAGGAATGCCTGGGTCACGGAATCCAGGCCGGCTTGGCCGACGGGGATTGTCCGCCATCCAAGGCACAAACCGTTTTAACCGCGGATAACGCGGATTAATTCATTCGGGCTCAGGAGACCATCGCAGTTAAGCCCACTAATACCCCGCGCATCCGCCTCATCTGCGTCATCCGCGATGGATCGACTTCTGAGCATTTGCTGCGGGGGATTGTCGCCCCATCAAGGCACAAACCTTTTTAACCGCGGATAACGCAGATTACGCGGATAAATTCAGTCGGGTCCGAGAGCTCAGAGGAAGCGGTTGAATAGCTACAGATCGGGCGAGGGGCGGTAGCGGCGGCCTGAGATTCCACCGGACCCTTCATTGGAGCTGAGTCGTTTGATTTCGTCGAATTGCTTTTGCGAGATCAGCCGCCGCGGCACGCGCTTTTGCGCTTCGTAAACCAGGCGGTAGCGGTCGTCGTCATCCGGCGTGTGGGGTTCCCAGGCAGTGTGGTGACCCTGATGGCGCGTCCATTCGATGTTCCCGCCGTGCACGACCGCGTGCACTTGGTATTTTCGACCCTCAGCGTCCTTGTTCCACCAGCCAAACTCGATGCTCATGGTGAAAGGTGGTGCCGGAGATCAGGGGCGCGCGAGCGGAAACTCCGCCAGCCTCCGGCCAAGGCGAAACTCACCGCGCTGAAAGTTGACCTCGTGAACGAGCAGTTTTCCCTCAGTGACATCGACCGCCGTCCCGCCCAGAGGCGGACAGAAGGAGCCGGTGTTGATGACCGTAACTCCGCCCGGATTGCGCCAAATTCCGGGCCGATGCGTATGCCCGCTCACGACGAAGCGAGCCGCGGGGCGATGGCGTCGCGTGGTTTCCGCGGCGTGCACGGGAGCGAGCCGCCACGCTTGAAAAACCCGGAAAGTCCGCGCCGGCGGCCAGACGGTATCTGCAAAATAACGCAGGGCGTACTTGAGCCGGTTGCGCTCCGACTGGTGGCGTTGCGGGATCGACGCCGCCACGTTGCGAAACAGCGCCAGCCGCTCTTCCAACGTTTCAGGCCCCCGGCCGGGACGTCGCTGCCGCTCAACGGTGAGGCGGCGCGCAATCAGTTTGGCGTCCTGGCTCCACGGCACGATGTTGTCGAAGAACACATCGCCGTGAACGACGAAGATTTCGCCGTGATTCAGGTCCAGAGTGTGCTCGGGGGAAAAATCGGCGTCGTGATTCCCGGAAAGAAAGGTCGTGCGCGCCGTGTGGGCGGGGAAGAACGCTTGAACCTCTGACCGACACTCGGCGGTATGGGCTGGCAGCGGGCCCGGGCGCGTGTCGAGCGTGTCGCCGTTAAGCACCGCGTGGTCGACTCCATCCAGGAGCGGCCGCAGCTGGTGCAGCCGGTCAACGCGGCTGGCCCGATCGCCGTAATGAATGTCGGATAAGATGCGTAAAGTTCCGGCGGACACGCGGGCGAAAGGCAAAACGGAACGAGTCGCAGGCGCAACGGGAATGGTGGGAGGGGTGAAACTGGCGGTTTTGCCTCAGCACTCGACGATCCGTCGGAGCCAGGAGGGCGCATCTGCCGGTTGGCGGTTCCGGCTCTGGCGCGGAGCGGAGTCCGCGCCCTACCTTTTTCAAGCGTCACGATCGGTAGGGCGGCGTCCGTCCCCTACCTTTTCAAAGACCACGATAGGTAGGGCGGCGAGTCCCTTCGCCGCCTTTTTCAAACGTCACGATGGGTAGGGCGGCGAGTCCCTTCGCCGCCGCGGTGGCTGCCACCGCCAACCGGCAGATGCGCCCGAGCCAGGGATCCCGTCGAGATTCTAGTACCTTGTAACCTCTATAATTTCGGATAAAGGCGAGCGAGTTTTATTCGAGCTTTATCAGTGGTGAAACGCCAGTTGAGTGGGGCCCCCCGGTTGTTACGATCCAATTCCCAGGCGGTGATCTCTGCGCGCATGGCTGCTAGCGAAGGAATGCGCCGATCCAAGCATTGGCCGTTGAGCGCGCTCAGTTCGATCTCGGCGATGTTCAACCAACTGCCGTGTTTGGGTGTGTAGTGAATTTCCAGGCGCTCGGCTAAGCGGCGGGCCTCGGCGGGGGCGAAGGTCTCGTAAAGCGAGGCGGTGTCGTGGGTGTTGAGATTGTCCATCACGAGACGCACCTTGATCGCGGTGGAGTAGCGTTCGTCGAGCATGGTCTTGATAAATTGGGCCCAGTCTTGGCGGGTGCGGCGCTCGGTCACCTCGACGTGGCGGCGACCGGCCAGCGGCTCAATCTCGACAAAGAGCGTGGCCACCCCGTTGCGCACATATTCGTGGTCGAGGATTTGGCCGTGACCGGGGGCGACCGGAATCGGCGCCCGTACCTCACCGACGAGTTGCTTGCTCGATTCGTCCATGCAAACCACCGGGAAGCGCGGGTCGTGCGGCAGGCAATAAACCTCCAGTACATCCTCCATCGCGGCGACGAAAGACGCGTCGCTGTCGGGCGGGATCTTCCAGTATTTGCTTAGGTGAGGACGCAGTTCGTTTTTTTTAGCGAGCGTTGCACCGTCATGGTCGAAACGTTTTCCACGATCTTCAGCTCGACGAGTTTTTCCGCCAAAAGGCGCACGGTCCAACGCCGACGTCCGCTCGGCGCAACCGAGCAAGCCAACGCCGTGAGTCGGGCGTCAAACTCGCCGGCAAAGGTGGCCTCACGGGGTTTGCTGGCAGGCTTACGCACCAACGCCGAGTCCAGTCCTTCTTCCACGAAGCGCTGCTTGAGATGCTCAAGCATGCGCGAACTTACCCCCAGGGCGCTGGCGATATCGCCCATCTTCCATGGATCGCCGTAGTCACCAGCGTCGCACAGCAGCAAAGCCCGCGCGTGAATGAACTTTGTTGCAGTCGATTTTCCCCGGCGGGTTAAAGCGGTCAGCTGTTCACGTTCCGCCTGCGTCAGGGTAACTTTGTATCGATTGGCCATCCCCCAGGAATACGCCGAACCTACAAGCTTTCAATGCGAAATATATCGTGTTACATGGTACTAGGGCTGTCGAGATTGTGGTTGCACCGCAGGGGTTCGGGGCTTTGCTCTGCCCCCTCAATCTATTTACGACCATGCAAGAACAAGTCACCCTGGAATGCACCGAGGCTAAGAAAGAGGGCAAACCCGCCTCCCGTTATTTGACCTTCCGCAATAAGAAGACCGTAACCGAGCGCATCGAAAAGAAGAAGTATAACCCCTTCTTGAAGCGTCACACCCTCCACAAAGAGATCAAGTGATGTTCGTCGCCTGCGCCTAATCAGCGTGGAGCGATCGCCAGTGTTGAAGCCGGGCTTTTCTGCCCGGCTTTTCTTTTGGCCGGAGAGGTAGGGTCCGACCTCTGGGCGGGCGGCTCGGTTTTGGGCTGCGCTATTTCGGGACGTTCGCTCCAACTAGCTCCCGGCCTCAGGCTTCTGAAAATGATTGGAGAACGTCTCCAATCAAAATACCAAAGAATGCGGCCGGGGGCGGCCGCGGTCCCAAGGATCTGCGCCAATCCGCGGACCGGCTTAGTTCGACTTCTTCTCCGAACCGAGGTGCGGGAATGGGATGCTGGTTCCGGGGTGAGCGTGATGCTGCCGACGCGCGGCGCGCCAGCTTTCACGATGCTTCCGAATCCAGTCCAGGAGCGCTCGCTCAAAACCGATGTCGTACCCGAGTCGTTCTGACTCCAACCATTTGTGCTTCAGGATCTCTTCGCGTTCGGCGAGAAATTCCTGATACAAACTCGATTGTTTCACGAACTCGCGGGACGTCGAAGGCTCTTGAGCTGGATGAGTCATGAAGCGCGGTCGAAATGAGAGCGAGGGCTCGCAGGGTGTCAATGCCCGCAATGTTTCCCAAACGTCACGTCGTCCTGGGCGTGGGTACTTTTACCCGAGCCAAAAGGGTTTCGGCGATGTCGCGGAAAATAGTGGCCGCCACACTTTCCGGGGCGTCCACCACGATCGGCATCCCAGTGTCGCCCCCTGCGCGAATTTCCTGCATCAAAGGCACTTGGCCCAACAGCGAGGTGCCTAACTTCTCGGCGGTGACAATGCCGCCCCCCGTGCCAAACAGCGCGTGTTTGTTACCGGCGGGATCGATAAAAAAGCTCATGTTTTCCGCGACGCCGAGCAGCGGAACATTCACCTTTTGAAACATCAGTCCGCCTTTGCGGGCCACGTTCGTGGCTGCCGCTTGGGGCGTGGTCACGATGACCGCACCGTCCAAGGGAATGGTCTGCACGAGAGAAAGCTGGGCGTCGCCGGTGCCGGGGGGCAGGTCGATCAGAAGCACATCCAGTTCGCCCCACTTCACGTTTTGGACGAATTGCTGCACCGTCTTCATGATCATCGGACCGCGCCAGACGACGGGCGTGTTGTCGTCCACGAGAAATCCCATGCTCATGACCTTTACGCCGAAACGTTCCATCGGCACCAGCATCGCCTCGGTACCTTCACCTTCGACTGCAGGGCGTCCGGCGAGGCCCATCATCAAGGGCACGCTGGGGCCATAAATATCGCAGTCCATCAGCCCAACGCGATTCGGGCGGCCGCTGGCGCTTAACACCTGAGCCAGCGCACACGCCAGATTCACTGCGAACGTGCTTTTGCCCACGCCCCCTTTGCCCGAGGCAATCGCTATGGCGTACTTGATTTTCTTCGGTGCACCAGCGGTGCCGGCCAGGTTGCCGCCGGTGGCGGAAACCGCAGCTGCCGCGGGCGGAGTTTTGGCGGGACTGACCGCGATTTCGACGACGATGTCTTTCACGCCGGGCAACCCACGCAGGGCTTGCTCCACGTCGTTCTTCAGTTGGACCGGCGCCTTCGGATCACTGCTGGCCAGCGCCAGCGACACCTTGACCGTGCCTTCGAAGAAGCCCGCGCTCCGAACCAGACCAAACGACACGATGTCGCGGCTGAATCCCGGATATTTCACTTGTTTGAGCTGGGCTTTGATTTCGTCGGACGTCACGTGGATGCGATTGTGATCAATTAAGAGTTGTTATGCCGCAAGGGCGGAGCAAATACAAACAGGGGCACTAAAAGGTGCCGGTCTTATGGGAGTGGCGGCAATGAAACGGTCCTGCGGGATTTCTTTTCTGACGACGCCAGACTCGGACGGCTGGCAGCAACAGTTCCTCTAACGTTCACCTCGTCGCTCCTTCATGCAAAATCTTTTCCGTCTCATTCTGCTCGCCGCCTTGGTTTCGTCCGGTTTCGCCCAAGTGCGGAAGCTCGGCGAAGTGCCGATTCTCGTCGACGTCAACACCGTGCCGGTTCGCGTCAGTGCGAGTTCGGCCGACCTCCAAAGTCTCGCGCAGATCGCGTTCAGCGCGCACGGCCGGTACAAACTGGTCGCGAGCGGACATGCCTTCGACATTCGTTTCACCGCGGTGGCGGCGAACCAGATCAAGGTGGATGTGACGCGAGGCGCGGCCGCGACACCGGTCGTTTCCCAAGTGGTGGCCGGAATGACGCCGCGTCAGGCGTTGCTGCGCGCGGCAGATGTCGCGGTGGAAAAAACCAACGGGTTGGGGTTGAAGGGTATGTTCACCGCGCGGCTGGCGTTCGTCTCGCAGCGCGCCGGCAAGGGTGACGTGTACACGTCGGATCTTTTCCTCGGTGAAGCCAAGCGGGTGACGCACGACAACTCATTTCTGTTTTCTCCGCGCTGGGCTCCCGATGGTTCACGCCTGATCTACACGAGTTATTTCAAGAGCGGCGCACCTGATATTTTTCTGCTCGATCCGAGCAACGGCCGGAAAGAAGTGTTCGTTAGCTTTCGCGGCACTAACAGCGGCGCCCGCTTCAGCCCAAACGGCCAGCAGGTCGCGATGATCTGCACCGGCGAAGGTACGCCGGAAGTGTATGTCGCCAACGCGCAGGGCCGAAAGGTCGCCCGCAAAACGCGGTCGGATCAGGTAAAGTCATCGCCGGCGTGGTCGCCCGACAGCACGCGCATCATTTTCGCGATGGAGCCGGGTCCGCAGCTCTACGTGATGCCGGCCGGCGGTGGCACGCCGCAACGCGTCGTGACCGGCTTCAGCTACGCCGCGGAGCCCGATTGGAGCCGTGGCAAACCGAACAAGCTCGCCTGCACCGTTCGCGTTTCGGGCCGCTATCAAATTGCGGTCCATGATTTCAGCACGGGCAAGACCGAGGTTGTTTCCAATGCTGCCTTCGATGGCGTGGAGCCCAGCTGGCTCGCGGACGGCCGCCACCTGGTTTACACCGCGCGTGATCGTTCCACCAGCGTCCTGTGTATCCTCGATACGGAGACAAAGAAAAGCACGCGCGTCTCTCCGGCGGACTCCGCCGCGCTGCAGGCGAGTGTCTGGACGCCCTGAACCTGGGATTTGGATACGCCAGGAGGGCGGTTGCGGAAAACCGCCCCTACCGGGTAGGGCTCGAACTCGGGGTGGGCTGGGCTCGGCGTGTCTCCACAGTTTGGATACGCAAGGAGGACCGCCCCTACGGGTAGGGCTGGCTATCCTTAGCCGGCCTTGGTTGGGGCACCGCCTCGCGGACGGATTCGCGCCCAAAAAAACGGCACGGAGGCAAAGCCTCGCGTACCGTTTTTCTTTTCCAAGCAGTAGTCCCGTGCTTCAGAGGGCGGCGTGGTAATTTTTTTCCGCGGCGTCCCAATCGACCACGTTCCACCAGCCGGTGACATAGTCGGGGCGGCGGTTCTGGTAATTCAGATAGTAAGCGTGCTCCCAAACATCGAGGCCGAGAACCGGTTTGCCTTCGACGCCCGCGATCGCCTTGCCCATGAGCGGGCTGTCCTGATTGGCGGTCGAGCCAATCGAAAGTTTCTTGTCCGCACCGACGAGCAGCCAGGCCCAGCCGGAGCCGAAGCGGCCTGCGGCGGCTTTGGCGAACTCGGCCTTGAACGCGTCGACCGAGCCCCACGTCGCCGTGATGGCCTCGGCGAGCTTGCCCTTAGGCGCCCCGCCTTTGCCTGGCCCCATGATCGTCCAGAAAAATGAGTGATTGCTGTGCCCGCCGGCGTTGTTGCGGACGACGCCGCGAATCGCTTCCGGCACTTTACTGAGATTCGCGATGACGGTGTTGACGTCCTGACTGGCGAATTCGGCGTGATCCTTCAGCGCGTTATTCGCGTTGGTCACGTAGGCTTGGTGATGTTTGCCGTGATGAATCTCCATCGTCTTGGCGTCAATGTGCGGCTCGAGGGCGTTGGCAGCGTAGGGCAACTTGGGAAGTTCGAAGGCCATAGGAATGATTTTGAGTTTCGGTTGTGAACGAAAAGTGGGAAGGGCAACTAATGCACCGTCGAGCGGTTACGTCAACCGACAGGTGTGGCTTGGAAGCGGTGGAGACTGAGGTTCCTTGACTGGGGGCGTAGCGAGAAAAATTCCGGGGAAAGCACCGGTTCACGGGGCGATTAACCGAGGCGAAACCTACGATTCCCGACGCTTCATTCGGAAAAAAGTCTGCAGCATTTCCCGACATTCCGTTTCCAGCACGCCGCCGGCAGTGAGTTCCAGATGATGGTTCACCCGGGGCAGATCGTTGAGGTTCACCGCGCCGCCCAAGCAGCCCATTTTCGGGTCAGGTACGGCGTAACACACGCGTTTTACCCGCGACATGAGCATGGCCCCCGAGCACATCGGGCAGGGTTCCTTGGTAACGTAGACCGTTGCGTCTTCGAGCCGCCAGTCACCGAGCTTGGCGGCCGCTTGCGTAACCGCCAGGATTTCGGCGTGCGCAGTGGGATCTTTCGCGCTTTCGACGGTGTTGTGGGCCGAACCAAAGACCTCGCCTCCGATTTCGATCACCGCCCCGATGGGAACTTCGTCCTGTCGCCAGGCATCAATAGCCTGGTTGTACGCCAGACTCATAAAAAATATGTCGTCACGGATGAGTTGTGACGGGAACCGCTTCTCGAAAGGGCAGGGTGGAAATGCGGCGGCGGAGTCGGACATGTTTACCAAGACAGGACTGTAACCTTGACTAAGCCCGGCCCACTGTGCCTTACAAGGTGGTTCTGATTACCGACTCTATGATTCACTGCCAAGCGACTGAACTCCGCGTTACCTATGTCATCGGACAATAACGCGATCGAAGTAGAGGGGAAGGTTGTCGCGGTGCTGCCCGGGACGATGTTCAAGGTCCAGCTCGCGAATGGGCACGTGGTGCTCGCGCATATCTCAGGCAAATTGCGGAAGAACTTCATCAAGATCGCCGCGGGCGACACGGTGAAGATGGAGATGAGCCCTTACGATTTGGAGAAGGCGCGTATCACCTTCCGCATGAAGGAAACGAATTCGAGCTACCGGCCACCACCACGCCGCCGGCAGTATTGAGTAACGGGCTCGGATGTCTGCATCCGGGTTGAGCTTGATCGTTCCCTGGGACCGCGGCTGCCCCCGGCCGCATTCCGACGTGGGGGTAGAGAAAGTGATGGAGTGCGTCGTCGCATTCGGAAGCCACGAGCAAGCTCGGGCCCTACTTTTCGTATACCTCTGAATTGGGTAGGGCCCGAGCTCGCTCGTGGCTCGGTTTTCGGCTGGTATTGAGTCACGGGCCCGGATGTCCGCATCCGGGTTGAGCTTGATCGTTCCCTGGGATCGCGGCCGCCCTCGGCGGCATTCCGACGTGGGGGTAGAGAAAGTGATGGAGTGCGTCGTCGCATTCGGAAGCCACGAGCAAGCTCGGGCCCTACTTTTCGTATACCTCTGAATTGGGTAGGGCCCGAGCTCGCTCGTGGCTCGGTTTTCGCTGGTGCCTGCCACCTCGCGCCCGGCTTTCGCGTCGGCGTTTGGGCTGAGCCGAAGCTTAGCGCGCACTTGCGTCGGATGCCTGAAGCCTCCGCAGTAGCTCATCTGGATGGCACGGGCTCGCGTTAAAATTCTCCCCGGCAGCAAGGCTCCGGCAGCGTTCGCCACGGAGATCGATGCGTTCATGGCGTATCTGGATCTCGAGCGCGGTCTTTCGTTGCATACCCGCAGCAACTACCAAAGTGATTTGGATCAGGCGGCGGCTTTCATCGCCAAACGTGGCTGTGCCGCGTGGCGCAATGCCAGTGCGGCGGACGCCGCGGGCTGGGTTCATGCGTTGAGCACGGCCGAGTACACGGTCACGAGCGTGGCGCGGAAACTTTCTGCCTTGCGCATGCTTTCCCGTTTCCTCGTGCGGGAAAAAATCCGCGACGACGACATCACCGGCTTGTTGAGCGCGCCCAAGCCGGAGCGTCGCATGCCTGGCACGCTTTCCGAATCCGAAATCGGCCGGCTGCTGGCGGCGGCTGGTGGCGGCGAGCCTCGCGCGCTGCGTGACCGCGCGATGCTCGAGCTCTTTTATTCGAGCGGATTGCGCGTATCCGAATTAGCCGCACTGACGATCCAGCAGATGGATCTCGTGCACGGTTTCATTCGCGTGTTCGGCAAGGGGTCCAAGGAACGGATCGTGCCGGTGGGCGGCAAAGCATGTGATGCCCTGACCACCTATCTCACCTCCGGGCGGCCGCATCTCGTGCGGCCGCATACCGGTAGTCAGTTCTTCCTGAACCATCGCGGCAGTGGTCTGACGCGCGTCGCGCTCTGGATGATCGTCAAGGCCCACGCCAAACGCGCGGGCATCACGAAAAACGTGAAGCCCCACGCGCTCCGACATTCGTTCGCGACGCATCTGCTAACCGGCGGGGCCGATTTGCGCGCCATTCAGGAGATGCTCGGTCACTCGAGTATTTCCACGACCCAGATCTACACCGCGGTCGAGCCGCAGCGGTTGGTCGCGCACCACGCCAAGTTTCATCCCCGCAATCAAGAGTAGGGGCGGAGGGTGTCGTGTGCTCCGGGGTATGTTCCGAGGCACGTGCTCCGTACGTGCTCCGAGATGGAGCGGCTTGTCCCCAAGCCGCTAACGCGCGAGCGAACATTCGGAAGCGGGTTGGGGACAACTAGCTCCCCCTTTCAGCGGCTTCGTTTGGGACTGACTGAAAAATGAGTTCCGGAACATGAGTCCGACTGAGCCCGAATGGATTTATCCGCGTAATCCGCGTAATCCGCGGTTAAAAAAAGTTCGTGCCTTGGATCGGCGGCAAATCCCGCAGCAAAAGTTCAGAAATCGATCAATCGCGGATGGCGCAGATAAAGCGGATGTACGGGGTGTTCGTGAGCTTAAGTGCGATGGTCGCGTGAGCCGGACTCATGCGATTGAGAGGCTTGTCCCTAAGCCGCTGGTTCGACGGGTTCGGGAGTGCGTCGCGAAATCGCGTCGTGAATCCAAGCGCGTTGGGACAACCCCCTCCACCCGGAGTCACTGCAACGTGAGGAAAACCCGTGCGCCTTGGCGCGTGCTGCTTGTTTCCGTGTGGTCTTTGGCGAGAAACAGGCGCTCGGCCGCAGTGCCACCCGCGATCAGTGCATCCCGGACTTGCTGGCTCCGTTGCTGCCCGAGGGCCCGGAGGTCATTATCGGTGATTTCGACGGCCTCGGCCAACCGACCGTTCATTTCGTCGAGCGGTTTCACTTCGGCCAGCGCAGCTTTAACCGCCGTCGCCTGTTCCGCAGCGACCAGCGTTTTTTTGGCTTCAGCTTCCTGCTGATCGCGGCGGTTTTGGAGCGTGAGGGTCGCGACTGCACGTTTGAACCACGTGGGTGGCGGAGGCGGCGGCGCCGGGATCGGGGGCGGCGGTGGAAGGGGAGTGCCAAATTCGGTGCCGGGCGGAAACTTTTCATCGTACAGCTGCTTGATCATCGCCGCGTTTTCCTCGTCGCTGATCACAA